>Ga0308169_10006400_pt1 | contig 10403 bp, 8 predicted proteins | sample PhyBR1_2_FD_202139 | JGI IMG/M metagenome (GOLD analysis project Ga0308169, IMG submission 202139) | Phyllosphere microbial communities from UC Gill Tract Community Farm, Albany, California, United States - DLSLSB.R1 | ecosystem: Host-associated > Plants > Phyllosphere > Unclassified | place... | reverse complement strand
GCGTGCCACCTCTTCTCGCACCTGTCGACCGAGGCACCGGTTGAGCGCGGTCGCTCGGCGTCGGTCGACCAGTCGGGCCCTGAGATGCAGCGCAGCCTCTCGGTTGACGCCGCCCTCCCCTCACGCGCCGTCGGCAACTCGTCCCCCTCGGCCTCGATGTCGCCCGCCCCTCGCCCTCGCCGCGCCATGTTCGGCGGGCGCGGCCCTGCGGCGCTCAACGTTCGCACCGAGCCGTCCCTGCGCCCGCTCACGCCGACGCCGAGCTCGCCCGTCGCCGACGACGACATCCCGCTCTCGACGACGGTCCGAGCGTCCGACCTCGACCGCGACGCGACGATCCGCCCGGGCCGAGGCCGCGGCGCCGAGCGCGCCAAGCTCACGCCGGGCCACTACATCCAGGCGACGAGCGAGACGCCGTCGGGCGTGTCGCCCTTCCCTTCCCCTCCACCCTCCCCGCCTACCGCCGGCCGCGGCCGCTCCGCCGCCCGCCGCAACTCGAACGCCGCCGACGCAGCGCCCGTCGCCGAGGGGCGTGGTCGCTCTGGCGCCCGAGGCCACGGCGCCGTCAAGCGCTCGATGTCGCCCTCGGCGCGCAAGTCGTCACCCTCGCGCTCGCCCTCACCGCCGCCGAGCCGCTCCCGCTCGCGCACCTCGCACTCTCGATCCCGCGGGCGCGTGAGCGCACCGGCCGACCGCGGCCGCGGCCGCACTCGCGAGCGCGAGCGCAAGGTCGACGAGGAGCCGAGCGAGAACGACGCCGACGGCGAGGCGGACGCGCCGCGCGGCCGCGGGCGCAGCTCGGCGCGCGACGACCGCAGTCGCAGCCGCAGCGAGCTGCGCCGCGGGCGGGGCCGCGAGGTCGTCTACTCGAGGGCGGCGTACGGGCACGGCGAGTCGTCCGAGGACGACCGGTAGTCGTCACCCTGCCGCCCTCGTCGTCGGCGGGCGTCGCTCCGATCCAACTCGGGCACCTCGACGCCGCACTCCTCGTGCTCGTCGCCGTCCCCTCCCACCTCGAACAAGCCGCGTTCAGCAGCAGCCACCCTCCCTCCTCCTCCCCTTCCTCCTTCCCTCTTCCCGCTCATCGCACCCGCAAACCCAGTAGTACCGCGCCCTCAACCCGCATGTCGTTCAACCGTCTCAACACCACGCAACCTTCTCCCCTCCAGCATTGTACCACCTCTAGATACCCGTTCGCCCTCCCTCCTCTTGCTCTCCCTCTCTCCCTCCCCCCTCTCCTCTCGCATGGCTGCCTTACGCGCGCCACCTTTGAAGCTCGACAAAGCATTTCAACCGCATTGCCCTCGTCTTTCGGTCTTGTGCTGCTTCCGTCGAGAGCGAGCGAGAAGAGCGAGCGCGACCGACGAGCCGAGGTCCAGACCATCCGCCGGCTCGCTGTCCTCCCTCCTCACCTCGACCTCTTCCCGCCGCTCTGAACAGCTAGCGCGCACCCTAGAGCGCGTCTCAGCCGCTGCGCCACCTCGCCAGGCCCGCGCCCCGCCCGCTCGACCGACCGACCGGCTCATCAGCCGAGATGGCCTCGAAGGCGCTCCTCGACGACGATGGCGACCTCGAGGCGCTCTCGTTCGGCGACAAGGCGACCATGCACACTGTCCAGCTCAAGGTCGAAGGTGCGCGCGCCCTCTCCCTGTTGCCCCACCCTCCGCCCTCGCTCCTCGCGCTCGCGGACGCCGCTCACCTCATCTCCTCCTCCTGCGCGCAGGCATGACCTGCGGCGCGTGCGTCGCGAGCATCGAGAACGGGCTCAAGAGCCATGACGGCATATCCAGCATCAAGGTCGCGCTCCTGTGCGTCTCGTCCCCCTCCCTCCCTCGCCGAAGTCCTCCTCGGAGAGCGGCTCGCTCCGCCCGTACTGACTCTGAGTCCGCCTGCAGAGCCGAGCGGGCCGTAGTCGAGTACGATCCTGCGCTGTGGGACCCGGAGAAGCTCGCCGAGGTGCGCTCGACCTTTCCAGCTATCCCTCCGCCGCCGCCCTGAGCCCGAGCGCCTCACTGACCCTCCTCCCTTGCCTGTCTGCAGGAGATCGAGGACATGGGCTTCGAGGCGGCGCCTATACAGCCGGCCAAGGCCGACACGGTACAGCTCCAGATCTACGGCATGACGTGCGTCGCGCTCGTTCTCTCAGAATGGCTCACGAGCAGGAAAGCGAGGTCGAAGCTGACTCTGGTTCCCCTCGCGCGCAACAGCTGCGGCGCCTGCGTCTCGTCGATCGAGTCGTCATTGCGCTCGACGCCGGGCATCCTGTCGGCCGTCGTCTCGCTCGCGACCGAGCGCGCGAGCGTCACCTACGACCCGTCCATCGTCGCCGGCGTGCGCGACATCGTCGAGGCGATCGAGGACACGGGCTTCGACGCGACGCTCGCGTCGGACGAGAACAACGCGATGCAGCTCAAGTCGCTCGCGCGCACCAAGGAGATCACCGAGTGGAGGAACGCGTTCTTGCGCGCCTTCTCGTTCGGCCTCCCCGTCTTCGTCCTCTCGATGGTCCTGCCCATGGTCCCCTTCCTCCGGCCCGTCGTCAACCTTGCGCTCGTGCGCGGCATCTACCTCGGCGACCTCGCGTGCTTCTTCCTCACCCTCCCCGTCCAGTTCGGCGTCGGCCTGCGCTTCTACCGCTCGGCGTGGCGCGCGCTCAAGCACTCGTCGGCGACGATGGACGTCCTCGTCGTCCTCGGCACGTCGGCCGCCTTCGTCTACTCGGTCGCCGCCATGGTGTGCGCGCCGTTCGCCGGCGACCCGGCGTACCACCCCAAGGTCTTCTTCGACACGTGCACGATGCTCATCACGTTCATCTCGCTCGGGCGGTACCTCGAGAACGTCGCCAAGGGCCAGACGAGCACGGCGCTGAGCCGCCTCATGAGCCTCGCGCCGTCGCAGGCCATCATCTACACGGACGCCGCCTGCACCAAGGAGAAGAAGGTCCCGACCGAGCTCATCCAGGTCCACGACGTCGTCAAGATCGTCCCCGGCGACAAGATCCCCGCCGACGGCGTCGTCATCCGCGGCGAGTCGTCGGTCGACGAGAGCATGGTGACGGGCGAGGTCGTGCCCGTCACCAAGAGCCTCAAGTCGAGCGTGATCGGCGGCACCGTCAACGGCCAGGGCACGTTCGACATGCGCGTCACGCGCGCGGGCAAGGACACGGCGCTCGCGCAGATCGTCCACCTCGTCGAGGACGCCCAGACGAGCAAGGCGCCGATCCAGGCGTTCGCCGACACGGTCGCGGGCTACTTTGTCCCCGTCGTCATCTCGCTCAGCCTCGCCACCTTTATCGCGTGGATGGTCGTCGCCCACGTCGCGTCCGACCTGCCGCACGTCTTCCACGAGGAGGGCGCGACCAAGTTCATGGTGTGCCTGCGCCTCTGCATCTCGGTCGTCGTCGTCGCGTGCCCGTGCGCGCTCGGCCTCTCGACGCCGACGGCCGTCATGGTCGGCACGGGCGTCGGCGCGCAGCACGGCATCCTGATCAAGGGCGCCGGCCCGCTCGAGGCGAGCCACCGCGTCGACCGCATCGTCCTCGACAAGACGGGCACGCTCACGGTCGGCAAGCTCGACGTCGTCGGCGTGCGCTGGGTCGAGCGCACCGGGCTCGAGTCGAGCGAGGCCGACGCGCTCGGCGCGCGCATCGGCTGGCAGGAGGACGCCATCCTCCTCTTTGCCGCCGCCGAGACCAAGTCGGAGCACCCGCTCGCCAAGGCCGTCGCCCAGTGGGGCCTGCGCTCGCTCGGCCTCGCCGAGGTCCCGTCGTCGCTCGAGGTCACGTCGTTCGAGTCGGTGACGGGCAAGGGCGTGCGCTGCGCCGTCGCCGGCCACTTCCCCTCGCTGTCGCCGTCGTCCGGCACGGGCCGCTCGACGCACCGCATCGAGATCGGCAACGCGGCCTTCCTCGCCGACGAGTGCGCCGTCGCGCTCTCCTCGGCGTACGACGAGTTCCGCGCGCGCGAGGAGCGCCTCGGCCGCACGTGCATCGCCGTCGCCGTCGACGCCCAGCTCGCGTGCGTCGTCTCGCTCGCCGACACGGTCAAGGCCGAGGCGCGCCAAGCGATCGACGCGCTGCGGTGGATGGGCGTCGAGGTGCTCCTCGCGACGGGCGACCAGCCGCTCACGGCGCGCGCCATCGCCGAGGAGGTCGGGATCGCGCCGGTCGACGTGCACGCCGCCATGAGCCCGAACGGCAAGAAGGCGCTCGTGCAGAAGCTTCAGCAACAAGGTCACCGTGTCGCGATGGTGCGTCCCGCTCTCTCTCTCGAGATCCCTCCTGTCGTCGCCGAGACCGGGCCGCACTGACCCTCTCCTCCCCCTCCTCCTCCTCTCGCTCGCTCGCTCCTGCAGGTCGGCGACGGCATCAACGACTCGCCCGCTCTCGCCGCTGCCGACGTCGGCATCGCGCTGTGCACCGGCACCGACATCGCGATGGAGGCGGCCGACGTCGTCCTCATGAAGGCGGACCTGCTCGACGTCGTCGCCGCGCTCGACCTGTCGCGCCGCATCTTCCGCCAGATCCGCCTCAACTTTGTGTGGGCGACCGTGTACAACCTCGTCGGCGTCCCGCTCGCCATGGGAGTCCTCCTCCCCTGGGGCGTGCACCTGCACCCGATGATGGCCGGCGCCGCCATGGCCCTCTCGAGCGTGTCGGTCGTCGCCTCGTCGCTCACGCTGCGCTTCTGGCGTCGCCCGAGGCTCGCCCGCCGGCCCGACGACCCGCACGCCGACGGCGGCGAGGGCACGGTCGCAGAGCTCGCCGGCGCGCTCGCCGACATGGTGCGCGCCGGGTGGCACGCGTTCGTCGTCGCGCCGACGTGGCGCGCGAGGGGACAGCGCAGGGGGAGCAGGTTCGCGAGGCGCCCGAGCGAGTACGGCTTGCTCGGCGGCGGCGGCGGCGGGAGCGGCGAGGACGAGGAGGACGACGAGGAGGGGATCGCGCTCGTCGGCGCCCAGACGCCCGCCGTGCGCGACCCGGGCTTCGTCTCTCGGTGATGCGCTTCCACTTCTCTCTCTCAGCCTCTCTCTGTGTGCCTCCCTCCCGCTTTGCCTCGCCCTGTCGTGATAGATCTCCCTCGTCCTCTCGTCGCTTCGACTTCGCCTTTCTCTCGCAGCCCTTCACCTCGTTCTTTAGCTTTCCTCTCTCGCACGTTCTGTAACAGCATGCTTGACTCTCGCCTCACACGGACGTCTCTCGAGACCGAGAGCGCGCCGAGGCGCACACCGAGAGAGAAGAAGAAAGTAGAGATTACGGCGTGGCACAGAAAAGAAACTCGTCCTCGCTCGTCCGAGTGGTACCTCCCCCCGAGTCCTGCTCCTGCTCCTGCTCCTGCTCTCGAACGCGCCGTCGCCCGAGTCGAGCTCGAGCCCGAGCGAGGCTAGACCTGCGCGCCCTGCTGCTGCTGCGACGAGGCGGGCATGGACGAGGCCTTGAAGAGGTAGGCCTTGATGCCGTCTGCGCGCGCGCGAGAGGGAGAGAGAGAGGGGTCAGGGTGTGCGTCGAGAGGTGCGCGAGAGGGACCACGAGAGGAGGAAGAGAACGAGGGACGAGAGGGCCGACCGACGCACACATCTGAATCTCCTGCTTGGCCTGCGCGAGCGTGTGCCCCTGCTCGCCGCTCGAGTGCGCCCTCACGTTCTTGAGCATCCACACGAACGCCATCGTCTCGAGCGCCCACCCGACGGTCGCGACCGTGCACACGACGCCGGCCGCAATGTGCCCGCCGGCGAAACTCGAGATGAGGTTGATCAGGCCCGCGCCGCCCGACGAGGGGATGCCGACAAACATGTAGACGCAGAAGAGGGCGTGCCACAGGCCGAAGAAGAAGAAGATGTCTGCGAACGGGCGAGAGAGAGAGAGAGGGCGAGGGCGGAAGGGAGAGGGAGAGGGAGGGAGGGAGCGGAGGAGGGAAAGGCGGGGAGGGGTCAGCGCGCGAGCGTGCGAGACAGAAGAGAGGGATGCGACGCACAGTAGAAGAACGAGTACTCCTTGGAGTAAGCGTTGTAGACGGGGCGGTCTGTGCGCGAGCGAGGTAGAGCGTCAGCTAGGTCGTCCTCGAGCGAGTCTCGAGGGCAAGAAGAGCGAGAGAGCGCGCGCGCGACGCACACCACAGGAGGAACGAGAGGACGCTGAGGACGGGGAGGTACATGATGCCCGCGCCGAGGTCGCCGCTGGACGCTGCGAGAGGAGGCCCGAGGCGAGGTCAGCACCCGAGCGAGGAGAGCCGGCCGCAGCGGCGACGAGGAGGACGAGGGAGGGGAAGGGCGACGCACAGCCTGATGCGGTCAGGAGGACGGCGGCGACGAGGTTGACGGCGAGGACGAGGACGAAGAACATCCAGATGCGGTACAGCATGAGGACCGTGGCCTGGTGCGCGGCGGGGATCTCCTCCTCGATGCTGTGGAACAGGATGTTGAAGCCGAACCCGGGCCAGTTGGCCTTGCCGCTGTTGCGCCGAACGTGGTGAGCGTCAGTGCGTGCTTGGCATCGGCACGCAGGTCGAGCAGGGCGCAGGGACGAGGAGGGAGGACGCACAAGTTGCGGATGTGCTCCTGCTTCTGGCTGAGGGCGGTTTCCCGGGCCTGCGTGCGTGCGTTCGAGGGAGTCAGCTCAGAAGATACAGCAGGCGCGCAGGAGAGAGAGAGAGGGACGCACTGCGAGTTCACGCTCCCTGCGCTGGAGCTCCTCGAGGCGGGCCTGGACGTCTGCGCCTCCATGTGCGGCTTGGGGCTGTTGGGGTGCGGCGCCGGACAGCTCGTAGCCGTCGGTGGTGCGCGACTGGAGACCGGCCTGGACGGCGGGGTCGGCGAACGGGTTCTGCTCGGGAGGGAGAGGGACGAGGAGGGGGAGATGAGCGAGATGAACGAGGACCCGGCGAGGGCGGGCGAGGGTGGGACGCACCGAGTCGAGCGACTGAGGGTTTGGGTCTGCGAACGGGTTCGACATGGCTCGGGCGGCAGAGCGGGACGGAGACGGACCACATGCGAACGGCGACGACGACGACGAGGCGATGAGACTTGGACTGGCTCCCTCGAGCGGGCTGTGGCCTGAAGCAAGCTCTCTGTTAGGCACTCGTACAGCTCTCTAGGCCTACCGCAGCTCGCCCCTTGAGCAGAGGCCGCGCCGCCGTCTCCTCCTCCCCACTTGGAGCCGGTTCTCGCTCTCTCGCTCTCACCACGGCCGGACTCGAGGCTGGCCAAGAGCACCGCCACGCACGAGCATGCTCACCAGACGCGTCCGCCCACTGCACGTCGTCCTCGCCCTCGTCGCCCTCGTCCTCGTCTACGCCGCCCTCGTCCACCCACAACTACCTCGCGGCTACCTCGCCTACTCGACTCGCCCGCTGTGGGACAAGTCGGAAGCGCCCACCGACATCATCCCGCACTACTGGAGCGACCACGCCGAGCCCAAGGACCTGTGCCACCTCCACGGCTGGGAGGCGCGAGCACAGCCTCTTCCTCCAGTCTGGGATGCCGTGCGTCCACCTCTCCCTCGCCTTTCCTGCAGCAGACAAGCTCCTCAGAAGCAGCTGACACAGGCACGCCTCCCGCAGACCATCTTTTCGACCGAGCTCGACCTACTCCTCGTCCGCCTGCACGAGCTGTCGCCCGTCGTCTCGCGCTTCTTCATCCTCGAGTCGGACCGCACCTTCACCGGCCTCCTCAAGCCGCGCATCCTCTCCTCTGCCCTCGACACCGACCCGCGCTTCGAGCCCTACCGCGCCCAGATCACGTACCGCCCCTTCACGGGCGCCGCGCTCGACAAGGGCCAGTCGCCGTTCGAGCAGGAGATCGCCCTCCGCCGCGCCATGACGGACCTCCTCCGCTCGGCGTACCCGTCCGACCCGGCCGAACCAGGCCCGGTCCTCCTCTTCAGCGACGTCGACGAGCTCCCCTCGCGCAAGACGGCCGCGCTCGTCCAGGCGTGCGCGTTCGCCGCGCCCGAGCTCGGGGCGGGCTCGGCGCTGCACCTCGGCATGAGGAGCTTCTTGTACAGCTTCGAGTGGGAGGAGGGCGGCGAGACGAGCTCGTGGAGGGCGACGGCCCTTCAGTGGCCTGAGCGCGGCAGAGGTTCGGACGAGTTCTACCGGTACGTCGCGCCCTCTCTTCTTCTCGGGGGCTGCTCCTTCTTCGTCGAGGGACAGGCACTCGTTCGACGATGGTACAGTGAGCATGAGCTGACTCGCTCTCGCGACAGGCACGGCAAGGTGACCGAGCGCATCCTCGCCAACTCGGGCTGGCACTGCTCGTGCGTCCTCTCTCTCACTCCCTCCCCTTTCGCCCGCTCTCTCGCAGCCTCGACTGACGTTCACGTCCTACTCCATCTCTTTCTTCCTCCTCTCTCGTCTTCGCCCTCGTCCTCGTCCTCGTCGAACCCCCTCCCCCGCTTCCTCCCCTCTCCCTCCCCCTCCCCCTCACGCCCGCCACAGCTGGTGCTTCCGCCGCCTCGCCGACTTCCGCACCAAAGCCGAAGGCTACTCGCACACGGACCGCCTCGGCTCGCGGCCCGCGCACCTCCTCAAGCCCGAGCGCATCCAGCGCACCATCTGCGCCGGGCTCGACTTCTTTTCCATGCTCCCCGAGGCGTTCACGTACCGCGACCTGTTCAACAAGCTCCGACTGGTCCCGTGCGTCCTGCCTTTCCCCCTCTCTCTCACTCCCTCGTCGAGCGCCTCTCTCGTTGAGCGACGCACGGACCCCGCTCACTCGGCACGCACCCGCACCGCCCGCAGGAGCAAGAGCGCGACCGACATCCCGGCCTACGTCGTCGAGCACGCCGACGAGCTGCGGTACCTCCTACCCGGCGAGGGCAACTGCATCCGCGAGGACGCGCCCGGGCGGGCTTCGTCGAGTCGCAGGCGGCCGTAGCGCAAGAGAAGGAGCGGCTGTACTCTAGAGATGGCTTTGCGCTTTGCGACGAGGCTCTCGAGAGAGAAGGAGAGCGGGACGCAGAGCGAGAGAGGAAGAGAAGAACGGCTGCATTTCTACACTGCTCGGCGGGAAAAAGAGGAGGGAGAGAACGGCTACGAGGAGGGACAAGTACGACGCCGACGACGCCGACGCTCAGCCCGAGTGCTCGACGACGGTCGTGACGAGCTTTCCGTCCTTGACGACCGTCTTGAGCTGCTCGGGCACGGCCTTCTCCTCAAACACGCCGTCGTCCTCGCCCTCGACGGGCAGGCTCACGTTGAGCGCCGAGCACTTTGCGCTCACGATCTCGCACGCGAGCGACGCGCGCGAGAGGTAGACCTGGCCGCCGTCGTTGCCGTCGAGGAGGATGGTCGGCACCTTGCCGAGGATCTGGACCGTGAACGAGGGCGAGTTGGACACGCTCAGGGACGAGACGGTCGAGTCGACCAGGATCGACGTCTTGGGGCAGTTGACTGTATCAACCAGCCGCACGGCGCACGAGTCAGCGCTGCGCCCGAGAGGAGCGAGGACCGAGTCGAGACCGAGGAGGCGGGCGACGCACCGAGCGAGATGGCGTTGACCTTGCCCTTGACCTGGATGATCGAGCCCTTGACGTTGAACACATTGACCGTCTGGTTAATCTCGGTCTGCTCGATGACGATCCCGCGCTCGTTCTCGTGGTTCTCCTGTGCGGCACGAGAGAGAGGGAGGGCGAGAGGAAAGGACAGGGTCAGCGAGGCTCGAGCGCACACGAGCTGCGCGCGCCGAGATGAGGGAGCGACGACGCACGATATTCCATTTGTTGCCGTCGAGCTCGGTCTTGGCGGGCTTCTTCTGCATCGCCGCCGGCTTGGGCGCCTTGGCCGGGCCCTTGCCCGCCGCTGCGCGCACGCGCACGAGCCTCGTCAGCGCTCTCGCCCCCACGTCGCTCGCCCTCTCGCGCTCGAACGGAGAGAAAGGGGGAGGGGGACGCACCAGCAGCCGGCACGGCGCCCGACGCGCGCAGCTCGGGGTTCTTGTGCGTCATCTCGCGCGTGTCGACCTTCTTGAGGCCCTTGGTGACGCTCTCGCCCTGGTTGAGCGCCGCAAAGACGGACGACATGTCGCCGCCGCTCGAGGCTGCGGCTGCGGGTGCGGGTGCGCCGCCTGCGGGAGGAGGAGGAGGACGGCTTGTAGGTCGTCGGGTCGGCGCCCTACTCGTGCACCAAGAGTCAGTCTCGGCTCAGCGAGGGAGGCGAGGGCGAGGGAGAGCAGGAGGAAGAGACGCACCTTGGGGTTCCAGCTCAAGCCCGTCGTGTGGTGCTGCATGATGTACTTGCGCAGGTCCTCGAGGAGCGCGACAAAGCTGCGGGCCCACTCGACCGGCTTCGGGTTCCTGCGGGCGCGGGGTCGAGGAGGCGTGAGCGGTGGAGGAGGGAGGTCGAGACGAGGAGGAGGAGGAGGAGGGACGGGACGCACGACTCCTTGTGCTCCTTGATGACGCGGTTGAC
>Ga0308169_10006398_pt1 | contig 10404 bp, 9 predicted proteins | sample PhyBR1_2_FD_202139 | JGI IMG/M metagenome (GOLD analysis project Ga0308169, IMG submission 202139) | Phyllosphere microbial communities from UC Gill Tract Community Farm, Albany, California, United States - DLSLSB.R1 | ecosystem: Host-associated > Plants > Phyllosphere > Unclassified | place... | reverse complement strand
TTGCCACGGCAGGTAGCACACCGTAGGGTGGGCACGGCCCACGCGGCCGTACGATCCACAGCGGTTCCATGAATTTGCCACGGCCGGTAGCGCACCGTAGGGTGGGCACTGCCCACGCGGCCGTACGATCCACAGCGGCTCCATGAACTTGCCACGGCAGGTAGCGCACCGTAGGGTGGGCACTGCCCACGCGGCCGTACAGCGGCGATCCGCGCGCCAACCGGCGCTAGACCATCTCCCTGCTGCCATCACTGCGCCGCAGGTGCACCGGCACCGACAGCCCGCGCAAACACTCCTTGAATACGGACACCGCCGGCGCCGCGATGCGCTCCTTGCGGGTGACGATGCCGAAGGGCTCGAGCTGCAGCTTGATGCGCACCGGCAGGATGCAGATCATGCCGCTGGTCGCGTAATGCTTGGCGACCGTGGTCGGCACCACCGAAATCATGTCCGTGTCCTGCAGCAGGGTCGTCGTGGCCAGGATCGATGCCGTCTCCAGCAGGTTCGACGGGCTCGGGATATTCGCATCCTGGAAGGCCAGTTCGAGGAGTTTACGCATCGGCGAAGTCGGCGGCTGCAGGATCCAGGCCTGGCCGGCCAGGTCGGCCAGCTCCAGGCGCCGCGTCTGGCTCAGCGGGTGATGCACGCCGGCCACCACCGACAAGGCCTCGTTGTCGACCACTTCGAACTCGATGTCCGGATGCTCGCCCGGGTCCGGCACCCGTCCCAGCACGATGTCGAGCTTGCCCTGCTCGAGCATCTGCAGCAGCACGTCGCTGGTATCGATGTGGACGCTGATCTTGATCTGCGGATAGCGCGTGCGCAGTTCGATGATGGTGCGGGTCAGGAGTCCGGGCGCCGGCGCCATGATCGAACCGATCGAGACCTCGCCCACCGCCCCCGCCTCCTGCGCCACCAGCTGCTTGCGCAGGTTGTCGAGGTCGGCCAGCATCAGCTGGGCGTAGTTGATCACCGATTCGCCGAACACCGTGGGACGCATGCCCCGCGGCAGGCGCTCGAACAACTGCACCCCCAGCGTCTCCTCGATCTCGTGCAGCATCTTGGTGGCGGCCGGCTGCGACAGGTGCATCGCTTCGGCCACCTTGCGCAGCGAACGGAATTCCTCCAGCGCGGAGATGAGCGACAACTGCTTGATGCGCAGGCGGTTCTGCATGGATTTGGCGGTCGGGATCATCGAATTGCTGGCGAATTTACGATAACCGGATGTTATCACCAATTGCCGAGATCGTGATAGACAGTTATGCCTCCCCGGCGCACAATCGATCTCATAATTAGAAATACCCAATGGAGACCCTGAGCATGAAGCTTTCCCGTTTCACCGCCCCCGCAGCGGCGCTGGCCGCCGCCATCCTGTGCGCCGCAGCACCCGCCCATGCCGCCTGGCAGCCAACCCGGACCATCCAGCTCGTCGTCGCCGGCGGTCCCGGCGGCGGCACCGACCAGCTGGCGCGGCTGATCCAGTCGGTCATCACGAAATACAAGCTGGCGCCGGTCGCCACCGTGGTGCTGAACAAGGGCGGCGGCAACGGCGCCGAAGGCTTCCTCGACACCAAGCTGGCCCATGGCGATCCGCACAAGCTGATCGTCGGCACCAACAACGCCTACCTGCTGCCGCTGGTGTCGAAGATCGGCTACCAGTGGAACGAACTGACGCCGGTTGCCGCCGTCGCCCAGGACGACTTCATCCTGTGGACCGCGGCCGATTCCCCCTACAAGAGCGCCAGCCAGTTCCTCGACGCCGCCAAGGCCAACCCGGCCGCCTTCCGCATCGGCGGCAGCCAGTCGAAGGACGTCGACCAGACCCTGACGCTGCTGATCAACAAGACCTGGGGCACGAAAATGGTCTACATCCCGTTCAAGAGCGGCAGCGAGGCGGCCACCCAGCTGGCCGGCAAGCACATCGCCGCCAACCTGAACAACCCGAGCGAAAACATCGCGCAGTGGCGCGCCGGGCAGGTCAAGCCGCTGTGCGTCTTCAGCAAAACGCACATGAGCTATACCGCCAAGGTGGCCGACAAGGCCTGGTCCGACATCCCCACCTGCAAGGAGCAGGGCCTGGCGATCGACGAGTACCGTTTCCCGCGCACCGTGTTCATGCCGGGCGGCGTCAGCGCCGACCAGCTCGCCTTCTATGTAAACCTGCTCAAGCGCATCAGCCAGACCCCGGAGTTTACGGAGTACGTCGAGCGCAACGCACTGGCGCCCACCTTCCTCGCAGGCGCGGCGCTGACCGGCTACATCAAGGCTGACGAACAGCGCGTGCGCGCGGTCTTCAACGACGCCGGCTGGCTGGTCAAGTAATTCCCCCCGCAAACCACAAGAGCGCCGTTCGACAACGGCGCCATGGAGAACCTATGTCTACGAATCAGGAACCGGGCGGGCGCAGCTTCATCACGGTGCGCGCCGCCGAACTCGCGGTCGCGGCCTTCACCGCCATCGTCGGCGCGGTGGTGATGCACGGCAGTTATGAACAGGGCATCGGCTGGGAAGACTCGGGGCCGCAGTCGGGCTACTTCCCCTTCTATATCGGCATGATCATGCTGGCGGCGAGCCTGGGCACCATCGTGCTGACCCTGAAGGACTGGCGCGCCCTGGCGCGCTCCTTCGTCGAACGCGCGCCCTTTGCCCACGTGATGAGCGTGTTCCTGCCGGTCTGCGTGTACGGCGTCGCGATCCGCCTGCTCGGCATGTACATCGCCTCGCTGCTGTTCATCGGCTGGTTCATGTGGCATGCCAAGGGCGAAGTGCGGCATGCGCGCTGGAAGGTGGTCGTGGTGCCGGCGGCCGTGGTGCTGGCCAGCTACCTGATCTTCGAACGCTGGTTCCAGGTGCCGCTCTATAACGGCCCCCTGCTCGCTCACTTTGGCATCGGCCAGTAACCAGGACTCAACGCGGACCTCATCATGCAAGAATTCTCCTATCTGCTCGACGGCATGCTGGTCGTCACCACGCCCTACCACCTGCTGCTGATGGTGGCCGGGGTCCTGCTCGGCATCCTGGTCGGCGTGCTGCCCGGCCTCGGTGCGCCGAACGGCGTCACCCTGCTGCTGCCGCTGACCTTCACCATGCCGCCGACCGCGGCCATCATCCTGCTCACCTGCATGTACTGGGGCGCGCTGTTCGGCGGGTCGATCACCTCGATCCTGTTCAACATCCCGGGCGAGCCGTCCTCGGTGGCGACCACCTTCGACGGCTATCCGCTGGCAAGGCAAGGGCGGGCCACCGAAGCCCTCACCGCCGCCTTCAGCTCGGCGCTGCTGGGCGCGCTGACCGGCGTGCTCTTGATTACCTTCCTGTCGAGCTATATCGCCAAGTTCGCCATGAGCTTCAGCTCGCCCGAGTTCTTCGCGGTCTACCTGCTGGCCTTCTGCAGCTTCATCGGCATGAGCAAGAACCCGCCGCTGAAAACCGTGGTGGCGCTGATGCTGGGCTTTGCGATGGCGGCAGTCGGCATGGACACCATCTCCGGCAACCTGCGCCTCACCTACGGCATGCCGGAACTGCTCAAGGGCATCAGCTTCGAGATCGCGGTGATCGGCCTGTTCGGCATCGGTGAAATCCTCTGCACGGTCGAGGAAGGACTGGTCTTCCGCGGCGAGCACGCCAAAATCAGCGTCAAGGCAGTGCTGAAGACTTGGGCCTCGCTGCCGAAATACTGGGCCACCCTGCTGCGCAGCGCCGCCATCGGCTGCTGGATGGGCATCACCCCGGGCGGCCCGACCGCCGCCTCGTTCATGAGCTACAGCGCCGCCAAGAAGTTCTCCCGGAACAAAGACAACTTCGGCAAGGGCGAACTGGAAGGCGTCATCGCCCCGGAAACGGCGGACCACGCGGCCGGCACCAGCGCCCTGCTGCCGATGCTGACCCTGGGCATTCCCGGCTCGGCCACCGCGGCGGTGATGCTGGGCGGCCTGATGATCTGGGGCCTGCAGCCGGGCCCGATGCTGTTCGTCGAGCAGAAGGACTTCGTCTGGAGCCTGATCGCCAGCATGTACCTGGGTAATGTGGTCAGCTTGATCGTCGTGCTCTCGACCATTCCGCTGTTCGCCGCGATCCTGCGCATCCCGTTTTCGATCATCGCCCCGGTCATCGTGATGGTCTGCACCATCGGCGCCTATTCGGTGCACGGCTCGATGTTCGACGTCGCCCTGATGTTCGGCTTCGGCGCGCTTGGCTACCTGTTCAAGAAGCTGGGCTACCCGATCGCCCCGCTGGTGCTGGCCGCCGTCCTCGGCGACAAGACCGAAGGCGCGTTCCGCCAGTCGATGCTGTTCTCGAACGGCGAACTGTCGATCTTCTGGTCGAACCCGCTGGTCGGCACCCTCACCACCTGCGCCATCCTGCTCGCCACCTGGCCGCTGCTGATGCGCGCGCTGAAGTATGTCACCTCCGGCTTCAACGGCCGCACTGTCAAAAATTAACCTGGAGCCCACCATGAACCGCAAACCACGCATTGCCATGCTGCTCGGCGACCCTGCCGGCATCGGCCCTGAACTGATCGCCTCGCTGCTGGCCGAAGCCGCCACGACGCAAGCCGCCGACATCGTCCTGATCGCCGACCGCGCCGAATTCAACGAGGGCATGCGCATCGCCGGCGTCGACGTCGCCGTCACCGAAGTCGCTTCGCTCGACACCCTCGATTTTTCAAGCGGCAAGCCGCTGTTCTACGACTTCCGCGGCGCCACCGAGGGCCCGTTCGAGCGCGCCGTGTCCACCGTCAAGGGCGGCCGCTACTGCCTCGACACGCTCGCCGTCGCCCTCGACCAGACCCAGGCCGGCGCCACCGACGCGATCCTGTTCGGGCCCCTGAATAAAAGTTCGATGCACATGGCCGGCATGGACCACAACGACGAGCTGCACTGGTTCGCCGAGCGCCTCGGTTTTACGGGGCCCTTCTGCGAATTCAATGTGCTGGACGGCCTGTGGACCTCGCGCGTCACCTCGCACGTGGCGCTAGCCGAAGTGCCGCAGATGATCACCCATGACCGCGTGGTCGACGCGATCCGCCTGATCGACACCGAACTGAAACGCAGCGGCGTGGCCAGGCCCCGCATCGCGGTGTGCGGCCTGAACCCGCACAACGGCGACAACGGTTCCTTCGGCCGCGAAGAGATCGACGTCATCGCGCCGGCGGTGACCAGTGCGGGCGCCCTGGGCATGAATGTCGAAGGCCCCTTCCCGGCCGATACGATCTTCCTCAAGGTCCAGGGAGAACAGCGCGCCTACGACGCCATCGTCACGATGTACCACGACCAGGGCCAGATCGCCTTGAAACTGATGGGCTTCTGGCGCGGCGTGACGGTCCAGGGCGGGCTGCCGATCCCGATCGCCACGCCGGCCCACGGCACCGCCTTCGACATCAGCGGCCAGGGCAAGGCCAATCTCGGCGCCACGCGCCAGGCCTTCGAACTGGCCTGCAGGATGGGCCGCGCACAACAAGCGAACAACAAATAACACCGAACGTCCAGACAAGGAACACACAATGAAAATCACGAAAGTCCGTACCCGCGTATTCGAATGGAAGGGCAAGGTCGTCCCGCCGCAAGAACACTTCTGCACCAATGCCAGCGACATCCTGTTCGAGCGCGGCGACGCCATGGGCTCGTTCCGCTTCCACGGCTGGCTGGTGGTCGAAATCGAAACCGACACCGGCCTGGTCGGCATCGGCAACTGCGCGCTGGCGCCGCGCGTGGCCAAGCAGATCATCGACCAGTATCTCGGTCCGATCGTGATGGGCGAAGACCCGTTCGACAACGAATACCTGTGGCAGAAGATGTACCGCCGCACCATGGCCTGGGGCCGCAAGGGCATCGGCATGGCGGCCATTTCCGCGGTCGACATCGCGCTCTGGGATTTGATGGGCAAGGCGGTCAAGCGCCCGGTCTTCAAGCTGCTGGGCGGGCGCACCAAGGAGCAGATCCCGTGCTACGCCTCCAAGCTGTATGCCAACGACGACCTCGACGCCTTCCTGGCGGAAGCGAAGACCTATATCGACCAGGGCTTCACCAGCGTCAAGATGCGTTTCGGCTACGGCCCGAAAGACGGCCCGGCCGGCATGCAGAAGAACATCGCGCAGGTGCGTGCGCTGCGTGAATTCGTCGGCGACGGCGTCGACATCATGCTCGAGTGCTACATGGGCTGGACCCTGGAATACGCGCGCCGCATGATTCCGCGCCTGGCCGAATTCAATCCGCGCTGGCTGGAAGAACCGGTGATCGCCGACGATATCGAAGGCTATGCGGAACTCAAGAAAATGAGCCCCTTCCCGATTTCGGGCGGCGAGCACGAATTCACCAGCTACGGCTTCAAGGACCTGCTCGAGCGCCGTGCGGTCGACGTGATCCAGTACGACACCAACCGGGTCGGCGGCATCACCGCGGCGCAGAAGATCAACGCCATGGCCGAAGCCTGGAGCGTGCCGGTCATCCCGCACGCCGGCCAGATGCACAACTACCACCTGACGATGGCCTCGACCGCCAGCCCGATGTCGGAGTTCTTCCCGGTGTCCGAAGTCGAAGTCGGCAACGAGCTGTTCTACTACATCTTCAAGGGCGAGCCGATGCCGGAGCGCGGTTTCCTGCAGCTCGACGATAAGCTGCCGGGCCTCGGGCTGTCGATCTCGGATGAATACCTGAACGACTTCAACATCATCGAATAGGAAGCATCGTGCGCCTGATCCAATTTGAAACCGTCCAGGGCGAGCGCCGCGTCGGCATCGTCGAAGGCACGCTGGTGCGCGCCCTCGCGGCCCCAGGCAGCATGCGCGAACTGGCGCAGCTGGCGATCGCCAGCGGCCGCACGCTGGAGCAGCAGGCGGCGCAGGCCGCGGCCGGCGGCGAACAGTTCGATTACGACGAACTGCTGGCCGGGCTGCGCGTCCTGAACCCGGTGGACCATGCGGATCCGGCGCACATGACCATCAGCGGCACCGGGCTGACCCATTTCGGCGGCGCGGCCAGCCGCGACCAGGTGCAGCGCAAGACCCAGGAAGAAGAAACGCACATGAGCGACTCGCTGCGCATCTTCAAATGGGGCCTCGAGGGCGGGCGCCCGAAGGCGGGCCGGCCGGGCGTGCAGCCGGAGTGGTTCTACAAGGGCGACGGCACGATCGCGGTGCGTCCCGGCGCGCCGCTGCCGGCGCCCTCCTTCGGCGACGATGCCGGCGAGGAAGCGGAGATCGTCGGGATCTACCTGGTCGGGCCCGACGCCCGGCCCTACCGCCTCGGCTTCGCCCTCGGCAACGAGTTCTGCGACCATGTCATGGAGCGCAAGAACTACCACTACATCGCCCATTCGAAGATGCGTCACTGCTCGTTCGGCCCCGAGCTGCGCACCGGCGCGCTGCCCGAGAACCTGTCGGGCATGAGCCGGATCCGGCGCGGCGGACGCGTGATCTGGGAAAAGGAATTCCTGAGCGGCGAAGCGAATATGTGCCACAGCATCGACAACCTGGAATACCACCATTTCAAGTACAGCCAGTTCCTGCGGCCCGGCGACGTCCACGTCCATTTCTTCGGCTCGGCGACCCTGTCGTTCGCCGATGGCGTGCAGACCCGCGCGGGCGACGAATTCGAGATCGATGCCTTCGAGTTCGGCATGCCGCTCATAAATACCGTGGGCCAGGCAGCGCCCGACACACCGCTGCGCGGCGTGCTGCCACTGTAAATTTTTCCACTCTCAGGAGACCAGCTTGAACCAATCTTCCGTTTCGTCCGCCTACCGCGGCGTGTTTCCGGTCGCCCCGACCATCTTCACCGCCAGCGGTGAACTCGACCTGGACGGCCAGCGCCGCTGCCTCGATTTCATGATCGACGCCGGTTCCGACGGCATCTGCCTGCTCGCCAATTTCTCCGAGCAGTTCGTCCTCAGCGACGAAGAGCGCACCACCCTGATGCACACGGCGCTCGAGCACATCGCCGGACGGGTGCCGGTCATCGTCACCACCACCCATTTCAGCTCGCGCCTGTGCGCCGAACGCAGCCGCGCCGCCCAGGACGCCGGCGCCGCGATGGTGATGGTCATGCCGCCCTACCACGGCGCCACCTTCCGCGTGGCCGAAAGCGGCATCTACAGCTTTTATCAGACGGTGTCGGACGCGATCGACATCCCGATCATGATCCAGGATGCGCCGGTCGCCGGCACACCCCTCTCCGCGCCTTTCCTGGCGCGCATGGCGAAGGAAATCGCCAACGTGTCCTACTTCAAGATCGAAGTGCCGCAGGCGGCGAATAAACTGCGCGAGCTGATCGCGCTCGGCGGCGACGCCATCGTCGGCCCCTGGGACGGCGAAGAAGCGATCACGCTGATGGCCGACCTCGAGGCCGGCGCGACGGGCGCCATGACCGGCGCCGGCTTCCCGGACGGGATCCGCAGCGTGATGGACGCCTGGGAAGCGGGCGACGCCGAACTGGCCGCCGCCAACTACGAACGCTGGCTGCCCCTGATCAATATGGAAAACCGCCAGGGCGGCCTGGCCACCTGCAAGGTGCTCATGAAGGAAGGCGGCGTGATCGCCTGCGACGCCGTGCGCCATCCGCTGCCGCAGATGCACCCGGCCACGCGCGAGAGCCTGTTGAAGGTGGCGCGCCGTGTCGATCCGCTCGTGCTGCGCTGGGCGAAATGATGAGGGACACCGACATGGACGTATCCGGACACCTGCTGCTCGGCAGCGCCGCAGTGCGCGGCCAGAACGGCAGCATCGAGGCCATCGATCCCGCCACGGGCGCCGTGCTGGCGCCCGCGTTCGGCGGCGCCACGGCCGCCGACCTCGAGCGCGCCTGCGCCCTGGCCTGGGCCGCCTTCGACGGCTACCGCGAGACGGCGCTGGAAGAGCGCGCCGTCTTCCTGGAAACCATCGCGGAAAATATCATCGCCATCGGCGAGCCCCTGGTCGAACGCTGCATGCGCGAGACCGGCCTGCCGCGGGCGCGCATCGAAGGCGAGCGCGGACGCACCGTCGGGCAGCTGCGCATGTTTGCCGGCGTCGTGCGCCAGGGCGACTTCCTGGAAGCGCGCATCGATCCGGCCCAGCCCGAGCGCACGCCCCTGCCGCGGGTCGACCTGCGCCTGCGTAACATTCCGCTGGGCCCGGTCGCCGTTTTCGGCGCGAGTAACTTCCCGCTGGCGTTTTCGGTTGCCGGCGGCGATACCGCCTCGGCGCTGGCGGCCGGCTGCCCGGTGATCGTCAAGGCGCACTCGGCCCACCCCGGCACCTCGGAACTGGTGGGCCGGGCGATCCAGCAGGCGGTGCAGCAATGCGGGCTGCCGGAAGGGACTTTCTCGCTGCTGTTCGACAGCGGCCGCGCCGTCGGCCAGGGACTGGTGGCGGACCACCGCATCAAGGCCGTCGGATTTACCGGATCGCGCACGGGCGGCACGGCGCTGATGAGCATTGCGGCGGCGCGCCGCGAGCCGATCCCGGTGTATGCCGAAATGAGCAGCATCAATCCGGTACTGCTGTTCCCGCATGCGCTGGCCAATCGCGCCGAGGCGATCGGCAAGGGCTTCGCCGCTTCGCTCGCCATGGGCGCCGGCCAGTTCTGCACCAACCCCGGCCTGCTGCTGGCGGTGGAGGGCCCCGGCCTGGACAGCTTCGTGGCCGCCGCGCGCACCGCGCTGGAAGGCCAGGCGGCGGCGACCATGCTGACGCCCGGCATCCTGCAGGCCTATGAAACCGGCGTCGCCGACCTCGCCGGCCACGACGCGGTGCGCACCGAGGCGCGCGGCGGCGCAGGGGCATTCGGCCAGGGACAGGCCGCCCTGTTCTCCACCACGGCCGCCGCTTTCATGGCCGACCCGCGCTTGCAAGGAGAAGTATTCGGCGCCGCGTCGCTGCTGGTGCGCTGCCCGGACCTGGAGACCATGAACAGCATCGTCGAAGCGCTGGAGGGACAGCTGACGGCGGCGGTCCACATCGACGCAGCCGACCATGCGGCCGCGCGCGCGGTCCTGCCTGCTCTGGAACGGCGGGCAGGCAGGATCCTCGTCAACGGCTTCGGCACCGGGGTGGAGGTGGGACACGCGATGGTGCACGGCGGTCCGTATCCATCGACGGCCGACGGCCGCTCGACCTCGGTCGGCAGCCTTGCCATCTTCCGCTTCCTGCGTCCCGTCTGCTACCAGGACATGCCGGACGATTTGCTGCCGGCGGCGCTGCAAAGGGCGAATCCGCTGGACTTGCTGCGCCGCGTCGACGGCAGGCTCGCGCCCGGGTGAGGCGAAGCGGGCTGCCGGCAATGACTGCCGGCGCCTTTTATCCGGCGAGGCGATCCATGAAGGCCCCGAGCCGCCGGATCGCCTCCTGCAGGTTCTCCGCGCTGGAGGCATACGACAGGCGCACGTAACGGTCCGCACCGCAATGGCCGAAGTCTTTACCAGGGGTGA
>Ga0308169_10006395_pt1 | contig 10410 bp, 12 predicted proteins | sample PhyBR1_2_FD_202139 | JGI IMG/M metagenome (GOLD analysis project Ga0308169, IMG submission 202139) | Phyllosphere microbial communities from UC Gill Tract Community Farm, Albany, California, United States - DLSLSB.R1 | ecosystem: Host-associated > Plants > Phyllosphere > Unclassified | place... | reverse complement strand
GGTTTTCGACCCCGTTGTGCTACGTCAGCAACTGGAAGCGCGCAAGATCCGCTTTGTACCGCACCAGTCGGAATACTGCTGGGCCTACCAGTTGATCGCCCGGGGCGCGCGGGTGATCAACAACCTGGAAGCCTACGGGATGGTGCTGTTGCCGGAGTTTCGCGACTGGGAACTGCCGGACCTGCGCGATGCCATTGATCGAGAGTTTTTCCTTCTGTCCGAAGCCCATTACCAGCGCTACATCGCGCCGGGGTTCCTGAAGGATGCGATCGGCGGTGGTTGAAAGCGGGGGCTTTTGTGGCGAGGGATTTATCCCCGCTGGACTGCGAAGCAGGCCTTGAATTCGGCGCAATAGGGGGACAGGCTCACTGCGTCCAGCTTTTTGGGTCTGCTTCGCAGCCCAACGGGGATAAATCCCCTCGCCACAGGGCCTACTCCTTGACCGCCAACTCCACCAGATGGTCCTCGACTTCCTGCGGCTTGAGTACCAGCACGTCGCTTTCCAGCGTATCGAGCACCGCTTCAGCGGTATTGCCGATCAGCACCCCCGACAATCCCGAGCGCGCCACAGTGCCGATCACGGTGACCGCCGCCTGGAGCTTGCGCGCCATGTATGGAATCAGGACGTCCGCCGGGCCTTCCTCGATGTGCAGGTGCTCGTCGTCAATGTCGAATTCCGCCTGGAACGCCCGGCATTGCTCACGATAACGGGCCTCGATGGTTTCCTTGAGCTGGAACGTCGGGTCGGCGGACGAAAGCATCGGCGAGGGATGGGCGCTGATCACGTGCAGGTGCGCCTTGGCGAGGAGGGCGATGTCGTAGCCATGATCGATGATCGTAGTGTGCAGGTGGCGATGCTCGCCGTCGGCATTGCCAACGTCGACGGCGGCCAGGATCACTTTGTCTTTCCAGGAACCGGCGGTTTTCACCAGCAGCACTGGGGTTGGGCAATGGCGTAGCAGTTTCCAGTCCGCCGGGGTCAGCAGGGCTTTTTTCAGCGGGCTGTCGGGGAAGTGCTGTTTGATCACCAGTCCGCATCCTTCGGCCTGCTGTACGTCGATGATGGTTTCGTAGAGGCTTTCGTTCCAGGCCTGCTCGGTGGTTACGCTGTAGCCGTCCGCCAGCAGCGCGGCCTTCAATACACTGAGCAGACCCGCATGGTCATGCTTTTTGTCGCACACCAGCAGGTGCAGGTGGGCCTGGGTCACTCCGGCGATCAGTTTGGCGCGCTTGAGCGCCAGGCTTTCCGAATGTTCGGGGTTGATGACCACCAGTATGCTGCGGATGGATTGCATGATCGGCGTCTCCAGCAAAGAAAAGGCGTAGCGTTGCTCAACTATAGTTGCTGTGGGTGAGCCGTCGACTTGATGCATATCAACGACCGTGGCTGGTGGTCCGGGGGCAGGCCGGTATAATCGGCGGCCTTCGCTCGACTACCTTTTTTCCGTGAGCCCCATGATCCTTCCCGAAATTCATGAATTCCTTGGCTGCCGTACGCCCGATGGCTGGGTCCAAGCCGCGCTGGCCGATCAGGAAACCCTGCTGATCGATCACAAGAACTGCGAGTTCAAGGCCGCCAGTACGGCCCTGAGCCTGATCGCCAAATACCATTCCCACGTCGACTTGATCAATTTGATGTCGCGCCTGGCCCGGGAAGAGCTGGTGCATCACGAACAAGTCATGCGCCTGATGAAAAAACGCAAGATCGGCTTGCGCCAGCTCTCCGCGGGGCGTTATGCCTCGGGGCTGCGCAAGGTGGTGCGTAGTCATGAGCCGGTCAAACTGGTAGACACGCTGGTAGTCGGCGCTTTCATCGAAGCCCGCAGCTGCGAGCGTTTCGAGGCATTGGTGCCGCATCTGGACGAAGAGTTGGGCAAGTTCTATTTCGGCCTGCTGAAAAGCGAGGCCCGGCATTTCCAGGGGTACCTGAAGCTGGCCTACCAGTACGGCGACGCGAAGGACATCGCCCAGGTAATCGACAGGGTGCGCGAGGCGGAGCGGGAGTTGATCGAATCGCCGGACGTGGAGTTTCGGTTCCACAGTGGCGTGCCAGAGCTCTAAATCTGCGTTGGCTGCACTGACGCCATCGCGAGCAGGCTCGCTCCCACAGGGGATTTGTGAACTTCCCAAGTCCGATGTGGGAGCGAGCTTGCTCGCGATGGGGCCTTATGCAGCATTGCATCTCTAAGTGACCAGCCCCAGGCGCTCGTGCCACTGGGCAATCGACTCCTCGGGGTAGACCTCGAACTGCTGGTCGCGCGGATGCGCCTCGACTTCCACCCAGGGTGCCTTGGAGCCGAGCATCAGGTGAGTGTGCTCCGGCGGTACCGGCAGCGGCGTGTCGATGGCCGAGGCAAACGGGTGGATCAGTTCCGGCCACTCAGGGCTGAACAACCACAATCCCGAGCCGCAAAGGGAACAGAAGTGCCGTTCGGCGCTGCTGCGGTGGGCACGTTTTTCACCTTCATCCTTGAGCCGCGCATGGTAGATCGAGATGTGCTTGCGCCCGCGCACCTTCAGGCTTTGGGCCTCGCCCCCCAGGTTGATCGCAAAGCCGCCTGCGCCCTGGGTCTTGCGGCAGATCGAGCAGTAGCAACGCTGGTAAGGGTAGGGATGGGCGCAAGCCAGGCTGAATGACACCGCGCCGCAGTGGCAGGATCCTTCGAGCTGCATGAGAACCTCCAATCAAGGTTGGAATGACTCTGGACAGCCTAGACGGTCAATGTTTTTCCGTTGAGTTGAGGGTGTCCCTGCGATCGCTTTCGCGAGCAAGCCCGCTCCCACAGGGGATTTATGTCGTTCGCCAATTTTCTGCCCGCTCACGGTCAGTGTGGGAGCGGGCTTGCCCGCGAAGGCGTCAGTACAGGCAACATCACTTAGGCACTCGCCACAAGTACCACGCCGCCACCGTCCGGTAAGGGCTCCAGGCCTCGCCGATATCGATCATCTGCCTGCGACTGGGCTGTTGCTCCAGCCCCTTCAATCGTCGATAGCCTTCGCGCACGCCAAAGTCATCCGCCGGCAGGATGTCCGGCCGCTCCAGGCTATAGATCAGCAGCATCTCCACGGTCCAGCGCCCCACGCCGCGCAACATCGTCAGGCGCTCGATCAAGGCTTCATCGTCCATGACCAGCGCTGTGGCGTAATCGGGCACCAAGCCGTCCAGGGCGGCCTGGGCAATGCCGTGAAGGGTCGTGATCTTGCTGGCGGAAAAACCGCAACCGCGCATCTGCGCAATGTCTGTCGCCAGCAGCTGTTCGGGCCGGGGAAACATCAGTGCCGGATACAGGGCCAGCAGCCGGCCAAGAATCGCATCGCCGGCCCTGGCATGCAGTTGCTGATAAGCGATGGCCCGCACCAAGGCTTCATAAGGTTCCCGGGACGGCTTGGGTTGCAACAGGCAAGGACCGATCGTCTCGACATGGCGTTGCCAATCGTCATCCAGCCTTGCCAGGAACGTGCTCGCTTCGTGGTAGGGCGCAGGCATAGGGTGGTCACTTCGCGGGTCGATCAAAATGCCAGCGGCAGGGAAACCTGCACCGCGGCTTTTTCCAGCCGCAACAGGAAAGCCTTGCGCGGCTGCCCGCCAACATAACCCGTCAATGAGCCATCCGCACCAATCACTCGATGGCAAGGAATGATGATGGCCAGGCGGTTCTGTCCGTTGGCCAGGCCCACGGCGCGGCTGGCGCCAGGGCTGCCAAGCGCGGCGGCGATGCTGCCGTAGCTGCGGGTTTCGCCGTAGGGGATCTTTTGCAGTTCAGCCCAGACCCGGACGGCGAAGGCGCTGCCGGGCATGTGCAGCGGAACGCTGAAGGCTGTGAGTTTGCCGGCGAAATAGTCGGCCAGTTCGCTTTCGATCCGCTGTAGATGGGCGTTATGCCCGGGCGCGACCGTGTAGCCGTAGCGCTGCTGCAGTTCCTCCAGTTCTTTCGTTAATGCCGGGCGGTCGAGAAACTCCAGCAACACCAGGCCGCGTCGTTCGGCCATCGCCAGCATCGGTCCCAAAGGCGTGGTCAGGCGCGTGAACAGCAAGGGTTCGCTGAGGGCGGCGCGCCCTGGCGTGATGTGGAAAGACTTCACGAAGGCATCCCGAAAGCCGCTCAACGACTCATAGCCCGAATCGAACGCCGCGTCGTCGATGGTGCTGCCGTCCTTGATACCGCCGAGCGCAATTCCCAGGCGGCGGGTGCGCAGGTACGCATGGAATGTCATGCCGAAGTGCTGCTTGAACCACCGGCGCAATTTCAGCGGTTCGATGCCTTGCTCCAGCAGCAGGGCGTCGGTCCAACGCAGGTCGGGTTCGGCGTCCACGGCCCTGAGCAGTGCCTGGATCCAGTCCGGGGCGATGGCGGCGGCATCCAGCGGCTTGCAGCGCAAGCAGGCCCGGTAGCCGGCGGACAACGCGTCATCGGCGTGGGCGAAGAATTCCACGTTCTCCGGTTTCGGCTTGCGCGCCGTGCAACTGGGGCGACAGAAGATGCCTGTGGTCTTGACCGCAGTGAAGAACACCCCCTCGTAGGCGGTGTCTCGTTCGAGCATGGCGCGGACCATCTCGGCATGGGGTGGGAGCAGCGAGTCTTGTAGGTTCATGGCGTTGAGCATAGAACCGTGCCCGCAATGACTCCACCGGAAAATCGACAGCGAATTACATGCACTTTGTCGGACAATTCCGAACAAAGATTGAACCTTTGAGTCTTAAAGGTTCAATCGCCGTTTTTGTCTTTCGGAGACATCATGTCCAAATCCAGGAAATCCCTGATTGCCGTTGCCGTTTGCACCCTGATGCTCGGCGCTTCGGCCTTGCTGCCTGCCGATCTGTCCCCCATCGGTGCGAGCTATGCCGCAGGCGGCGGAAATGGTGGTGGTGGCGGTGGCGGTAACGGCGGAGGCAATGGTGGCGGAAACGGAGGCGGCAATAGTGGCGGCCACGGTGGCGGTGTTGGTGGCGGTGTGGGCGGCGGCCAGGGCAATGGCAAATCCGCCGATTCCAGCGGCCTGGGCAAGGGCTTGGCCAGCGACCACGCCGGCACCCGTACCCGCGATCATGGCCTGAGCGGCAAGCACACCGGCACCACCCGCACCACCCGCACCGACCGGACCCGCAAGGCCTCGCTGACTTCGAGCATCGCCAAGGACCGGGACACCCGCGGCTTGACCAAGGCTTCGGCCATTTCCACCGCCACGCCAGGTACCCACAACACCAAGGGCCTGACCAACGCGACCAGCTCCTCGATCAAGAACGACCGCTGATCATCATAAAAAACCGCGGCGCCATGGACAGGCGTCGCGGTTTTTTTTCGTCTTCCTGTCACCCATTACCTGAGCGTTCAGTACTTCCAGAACACCGGCGTGAACAATACCAGCACGGTCAGGATCTCCAAGCGGCCCAGGAGCATGCCAATGGTCAGTAGCCATTTCGCCGCATCCGGCAATGTCGAGAAATTGCCGGCCGGCCCGATGATTGTTCCCAATCCTGGCCCAACGTTGCACACGGCGGTGGCCGCGCCGGTCAAGGCGGTTGTCCAGTCCAGGCCGATCAAAGCCAGCCCCAGGGCGATACCGCCGATGGTGATGGTGAAGAAGAACGAAAACGTCAGTAGGGAGCGGACGATTTCTTCATCGATGGGATGATTGTTGTATTTTTTCCGGATCACCGCTCGGGGATGGATCAGCTGTTTCAAACTGCCCATCAGCAGCGCGCCGGCCACCTGGAAGCGAAAGATTTTCAGCCCGCCTGCCGTCGATCCCGAACACCCGCCGACAAACGTCAGGTAAAAAAACAGCAGCAAGGCGAAGCTGCCCCACAGGGTGTAGTCACCCAGCGCAACGCCGGTGGTCGTGACCACTGAAGTCACGTTGACAGCCACGATACGGACCGCATCCCACCATGTGTAATCGCTGTTCAGGCTCAACCAGGTCCCGACCAGTAGCCAGGTAATGACCAGGAAGCCGATAAAACCCCTGACTTGTTGGTCTTTGAGCAGCGCGCGCCGGTTGCCACGCAAGGTGGCGACATACAAGGTGAATGGCAGCGAACCGGCCATCATGACAACGACCGAAACCCAATGAATTGCCGGCTGGGGCCAGTGTCCCAGGGAGGCGTCCGAGGTGGAAAAGCCTCCGGTGGAAATCAGCGACATTGCATGATTGATCGCTTCGAAGGGCGTCATGCCGGCAAGCCACAAAGCGAGGGCCGCGAGGGCCGTCAGCCCGGTGTAGATCCAAAGAATGTAGTTAGCCGCGACATGGGAACGTGGGGTGACTTTTTCCGACCAGTCCGACGATTCGGTCTGGAACAGCCGCATGCCGCCGACCCGCAGCAGTGGCAAGATCGCCACGGCCATGCCGATGAAGCCGATACCGCCGAGCCAATGCAACATCGAGCGCCACACCAACAGGCCGGGGGAGGCTGTGTCGAGGCCGGTCAGGACAGTCGAGCCGGTGGTGGTAATACCCGACATCGTCTCGAAAAAAGCGTCGGTGTAGCTGATGTGCTGGATAAGCACCATCGGCAGGGCGGCGAAGGTGCAGACTACGAGCCAGCTGCCAGTGGTCAGTACATACATGTCCCTCGGGCGCAGTTGCGCATGTTCCGGACGACCACGGGCGATCAGCGCGACACCGCAGACAAAGGTAATCAGGCTCGACCATAAAAATGCCGACAGATCATCGTTTCGCTCATACAAGAACAGCGTCAGGATCGGGATCGCCATGCTGGCGGCCAGGGTAATGAGAAAAATACCCAGAATGAAACCGATGAACCGTAATACCGCAAAAGACATAGTGCGCGCCTGATTGAATGAGCCCCCGGATAGAATTCGTCGGGCGAGTGCCGTGGAAAGTTTACCTAAAAGACGCTGGGACAGTTCTGTTTCAAGCAGTGGAGGGTGGCGCTGCTCATTGGGCAGTTTTGTTCAATACCCGGGATGGCGAGCCATTCATCCTGATCGCTACCTCAACGGACATTAAAAAGGTATTGCGATGAGTCTGATTCTTTCCATGGCGGCGTTTGCCCTGGTCGCTTCCATCACGCCGGGGCCGGTCAACATCGTGGCCCTCAGCTCCGGGGCTCGGTATGGGTTTCGTGCCACGTTGCACCACGTGGCTGGCGCGACCCTTGGGTTTGTCCTGCTGCTGGTACTGATAGGGCTTGGGTTGCATGAAGTGTTGCAGCGCTGGCCGGGCCTCACGCGGGTGGTGCAGTTGGGGGGCGTGGGGTTCCTGTTGTTCATGGCCTGGAAGCTGGCAATGGACAACGGAAATCTGGGCACTAAGGACGAGGATCGAGCGCCCTCGATGTTCTACGGCGCGCTGATGCAATGGCTGAACCCCAAGGCCTGGCTGGCCTGCGTGGCGGGGATGGGTGCATTCGTGGCCGATGGCGAGGCGCGGCTGGTGTGGCAGTTTGCGGCGGTTTACCTGGTGATCTGCTACGTTTCGGTGGGTTGCTGGGCCTATGCCGGCAGCTTTTTGCGCACCTGGCTGGACAATCCGGCGACCATGCGCCTGTTTAACCGGGCGATGGCGGTGCTGTTGGTGGCCAGCGCGGTTTATCTGTTGTTGCCTTGAGCCAGAAGTGGTTGTAACCCGGGCTTTGTGGGAAGGATGCTGTTGTGGTGAGGGAGCTTGCTCCCGCTGGGCTACGAAGTAGTCCCAGATTCTGACGACTGCCACGCAGTCGAGCGGGAGCAAGCTCCCTGGCCACAGGGGGTGTGCAGTGGGGCGGTATCAACCACGATACTGGCCCGGCGTAGCCGCCAGGTGCTGCTTGAAGGCCCGTTGGAAATGCGCCTGGTCGGCAAACCCGCTGTCCAGCGCCACATCGGCGATCAGCTTGCCTTCGCGCAATTGACGGCGGGCGAACTGGATCCGACGGTTGACCAGGAACGCATGGGGCGTCATGCCGTAATGACGCTTGAAGGCGCGGCTCAGGTAAGACGGCGAGAGTTGGGCGGCGCTGCAAATGTCTTCGAGCTTCAATGCTTCAGTGCAATGGTCATGAATGAACTGCGCTGCCCGCATCAGGCCCGGGTGGCTGCCGCGATCCGGGCGGCCGGCGGGGTTGAGGCGTTGTTGCAGGTCAATGAAGAACGCCTCGGCAGCGGCATGCTTGCCAGCGCTGCCTATCCGCTCATCCAGCAGTTGCGCATACAGCCCCTGCAAGGCGGCAAACAGTTCGGCGTCGCGGCTGTGAGTAGTGGCAAAGCCCTGGAAATCCAAGCTCTCGTCAAAACCTGTACGACGCTGCAAGTCCCTCAGCCAGACGGTATCCACGTAAAGCATCACGTACGACCACGGCTGATCGTCGATCGGATTGCACGCGTGGACATCGCCAGGGTTCATCAGCACCACCGTACCGCTCTCTACCTGAAAGTTCGATTGCTCGTGAAGGTAGGTGCTGCGTCCAGCGGTGATCGCCCCAATGGAAAAATGGTCGTGGGAGTGGCGCGAATAACAGACCTTGCGCCCATCGGCGATGCCCCGGGCCTCGATGAAGGGCAGGGCCGCGTCGCGCCAGAAGCGCGGGGCGTCGTCGTGGTTGGCAGGCTTCATCGGTCCGTGTCCTGTTGGGTTAGATGTGCCTGAGTGTACTGCAACGCGGCTATGACATTCGCTTCGGCGTCGGCCAGATTGAATACGACCTGCAGCGGCATGAATCTGCCGACAGCCTGTTGGCGGAAGCGGACGCCGCCATGTATGCACAGAAACAGGTGCTGCGCCGCTCGCTGGATGTGGGATTGCTGCTCGCAATGGTGATGAACCATAAAAAAAGCCGCGGTGAAGATTACTCTTCGAGGCTACCCATGGCGGTAGTGTTGAAGCCGCCATCCACGTACATGAATTCACCGCTGATATCAGAAGCAACGCTATAAATATGTACCGCACCAAGGACATGGGAAATACACAGAATGAATCCTTCGCATCGTGTGATGCAGGTTAATAACTGAAGTGTTATCCATTATTTAATTGGTGAGTACCCGTATGAATACCGAATTACCCCCAACATTTGTTTATCCTGACGATTTCGGCACCTCACGCGGAGGTGGCAGGGGGCTTCCAAACCCTGCACCGATGGCGATGATTGGAAAAATGATGCAAGAGCGAAGCTGTGCTTATGAAAAAGGCCACTGGCCTCAAATGTTGCAGCGTCATCTTATAGCCATGAGAAACAACCATCCTATTCGCTATGGGTTGGACGGGATTATTGTCGGTGAGTTGAAAGTCGCCCATGGATCCGATTTGGTCATGTTGAGGAATCCAGCACTCAGCACTGCGGACGCCTGGAACCTCGGGATTAAGGAAGGAACCAAGATCAAGAATACGGACCAGCTGGCCATCGAGCAGGAATTCTCTGGTGGAATCTTTACTCCCTTCAAGGCGCTTGGTCATTGGCTTCTTGGTAAGGGCAAGCCTGTTAGCGTCCGACTGGATAGAATTGGTATCAGCCCAACGCCAAGCAAAATTCCAGATTTGATGGCAATTATTAATACCGCCGGCGTAGGAGTCACCAGCGTCAATATAAAGGTACCGTATTCCACGGCTCGGGACTCAAACGTCGCGCGGATCTATCTTGGAAACATTACGCTTCAAATTACCGGAAACGTTACTCGATATGCTTCAGGTACTCTCAAGTTTGCGGGAAAGATCAAAGCGTACTCGGATCGTTATGATGCCAACGCCAGCAGTCATAGGGCTGCCTTTGATGAGCAAGCCACAAGCGCGCTCCGTCAAGTAGGGAGGGTCGCTAAAGCACAGGATTATGAAATTCGAGTCACCGGCGAGTTGCCAATCAATTTCTCCAGGTAAATAGTCATGGCAGCAGTAAGAAACACATTAAGTCTCGCTTCAAGTGTTTCATTGATTGGCGCGTGCGCATTGTTGTTCTTTTTTGCTCTGGAAGGTGTCACGGAAAATCCCAACGATCTAAATGAAACTGGGGGGATACCTGCGGTAACGATGTACACGGTCATGCTGATCGTCTTGACCGCCGCTTCAGTGGCCATGACGGGGCTGGGTTGTCTGCTCCAAAATCTTTTAAAGCGACGTGCTTTCAAATTGCGCATCGGCGTGTATGCGTTGACCAATATTCTGCTTTTTCTTACGTCACTCCTGGGGGCATTGGTCGCTGCTGTCTACACGTACGACACCATCGCAGGTATTTTGGGCGGGCTGTTGTTTGCGTTTTCCCTTGTTTTGGTCCTGATCGCCTGTCCTCGGAAAACGGAATAAAAAACGCCGCGGGCCCTCTGCAGGTCCCGCGGCGTTTTTATACGCGGTGAAGATTACTCTTCGAGGCTACCCATGGCGGTGGTGTTGAAGCCGCCGTCCACGTACATGATTTCACCGCTGATGCCGGAGGCCAGGTCCGAGCACAGGAAGGCGCCGGCGTTGCCGACTTCTTCGATG
>Ga0308169_10006394_pt1 | contig 10411 bp, 9 predicted proteins | sample PhyBR1_2_FD_202139 | JGI IMG/M metagenome (GOLD analysis project Ga0308169, IMG submission 202139) | Phyllosphere microbial communities from UC Gill Tract Community Farm, Albany, California, United States - DLSLSB.R1 | ecosystem: Host-associated > Plants > Phyllosphere > Unclassified | place... | reverse complement strand
GCATGGACGGACCATTTTTACCGCGATGGTATCATTTGCCAGTCCGGAAGAAGGCCTGAATTACCAGATTTCGGAGCCGGAATATCCTGCGGTTGAAGAATTAAAAAATGAAGCAGAATTAAAAAACCAGCTGGTGGAATTCGTGCCGGAAAATGTACGCGCCAGTTTTATGCGTGACCGTCATGTGGAAATTCGCCCGGTGATGCCGGTCAATCCATTTCAGCCTCAGCCTGAAGCACCTTCTTATGCGCATTACATTCGAACCCATGGCCAGATTGCGCAAAAGGTTGATGAAATTTCATTGCATCAGGCCATCGCTGCGTTCTATTCAGACTTCACGTTAATGACCACAGCTTTGCGCCCACATGGCCTGAGTTATATTTCTCCAAGTCTGCAATGCGCCAGCATTGACCATGCTATGTATTTCCATAAGCCATTTCGTGTTGATGAATGGATGCTGTATGACATGGATGCCACCATCAGTGCCAGTTCGCGCGGCCTGAATTTTGGCCGCATGTGGCAAAATGGTGAACTGGTGTGCAGCACCACTCAGGAAGGTCTGATTCGCTTGCGTGAAATTGAAACCCAATAAGTTGAAATGTCGTAAAAAAACCGGACCTGCTGTCCGGTTTTTTTATGATTTTATTAATCCTTGTGGTTTAGTGGCAACGCGGAATGTCCTCGGAGACATCTTTATGGCAGCCATGACTTGGATGGGCAAAGGCTGCATGCGCACTGCACAGCAGAGTAATAATTAGCATGATTTTTTTCATCGTTGTACTCTTTTAATTATTAGATTGAATCACTGAATTAAAAGCAGATTTTATGCCATTCGTTTATCCAAGTGGTGATGATTCAGATAAAATGAACCGCCTGTTTTGATTTATTTATGCTGAGCTTGTGACAAAAAAATCCTCGATTCTAAAAATACGGCATGGCATAGTGCCTGACAGGACTTAATGATAAAAAGCATGTCGTGATGAGCTTAAATACACAAATATTGATTGCTGCGATTTTAGGGGTGGCATTTGGATTTCTGTTAAATCTGTTTCCCAATACTCAGTTTTTTTCTGTCAGTCTTTATGGTTTGGGTCTGGCCAGCAGTATTTTTATTGGTTTATTGAAAATGCTGCTTATTCCACTGATTTTCAGTTCAATCGTAGTCGGCGTTTCGAACTTGCAGGCAGGCGGGCAACTGGGCCGGGTCTGGAAAATTACCCTGCTGTGCTGTGTCACCACCACCACTTTGGCGCTGATTTTGGGCTTAAGCTGTGCGCATCTGTTTAATGTGGGTCAGGGCGTAGATATTGTGATGTTTCAGGATGCCATGAACAGTCACCAAACACCTGATACCTTAACGCCATCTTCCTTCTTTACCAACTTTATTCAAAATACTCTGATCAATCCGTTTAAGGCCTTTGCCGAAGGCAATGTGCTGGCCGTGGTGGTATTTGCCTTGTTTATCGGGGTTGCGCTGGTCAAAGGCGGGGAGAATTTCCGCAGTGTGCGTAAATTAAGCCTGCAATTTTTTGACATCATGATGATGATGATCAGCTGGGTGATGAAACTGGCACCGCTAGGCATTTTTGCCTTGCTGGCAAAACTGATTTCAACCGAAGACATTTCCGTATTAAGCCGTCTGGCGGAGTTCGCCGCTGTGGTAACCGGAACTACCATTTTTCATGGTGCAGTGGTATTGCCTTTGCTGTTGTGGATCTTTGGCAAGATGAGTCCGATCACGTTCTTTAAAGGTACACGCGCTGCGCTGATTACCGCATTTGCGACCAGTTCCAGTTCGGCCACCATGCCCTTGTCGATGAAATGCGCGCAGGAAAATTTAAAGGTACGTCCACAAACCGCAGGCTTTGTGATTCCTTTGGGCACTCAGCTCAACATGGATGGTACGGCGTTGTATGAAGCTGCCGCGGCTTTGTTTATTGCCAACCTGATGGGGCTGGATTTAAGTATCGGTCAGCAACTGATTGTCTGTGCAACCGCCATGATTGCTTCTTTGGGTGCGCCAGGAATTCCAAGTGCAGGTATGGTGACCATGATTATGGTCTTGCAATCAGTCGGTCTGCCGGCGGAAGCGATTGCAATCTTGCTGCCGATTGACCGTTTGCTGGATACTGTCCGTACCGTGGTCAATGTTCAGGGAGATATGATGATTAGTGTGGTGGTGGATCGTTATAGCCGTGAACCGGAAGTGTCCTAATCCGTTTCCCAGCTGGGATTAAACACAATTTCCCAGACATGACCGTCGGGGTCTTGAAAATAACCCACATAGCCGCCGTAAAAGGTGGCCTGTGCGGGTTTAATGATTCTGGCGCCGGCATGTGCTGCCTGAGCCATGACCTGATCGACTTCCAGTGAGCTATAGACATTATGTCCCAAGATCATTTGCGTCGGACACATCGGGCTGGACTCCAGCCCGGTATCATGCTGAATGCTGCTTTGCGGCCATAACGCCAGTTTCAGACCTGATTGCAGTTCAATAAAGGCCACAGCGCCATATTCAAATTCCTGCCCCGTGATTCCTTCACTGGCGAAGCCCAAACCTTTACGATAAAAATGCAAAGATGCTTCCAGGTCACGCACGCCCAGAGTAATGACTGAAATCCGTGCTCGCATGCAGTTTCCTTGTAGTTGTTTACATCTGCTTTTATCTTAAAACAAATCAAAAATAGGGCATAAAGCCCTACTGTGTGGAAATTGTATATTGGCATTTAAGTGCCAAAGAATGGCTAGATAAATGACTAGACCACTTTGAGTTTGGCTGCACGTTTGGCAGCAGGGGAGCGGTTCAGGTAAGCAATGGCATCTTCAGTTTTGGCTTCGTGCAGTGGATCGTACCACGGCATCAAATAACCCAGTTGTTGTGAAACCAGCCAAAATGGACTTGGCATTAAATTGTTGTCACGCTGGGCAATGGCATACCATTCACGCCAGATCCATGGTTTGTATACCGCAGGGCGGATAGACTGAAAACGTGGATCCTGCTTGAGCAGATGAGCAGTCCCATCGACCCATAAACCAATCACCGCCACAATGACAATCACGCTTAAATAATAACGGGCAATATAGCCGCCACCTAAATGACGGTACAAATCAAAGGCAACCGTGCGATGTTCAATTTCTTCTGCGCCGTGCCATTTAATCAGATCCAGCATAGCCGGATCAGCGCCCAGTTTTTCCCACTCCTGGTTGTACAGCGCATATTTCCCCAGCACGCAGGTCATGTGTTCCACGGTGGCGATAATCCCAAGTCGGAACAGGTCCCATTGATGTTCAAGCAATTGAGGAACTTTTAAACCTAAAGGCTGATCGGCAAGTAATTTGGTGAACAGGAAATTCATTACATCCAGATTACGCTGGATATCAATGTTGCGTACGGTTAAATATTCTTTATTGGCCGAGTTGTGTGCCTGTGCATGCATGGCTTCCTGACGGACAAAGGCTTGTACATCCTGTTTCAGTTTTTCATCCTGAATTTTCGGCAAAACCTTGTTATATAAACGACAGAACCAGAATTCGCCCGCAGGCAAAATCATATTAATTTCATTAATGAAATAGCTGACATAAGGCTGATTGGGAATCCAGTCAATCGGAGTGTCTTGCCACTCGAATTTTACTTTACGCGGATGAATATGATAGGCAATGGATGAGCCGAGTCTGGAGCTTTTTAAACGGGAGAGAAGTTTCATCATACAGTCCTTATTGTTTTGCCATGCAATGCCGCAGGTTTGCTAAAGATCAGTATGAAAAAAATGTCCTGCATTGTGATTAGCAATACAGGACATGGAAATATCAATTGATGATGATCTTTGTCGGACAATCGATCTCAATCAGAACCGATCAATCGGCTTGTCGACTCTCATCGGTTGCATCTTCGGCAATTTCGGTTTCACACTCATCCTCTAATACTTCTAAAGATTCGAGAGGTTCATCCAGATCATTAAGTTCATCGGCAGTGGCTTCAGGAATGCTGTCCAGATCAAATTGTGCGGATTGCTCTAGGGTAAAGTTCAATCGGCCACCCATCACGCTGGCCAATTCTTCCAGACCTTGCTTGTTCAGTGAGGAGAACAATTGAATGGAGAAATCAAGCTTCATCTTTTTCAATGCCGCTTTTACTTCCTGTAAGGCTTTTGATGCCGGCCCACGATTCAGTTTGTCTGATTTGGTCAGCAATACATGTACGAACAATTTACGTGAATAAGCCCATTCCAGCATCATCACATCAAAATGTTGCAGCGGATGGCGGATATCCATCAGCAGCACCAGACCTTGCAAACTCTGACGATGAATCAGATAGTTTTCCAGCTCTTTTTGCCACACAATTTTCATGGATTCCGGTACAGCGGCATAACCATAACCTGGTAAATCGACCAGACGCTGGTCTGGATTACCGAGGCTAAAGAAGTTGATCATTTGGGTACGACCGGGTTTTTTAGAGGCACGTGCCAACTGCTTTTGGTTAGTTAAGGCATTAATGGCGCTAGATTTCCCGGCGTTTGAGCGTCCAGCAAATGCCACTTCATAGCCAGTGTCTTCAACACACAGGCTTAGCTTCGGTGCACTCATTAAAAATTCGGCTTTACGCAACCAGTTCAACGCGCGAACAGAGTACTCAGTAATGGCAGGATCAACTTTTTTCTCATAGCTGATCTTTTGCTTAGGCGCATTGGCTGTCTTACTGTTTTTGGATTTTCCTCTGCTGTGATGCATAACTCAACTTCAATAAATGATCTACAAGCACACATTATAAAGGAAGTCGTTCAGGCAAGCGAACTTTGCAAGCGAAAGACAGGGAATTAAAGATTGATCATCTGAATAGGAGAGTGGGTCGTGTACTTTGCAGCGGGTGCAGTATTTAACACTTGTCCCAGCGTATATTGGTCCAAACTAAGATAAAACTGCTCCAAAGCCTGATCTAGAATACCCTTTAGTCCACACTGACTGCGCAGTACGCAGGGTGGAGTATTACATTCTACAATCTGGTTTTCACCTTGCAGGATGCGTACGATCTGACCGAGGTTCAGTTCAAGCGCCTGCGGGTTGAGCCGGATGCCGCCACCTTTGCCGCGGGTCGTAATCAGCCAATCCTGTTTGCCCATAAAGTGCACAATTTTCACTAAATGATTTTGAGAAACATGCAGATCCTGAGCAATTTCCGCGATGGTATAAGGCATATCCCTAGGCTGGGAAATATACATTAAAACTCGCAGGGCATAATCAGTAAATTTATTAAGTTGCATGAAGTCTTTAAAGGGTGGAGAAAGATAGATAGAGTAACTTGAAAGTCCCCCGAAAGGAACTTTCAATAATACAAAATTAATTACTTATTAAGTGCTTAGCCTTTAACCGGTGCAGAAACCTGAACCACATCACCAGCTTTGTAATTTTCAAGCAAAATGTTGGCAACAGAATATTCTGTATGATTGACTTCAGGTTTTACATCAAAAACAAATTGATCTGCTGATTGGGTCTCAGCAAAAGTAAATTGTTGCGGCTGTTGAATATCATGTCCAGGCACTTGAACTTTAACTGAAATATAGCTACCTGTTTCAGCACCCACAACAGGCTGGCCATCTTGTGCTTTTAAAGTAAAGCGTTTGCCGCTGTCAGTTGCTTCAACTGCAGCAATTTCAAAGGCACGCCATCCAGCCCAACCGCCATTTTGTGCAGCCAAACTTTCATATTTTTGTTTTTCCACCCCAGCTAGAATGCCTGCCAATTGCATATAAGCTTCTTTCCAGGCCGCAATCAGATCAGAATCCATCGGCACATTTAAAACTTCACTAATCGAGTTCAGTAAGTTATCACCTACAATGGCATATTGTTCTGGCTGAATATCCAGGCTGACATGTTTAGTGGTGATGTGTTCAATCGCTTTCGCCAGTACGCCCGGATTTTCAATATGTTCTGCATAAGCCAATACTGCTGCAGCAAGAGCACGTGGCTGACGGCCAGTACTTTGATGATCCAGGTTAAAAACATTTTTAAGATCTGGATTGTTGGTCAACATGCGGTTATAGAAATAACTAGTCAGTGCAACGCCGTTTTCACGTAGTACAGGAACAGTTGATTTTACGAGTTCGATGTGTTGTGGAGTCATGTTGTAAGTTCTATCTGAGTTATAAGATGTATTTAAAATACATTTTATAAACTGCTTTTACAATAGGGTTACATGATAAAACCATAAAAAAATTATGGAATATAAGAATATCCCATAATTTGTTCATTGTTAATCAGATTATTAAATTATCGCTTACCAAACAGCGAACCCAGTAAACCGCGAACAATCTTTTGTCCTGTACTGCCACCCAGACTGCGTGCAGCACTTTTGGCGAAATTTCCCACAATATCCTGAGTGAATTTTTCACATTGTTTTGCTGCGCGTTCAGCCTCTTTTTGTTGCTCGCGTGCCAAGCGCTCTTGCTCACGGGCTTGCTGCTTGGCATAAGTTTCTGCTTCTTTGGCTTGTTGCTTGGCTAAGGTTTCTTGTTGTTTAGCCTGTAGTTTGGCTTGCTCATCAGTCATAGCCTGTTGCTGACGCTGCTCAACTTTCTGTTGCAACATTTCAAAGGCACTTTCACGATCCAGGTTCTGTTCATAAATGCCTGCAATCACACTGCTGCTGATCAGAACTTTGCGTTCTTCAGGAGTAATCGGGCTAAAGGAAGAGTGGGGTGGCATGACCCAGCCACGCTCGACCATTTGTGGCGTGCCTTGTTCATCCAGACAACTAATCAGCGCTTCACCGATGCCCAGTTCGGTAATCGCCTGATCGACTTTAAATTCAGGATTGGCACGGAAAGTATCTGCTGCAGTTTTGACTGCTTTTTGATCTTTGGGAGTAAAGGCGCGAAGGGCATGCTGCACCCGGTTGCCGAGTTGGCCCAATACGCTTTCCGGTAAATCCAGCGGATTTTGCGTGACAAAGTAAATGCCGACACCTTTGGAACGAATCAGGCGCACCACCTGTTCAATTTTCTCTTGGAGTGCAGCACTGGCATTATCAAACAGTAAATGCGCTTCATCAAAGAAGAACACCAGTTTCGGTTTATCCATATCACCGACTTCAGGCAGCTGTTCAAATAGTTCAGACAACATCCACAGCAGGAAAGTGGCGTACAGTTTGGGTGTGTTCATCAGTTGATCTGCAGCCAGTAAATTGATGTTGCCATGTCCCTGGCTATCGGTCTGGATAAAATCCATGATGTCTAATGCAGGTTCACCAAAGAATTTGTCACCGCCCTGATCGGCCAATGCCAGTAAAGTACGTTGAATGGTGCCTAAACTTGCCGGTGAAAGATTGCCATATTCCGCTTTAAATTCGGCTGCATGTTCACTGACATAAGTCAGCATCGACTTTAAGTCTTTGAAGTCAATCAGCAATAAACCCTGATCATCGGCAATACGGAACAATGCGGAAAGCACACCTTCCTGGGTATCATTCAGATTCAGCATTTGCGCCAGTAATAGCGGTCCAATTTCAGAAACTGTGGTGCGAATCGGGTGACCCTGCTCGCCGAACAAATCCCAAAACACCACGGGAGATGCGGCAAAGGGAATTGATTCAATATTTAAGCTTTTGATACGTGCATCAAATTTCGGGTTGCTTTCGCCTGCTTTGGCTAGGCTGGAAACATCACCTTTGGCATCGGCGAGAAAAACAGGTACACCGATACGGGAAAAACTTTCTGCCAATACCTTTAAGGTCACGGTTTTCCCGGTTCCAGTCGCTCCGGCAATCAAACCATGACGGTTGGCAAACTGTGAATGTAAAACAATGTCTTGTGTGGGATCGGCAGTTTTCTTTGCAATAACGATTGGTGTACCCATAGCTTTTCCTGTTATTTATTATTCATTTTTAAGTTTTTTCATTTGTTCTAGTGCATGCTGAATATCTTGAACTAAATCTTCCGGATGTTCCAGTCCGATACAGAAACGAACCAGCAAGCCGTCTTTTAAGTGTGAATGTTCCAGCACACGCATGTCTTTTAAGTTATATAGCATGACTAGACTGACCGGCCCACCCCAGCTAAAGCCCAGCTTAAACAGTTCCAGTGCATCGCAGAATCTTCGAATATCTTCTAAACTATATTCAGCTTTAAAAATCACGCTAACCAGACCGGCACTGTGTTCTTGCTTGCAAATTTCTTTCCAATGTTGATGTCCTGCGGATTCAGCATCGGCAGGATGTAACACCTGTACAAATTCAGCTTGCTGTTTTAACCAGGCCAATAAGGTTAGAGCACTTTGGGATTGATGCTGATAACGCAGTTGCATGGATGCCAGACTGCGCTGTACCTGTGCCACATCATCACCTGATACGCTAATGCCCTGAATGGCATGCATGCGGAATAACTGGTGATGCAGTTTTTTGTTACGGGTCACCACAGAACCCATCAAGATGTCACCGCCACCGCTTGGGTATTTGGTCAGCGCGTGCACAGTCATATCCACTGCCAAATGCTCATCGCCAAAATCAAAGGCATTAAAAGCCAACCCTGCACCCCAGGTATTGTCCAGAGCGGTCAGAATATTGTGCGCTTTGGCTTTTTTCACCAGCCCGGTTAAATCGGGAAATTCCAACGTGACGGAACCTGCTGCTTCTAACCAGATCAGTTTGGCTTTATCGGTAGGCTGGAAAGTCATCGCATCAATTGAATTATAGACTTTTACTGTAATGCCATAACGCGTTTCCAGGTTACGTAGGTGTTCCATATTTGGTCCATAGATGTTATCTGCAACCCAGACTTCATCGTCCTGACTTAAGAAACAGGAATTCACCAGGTTAATTGCCGATAAACCGCTTGGCGCGAGCAGGCAATATTGTCCACCTTCGATCTGCGCAATGTTATCGCCTAAAGTAAAGGTGGTAGGCGTGCCATGCGTGCCATAACTATAGTCATAGTCATCGCTCCAATGGCGATTAAACAGTGCATCGGTGTTATTGAAAATAATGGTCGATGCACGAAACAAGGGAGGTTGAACAGTAGAAATATATTGGGGGGCTTTTCGTGGTGCATGAATCAGGGCGGTTTGAGGATTTTTTTTCAAGATGCAGCTCTAAGTTGTATCAAAATTGCTCTTAGCTTAAGAGAAACGCAGCAATTAGGCTATATAAATGCCGAAATGTATAGAAACGTTAATACGAACATAAAGTTGGCTTCATTCTTGCTAAACCTATAGCAGTGCTAGAACAATAGGCGGAGGCGCATGAAGTCGCATTTGAAAGTACATTATTTTCAGCATATTGCTGGTGAAGGGTTCGGCAGTTGTTATCAATTTTTAAAACAGCACCAAGCTAAAATTAGTGCAACGGAATTTTTTGCTTTACCCGTGGATCGACCGCTGGATATAGAAGCTTTACCACAAGTAGAAGATGTTGATTTACTCATCATCATGGGTGGGGCAATGAGTGTGAATGATGAAGCTAATTATCCCTGGTTAAAGGTGGAAAAACGCTGGATCAGACGTTACTTGTCAATGGGAAAGCCAGCCATTGGGTTGTGTCTAGGGGGGCAGTTGATTGCCAATGCTTTGGGGGCAGCGGTCAGACGCAATGAACAGCAAGAATTAGGGTTGACCGAGGTACGTAGGGTTCAGCATGTGCCTGACGAGTGCTTTGTGTTGCCGGAACAATTTAAAGTCATGCAATGGCATAGTGAAACGTTTGAAATTCCGAGAGGGGCGATTCATCTGGCTGAAAATGATATTTGTCGCAATCAAATGTATCAAATTGGAAAAAATGTCTTGGGATTTCAATTTCATCCTGAAATTACTCCAGAGGTACTGCAACTTTTTTTAGAAAATGATCAGGAGCTAGAGAGTTTTTCCGGTAAATATGTACAAACAGAACGTCAGTTAAAAAGTATGTCTAAAAATGACTTTATTAAAGGAAATCAAATACTAAACCAAGCAATCGAGTACGTTCTACAAAAAACAACCTGCTGACTTATTTTTAAACAAAAGGTTAAATTGATAAACGGAAAAAAACAGTAAAAAGTTGAAAAGAGATTTGCTTAAGCGTTAAACAATAGCTATAATGAGCGACCCTTTGATGAAAGGGGGTTGACTACGAATAAAGTAGTTAACATCGTGACAGTCGTGGCATCGATCATGACCTTAGTGATAATTCACTGCTCTTGACACTTGCCCACATTAAAGTGGGGTGAGATGCGTCAAGGGTGATTCTTTATATATTTGGCTTGGAGTTAACTGGTATGTCTAACCAGAGAATTCGTATCCGTCTTAAGTCTTTTGATCACCGTCTAATTGATCAATCAGCTCAAGAGATCGTAGAAACAGCAAAACGTACTGGCGCACAAGTTTGTGGTCCAATCCCGATGCCTACTCGCATCGAACGTTTTAACGTTTTAACATCACCACACGTTAACAA
>Ga0308169_10006393_pt1 | contig 10411 bp, 7 predicted proteins | sample PhyBR1_2_FD_202139 | JGI IMG/M metagenome (GOLD analysis project Ga0308169, IMG submission 202139) | Phyllosphere microbial communities from UC Gill Tract Community Farm, Albany, California, United States - DLSLSB.R1 | ecosystem: Host-associated > Plants > Phyllosphere > Unclassified | place... | reverse complement strand
GGAGCCGAGCATGTCGCTCCAGACTTCCAGGTAGGCGCCCTTGACGTTAAGGCTCTCGCCGCTGGCCGCGCTGAGCAGGCGCATGGAGATCAGGTTGATGACCAGCCCCAGCAGCGCAATCACCAACATACCGGTGGACTGGATCTCGGCGGGCGCCTGCAGCCGCTGGTAAGCCTCGTACAAGATGTAGAACGCCACGGCGAACAGCAGCAATGCATTGAACGCAGCCGCCAGAATCTCGAACCGCGCATACCCGAAGGTGCGCTTGCGATCTGCCGGGCGCTTGGCGACCTGGATCGCCACCAGGGAAATCGCCAGGGCCAGGGCGTCGGTCATCATGTGCGCCGCGTCCGACAACAGTGCCAGGCTGCCGGTGATAAAGGCGCCGATGACTTCGGCCAGCATGAAGCTGGCGGTCAGCCCCAGGGCGATCCATAACTTGCGTTCGTGGCCGGCGCGTACTTGGGCGTGGCTGTGTCCTGCGCTCATGGGATGTCCTTGTGGGTTGGGAGGAAGCGGATCATAGAGCTATAGGCCAGATCCACGGGCATGGTTTGCAAAATTGTCATCTGCACGCCAGAACGTCGTTAGCGTTGAGCGCACCACAATCGTTCATGGACACGCTGGGGCAGTTCTATCAGGTATGCTTTTCGAGCCGAAACAAAAAGAAACATATTAGCCAACCTGCTCGATAAGGAGTTCCGTTTTGGAGTTATCGACTGCCGCGTGGATGGTTCACGACACCCGCCTTATGCTCTGCGTCCTGCTGGCCATCGCGAGCATCATCGTGCTGATCAGCGCGACCAAATTGCCACCGTTCCTGTCGATTCTGATCGGCACCTTTATCGCCGGTGTGGGTGCCGGTCTGCCACCAGAGGAAGTGGCCAAAGCGTTCAGCAAGGGCGCCGGGGCGATTCTGGGTGAGGCCGGGATTATCATTGCCCTGGGCGCAATGCTCGGCGCGCTGATGGCCGAATCCGGCGCAGCCGACCGTATCGCCACTACCTTGCTTGGGCTGGGCAAAGGCAAGTCATTGCCGTGGGTGATGGCGCTGGTCGCCATGGTGATCGGCCTGCCGCTGTTCTTTGAAGTGGGCCTGGTGATGATGGTGCCGATCATCTTTGTGATGGCTAAGCGTTCGAACCAGCCGCTGCTGAAAATCGCCATCCCGGCATTGGCGGGCATGACTACCCTGCACGCCCTGATGCCGCCGCACCCGGGGCCGCTGATTGCCGTGGGCGCGTTGCACGCCGACCTGGGCCTGACCATGTTGCTGGGCTTTTGCCTGGCAGTGCCGGCAGTGATTCTGGCCGGGCCGCTCTACGGCAACTGGCTGTCCAAGCGCCTGCATGTGGATGAACCCGCCGAGATTGGCGCGCTGTTCAGCGCACCGCCCAAGGCCCCGCGCCAGCCGAGCTTTGGGGTGTCATTGCTGATCATTCTGTTGCCGGTGATCCTGATGCTCGGCAGCACGCTGGCCAAAGTCGCGCTGGCGCCGGAAAGCCCCCTCGGCCTGACCTTGAAGTTCCTCGGTGAACCGCTGATCGCCCTAGGCCTGGCCGTCATCGCCGCAGTGATTTGCCTCGGCTGGGCCGCAGGCATGCCACGCGCCGACGTCGGCAACACCCTGCGCAAAGCCCTGGCGCCCATCGCCGTGTTGCTGCTGACCATCGGCGCTGGTGGCGGCCTCAAGCAAACCCTGCTGGACGCTGGCGTCAGCCAGACCATCAGCAAGGTCGCCGAAGGCGCGCACATGCCCTACCTGTTGCTGGCCTGGCTGATCGCGGTGGCCCTGCGCCAAGCCACCGGCTCGGCCACCGTCGCGACCACTACGACGGCGGGTATCCTCGCGCCGATGATGGCCGGGCTGGCGGCAACGCAAAGCTCATTGGTCGCCCTCGCGATTGGCGCCGGCTCGGTGTTTTTCTGCCACGTCAATGACGCCGGGTTCTGGATGGTGCGTGAGTACTTTGGCTTGCAGCTGAAGCAGACGATCTGGGTGTGGTCGGTGTTGCAGACGATTGTTTCGGTGGTTGGGCTGGTGGGTACCTTGCTGCTCTGGCACTTTTTGACTTGAAGATACCGTATCGAGGGGAGGCTTTTCCCCTCGCTATCAGTGATGCAGAACGAAGCGCGCGTCAAGCTTACCGAGCAACTCGAAAGTGTTCATGTAGGGGACGCCAAACAATGAACACACATTGGGAATGGTGTATTTGCGCTTGATGTCAGGGTTATAGACCTCATGTGTGACAACCACAGCGCCTGTCGTCATAGCCTTCGCTATCAACCATGCATCTGCGCCCTCAAGAAACTCTTCCAGAGCACCTGCCTTCATCATCGGTACCTGCTCGGCAATTCTTGAGACGATATTGCCAAAGGCCGCTTGAGTCTTTTGATCACTCGAGTCGTCAAACAGGCAGGCATTACCCTTCACCCATTGTGTCAACTCGTCGTTACCTTTGGCCAACTCGTCCCTGACCGGAACAATACTGGCAATCTCCAAGGCCTGATGCTGCTGAAGTATCCATGCCCAATAGCCAGGGCAAATTGTCATTGCGTAATAACGGTTTTTGGCCTCGATCAGCGTATTCGAATCCAATAGATGCTTCATGCCGATAGCTTCATCCCATAAGTCTTCAATTTGGCAGGCTGCACACCCAGCAATTTCCCTGCGTCTCGTAACAAAATACGCCCACTCTGCGCTTCTGCCAGAACCGCCTTGCTCAACCGGGTGCTGTTCCTGACAGCCGCTGTACGGTAATAGTCCCCTCCACTACCGTCTTTATCTCGATACTCCTGCAAGACACGACGGTAGTAAGCGCCGTATTGATCATTACTGATGTAGCCAAGATCACGGGCACGACGGGCAATCACCAATGCGCTGACACGAAAGCGTCCAGCCAAGGGGCCCAGGTTTTCTTCCCAGTGAACATCCGAATCCCAGAGCGCCCGAAAAACAAGTTCCGGCGCCAGAAACTCTCCCGCCACAGCATTGCAAAAGGCTTCCTCCTGACGGGCGCTTTGACTGCTGCCATCAGAAACGCCCGAGCTGCCAATCCAGATATGTGCCAGCTCATGCATCAATGTAAAAAGGCGTGCTGTGGGCGCGTCCGCACTGTTGATGAAAACCACGGGGGCCATAGGGTTGCTGATCGCAAATCCTCGGAACTCACTGACATCAAGTTTCCTGTGGGTATTGCCCAAGGCAACACCACTACGCATGACTAGAATTCCCGCCTCTTCCGCACCATTGACCAAGGCCCTCACATAGTCTTCATAACCCATTCGAGCAAAAGCATCCGTCACGCCAAGCACGCGACGAATATCTGCAACCACATCTTTTATGGGCGAACGGATACTGAAACTGCCTACGAAGGACAGAGGAGAACGCTCGTGATCCTGCAAATACTCCAAGTACCAGTCTTGCTTACGGAGCACGTCTGTCACTGTGTCCATCAGGTTCAAGCTAGGCTTTTCCGGAAAAACGCCACCCACGGTCCGCAGGTCTGGAAGAGGGAGATACTCGGGCGGAGGAGCCTTGAGAAAGAGATAGCCAAAAGGGACATGCACAATGGCAGCCCACTTCTGCGCCTGGTTGAAGGAGGGAAGACTCTGGCCACCTTCCCACGCCTTCAACCTTTCCAATTTGACCATGAGGCCTTTGGCAACCTGAGCTTCAGATAATCCCGCCCGCTGGCGAGACCAGGACAGGATTGCAGGGTTGATATAGGCGGTCTGAGTCATGGAGGTAGATGTGCTCGGCAGGAATGGACGTGACTATAGGAGTGACCTCCCTACCCGTCAATTAATGGCCCTAGATGCCATTTGTAACAGCATCTAAAGTGTGGCGTTTGCCAAACAACGCCACGCTTGCCACCCCCACCGCCCCCATAACCACGCAATACCCCACGCAGACCCACGGGCTGGTCGGCATCAGCGCGATCAACAGCAGCGGCGTAGTACTCGCCCACAGCGCATAGGCAATGTTGTAGGTGAAGGAAATCCCCGACACCCGCACCTGCGCCGGGAACAGGCCGACCATCACTGACGGCACCGCGCCCACCACGCCGCAGCTCAAGCCTGCCACCGCGTACGCCGCGCCCAGCCACACGCCGCCGCTGATCAGGCTGGCGTACAGAATAAAAATCCCTACCGGCAGCAACAGGCTATAGACCAGCACCGCGCGCCAGGCACCGATGCGGTCCACGAGCAAGCCGGCGAGGACGCAGCCGATATTCAGGAAGACAATGCCCAACGCGCTCAGGGCGAAGGTGTGGCTGGGGCTCATGCCGAAGGTTTTCTGCATCATGGTCGGGGTGATGACCACCAGCACCACCACGGCTGAGGTGAGTACGCAGGTCAGGATCATGGCCGGCAACAGCACGGCGCGATGCTCGCGCAGCACGGTGCGCAATGGCATTTCGGCGGCGGCCTGGCGACGCGCCTGCATTTCGAGGAACACCGGGGTTTCGCTGAGCCAGCGACGCAGCCATACGCCAATCACGCCGAATACGCCGCCGAGCAGGAACGGGAAACGCCAGGCGTAGTCGAGTATTTCGGTGGGGGTGAAGACTTGCGCAAGCAAGGTCGCGGTCAATGCGCCCAGCAGGTAACCGAAGGTCAGGCCCGCTTGCAAAAAGCCCAAGGCGTAGCCGCGATGGTGGCGGGGAGCGTGCTCGGCGACGAAGGTCCAGGCGCTGGGCACTTCGCCGCCCACCGCGGCACCTTGCAGCACGCGCAGCGCCAGCAGGATCAAGGGTGCGAAATAGCCGATTTGCGCGTAGGTCGGCATGATGCCGATCAGCAGGCAGGGCAAGGCCATCATCAGGATGCTCAAGCTGAATACGCGCTTGCGCCCCAGGTGGTCGGCAAAGTGCGCCATCAGGATGCCGCCCAGCGGACGGGCGAGGTAGCCGGTGACGAAGATGCCGAAGCTTTGCAAGAGGCGCAGCCACTCGGGCATTTCCGGGGGGAAAAACAACTGGCTGAGGGTCAGCGCGAAAAACACAAAAATAATGAAGTCGTAGATTTCCAGGGCTCCACCGAGGGCGGCCAGGCCCAGGGTTTTGTAGTCGGAGCGGGAAAAACGCTGCGCCCGTGGGGAAAAGGTGGCAGTCATGTGCAGGCTCGGCAGGCAAACAAAATGGCGTGCAGGTTATGAGCTGAACCCATTGAAGGCAATCACGACGGATATATTTGTTTTACTCATTGATCGTTGAAGATAACTACATTCCCAAATCAATGGGGGTAGAGGAACATGCCGTAAAACTGCCAAACCCCATAATAAATACAAGAGGAAAGCTTCATGGCCGATGCTATCGAAGAAAGCCGCTACGCTCGATTTGCCCTGCGTTGTTCCAATTTTGCCGAGCGCTGGTTTCCCGACTCCTGGGTGTTTGCCGCCCTCGCGGTGATTATCGTCGCCGTGGCGACCCTGGGCATGGGCGCAGCGCCCGCCGAAGCGGCCAAGGCATTTGGCGACGGGTTCTGGAGCCTGATCCCGTTCACCATGCAGATGGCGTTTGTGGTGATCGGCGGTTATGTAGTCGCCAGTTCGCCGCCCGCGGTGAAGTTGATCGACCGCTTGGCGCGCATTCCCAAGAACGGTCGTTCGGCGGTGGCCTGGGTGGCGTTGATTTCCATGGTGGCATCGTTGCTCAACTGGGGCTTGTCCCTGGTGTTCGGCGGTTTGCTGGTGCGGGCGTTGGCCCGTCGTACCGATTTGCGCATGGACTACCGCGCCGCCGGCGCTGCGGCATACCTGGGCCTCGGTGCCGTGTGGGCATTGGGGCTGTCGTCGTCAGCCGCACAGTTGCAGGCCAACCCGGCCAGCTTGCCGCCGTCGATCCTGTCGATCACCGGGATGATCCCGTTCACCGAAACGATCTTCCTGTGGCAATCCGGTGTGCTGCTTCTGGCGCTGATCGTGGTGTCGCTGATCATCGCCTACGCCACCGCGCCAGGCCCCAACAGTGCCCGGGATGCCAAGGCCTGCGGCGTCGACCCGGCCTTTAACCTGCCCAAGCCACAACCGCCGACGCGTCCTGGCGAATGGCTGGAACACAGCCCGTTGCTGACGATATTGCTGGCATTGCTGGCAGCCGGCTGGCTGTTCCATGAGTTCTCAACCAAGCCGGCGATCAGCGCCATCTCCGGGCTCAACACCTATAACTTCCTGTTCATCATGGTCGGCGCCCTGCTGCACTGGCGCCCGCGCAGCTTCCTCGATGCCGTGGCCCGTGCGGTGCCAACCACCACCGGCGTGCTGATCCAGTTCCCGCTGTACGGCTCGATTGCCGCGCTGATGACGGTGGTCAAGGGCGGTGACGGCCAGACCCTGGCGCACCATATCTCGACGTTCTTCACCTCCATCGCCTCCCACGACACCTACGCGCTGCTGATGGGCGTGTATTCGGCGGTGCTGGGTTTCTTCATCCCATCGGGTGGCGGCAAGTGGATTATCGAGGCGCCCTATGTGATGCAAGTGGCCAATGACCTGCAATACCACCTGGGCTGGGCGGTGCAGATCTACAACGCCGCCGAGGCACTGCCGAACTTGATCAACCCGTTCTATATGCTGCCGCTGCTGGGGGTGTTGGGGCTGAAGGCGCGGGACTTGATCGGTTTTTCGTTTGTGCAGTTGTTGGTGCACACGCCGCTGGTGTTGTTCTTGTTGTGGGCGCTGGGGACGACGTTGAAATATTTGCCGCCTGTGATGCCTTAACAGCGGTCGGTGTGGGAGCGGGCTTGCTCGCGAATGCGGAGTGTCAGTCAACGGATTCATTAACTGATCCACCGCATTCGCGAGCAAGCCCGCTCCCACAATTTGTTCTGTAGCGCTCTCAAGCCTGTCTTCGTTCCGTCACATTCCATTGCTACCGTCCTGCGAAACATCTTGCAACATCTCGCCAAGGACTTCCCCCGCAATGAGTGACGAGCACAACGACCGCCCTGCCCCCGACTCCGCCCCCAAAACACCGGTCGACACCAGCCGTCGGCGCTTCCTCGGCGGTGCGGCGGTGTTGGGGGTAGGCGCGACCTTGAGTGCCTGCGGCCATACCAGCGAAGCGCCGAGCACACCGGTAGCCCGGCCGCTCACGCCCCAGGAGCTGGACAAGGCCTTGAGCGACCAGGTTAAAACCGTGGTGGTGATCTACGCCGAGAACCGCAGCTTCAACAACCTGTTTGCCGATTTCCCCGGGCTTGAAAAACCACTGTCGGCGTTATCCGCCACTGACACCCGGCAGCGCGACCGCGACGGTAGTGTGCTGACCAGCCTGCCGCCCACATGGGGCGGTGTGTTGCAAGTCGGCCCGCAAACGGTGGACGGGGTGACCTACCCCCGCGGTGTGCAATTCCAGGAAAACCTGCCCAACGCACCGTTTGCCCTCAAGGGCCCGAACGCCGAAGACCTGCCATTGAGCTTGGTGACCCGCGACCTGTGGCACGTGTTCTATCAAAACCAGATGCAGATCAACGGTGGCAAGAACGATGGTTTTGTCGCCTGGGGCGATGCCGGGGGCCTGGTGATGGGCCATTACGCCCAAAGTCGTTATTCCCTGCGCCTGTGGGACGTGGCCAGGGAGTTTGTGCTCTGCGATAACTTTTTCCAGGGCGCATTTGGCGGCTCGTTTCTTAACCACCACTACCTGATCAGCGCCACGGCGCCGGTTTATCCCAATGCCGCGCAGTCGGTGGCCAAGGCGCAGATCGCCACGCTGCAAAGCGATGACCCCACCGACACGCGCCTCAAGCCGCTGGACGCGTCCCCGGCCAGCGCCATGACCGGCCCGCCGCAGTTCGGCCCCAGCGCACTGACCCCGGACGGTTACGCCGTAAACACCCTGGCCCCGCCGTATTGGCCCACCTGGATTCGTGATCCGCAAAACCCGGATTATTCAAAGCCTGACCTGCCCAACGTACTGGTGCCGCAAACCCACGAGCACATTGGCGACAAGCTCTCGAAAAAGAACGTCGACTGGGCCTGGTACGCCGGCGCGTGGCAAGCCACTTTGGAGCAGTTCAAGGACTCAGGCGGTATCCCCAAGATTCCAAACTTCCAGTACCACCATCAGCCGTTCAACTACTTCAAGCAGCAGGGTCCGCAAAACCGTGCGGAACGTGATAAACGCCTGCGCGACGGCGGCTTGGGGGATGAATCAAGCACGAACAAGTTCTTCGCCGATGCCCAGGCCGGCAAGCTGCCGGCCGTGAGTTTCTACAAACCCCAAGGCAACCTGAACATGCACGCCGGTTATGCCGATGTGGCCTCGGGCGACCGCCATATCGCCCGCGCCCTGAAAGTGCTGCAAGAGAGCCCGCAGTGGAAAAACATGGTGGTGGTGGTCACCGTCGATGAAAACGGCGGCTGGTGGGACCATGTCGCGCCGCCCAAAGGTGACCGCTGGGGCCCGGGCACGCGGGTGCCGGCCCTGGTGGTGTCGCCGTTTGCGCGCAAAGGCACGGTTGACCACACGGTGTACGACACTGCATCGATCCTGCGTTTGATCACCCGGGTGTTCCAATTGGAGACTCTGGACGGCCTCAAGCAGCGTGACGACGCGATGATCGCTCGCGGCCAGAAGCCCATGGGCGACCTGACCAACGCTTTGCAATTTCACCCATAGAGGCTTATCCAATAACGACATGCCTGGCGATTTAACACGCGATTTTCCCGGTCAGCCGCTACTGTGTGCAGGTGGGCTTTTATCCCGCGCAGACGGGCGTCGCTGACAAGGAACCAACTATGTTTAAAACGACCAGGCTGTCCTTCACCCTCGCCGCACTGCTGGTGAGTGCGGTCGTACAGGCCGACATCGAGGTGCCTCTGGGCAGTACGCAGCGCGTCACCCAGTTATTCGCATTTCCCAATAACTGCAACGTGATCTGCTTTCGGCCATGGACGCTGGAGCAGACCGCTGAGCACTACTTGAACCAGAGCCTGCAGCGTGACGGCTACAGCCGCGCCAGGGTCAGTGTGAAAGCCCACGATGGTCAGGTCTGGGCGAATTTCAGCGGCGTACCGGACACCTACGGCCAATCCCTGACCACCTTGCTCAATACCGCCGACCTCGCTTATCAGGGTGCCAGCCGGCTCAACAGCGATGGCAAGTGGGCTTATAACTGGTACCTGTTCCTGCCGCTGGGCATGGCCCTGGAGAACCGCAAGAGCATCGAACTGCTGCACTTTCCGCCGGACTATTCGCTCACCCAGGCCCAGGATTACCTGGAGTCGGCCACCACTGACCGCTGGGCGGCTTTGCTTACCGACAACGGCATCCCGGCCAGCGAGACACCGGCTTACCAGACCATCATCGATATCGCGCCCATCGCCGCCCCGTCCAATGCAGGCAAGGACCTTGAGAACGTCTACAGCTACTTCACCGACTACCAGACCCGCATGGTCAAGGAGCTGAGCCTGCACGCCAACGGCTCGCTGCCGATGGTGGCGTTCGGCGCGCCGGTGCGCAGTTGGGTCAAGCAACAATACGGTCAGAGCGTAGGCGTGCTGGAGCTGACCCAGATCAGCCCGACACCAGGCACGAGCGTGTCAGTGCTGGGCGCCAACCACCCCAGCTACATCTGGTACGCGGCGGACCCGGCAAGCTATGACGGCGATGAACAAAAGGCCGACGAGGCCGGATTGAAAGTAATGGGGCAGGATTTAAGCGCGGCCTGCTGGCAAGCGGGCATGGGCCAGAAACCCGCCAGCGATGCGAATGTGTTGCTCAAAGCCTGCTTGAATACCTGGCAGGTCACACGCAAGGAGCAGACCTGTGAGCTGTTCTTTACTTCGGTGCGCAACCTGACCCCGGAGCAGGCCAATACCAGGTGCGCCACACCAGTTATCAAGGCGCAATTGAAGCAGCTGAAAAACGCCGCACCGCCCCCCACCGTTACCTCTCCCGCGCTTTAATGCGAACCCGCGGTATCTACTGTCAGATCTGACAGTAGATACCGGCTCCAACTTCGGCGAGTCTTGGCTTGCGCCCACTTGCTGCAAGACTGGCAGTCAGAACACCCCAGATCCATGCAGCCCAATTCAGGAGAGTGATGAAAACTCAAGCCATGGATAAGGCTAAAACGGCAGTGAATGACTGCCTCTACCCCTTTGAGACGCTGCAGGTGGAACAGGGTTACCCCTCGACCGCACAATTCAAGGTCGTGCGATACCCTAATGGCAAGCGGGGTGGCATCAAGGCTCGCATCGACTTTGACAGTCGAGTTCGCATCGCCCTGGTTTCAGGCTACGCAGTGAGCGAGCGCCGGGCGCATACGCTGCAACTGTCGCCGCGTATTCACTTGTACGATAGGTGGTTCTGCGGCCTGATACGTCACTCCTGCAAGCCGAACGTGCTCCTGGACACCACGTACATGGAACTATGGACCCTGAACACCATTACCGCAGGCA
>Ga0308169_10006391_pt1 | contig 10413 bp, 16 predicted proteins | sample PhyBR1_2_FD_202139 | JGI IMG/M metagenome (GOLD analysis project Ga0308169, IMG submission 202139) | Phyllosphere microbial communities from UC Gill Tract Community Farm, Albany, California, United States - DLSLSB.R1 | ecosystem: Host-associated > Plants > Phyllosphere > Unclassified | place... | reverse complement strand
GCGATACTCCGGCACAATTTCGGCTAATCGAAGCGTGCGGTCGGCGGCCCGAACATCGTTTGGATATGCTGGCGCGTTACGGCTGATCGCAGCAGTATAAGCAGCTTGCAAGACTGCACAGGTACGAGGTGCAGAGGCAAAGGTTCCCAGAATCCGATAAGGCTGGCTTGCCGATGCTGTCACCGACAGAGCGAGAGATCCGAGAATACCACCGAAGAGGCCTATCGGCATGGTTTTAGCCTATTAAAACTGGCAGCCTTCGATACTTATCGTCTGTAACCGGCGAGACTGCAAACCACAAACCCCGACATTCTTGAAACGCGATTCTTTTCGAGATAGCCAATCGCGCCATGCGCCCTAGGCGACACAGCCGTCAGTGTCCCTGATCCATCCAGCCGCCTTGAGGCGCGTCACAGCCGATCGCGCGACAGGTGCGACCATGCCGTTGGACAGCCGCAGACGCATCGAGCGGGCGTCTCCTTCAACGGTTGCAACCGCATGCGCCGCAACCCACCACGAGCGATGCGTGCGTAACCCATCTGCCTCGACCGCCTCGATTGCACGGCTGAGAGGCATAAGGATCAGCTCGGAACCGGCGGGGCGATGCACGCGGACGTAATGATCCTCCATTTGCAATGCCAGCACCTCCCCGCCCAGCGGCGTTGCGATCGGATCGACCGGCGGCGGCGAGACAGGATCGTCATGCGATACAGGCGCGGAGCGACGCAGGACGAAGCCGACACCTGCCATCGCAATCACCCCGATCGTCGCCGTCTGCGCGAACCAGCGCGGGAGTGAGAGGTCGAGCCGCGCCAGCTCGGGCCATAGCCAGAACGCTGCCACACGCGTTGCCAAGGCTTCGGGTATGCTGGCGAGCAATGTCGCCCCGATCAGGGCGAGCCACCAGGTTCGCGAACCGATGGTGGTCCATATGCCGACGATCCTGAATGCCGCGCCGTAGAGCCCAAGTCCAAGCAACATTGCGCCGATCCAGTAGGCGAGCAGCCGGACCGGGCCACCGTTCAAATAGCTGCCGAATGGTCCGAGGATCGCCAAGAGAGCGCCGATGGCGACAGCTAAGCCAACCCAGCGGACGACGGGTGTTGCCATTCGGCTGCGATCAAGAACGAGGGAAGGCGGGTGGGTCACTCTACCTTCTACCGCGATCACGCTAGCGAACGAAACCCGTTTGCCGACTGACGTACCCGTTCGCCCACTCGCGAATAGACAGCTTCCGCAAGAGTTTGTGCCGCGTCATCGAGGCGCACGTCATTACGGAGTTCATTATGTCATTGCGCCTTGCCATTGCCGCACTGTTCCTCGCCGCTACCACTCCTGCGGCCGAAGCCCAGTCCGTGCAGGTCGGCTTTGAGCGCCAGGTGACAGCGGAGGGCATCGAAGTGGGTATCTGGTATCCGGCGACTGGCACGCCTGTTCACCAGCGGCTCGGCCTCTACGCCCAAGATGTGGTGCCCGATGCGCTTGTGCCGGGTGGCAAGCACCCCCTAGTCGTCATCTCACATGGCACCGGAGGCGATTTCGCCGGTCATGTTGATACCGCCGTAGCGCTCGCTCGCGCTGGCTTCATCGTCGCCGCGCTCACCCACCCCGGCGACAACTGGCGCGACAACAGCCGAGCGACGCTGATAGAGGGGCGTCCGATCGCGCTAAGTGCCGCCATCTCGTACATGTTGCAGGCTTGGCCGGGGGGCGCTGCCATCGATCCCGACCGCATAGGAGCCTTCGGTTTTTCAGCAGGTGGATTCACGGTTCTGGCGGCTGCCGGAGGGAAGCCGGACATGACCCGCTTTGCCGATCACTGCGCGAAGCATCCCGCCTTCTTCGTATGTACGCTCCTCAGGTCGCAGCCTCGAACGCTGTCGACCGCGTGGCCGCCGATGACGGACCCGCGCATCAAGGCGATCGTCGTCGCCGCACCGGCAATAGGTTTTACTTTCGACCGTGCGGGACTGGAAAAGGTCCGCATCCCCGTGCAACTTTGGCGTGCTGATAACGATCATATTTTGCCGGCTCCCTTCTATGCGGATGCGGTTCGCGCAGCACTACCGATCAGGCCTGATTTCCATGCCGTCTCCGGCGCGGGGCATTTCGACTTCCTTGCCCCGTGTGCCGAACCCGCGACGATGCCGCAGCTATGCGGCAGTGCGCCGGATTTCGACCGCACGATGTTTCATGCCCGCTTCGACACGGAGGTGGTACGGTTCTTCGCGCAGAAGCTGAACCGGCCGGGCTTGGCGGCTACACCCGATGGTAGGCGGTTTAGGCCCTATGCAGCCTGTTACGCCATCGTAGGATCATCGGCCGAAGGCTCCCCCGTGATCGGTTCGACGTGGCAATCTGTTCGCAAGGACAAGCTGGAAGGCCGGCTGATCTGGCGGATCGTGGTGCATCAGCGTCTCGCCAACGGCCGGTTCGATCTGCGCGACGCTTTCGCGCTTGATGCGCGCACCTTGCGACCGATCAGCCTGACGACGACGCGCGACGGCAAACCCAACGCCGAACTGTCCTACGGCTCCGATCGTGTCACGGGGTACAAGTTGGATCGGCAAGGCAACCGTGTGGCGGTCGATCAGGCTTTCACGAGTCCCGTTTGGGACGGCAACCTTTTCGGCCCAACCTTCGCCGCGATGCCGCTGGCTATTGGGAAGAGCTTTACACTGCCCTTCTACCAGTATGACCGTGGCCTAGGTGCATTCACGGTCGCCGTTACGGGAACCGAAGTGGTGAAGACGCCGACAGGACGGGTGGAGGCTTGGGTGATCGACGTAGGGTCAAGCGTGGATCGGCGCCTGAAATATTTGATCGCCAAGCAGGATGGAAGGGAGATCGGCTATAGCTCACCACAGGGCGGGCAGCGGTTAGGGGGGGAGTGCGCGGGCCTAGAATAACCTTTCCGTCCCTGCGGCACAGGGTTTTGAGAACGCCAGCGGTTTCTTGAAATTCGATCTCTCGCGAGAATGCGGGATCGTACTAGAACGCCCAATTGTCGCCATTCAGGACGGCTACTGCGCTGCCTGATAGCGGCCGTTCATTCAGGATGTTGGCGATGTTGACGGCTGTTTCGGTTGCCCCCGCTCTGACGCCGCCATAGAGAAGGCTGGTTTACAGGTGAGGAAAACGCCATGAGCCCTACAAATGATCGTCGCCGAACTAGAAGAAGGCACTTCTTAATCGTAGCAGTCGTCGTCCTCGTGGCGATCACGCAATATGCTGGCGTAAAAGACGCTGTTCGCGACTTCGATCACGGCTTCCGGGATGGCGTCGGTGGACGCTAAGCCGAGCAAGCTCTGAGCACTGTCACCTACCTGAAGCCTAAAGCAGCCGAATAGCTTTCCACCATTTCTGCCCTTTCCGCTTTCGCCCACTTAGCGGACGTCAATCGGTTCGTCGGGAAACAAATCGCGTCTTGCATCTTTAAGGCAAGGTGGTGCTACGTATGAGTAGCACACTAGCGAGAGGTCCCCATTATGCAGTTGCTTCGAGGAAATATGGACGGGCCTCTTACCATCGAGACAGATACCGTTCTACGCGGCAATGTCTCCGGCGACGTGATTGTAAGATCCGGCTGTCAGCTTGAACTGCGCGGCAACCTGATGGGTGACATAATTCTAGAAGGCAACGCTCAGGTGGAGGTTCGAGGCAACCTCATGGGTGACGTCCGCCAGTCGCGATGACGACGGCACATCAGATGTCGACCGAATGAACGCGGAACGTCTGCTCTCCACCAATCCCGACCATTCCGCTTACGCCCAATAATGGACGCTCAGCTTGCCGAGCCACAACACAGAAAGCAGACATTCGTTAAGTGAGATCGTTCCCGTCTTTCCATCGCCGATTGCTGATTTGGATAACGAGTAAACGGGAACAGATTGGGAAAGGGGATGCCGCGACGGCTACCTGCGCGCGGCCAAAGCGACGGTTCGGGGACGGGCTCCCCACGGAAAAAGGCTAGGTCGAAGAGTGGCGCGGGACGTGGGTCAACCAGTGGTTTGACCTCCAAGCGGCAAGCTTTCGGCTTACATTTGGAGGGCGCCTCGCGAGAACTCAGTGCGACAGGAACGTGCCGACAGCCTCCTGGAACAGTGCCGGTTGATCGAGCATCACGAAATGCCCGGCCTCGCCGATATCGACGAAGGTTACATGTGGCGCGTCCTTGTACGCCGCACGATACATGGCATCCGCATGCGGCTTGGTGGGCCCGCCGGACGACCAGGGATAGACCAGCGTGATGGGGGTTGCGATCGACTTCATCGCGGGGCGCAGGTCGCTGGTCATGTCTTCGTACATCGCAGCGCCGGACACGCGCGGGTCGGCCGCCTTCACCTAGCCCGACACCAGCGCGCGAGATGCCGGCTTCAATGCCAGCCGATCTGCAATCGCCTGCGCGGCCGCGTCGCTGACAGGTTTGCCATAGCTGGCCACCTGCGCGTCGCGCATCGCCTTGGCCTGCGGCTCGACCATGGCGACGGTCGCGGCGGGTGAAAAGAGCGTGCCGATGAAAGGCAGTGCGTCGACGATCATGATCCGGCCGGGATCCGCCTGATGCTTTTCCGCCAACTTCAGCGCGACGAGCCCTCCCATCGAATGACCAACGATCGCGGCGCCAGCGATCTTCTCCCGCTCGATCAGCGCATGCAAGTCCTCGACTATGCCGTCGAGTATGTCAGGTGACAGGTTCTCACCCGGGGCATCGCCGGCAAAACCATTGACCTGGACCACATAGACGCGGTGGTTCTTGGCAAGACTAGGTACCACGCCGTCCCACACGGTTCGCGGGCTCGACAGGCCGGGGATCAGGATGACTGGCGTGCCCTTGCCTATGGAAACCGCAGAAATGTGCGGCATCTGCATGATCCGAGTTGATGCCGCGGCATGGGTTGCGACAAGATGGAGAGCGGGGCCAATAGTCATGGCTTATAGCGCGATGCGCAAACCGATGTGTCGGATCATGTTATTGCTCCTTTGAAGGGCTGACGAAGACGTCTTCGATGGCGAGGTCGAACAGTTCGGCGAGCTTGAAGGCGAGTGGAAGCGATGGATCGTAGCGTCCGGTCTCGATCGCGTTCACACTCTGCCGGCTCACTTCCAGCAGGTCGGCGAGATGCTGCTGCGACCATCCGCGAGCAGCGCGTAGCGCACGCAGATGATTGATCACGACCGTTGGCGCTCGATCAGCATGTTGGCGCACTGTCCGATACCTAATGATCCGAACCACAGCACGGGAACGTAGAAGAGCGGCAGGTGCGGCGCGCCGCCCAGCATCTCGAGGAAACCCAGGATGGATACCAGCGTCATGGTCACGCCGGTCGCGATCAGCGCCTTGCGCACTTCAAGGAGCCGTAGATATTCGTCGCGCATGTCCAGGATCATGTCGCCGATCAGCCAGAAAACGGCCGCGATCGGCAGGCCCGGCAGTGCCGCCAGCACCCAGCGCGCAGGGCCTCGCATCGCGTCGAGGTCGAAGGCACGTTGCACGCCGATCAGCAAAACGATGTAGCTGAGCATCGCGACGATCATCCGGCGATTATAGCGCTTGGTTGCGGGGTCCCGGTAGCGGGTGTTGGCGACGTCGGTAGTCATGTTGCAGCCCCTTCGATTCGTTGTGAAGGAAGCTTGTCATGGAAAGTGAGCTTTACGTCAAGCAGGCTTTCCATAGTAAGAAGTTTCATAACCCGAACGTTTCACCATTTTTGCGAAAGGCGTCAGCCCGGCAGCAACGTCCGCTAACCGCCACTACATCCCCGAAGGCGGACGGTCTCTTCTCCTTCCCATTCACGACATCCATGACGGCCGATCATGCGCCGAGGGCATTCAGCGCGGAGATGAACGAATGTCTGAAGTTGGGGGGCGGGGGAGGGGGCGCGAATGTCCGGGTTTGGGTCCTGGCAGACTGCGATCCTTGTTCGAAGCAAGTCATTACCATACGGCATGAGTTAGGGACTATTTGCGACTTAAGGCGCGTTTGGCCTCAAATACGGCATCTGCAGCTTGGCCACCAACTCGGTCTACGTCGCGATTAAACTGATCGACGATACGCGGTGCCGTCAGACCGTTGAGCCCCTTACGCAGGAGCTCCTGATACTCCTGCCGAGAGTTGGCCTTGGCGAATGTCCGAGCCTTAAATTCTGACAGCGCGGCTTCGAATTTGAGACGATCTTTTGGACCGAGGTCAGCCTTTGCTGGACTTAGCGTTTGATCGAAGGTCGCGGCGCTGCTTCCGTCGATAACGGTAGGCGCGCTGGCGTCGACGCCGCAGGCAGAGGCGAGGAAGCAGGCGGTTAGCAGGTTTATCGGTCGCATACGATTGGTCCTTGGACGCGAACATGGTCGTGCGGCTGTTTGAGATTGGCGCGGTCCAACATGGCTGCCACGTGGTGGCATCCGGTCGCACGGGGAGGCGGTCGCAGTTAGCGGATGACAACGACCTTGGTACCGGCATCGCCGGCAATATCCTTCCAGGCCTTGTCCGCTGTAAAGGCCGGTGCTCCGAGGCGTTTGGCAAGCGCCAGGCAAAAGCGATCGCCCAGCGACAGTCCGGCGGATGCGGTCACCGATCGCAGGTTGCCGGCATCCCACGCCAGGGCATCGTCGGCGGGCACGATGAGATAGGGCAGGGCACCAAGCATGGCGTGGACGTCCTCGATCGGGGCACCGAGTTGGACGAAGTGACTGATCACTTCGGCCTGATTCACCGCGCAGACCGACGCGTCCGCGATCACGCCGGCGACCTTGCTGGCACCGCGCTCGCCTTTGAGCAGTGCAAGGATCGCCGAGGCATCGAGCACGACATGAGTCATTCGCCGCTCTCCGCACGCCGCATTGCAAGGAAAGCGTCAACCGACGTATCGGGATGCTGGGCGTACCGTTTGGCAATTGCTTGCGCTTTGGCCACTGCCTGATCTACCGTACGCAGGATGACGCCATCAGGTGTTTCCTCAACAAGCACCGCTCCGCCGCCTTCTAGCCCCAGACGTTTGCGAATGCCAACTGGAAGGCTCATGCGTCCGTTGGACGTGATGTTCACTTGGAGAGTCATAGGCACTGTCCATCAGGAGTGTCATTGGAGAGTTTGCATACCACAAACGATCTCGAGGGGGGAGAGGCTCCGTAAGAGCCTACTTCGCGCTATCAGTCACAATAGTTACTATCGATAAATGGTATTCCCACTAGCTACATGGATCGCTACAGCTGGACGGTCAAAACGACAAAATCGGGCAAACTTGTGCATGGTGATGTTGAAACAGCCGGGTGCCGGATCGCGACCGCGATGATCGAAGGCGGCGCTTCGAATGATGAGGTGGGCGAGCAGAGTCTGACGCTGATCGAGGATCGTGCCGTGCAGCCGTGGCTGCCCGATCTCACTGTCGACGATCAATCCCGCGTCGACGATTTCATCACACGCGCTTCGGCCAGCGCGACGCTGCGCGCCTATCGCTCCGACTGGAAACTGTTCTGTGCATGGTGCGAAACGCGCGGCTATCAGGCGCTGCCGGCCAGCCCCCAGGTTACCGCCGCCTTCCTCACCGAACTCGCCACCACCGGCAGCAGCCATTCGAATGGACGATCGCTATCGAAGGCGTCGATCGGGCGACGGCTGGCGGCGATCGTATTCGCGCACCGCGCCGCGCACGTCGAGCCACCGACGACGCAGGCCGGAGCCGCGGCGCTCGAAAAGGTGATGCGCGGGATCCGCAATACCAAACGCGGTGAGCGGCCGGCCAAGAAGCGACCCGCCGACGGCGATGTGCTGCGCGATATGGTGCGTACCATAACGGGCACGAGTCTGCAGGATTATCGTGATCGCGCACTACTGAGTATCGGCATGATGGGGGCGTTCCGGCGCTCAGAGTTGGTGGCGATCGATATCGTACATGTCGGTGAAGATCCGCGCGGGCTGATCATAAACATACCGGTGTCGAAGGGGGACCAAGAGGGCAGGGGGCAGTCAGTCGCCATCCTCGACGGCCGCCGCATGGAACCGGTCCGCCATTACCGCGCCTGGCTTGAGGCCGCGGCGATCAGCAGCGGGCCGCTCTTTCGCCGGCTGACCCCGCACGGTAGACTGACTGCGCATGGCCTTAGTCCGCAGACCGTAGCACTGGTCGTCAAAGCGCGCGCGGCGGCGGCGGGCTATGATCCCGCCCTCTTCGCCGGGCATAGCTTACGCGCAGGCTTCCTGACCGAGGCGGGGCGACAGGGCGCCAACTTGTTCAAGATGAAGGAGCATAGTCGGCATAAGTCGCTCGAGATGCTCAGCGAATATGTTCGTGATCAGGAAGCCTTTCGCGATCATGCAGCCGAGCGGTTCGCTTGATACGGCAAAACTTCCCTTCAGCGCTGATCCGTAAGGCTGTTAGCGACTCTTAAAACGGAAATATGGAATGCGCTTTATGGCGCCAAATGCACCGCCTTAGACGACGGCCTAAGGCGACAACTCGCCGATCTAATTGAGCCACACCCTAAGAGTATCGAACTGCCAGACGTACGAAGTGGGGCAGGCCCGCGAGATCAAGCGGTCCGTGCTATCAGTGACACCGTCTTTGCAAGTCTGGTTGCCGTAATGGCGTCTGTCATTGCATCACGCCGTCTGAGGCGTTTCCGCAATCGAGGCTGTGTTCGCCGTGGCACTTTGGATGTCGGATGCCAGCGTCGCTGCCGCCATCAGATTGACATCCGTCAGATCGCGGCAATCGATCCACCATTTGGCGTCGGTTATCAGAAGGCAAGCTTGACAGTCGGCGCCGCTGTTGGAGTTGGTCAGTGCTGCGAGCCGCTTAATTCTGATCGTCGATGCCCAGCTGATTTGCCGATCGGTGCCAATCAACCGTGGTAGAACAAGGTGTGAGATAGCAGCGCTGCTCAACGCTGCCGCAGCGGCTTCCTTTACTCGCTTATCCGCAACGAAGCAGTCGCGACAGGTCGTCGTCTTCAGCCACTTGGCTTTGCGTTCCTGCTGACTTTCGTAGCCGGTGAGATAATGGCCCTGCTCATGACCGCAGGCGTGAATGATCCGCTGTTCCATGACTGGAATGATGGCTCTTCGTGGTTTGTGCGCAACGGCAATGAGTCAGGTTGAATCAGAATGGCGCCCAGTGGCTGACGACTGAGCCAAATGCACTCTTGACCGGCTAAGCTGGCGCAACGCCGTCAGCGCTTACCAGATCCGGGCCAACCAATGTGCCGATAAGCCGGACGCGCTTTTCTACTAGGTCTACGGGGGTACGGTGTAGTTCCAGTTCGTAGCGTCCACCGACATCGCGGCGAAGATAGAAGGCTCCGCCATCGCGGACCAAAGTGCCTATCTCATTGATCCGGGTACCAATCGCTATCATAGCTGCGCCGTCGCCCTATCATGATCGTGTAAAGTTTCGGGTGATCCTGCGTGTAACCGATGTGCCTCGCTTGCCCCAGGATACTGCTAATTTGTTCCCGAGCGGCTCTCAAAGACTGATGTTACGCCGCGCCATTTCAACGAACGCCATGTCCCCGATCGGTGAGCGGGGTTCGGCCTTAAAGATGTCAGCCAAATCGAGCAGATCTTCGTTAGAAAGGTTCGCGATCGAGGCTTCGATATCGGCAAGGCGCCGCACTGCGTGATCGCCGCGATCAGCGGCCCGCTTCATTCTTGTCTTGAGCATGTGATCTTCTATCATAAAAATGTCGTGGGGGCGGCAGGGGCATTAACGGCCGGTTGGCTTACGTCATTTGGTCAAGAGGTCCGTTAACCCGCGGACAAAAGAAGGTGCCCGGGGTGATTAGCACTGCGTTCTGGCAGATGTCGAAGCGGCGGAGATCCGCAGCTTTTACAGTCTTAGGCGTAATCAACGTGCATGCGGGCTTTTCGCATTTCGGCAAAGACTGGTGGATTCCGGTCCGTCTGCTTTAAAGCGCACAAGATGCAAAATTGCCGTTGTGTCAGCCGAAATTATCGGGCGAAGGCCCTTCAAGATCGGGCCGGCGGATTAACTCCCCCCTAGACCGCTCCCAAACTTGGAGGATGGCGATCCATTCCGCAATCATCGGGTTTCCGGGGCAATTGAAGCCGTCATTTCGAAGATGAAATGGCGGATCATCGTGTGCTTCGCTAATGGTCTTACCAGTCTTGCTATCGAATGGATAGCCTAAGACGGGTTCTACAACGTTCTGTAGCAAGACGGCTTGTATGCCGATGGCAACGTCGAACGCGCGACGGCACTGTTGGCAGCATACCCGCACCAACATATTCGTGCGGGCAAAGGTCGCTTTATCTGGATCGTATGCACAGTACCGCGGGATACCGTCGAGCCACCAAGTCGGCGGCTCCGAGATACGATCCGTGATGTCCATGAGGGGGTAGTGCATCTCAATCCCTGCCTGCGAAGATGAACCTATGGCAGGTTTCAGGTGAGGGAT
>Ga0308169_10006387_pt1 | contig 10415 bp, 8 predicted proteins | sample PhyBR1_2_FD_202139 | JGI IMG/M metagenome (GOLD analysis project Ga0308169, IMG submission 202139) | Phyllosphere microbial communities from UC Gill Tract Community Farm, Albany, California, United States - DLSLSB.R1 | ecosystem: Host-associated > Plants > Phyllosphere > Unclassified | place... | reverse complement strand
CGGCCAGCTTGCGGTCGGCGTCAAGGAGCTGGTCCGCCATCGTCGCGTCTTTCGCGCGCGGCACGAATTCGGTGTTGACCGAGGCCAGGCGTGCTTGCCGCTTGTCGAGCTGCACCGCACCGGCATCCGCCTGCTGCTGCAGCTCGGCCGTGCGCATGCTCCCCAGCAGTGCCAGGCCGGCGATGCCGATAACGATCACGCCGGCGGCCAGCGCCAGCTGCGCTGCCGACAGCACGTGCTTTTGCGGCTGGAACGCCGGATTGAACAGATTGATCTGCTGGCTCATGCGCCCTCCCCGTCCCGCAGCGCGGCGCCGATGGCCAGGAAAAAGCGCTGCTGCTGTGCCAGGTCGGCCAGCTCGGGCGTGCGCGACAGGTCGAACAAAGCGGCCAGGTTCAGCGTTTCGACCGGCGTGTACAGATTGCTGGACAGGTATTCGTCGAGCCCCGTCACGGCCGAGGGGCCGAGAATGAGCTTGGCGACGCTGATGAACGAATACTGGCGCTCGAAATGGTCGAGCGAGCGTTGCAGTTCGAGCGTGATCTTGTCGAAGCTCGCGTGCTTGCGGTCGTGGTCGGGTTCGAGCAGTTGGGCCAGCGTGACATCGAAGCGGCGCGACAGGTACAGCTCGCCACGGTACGACACCGTCAGCAGGCCGCCGTCATCACCGAACGACAGCATGGCGATGCCGCGACCGTCAGGCTCAAGCATGGCCGATACATTGCGCTGGGCCATTTCCGGGATATCGATGGCGGTCAGTTCGACTTTTGCGTCGAGAAAGAGCTTCTGGCGCGGCGCGATGATGCTGTTCTTTGCCGCGACGACGAACACCGATTGCTGGGCGCGCGAGTTGGCGTCCAGCGCGATGTCGAGCACGTCGATGGTCGCTTCGGCGGCCGGGAAATCGAGAATGTCCTTCAGGCGCCAGCGCACGGCAGTCTTCATTTCGTCGCGTGGGACGTTCGGGGCTTCGACGTTGAGGATCTGGTAATCGCCGCCGCTGAGCAGCGTGGTGCAATGACGCCCGCCAGCCTGGCCTTCGCGGCCCGCTTTTTCAATGGTGTCGACACCGGAATTACCCGGAAAGAATTGCGCGAAATGCACGAGTGGCTTGGCATCGAGTGCACGTTTGACGCTCGTGATGGCCACCCCGTCGCGCCCGATGGCAACAGCAAGCCAGCCATCTTTTTTCTTCGCTCTTTTAAACAGACGCATGCAAGCAGCCAGTGTTGATCGCAGAGTAAGTCGATACCGACAGAAGTCTTGATTATAGACAAGAGTGCCGCCGAGAATCACAAAATGTCGCAGTACCGGCAAAGATGCGTGTGTACTGTGGCGCAGATGCGCCGAAAAAGAAAATAGGCGCTGCTCGCGCAGCGCCTATGTCATTCGACGCGATGCCTTTCGATCAAGCAGGCGCTTAATCGCAGGTCACGCCCTGCATGGTCGACAGCACTGGCAGTGCACCTGCAGTGCCAGCCGGGGTATACGTGATGAAGCAATTGGTCATCGAGGTAGGAATATTCTTCGGCTCAATTCTCAGTGCGCCGTTCGCCACCGTTGCCTTGTAATCGTCGTCCAGGCCAGCCGCATTGGCAAATGCAGTCGTGGCCTTTGGGTAGCCATTCTCCATTCCTACTGAGACATTGCCGTCAACGAGAAACGCGGTTTCATTCGGTGCAATCAGTGCACGACCATGCAGCATCGCCGACGATGCGCTCAGCGCGCCACGGGCCGCCTGCAGCGACGCCTTGCGTGCGTCACCGCTCAGGCCGGTAAATTTCGGCAACGCGGTGGCAGCCAGAATGCCGAGAATCACGATCACGACGATCAGTTCGATCAGCGTAAAACCTGCTTGACCTGCCTTGTTGAAACCTTTGTTCATCAGTTCTCTCCGAAGATATTGGGTGGACGTTCTGTCGTCCAGTGCTCACGCTGAGCTGCTTGCACCGTGACGGCGCGCCTGCTGAATCCAACCGATTTAATTCCCCACACCATTATTGGCGCATGGAAACATCAGGCACAATTCTACCGTGATCCTATGACTTTCTTATGTCCGCACAGCAAATCTTTTCCACAAATGAAAAGAAATAATGCTTTGCTGCATGCCTACAACACAAACGGTTATCACCGACAACTGATCGGCAACTTCCACCGCTTACTGCTTATGCAGAGCGGCATTACCCAAGTCCCATATCGGCAGGAAAATTCCCAGTGCCAGCACCAATACCATTGCACCCAGAAACGAAATCAGAATGGGCTCGATCTGGCTTGACAGGGTCTTGAGCTCATAGTCGACCTCGCGCTCATACATCTGCGCAATTTCGTCCATCAAATCGTCGAGCGAACCGGTTTCTTCGCCCACCGCAATCATTTGAAGCACGATCGGCGTGAATACATTGGCAGCAGTCGAGGTACGCAGAATGCTTTCGCCGCGCTCGACGCCGTCGCGCATCTGCTCGATGCGTGAACTGAGATAGGCGTTGTCGGCCGTCTGCGACACCACCGTCAGTGCCTGCACGATCGGCACACCGCTACGCATCGACAGTGCGAAGCTGCGCGCGAAGCGGGCCATGGTGGCCTTGTGAATGATCTTGCCGGCGATCGGCAACCGCAATTTGTAGCGGTCCCAGGTCAGGCGACCGGCCGGGGAGCGGGTCCAGGCGCGAAAGCCGAACCATGCTGCCACTGCTGCGCCAAGCAGCGTCGGCCACCAGGCCACCGTGAATTGCGAGGTCGCCAGCAGTACCCTCGTCATCAAGGGCAGCTCGGCGCCGAACGATTTGAACACCGCCGCGAATTTGGGAATGACGAACACGTTGACAACGACCATCGCCAGCACCATCGCAATCACGACAAAGGTCGGGTACCGCATCGCCGTCTTGACACGGTCACGCATGTCGCGGTCGAACTCGAGGTGGTCGAACAGGCGCAGGAAGACTTCCTCCAGGCGCCCCGTCATCTCGCCGACCTTGACCATCGACAGGTAGAACGGCGTGAACACGGCCGGGTGACGGCCCATCGCGATGGACAGCTCGCGCCCGGCGTCGAGCGACTCGCGCAGGTCCTTGATGATGCGCGCGAACGACGTGCTGATGGCGGATTCCTGCAGCCCGGCCAGCCCGCGCATGATCGGCACGCCGGATTTGAGCAGCGTGTAGATCTGGCGGCTGAACAGCTGCACGTCCATCGACGTGACCTTTTTCTCGAACAGGCGCTCGCGCCAGCCGACGCTACTGCCGTTGCCGCCGCTCGTAGCGCGGCGCTTGGTCACGCTGATCTCGAGGGGCGTCACGCCGCTGCCGAACAACTGGTCGGCGACGGCGCCGCTGTCGGCGCCTTCGAGCACGCCCTGCAGCAGCTCACCGCGCCCGTCGCGGCCTTTATAGGCGAAAAATGGCATCGTTTATTGGCCTTCGCCTCAATCGTCGAACTGGTTACTGACCCGCATCGCTTCCGAGATCGTCGAGCGTCCTTGCACCGCCAGACTCACTGCATGGCGGCGTAGCGTGTCGCCGCGCATCTCGGCCTGGGCCACTTTCAGGAAGTGGCCCGGGTCCGGATGGTTGACGGCCTCGGTCACGGCGCGTGTCATTTCCAGCAATTCGTAGACGCCGGTGCGGCCCCGGTAGCCGGTGCCGTTGCAGTGCGAGCAGCCCTTGCCGTGGAAGAAGCGCGTGGTCGCCGCCAGTTCCTTCAGTTCCGAGCGCAGCCATTCGACTTCGTTCGCCACCGGCTGGTAGTCGACCGTGCAGCTCTCGCAGATCACGCGCACCAGGCGCTGGGCCAGTACCGCTTGCAGCGAGCCGCCGACCATGTAGCGTGGCACGCCCATGTCCATCAGGCGCAGTGGCGTGCTGGCCGCATCGTTCGTGTGCAGCGTCGAGAGCACCAGGTGACCCGTCATAGCGGCGCGCAGACCGATCTGCGCGGTTTCCTGGTCACGCATCTCGCCCACCAGCACAATGTCCGGGTCTTGCCGCAGGGCTGAACGCAACACGCGCGCAAAGGACAGCTCGATCTTGTCATTGACCTGGACCTGATTGATGCCCGACAGGCGGTACTCGACCGGGTCTTCGACCGTGATCAGTTTCTTCTCGACCGAATTGAGTTCGGCCAGCGCGCTGTAGAGCGTCGTCGTCTTGCCGCTACCGGTCGGCCCGGTGACCAGCACCAGGCCGTTCGGCCGCGCGACAATTGCGCGAAAGCGCTCGACCAGGCGCGCCGGCATGCCGATCGCGTCCAGGCGCAGCGTGGTGCCACCCTGGTTCAACAGACGCATGACGACCGATTCGCCATACTGCGTCGGCATCGTCGAGATACGCACGTCGATGCGCTGGTTGCGCACCTTGACGGCAAAGCGGCCATCCTGCGGCAGGCGTTTTTCGGAGATGTCCAGGTCGGCCATCAGCTTGAGGCGCAGCGCCAGCGGCGTGGCCACCTTGAGGTCGGCCTCGGTCTGCAGGTGCAGCACGCCGTCGATACGAAAACGAATTTGCAGGCGTCCGTCCTGTGGCTCGATGTGGATGTCCGACGCGCGCACCTGCGCCGCGTCATCGAATACCGATTGCAGCAGCTTGACGATCGGGGCTTCTTCAAGACCAGGGTTCGCGGCCAGCGCCCCGAAGTCGATGGACACGTCGCCCAGATCGGCCTCGACCTCGCGCGCCAGGCCAGTGATCTCGCCAGTGCGGCGGTAAATGCGGTCGATCGCGCCCAGCACCTCGGTCTCGTTGACCACGGCCAGTTCGACGCCCTTCTTGATCAGGCGCGCGATTTCGTCGTACGCGAACAGGTCGGTCGGATCGGACACGCCCACCAGCATCGCGTCGCCACGGTCTTCCAGCACCAGTGCGCGAAAACGGCGCGCGGCCGTTTCGGGCAACAGCCGCACCAGGTCGGCGTTGATGTTGTAGAACTTGAGGTTGATATACGGGATATCGAGCTGGCGCGCCAGTGCGCCCGAAATCTGGTCTTCGGTGACGAAGCCGCTCTCGACGAACACGCGCCCCAGCTTGCGGCCGGTGCGCTTCTGGTCTGCCAGCGCCTGTTGAAGTTGTTCTTCGCTCAACAGCTTTTGTTGCATCAATACTTCGCCGAGACGCACTTTCTCTGGCCTTGCCATACCGTTCCTTGATTAAATTCTTGCAGCGTAGATTCTATGCCAGAAAGAATAAAAATTGACTCAAGGAATTAAAATGTGTCGGGTTTTGGCGTCAATGTCACCCGCGAACGATAGCGAAATGACAGCAATTCGATGATCAAGCGGATTGCAGACTGACAAACCCGGGGCAATACGATGGCGCCCAAATGCGCATGGTGCCAGACCAGGCTGGTGCCATGCGTTGGCGAGCGGCCGGCAGACCACTCTGTAGTGCCGGTCCGGCTGGCTTAACCAGCCTTGCGGCGGCGACCGATCATGCCAACGCCGGCCAGGCCAGCAAGCATCAGTGCGATCGTGCCTGGCTCTGGTACTTCGTTGATGTCATTTGGCAGGATCAGGCCTGGATCGGCGGCAGGCACTGCTGCGACCGGCTCCGTCCCTGGCTGGGTCGCATTGCCACCGCCCGTGTCGCCGGTGACAGGCGGCAGGCTGACGTCGACGCTGCCGCTACCGCCGGCTGCAGGTGCGGGTGCAGTGCTGCCACCGACTGCTGCACCACCGCCGGTCGAGCCGCCAGCGGCTGGCGCAGTCGCGCTGCCACCGCTCTGGCCCGTTTGTCCTTGCACGATCTTGACACCGTCGCCGTCATTGATCACCGCCGCCGAATTGCCGAAACGTGCCGCCAGCAAGCCGTTGCCTGCGCTGAGCACGTAGCTGGCGTCAATGCCTTGTTGCACGAACAGCTTCTGGGCATCCGATTGCGACAGGCTGGCGCTGGCCTTGCCCACCAGTGCCGATGTCAGGTCCGAGTTTGCATTATGTGCAATGCCGCCAACCAGGCTGACACCGCTACCGAGCACGCCGGAGCCGATCACGCTGGAACCGTTACCCGTGGTCCAGCCGCTCTGGAACGCAGGCTGCGAGGTCGAAGAGACGACATCAGCCTGGGCTACCCCGGCGGAGATCAGAAGCGAAGCAACAACAAGGTGGCGAATTGACATGAAAGTAACTCCTAGAAAATTAAAGATTTATTCTTTTTACAAGCACGAAGCCATCCTAGCATGCGTTATGGAAACCCAACTAATGGTTTCGATCAAATTGTGCATGCTGTATTTGAACCGATTACATCCTGTTTATTCCACATGGATGCGGATAAAGAGAACAATTTTCGGATTTATCGTGGAAAAATGATGTGCATCAAACCACAATCCAAAAAGCAACCTTGATAAATTTATAGCAATTGTCATGCAATTTTGTCATTGATGCCCATGACAATGACGGTTCATGCATAAAGGCGCACATAGTGCCAGCTGACGCGGCTCAGGTTGAAGGCCAAATGGTTCATGTATTCGCACCGGCTGTTGAACTCAGTTCCAGTACGCAAGGTGGCGGATCGGGTCGACGCGCACCACACCACTGCTTTCTGATGACCAGAGCACCTGCTTTGCAGTGCAACCAGGGGCATTAACAGATAACGCTGACTGCGCCAACGAAAAAGGCCGCATCCCGAAAGATGCGGCCTCGATCAGCAACGGCGCAAACCGCCGCCCTGATGTGAAAAATTTACTTGGCGGTGGCGCTGGCAGTTGCCCCAGCTGTTGGAACGACCACCATATACGGCATCACGCGCGACGCCATCCGAACGTCGGTCTTGAGCATCCCGACCTCGTCTGCCAGGATGTTGGCCGTTTCTTGCAGCATGACGTCCTTGGCATCCTTGGCAGCTTTCTCGGCCGCCAGTTCGGATTGCAGATTACGCTCGTCTGCCTGCAGACCGTCATCCTGGCGCGCTGCGCCGCGCATGGCGACGACCGATTTCTTGGCCTTGGTCGGATCCGGCGTTTCGGCGCGCTTTTCCTTGCTGCCCGGACCGCTGGCAGGTTCGTCCGGCGTCACCGACGTGCCGCCCAGGCGGGCTTCACGCAGCTTCGAACGGGCATCCTGCGTGTCGCGTTCCTTGCGACGAACGGCCTCGTTCAGCGAGATCACGTTTTCCTTGCGCAGCTTGAGCACCTCGGCGATATCTTCTTGCAGGAACTGGAAATCCTTGTCCTTGGCGATACGCGCTTCATGCCGTTGCTGCAGCGGTGCCACCAGTTCTTTCAGATCGCCCGCCGGCATGTAGGTGGCCGGCTTGATCGCCACCCATGGCAACGCATTGTCGTACGACGATTCGCCAAAGCTGTCGAGATCGGTCATGACCGGCAGCTTGATGTCCGGCGTCACGCCGCGCAGCTGCGTGGTGCCGCCATTAATGCGGAAGAACTGGGCGATCGTCATCTTCAGCTCGCCATAACGGGCTTTTTCACCCGGTGCGAAACGGTCGAGGTCGATCAGCGTCTGGACCGTACCCTTGCCGAAGCTCGGCTCGCCAATCACGAGACCGCGGCCGTAATCCTGGATCGCCGCCGCAAAAATCTCGGAGGCCGAGGCCGAACCACGGTTGATCAGCACGCCCATCGGGCCATCCCACGCCAGACCGGCCTTGACGTCGCTTTCGACTTCGACGCGCCCTTCGGCCGTGCGCTGCATGACGACCGGGCCCTTGTCGATGAACAGGCCCGTCAGTTCGACAGCCTCGGTCAGCGAACCGCCGCCGTTGTTGCGCAGGTCGATCAGAACATTGTCGACCTTGTCTTTCTTGAGCTCGACCAAAATGCGCTCGACGTCGCGCGTGGCGCTGCGGAAGTCTTTTTCACCCTTGCGACGGCCTTCGAAGTCTTGATAGAAGGTTGGCAGCGCAATCACGCCGATGCGGCGCTCGACGCCGTTTTCCTTGACCTTGATGATCGACTTCTTGGCGGCCTGCTCTTCCATGCTGATCTTGTTACGGACCATCGACACGCTCACGTGCTTGGCGTCAACGCCGCCATCGCCCGGAATCACGTCCAGACGGACGGTGGTGCCTTTCTCGCCGCGCACCAGCGCGACCACGTCGTCCAGGCGCCAGCCAAGCACGTCGGTGAACGGCGCGTTGCCCTGCGCGACGCCGACGATGCGGTCGCCCACCTTGAGCTTGCCCGATTTTTCAGCCGGGCTGCCAGGGACGACTTCGCGGATGATCGTGTAGTCGTCACGCGACTGCAGCACGCAGCCGATACCTTCGAGCGACAGGCGCATCGCGATATCGAAGTTGTCGGCCGAGCGCGGCCCCAGGTAATTGGTGTGCGGCTCGATGGCGGTGGCATACGCATTCATGAACATCTGGAACACGTCTTCATTGTTCAACTTGCCGATGCGGTTGACGTAGTTCTCGTAGCGCTTGTCGAGCGTTTCGCGGATCGATTTGTCATCCTTGCCGGCGAGCTTCAGGCGCAGCCAGTCGTTCTTGACGCGTTTGCGCCACAGATCGTGGATTTCATCTTCGCTCTTGGCCCACGACGCTTTTTCGCGGTCCAGTTGCATCGTTTCTTCGGTCGAGAAGTCGAAGTTGCCCTTGAGCAGACTACGCGCGTACGCCATGCGTTCGCCGAAGCGCTTCTGGTACATGTTGTAGATCGAGAACGGCGCGTTCAGGTCTTCGTTGTTGATGGCATCGTCCATCTTCGTGCGCAGGGCGCCGAAGCTGTCGAGGTCAGCCTGAACGAAATACAGCTTTTCGCTGTCGAGCCCTTCGAAGTATTTATCGAAAATCTTGGCCGACATGGCGTCGTCGAGCGGCACCGGGCTGTAGTGATAGCGGCCCAGCACGCGCGAGGCCCACAGGGCGGCCTGGGTCTGGGCGGCGATCGGCTTCATGTCGGCGGGAATGGCCGGGGTGGCGGCTTTGCCGGCAGGCTTGGCTGCAGATTTCGCCGAATCGGCGGGCTTGGCCGGAGCCGGTGGCGTTGCGACGGCAGCGGATTTCTCGGGCTGCGCGGTCACCACATGGGCGGACATGGCAAACGCCATGGCGGCGAGGAGCACGTGCTTCTTCATTCTGCGATTCTCCGAACGGGATTCCTGTTGCGGTTGCGGCATGGCGCAAGGCAAACCTGCCATACCGCGCTTTTCGATCCATTCTACAGGTAGAACGGCGCGCCAGAGGCAGCCTGACCCGCTTGCGCTACCGCAAATGCAGTCAATTAAGGTTGCCGTAAGCCTGCTTTGGCCCCGGTCTTTACCCTTTGACAAGCGCCGTCAGTGCGCTGCCGTAGTACCAGAGCAGCGCCAGCACGAGCAGCAGCGGCGCCCACGGCCACGAGCGGGCGGCGAGCTTCCAGTCGACGGGCGATGGCCAGAACGACAGGAATTGTGGCGCCAAAAACACCATCAACGCCAGGTCGACCGGTTCGAATGCCAGCCCGTGCCTTGTGCGCCACCACGCGACACCCAGCGGCACGAACAGCACCAGCAGCGGCGCCAGCGCGGCCGGCGCTGCGTTGTACCAGCGCAGGTTGGCAAACGTGACCGAGCCCAGTTCCCAGTTGTGCGCGCCAGCCTTGCTGCCCTTCGCCCGCTTGATGCGGCGCGGCAGCACGCTCATCCCGACCGGTTCGGCGTTGGTCAACAGGCCCACCGAGAAGTGTGCCAGCTCGTGGCACAGCGTGCCGGCGGCGGTGAACACGAAAAAGACCGGGTGCGCGGCCGAGGCCATCCACAGCAGGAACGCCAGCGCGGCCGACGGTATCAGGTAGATCAGGATGTCGAGCGATGGCGCGGCCAGAGCGCAGGCGGCGGCGGGGAGCCAGGCGCTGCAGCCGGCGAGCATCGTGTCAGCGTGCGTAGAAGCAGCGCCCGCACGCCTGGCGGTAGCTTTCGTTGCCGCCGATACTGACCTGCTCGCCTTCGCGGATACGGCGCCCCTGCTCGTCGACGCGGATATTCATCGTCGCCTTCTTGCCGCAGGTGCAGATGTTCTTGATTTCCTCGATATCGTCGGCCAGCGCCAGCAGATAGGCCGAGCCGGGGAACGGCTCGCCGCGAAAGTCACTGCGCAAGCCGTAGCAGATCACGGGCACGCCGCGCAGCTGGGCCAGCTGGTGCAGCTGGCTGACCTGGGCCGCCGTCAGGAACTGCGACTCGTCCACCAGCAGGCAGGCCACGTTCCCGACCTGGTCGAGGAAGTTCGTGTCCGCATGAAAGACCTCGGCCGACCGCTGCGCGCCCAGGCGCGACGTGATCACGCCAACGCCGTAGCGGTTGTCGATCGCAGCCGTGTACAGCCTGACCTGCTGGCCCTGCTCTTCATAGTTATGCGCGACCTGCAAGAGGGCCGTCGATTTGCCGGCGTTCATCGCCGAGTACCTGAAATAAAGTTTGGCCACTGCCCTGTCCTGCCTGTCTATCCGATGCCACGAAGGCTGCGATTATAGCGTGCCGGCAACCTGCA
>Ga0308169_10006385_pt1 | contig 10418 bp, 9 predicted proteins | sample PhyBR1_2_FD_202139 | JGI IMG/M metagenome (GOLD analysis project Ga0308169, IMG submission 202139) | Phyllosphere microbial communities from UC Gill Tract Community Farm, Albany, California, United States - DLSLSB.R1 | ecosystem: Host-associated > Plants > Phyllosphere > Unclassified | place... | reverse complement strand
ATCGTCGCCATCTCTCCCCCTCGCCCTCGCGCCCGCGCCCGCGCACCCCGCCCGCGCACCCGCCTGCCCTCTTCCAACACACTTCCGACAACAGTCCGCTTCGCCCACTCGGCCGCCGAGTCGTACGACGACTTCAACGCCCGCTACGCCGACTTCTTTGCCAATGCCCAGGACCTCTTTGAGCTCCAGCGCGGTCTCAACAACTGCTTCGCGTACGACTTGGTCCCCTCCCAGACCGGTGCGTCCCTCCTTCCCTCTCTCCTCTCGGACCGCGCCGAGGGACGGGCGGGCTGGCGGTGCCCGGGCGTGAGACGGCGAGGTCCGGCGAGGAGAGGGCGGCCCGGTGCGGTGCTGCAGGCTCTCAGGCGGCGTGCGCGACGGACTAAGCGGGCTCAGAATCAGGGCAGAGCGGGAGGGAGCTGCGCGCGGCGGCGCGACAAGCGCGAGGTCGCCCGCCCCGAGTTGCCGGACGACGCCCGCGGCCTCGAGCACGAGCGCGACCAGCTCAAGCGCACAATACAGAGCCTCTCGATTGACCCTCTCTCCGCCTTTCCCTCCTCCTCCCGTCCCTCCCTCCTCGCCGCTCGACTTCGCTCCCGTCCTCGCCCCCGCCGCACCCAGTCGTCGAGGAGGCGCTCAAGGCGGCGCGCCGGGTGAACGACTACTCGACGGCCGTCCGCATCTTCGAGGGTCTCAGTGCGTCGCCGCTCTCTCGCTTTCGGTCTCGCCGCCATGCGCAGCGGCGGTCGTCGCCGGGCTCGGCTGCTCGGCTCTGTCGCGTTCGCGGTGCCCGCAGCTCGACTGACGCGCTCTTCTCCTTCCCGCGCGCAGAGGAGAAGGTCGAGAACGCGACGCAGTACCAGCAGTACGTGACCGAGACCAAGCCTCTCCGCGAGGAGCTCGGCGTCCTCCTCAAGGAGGAGCTCTGTGCGTCCCCTCTCTCTCTCTTCCGCTCCTCCTCCTCTCGCCGCAAAGCTCGGTGCTGACTCCTCTCTCGTGTCGACGCAGACGGCAACAAGTAGAGCGGAGGAGAGGGGTCGTCTTGGCGAGTTGTAGAGTGCGTGAGCGGGGCGAGGAGAGGGAGGGCAATGTCGGTTTCCGTGACTCTGCGAGCTTGTGCGGCGACGACCGAGAGGAGAGCTTCTGTGAGCAAACGAGCAGCTGTGGACCATGAGCAGAGAACCGCAGAGCGTTGTCGGGACCGTCGCCGTCTTCATCTCCTCCTCGAGCCGGCTCCCTCTCCAACCTCCGCCAACACGACCTCGCCCCGCACGCCGAGCCCGCCATGGACTCGCAGCCGCCCTCCGAGTCGTACCTGTCGGACGACTCGTCCTCCTCGAGCCGCTCGTCATCGTCGCGCCTGCCCCCGCTCACCTCGTCGGCGTTCGACTCGACGCACCACCCGGCGCCGCCCCTCCCGCCGAGCGTGCCCGCGCTCGTGCTCCACAAGCTCTGTGCGGCGGGACTGGCCCAGGCGGGCTTTGACGCGGCGGCTGGCGACGCGCTCGATGAGCTCGAGGGCGTCGTCGCCGAGTGTGCGTCCCTCTCCCTCTCTCTCCCGCGCTCTCTCCTGCCTGGGCCCAGTGAGCTGATGCGCGACACACGGAAACAGTCTTTGGCTCGCTCCTCGAGTACGCGCACGCGCTCGCCGAGCTCGGGCGGCGCCACGTCCCGAACGCGGTCGATGCGGTCGGCGCGAGTGCGGCGCTGGGCGTCGGCGGGCCGGGCGAGCTGCTGCGGGAGCTGACCGAGTCTCATGAGCGTCAAGGTGCGCTCTCTCTCTCTCTCACGGTGTCGCCCTGCCCCGCTTGCCGGCATGCTGACGCCGCACCGCGCCCGCAGCCCTCCCATCCGCCGCCCTCCAGATCACCTACGCGCGCCCTCGCGCACCCACCCCGCCCGGCCCGCGCCTCGCCTCCGACGACGAGGCCGACCCGACCTCCTCGACCCTCCTCCTCGCCGACGACCTCGCGAGCCCGCCGCCGAGCCCGCCTTCGAGCCCGCTCCCGCCGCTGCTCGACGACCTCCCGCCGCCGCAAGACAACGACGACGACGACGAGGACGCAGAGTTCGAGGAGGTCCTGCCCCTCTCGGCGACGGGCTCGGCGTTCGGCGCCTCTGCCTCGTCGTCGTCGGCCGCGGCGGCGAGCAAGAACGGCGCGTACGCCGCGGCGGCGGCCTCGCGGCGCGCCGAGCGGGCGGCCAAGCTCGCTGCGCGCGAGGCTGCGCGCGCCGCGCGGCGGGCCGAGCGCGAGCGGCGGCGCCGGGAGCGCAGGAAGCGCGACGAGGCCGACCCGCTCAGGGCGAGCTGGCTGCCGGCGCTGCCGCCCAAGCACAGCTGGAAGCACACGGCGGTGCGTCTCTTCTCTCTCTCTCCTTTCCTCTCTCTGCTCTCTGCCCTCGTGATGACGGAGCATCACTGACTCTGCGTGCGCGCCCGCAGGTCTACCCGCAGAGCGCCCCGCCACCGCCGCTCCCGCCGCCCATCTCGCGCACGCAGCAGGCGCCGTCGACGGCCGCGCTCGCGCACCTCTCGACGCTCCGCGCGCGCCTCAACGACTCGCAGCTCGTCAGCTCGAGCTTGAGGAACCTGATCCGGCGCACGAGGGCCGCGGGCGCGGCGGCGGCGGGAGGAGGGGGAGGGGGAGGGGGAGCGGCGGCGGTGCTCGTTGGGCCCGGCGGCGAGGCGGGCGATGACGGCGCCGATGTCGTCGACTACGAGGGAGAGTGGTACGGCGCTGCGGCGGCGGCGGCGGGAGCCGGCGCCGGCGCAGGCGGGCGGGCAGGGTCGAGGAGCGCAGGGGGAGGAACGGGCGCGGCGGCCGGGCAGGGCAAGCGGCGCATCCGGGTCTTGACGGTCGGCGCGGGTGCGGGAGGGAGCGACGACGACGAGGCGGACGAGAGGGAGCGCGAGAGGAAGGAGGCGGCGGGGCAGGGGGGAGCGCTCGGGGGAGGAGGAGGTGGGAGGGGAGCGGGCAAGAGGAGGAGGTGGCTCGTTTAGAGAGGGGGTTGCTGCTGGACAATTCACAGGATGCTGTCACGAGTCGAGCCGTGTGAATTGCTAGGCGCTACGAGGATGAAGAGGGGCAAGCCGAGGGGACTCAGCGAGGAGAGAGGCAGACGAGGAGGAGAGGGGAAAAGGACTCGCTCTCCCTCCGTCGCCCCGCCCGTCCTCGCGCCTGGACACCCAGAGTCGACCTCTCCCTCGCTCCACAGCGGCCATGGTGTGCCCCTCCGCCGCCTTGCGCGCGGCCGGCCTCCCGCAGTCCATCTACGAGGCCGCCTCTCCCGCCTACCTCGCCAAGCTGGGCATCAAGGCGCCGCCGCCGCGCCCGCCGTGCCAGTGCCCAGAGTGCTGCGCCGAGTGCATCCAGGCACAGCAGCCCGTGCCCGCCGCGAGCACGTCCCAGGCCCCGTCGCCCACCAACCCGCACGACGCCCACCTCGCCCTCGCCCCTCCCCCTCCCCCTCCTCCTCGTCCCGCCCAGCTCGGCCAACCGGCCCACGCCCACGCCCAGTCGAGCCCGGTCGCCACCGCGACCATCCGCAACAAGCAGCGCAAGGCCGCCGCCGCAGCAGCAGCAGCAGCAGCCGGCGGCAGCCACTCGCACTCGTCGCACTCGCACTCCAAGCCCAAGCGCCCGCCGCCCGCCGCAACCACCGCGACTGCAGCAGACGGCTCGGTCCCTCCACCGGCCGCAGCCGATCCCACAGCCGGCGCCGCCGCCCACAAGCCCGTCCTCCCGCCCGACGGCAGCGTCAAGACGTGCGAGGCCGTCGACCGCTACGACGAGCTGTGCGACGAGGTCGTCGTCGGCGGGTGGAAGGGCAAGGTGCCCCGGCGGTGGTGCCAGATGCACGAGGACGAGGAGAAGCACGTCAGGGCCTCGTTCTGGAGTGCGTCCTCCTCTCCCTCTCCCTCCTCCCTTCGGCCGAGCGAGAGGACTGACTCGCACCCCTCCCTGCCCGCAGGCGCCGTCTCGTCCCTCCCGCGCCTCTCCCGCTCGCACCCGCTCCCGTCGCCCGCCGAGATCACGAGCTCGACCACGTTCGCCGAGCTCGAGGGCTGGGAGCAGACGGCGCGCCAGCACGTCGACCTCGCCAAGCGCGCGTACGACGCCTGGGTCTTCCACCGCGAGCACTTCTTTGCCGCCGGCGGCGACCTCGTCGATCGGCTCGAGGGGCGCGGCGAGGGCGAGAACGGCGGCGACTTGGCGCGAGGAGCGTGGGAGGAGGTCCGTCTCCGAGGCGAGAAGGCCGAGGCCGTCCTCAAGCGTGCGTCCAGCTCTCTCTCTCTCTCTCGTGCCAGCCTCTCGTTGAGCTCCTCGTACTGACCCGAGCCCCCCTGCTCGCAGTCATCATCCGCCGCTCGCACTTCCTCGTGTGCGATGCCGAGGACGCCCTGTGGCTCCTCCACCCGCAGGGACGGTGCGGGCACGGCCACTACGGCCACGACTACGGCTCGAGCTCGTCGCAGGCGTCGTCGTGCGTGTGCTCTCACGACCACGCGCACGACTGCGACCACAGCGACGACGAGGACGGCGGGCACTGGTGCGACTGCGAGTCGGGCGACGAGGGCGACTGCTGCTCGGGCTGCGCGGGCGCCAACGGCGGCGGCGCGTCGACGCACTCGTCGTTCGCGACGTCGCACCACCACCACCATCACCACCACCACCACGGCGGCGGCGGCGCCGTCAACGCCGGCGCAGGCGGACGCTCGCACCACCACGGGCACCAGCACCCGCCGCCCGAGAAGGCGCCGCACAACCCGCTGCGCCCGCCCGGCTCGCCGACGCTCGCGCCCGAGTCCGAGGAACCCGACCCTCTCCTCGCGCTCGAGACGCTGCGGCGCACCGAGCTCCTCGAGCTCCTGAGCCTCACGGGCTCGCACGCGTCGTTCATCCGCGAGGGCCGCAAGTCGGTCGAGCGCGTGCGCATCGTCGAGTGCCTGTTCCGGCGCCTCATCTCGCGCGACGAGGAGCTCCTCGTCAAGGCGTACCGCGGCGGGCACGACCACGTCCTGCGCTTCTTCGAGGACCCGGCGCTCGTGACGCTGCCGGCACTCGCGCGCCTGCACCGCGCCCTGCAGCGCACGTCGCCCCTCGAGCTCAAGGAGGCCATCATGGACGCCTTCCGCGCCATCGCGTGGGAGGAGTCGGGCGCGACCGAGACCGAGGAGGGCGACGAGGGCGTCGGCATGCAGGTCCTCGGCGGGTGGGTCTACAAGAACCAGCTCGAGCGCTCGATGACGCCGCGCGAGTGGGCCCACCTGTACGACCTGTGCGCGTGCGCCGGGTGCGCGACCCGGTGCTGCATGCGCTTCGCCGACCTCGCCTTCGTGCGGCGCCTGACCGTCATCCCGCACGGCCCGCACCCGCCGCCGTTCGAGCTGTGGGCCGACGCGGCCAACGAGACGCACGCCGACCGCGTCCTCAAGGCGCTCGACGTCGTGTGGTGCGCCGGCAAGGAGGACGAGGACGACCGCCGCCCGCGCAAGATGCGCCAGCCCGGCGGCGCCCAGGGCGCCGAGACCGTGTGGGCCCTGCGTGAGGAGCGCAACTGGGCCTTCCTCAAGCTCGTGCGTCCCTCTCTTCCTTTCTTGAGCCGTGTCGTCCCCTCTCGCGCGCCTCGCTGACCCTCGCCTCTCGCTCGCGCCCGCAGTCGGTCAAGCACCCGCACGCCCTGTCGATCCTCACCCTCCTGTCCCAGTTCTTCACCCTCCTCGTGCGCTCGCGCCTCACGCCGTCGCACCCGCTCCCATCGTTCCCGCTCCCGCCGGCGGCCCACCTGTGGACGCACCGTATCCGCACCGCCCCGACCAAGGCCATCCTCGCCCGCGCCGCCGCCGCCAGCTCGGCCTCGGCGTCGCACACGCCCTCGACGACGAGCAACGGCGCCCTCACGCCGTCGGCGGCGCAGCACCCGTGGCGCGCGCTGCCGAACCCGTTCAATCTGTCGCACAGCGCCATGCACGTCCTCGCCGGGTTCGACGCGCTCGACTCGCCCGAGAAGGAGCAGGAGATGGCCCCCTTTGACGAGGCGTACGAGCTCCTCGTCCTCGACGCACCGAGCGACTCGCCGTACGCGCCCGTCGACCGGTACCTCCAGCGCCCGCTCGCCGCGTTCGACAACTTTCTCGCGGCGACGATCGCGCGCGCGTGCGGGATCAAGGTCCCCGGCGTCACCGTCTTCAACGACGACGACGACGACGACGAGGCGCACCTCGGTGCCGACGAGGCGCTCGGCGCGCAGTCGGCGTCGTCGTCGCTCGCCGCCGAGGGCGCCGCCCCGACCGTCAACGGCAACGGCAACAAGAAGCGCTCGCCCAACGGCACCTCCTCGCCTTCGTCGTCGGCAGGCGCGACGACGGTGCCGCTCGCCGTCGCCAAGAAGCAGGAGCGCGAGCAGCGCGGCATGGACATGCCCGCGCTCGTCCAGGCCGCGCTCGAGCACGGCGCCGTCGAGTGCTTCCTCCGCGGCGACCTCGTGTGGGACTTTGGCGACGTGCGCGGCGTCACGACGGGCTTTGGCGCCGCGTCGTCGTCGTCGTCGGCGGCGGCGGCGGGCTCGGGCTCGGGCGCGGCGGGAGGGGGCAAGAAGGGCCAGCAGCAGCAGCAGCCCTACTTTGGCGGGATCGACCTCAAGAAGGTCGGCAAGGACGGCATCGTCGCGCCGCCGATGCCGGCGCCGCAGGGCAACGGTGCAGCGGCCGGCGCTGGGGCGAACGGCGCGACGGGCGGCGCGGGCAAGAAGGGCGCGGCGGGCAAGGGCGGCAAGGCGGGTTCGGCCGCGGCGGCGGCGGCGGCGGGAGGAGCTGGAGCGGCGGTCAACGGCAAGGCGCCGGCGACGGAGAAGGAGCGCAAGGAGCGGGTGCTCGACGGGCTGAGGGACGACAAGCTCGCAAGGAGGCTGGCGAGGAGCTTGTTCAAGTGAGGCCGCCTGTGGTAGTTCTTGTTCCCCTGTCCGCACAACAGCATCGCATTGCATCGTTCTTTCAACGTATCGCTGTTGTCGCCGTCGTCGTCGTCGTCGTCGCGAGAGCGGAACCGGCGGAACCGGCCAAGTCGCGTCCGGCCTTCGTCCTCCTCGCTCTCGCTCTCACCACACCTCGACTACCGCTGCCGAGCCCGCCCGACATGGCCCAGCCCGGTACTATGGTGCCCTCTGGCGACCGCGCGCAGCTCATCGCGAGCGCCGTCTCGTTCCTGCGCGACCCGGCGACCGCCTCGTCGCCCCTCGCGCAGCGCATCGCCTTCCTCGAGTCCAAGGGCCTCGCCCAGCCCGACATCGAGCTCGCACTGCAGCAAGCCGGCGCACCCGCACCCGCACCGCCTTATCCCGGCGCGAGGGGCGGATACCCTGGCCCCCACTCGTCGTCGTCGCCGTACGGCGGCAACCACCTCAACGAGTTCCAGCGCGACTGGCGCGACTGGTTCATCATGGGCGTCGTCGGCGGTGGCGTCGGCTGGCTCGCCGTCAAACTCGCTCAGGTGCGTTCTGGCTCCCTCCTCCCTCTCGAGCGTGGGGGGCGAGATGCGGCTTCTCAGGGGCCGCGACTGTGCGAGGAGCACTCACAGGCAAGCAGAGAGTGCATGCTGACCCCTAGAGTGCACCCCGTCGCGCAGAAGTTCCTCGTACCCCACCTCCAGCCGCCAACCGAGACGGACCTCGAGGCGTCGCAGCGCGCGCTCGAGGCCAAGTACGACGAGGCGGCCGAGCTCCTTAAGACGCTCCAGGACTCGACCGACGCCGTCGCAGCGAGCCTCGACGAGCAGAAGCGCGACATCGACAAGGAGCTCGACGAGGTGCGCGGTGCGGTCAAGGAGATGCGCGAGGGCGAGAAGAAGCGCGACGAGTGGGCGCAGAGCGTTGGGAGGCAGGTCGACGACATGGTCAAGAGCTTGCCCGGGGTGCGTCCCTCTTCCTCTCTATCGAGCCTCTCGTGCTCTTGGCCCCTCAGCTCGTCCTCGAGAACTGACATTTCTCCTCCTCCTCGACCGCCCGCAGCTCCTCGACAAGCAAGCCTCGGCCCAGTCGACCTCGCTCGCCGACCTCCAGACCGAGCTCAAGTCGCTCAAGTCGCTCCTCATCGCGCGCCGCCCGGCACCGACCTCGTCCCCTTCTTCGTCCTCGTCCCCCTCTTCGACCTCGGCGCCCGGCGCGTCGTCGACCGCACCCTCGTCCGCCGCGTCCTCCCTCCCGTTCAGCATCAAGCCGCCCGGGCTCCCCGCTTGGCAGCTCAAGAGCTCGAGCGCCGCGCCCGCGCCCCCCGCTTCGCCCGCCGCCACCGCCTCGTGCGGGTACACCGTCCCGGGCTCGGCCGCCGACTCGGACAAGGACAAGGACCCGAGCGCGAGCGGCGTCCTCGTCGAGAAGCCTGACGCGAGCGAGGGTGCGGCGGCGGGCTCTGGGGCGGGTGCGGCGGGCGAGGCGGGCGAGGACAAGGGCAAGGGGAAGCAGGTCGAGGCGTGAGGAGCCGAGGGGCGATGTACCAGCTGTACTGGATACTTGTGCGACGTGCTGCGCTCTGAGAGAGGCTCGAGCAGCTGGAGAGAGCGGCGTGGCAGCGAAGAGAGCGCGAGCACGCGCTCGAGCAGGACCTCGCGCACGAGCGGGCGCAGGGCAAGCCGAGCTTCAGCGCCGGCGAGGAGCCTCGCTTCGACGAGGTGGCTCGGCTTCGGCTCGAGCGACGCAGCGACGAGCGGCAGCCGGGAGCCGTAGCGGCGAGGAAGCTGCGAGGCGGTCCGTGCGCGCGCGAGCGAGAGCGTCGCGCAGCGGCCCTTGGCCTGCTCGAGTCCATCTGCCGTGTCCTATCGGCGAAGTGGACGATCCTGCATGCTGTGGGAGAGACGAGGCGGCGCCTGGGCACCGTCGTGTAGGCCGGCTCGCTCGAGCACGCGCCGAGGACGAGTCTGAGGAGGAGCAGATCGGGCGCAAGCGCGCGGTCCGGCTCGCTCTGGACCCAGAAAGCTCTCCATCGACGTCTCGGCACGTATGAACGAGGATGAGTCTTTGTCAGCGACCGGCTGAAGACGGTCGCCGCTTGGCGTCGCGTCGAGCAGCAGCAGCAGCGCAACGGGGAGCCGGTCGCCTCAAGAGCTGCTGGCGCGACTCTTTGGGGGCCCGAGGAACGCTCGATCGACGCCCAGAGACAGTTACTCGAGAAAGGGGCATTCTCACAGCAGGACCCGGCGGTTGCGGCAGCGGTTCGGGCGACGAGAGCATCGAGGGCAACTTGAGAAGGTCGTCGCGAGCTCTGTCCCAAGCTCTCACCGCTACTCACTGCCTCTCGAAGACGCTCGCGCTCTCTCTCGAAGCGCTCTCGAAAAGCGACGCGGCGACATGAGACGCAGAACCAAGATGGCGAAACAGAACCTTAAACATTTCCTCGCGCCTTGTGCGCGGCCCTGCTCTTCTAGGAACAAAACTGCTGCGAGACCCTGCGAGCGCGACGGTAAGCAGTCAGTGTGAGTACTGACGGGGCGCAGGAGTCGAGCGGCGGGCGAAACGAGAGGGACGAACCCGATCCTCCTCCTCCTCCTCGATCCTCATCCTCCTCGATCCTCCTCCTCCTCCTTTCGACGTCTAGACGATGGCGGCGGCTGCGAGATCGGGTCAGCACGAGCTCCATCATGCAGGGTGCTGTGCAGGAGACGAGGAGAGGACGCACTGCCGTCGAAGGGGTCGGTCGGGTCGTACGGGAACTTGCGCATGTTCGAGTCGCCCTAGAGAGAGAGAAGAGAGGAGCGCAAGGAGGATGAGAGAGGACAGAGGAGACGGGCGCGTCAGCCATCGACATCGACGACCTTCCTCGTCTCGAGAACGGCCCCTGGCGTCGAGAAGATCGGGCGGCACTGACCTCGTACGAGTAGTAGTCGGGCTGCGCTGCAGTCAGGTTGAACATGCCCGACGCCGACTTGCCGCCGAACTTGAGGACGTCCTCGACGAAGCTGTCACCGCTCGAGGTGTTGTACAGGATGCGCACCATCTGAGAGGACTGCTGAGACGGCGCAAAGTCATCGTAGTTGTGGGGCGAAAAGATCATGCCGGCGTGCGCGGTGGTGTGTTGCGTATTTCCCAAATCGCCCGTCTGGTAGTAGGTAGCGATGTCGACGGCGAGAAGGTCGAAGAAGAACGAGCAGGGAGGCGAAGAAGGAGGACGAGGAGAGCGCGGGAGGGGCGGGGAGGCTCGAGGTCAGCTCGGGCGCTCTGCTGCGCGAAGGACCGGTCGTCGACGCACGTGAGGGACATGATGCATGCCGAGGTTGAACCAGAAGACGAGGCTGCAGGTAGAAGGGCGAGTCAGCGAGGGGCGAAGAGGGGGAGGGAGAAGAGGTCCGAGCGGGGCGACGCACTCCTCCTGGACGAGGTCCTCGCCGTCGAGATACTTCTCAAAGTCGATGATCGGCTCGAACGGC
>Ga0308169_10006384_pt1 | contig 10419 bp, 6 predicted proteins | sample PhyBR1_2_FD_202139 | JGI IMG/M metagenome (GOLD analysis project Ga0308169, IMG submission 202139) | Phyllosphere microbial communities from UC Gill Tract Community Farm, Albany, California, United States - DLSLSB.R1 | ecosystem: Host-associated > Plants > Phyllosphere > Unclassified | place... | reverse complement strand
GTGGGCTCTATCCTGCGGGCGAGGGCGCGGGCTATGCCGGCGGCATCCTCTCGGCGGCGGTGGACGGCATCCGCGTGGCAGAGGCGCTCGCGCTGGAGCTGGCTCCGGTTGCGGCAGGGGATGGGGGCAAGACCGGCCAGTGATCCTTTCGCACCCGGCGCAGGGGCGGGCTTTCTCCAAGGCTCCCGCGATCCCCACGGCTCGTCCGCTGTCAGCCGAAAGGCCCATGCCTTGAAAGACGCCTACGACGCCATCGTCCTTGGCGCAGGAGCCGCCGGGCTGTTCTGCGCTGCCTCCGCCGGGCAGCGGGGCAAGCGCGTGCTGCTGCTCGACCATGCCGACCAGCCGGGCAAGAAGATCCTGATTTCAGGGGGCGGACGGTGCAATTTCACCAATCGCGACACGGCGCCCGATCGCTATCTTTCCAGCAATCCGCACTTCGCCAAGTCGGCGCTGAGCCGCTACACACCGGCCGATTTTCTCGAAATGGTGGAGGCCTACGGCATCGCCTGGCACGAGAAGACGCTGGGCCAGCTGTTTTGCGACGGATCGGCGCGGCAGATCGTCGACATGCTGCTGGAAGAATGCGCCAGGGGCGGGGTCGAGGTGAACTGCGGCGATGCCCTGGGTGAGATCGCCCATGCCGACGGCCTCTACCGCGTGGCCTTCGGCGGCCGCGTCGCCGAGGCTCCGGCGCTGGTGATCGCCACCGGCGGGCCATCGATCCCGAAGATGGGCGCCACCGGCTTCGCCTACGATCTTGCACGGCAGTTCGGCCTCAAGGTCGTGCAGCCGCGCCCGGCCCTGGTACCGCTGACGCTGGCCGGGGACGAGGCGCTGTTCCGCGAGCTTTCGGGCGTTTCGACGGAAGTGATCGCGCGGGTCAGCGGCAAGGAGGGGGGGAAGGCGGCCTTCCGGGAAGCGGCGCTGTTCACCCATCGCGGGCTGTCCGGTCCGGCGATCCTCCAGATTTCGAGCTACTGGCAGCGCGGCCAGACGGTGACCACGCAGTTCATGCCCGGTCGGGCGGAAGGCTGGCTCAAGGACGCCAAGCGCGAACGCCCGCGCATCAGCTTGCGCAAGGTTCTGGCCGAGGCCTTGCCGGACCGCCTGGCGGAAGCGCTCTGCGAGAGGCTGGCCCTCCCCGGCGAACTCGGCGCCATGTCCGACAAGGCGCTGGGCGCCGCCGAAGCAAAGCTGGCGCGCTGGCCATTCGTGCCGGACGGTTCGGAAGGGTTCGCCAAGGCCGAAGTGACGGCGGGCGGGATCGATACCGGCGCGCTTTCGTCCAAGACCATGGAAGCGCGCAAGGTGCCGGGGCTCTACGTCATCGGCGAGGCGGCCGACGTGACGGGCTGGCTGGGCGGCTACAACTTCCAATGGGCCTGGGCGAGCGCTCGCGCCGCCGGACTGGCGCTCTAGCGGCTTCGGGTGTCTCTGGCGCGGGCCTGGCGAATTCTGCCCGGGCACCGCGTCACAGCGTCATCAGGATCTCGCGGCGGTTCGCGCCCTTCCAGGCCAGGGTGCGGTCCAGCAGGGCGATCGTGACGGCGCAGCCGGTGGCATCGTCGCCCTTGCCCGACATGGCCTCGCGCACTTTGTCATGGCTCAGGCGAGTCGTGTCGACTACTTCGTCGATCAGTTCGCCGGGCACCATGGCGGTCCGTTCGCCGTGGTCCTGCGGGCGACCGAGCTTGCCGTTTTCCGCGAGGTGCGCCGCGAATTCACGCTCTTTCCCGCGCAGTTCGGGCGGGACCGGGGTGATCCCGTCGAGCACGCCGGAATTGCGCAAGTGGATGCAGGCCGCATCGCTCTGCGCCCGGGCCGCGCGCAATTGGGCAAGGCGCAGGGTCATGGCGGTGTCGAGGTCTGCGCCCGGCAATTCGCGGCCATTGAGGAAGCTGCGGCCGCGCACGATCTCCACGGACTTGCGCACGACGGCGGACTGGTCCTGCCCGTTCTCCAGCAAGTCGCGCGCCTGCGCATTGAGCAGCCCGGCCAGTTCCGGCTGACGGTCCCATAGCCAGGACGGATCGTGGCCTTCTCCGAAGGTTTCCTCGACGGCGGCCTGCATGGCGGCCCAGCTATCGTGCTCCAGCGTGGAGCGACGGCCCGAAGGGCTGTCCGCCAGTGCCAGTACGACCCCCAGGGCGATCACGCCCAGCAGCACCAGGAGACCGGCGGCGAAAGGATTGCCGCCCTCCCACGAGGCGACGCGTTCCGGCGCGAAATGGGTTTCCAGCTCGGGGAAGTTCTTGCGCACGCCGCGCAGCAGGCCGTCCACGTCGCCTTGCGCGGGCTTGCGGAGCATGCGGAACAGGCCGGCCTTGCCGGGTCGGGCCAACTCGTTCCACGCCTTGTGATAGCGGTGGCCGGGCTGGAGCACGTTCTGCTGGAAGCGATAGCCCCGCAGGCGCGCGCCGAGGAAGGCGACGCCGGGGCGCGCGTCGTGAGCGGCCCATTCCCGTTCCCAGCCGAAGGCGGCATTGGCATCTTCCAGCAACGGCGCCGAGCGGGGCCATCCGCGGGCGAGGACTTCGGCCAGCCAGTCCTCGATCTGCTGGGCGCGGGTGATATGGGCCTGCGCGGCATCGTCCAGGATCTTGCGCAAGGCGCGCGTGGCTTGCCGTGCCTCGGTTTCGGAGAGCGGCTCGCTGGCTGCTGCGCTCTCGGGATCGAGCAGGATCGCCAGCCGCTCGGCAGGGCTTTCGCCGGGCCGCAGGCCCAGCGCATCGTCGGCGGCGTGGTTGCCCGGCAGGAAGGGCGCGGTGAACGGATCGATGGTGGTGAGCGGAATGCCCGCGCCGCTCACGCCCTCGCGCGCGGCGGCGGCGGCCCAGGCCATGCGGCCGAGCATGGTGGTGTCGTCCGGCTCGCCCGGGCGGGCGGCCAGCGGCTGGGCGCCGCTCCATTCGCCCGGCAGTTCCGGCGCGGCGTAAGTCCAGCGCGCGGGCGCTTCGGGCGAAGGTCCGAATTCCGGCTCGAACTCCGCATCCTCGTCGATCGGTTCCGGCTCTTCGGTCGCGGCGGCGGCCATGCCCCGCGCCAGGCGCAGCGCGTGGTCGCGGGCCTCGCGAAGCTGCGCGAATCCTTCGACGTCCCGGTCCACGTCCATGGCCTTCAGCCGCGCGGCATAGGCCTTGCGGATGGCGGCGGTGTCGGCCGTCATGCCGATGCCGAGGATCGACCAGGGGGCGCTCATAAGGGGCTGCTCCCTTCGACTTCGTCCAGCCGGGCGGCGAGCACGGCGCGGGCATCGGCGATGCTTCGCGGGTCCTGGGTATCCAGCGCACCGGCGAACAGCGTGATCCAGTGGCCGATCGCCTGGCGGACGTCGCCGATGTGATCCTCGTAGCAGCGTTCGGCGCGGGCCATCAGCGCGACGTGAGCGGCATCCTCGCGCGGATGGAACTTGAGCCTGGCCAGGGCCGCGCGGCGCTCGTCCAGTTCCTTGCGACCCGGCCGGTCCTCCTCGTCGACGATGACGAGGTTGCGCTCGGTGCCGTTGACCGGGATGTGGACGTCGATCTCCAGCAGCCCGGAACTGTCGTAGGAGAAGCGCACTTCCGCCGAGACTTCGCCGGCCGGGCGCGGCGGCACGGGGATGGCGATGTGGCCCAGCTTGACGTTGCCGCGCACTTCGCGGGCTTCGCCCTGGTAGATGCCGAATTCCAGCGTCTTCTGGTTGTTGCCCAGAGTGGAATAGGTATTCACTCGCGAGACCGGCACCGGCGTATTGCGCTCTATCACCGGCGAGAACAGCCCGCGCTGCAAGCCGCCGTGGCCGTCCTGCTCCGCCACTTCGACGCCGAGCGTGAAGGGGCACACGTCAGTGATGCGGATCTCGTCCAGCGCGGCGTCGCGGCCCAGCAGCGCGGCCTGCATCGCCGCCCCCAGCGCGACGGCGTGGTCGGGATGGACCGAGGCATTGGGGAACCGGCCGAACAGGCGGGTGATCGCCCGGCGTATCACCGGCATGCGTGTGGCGCCGCCGACCAGCACGATCTCGGAGAGTTCCGAAGCGTCGATCGCGCAATCGCGCAAGGCCCGGACCACGGGTTCGCGCAGCCGGCGCAGCAGCGGTTCGCAGGCGCTCTCGAACTCGGCCTCGGTAATCGTGCCGGCGAGGCGTTCCTCGCCCAGAACTACTGCGAATTCCGCCTCGGGCGCTGTGGTCAGGGCGCGGCGGCAGCTCTCGGCCGCGCGTTTGAGCAGCGCCTCGCGCCGGTCTGCGGGCAAGGCGTCCAGCCTGGCTTCCGGATCGATGCGCGGCTTGGCGAAGGCTGCCAGGGCATGGTCGAAATCGTCCCCGCCCAGCCGGTTGTCCCCGGCCGAGGCGCGCACTTCGACGATGCCGTCGAACATCTCGACCACCGAGACATCGAACGTCCCGCCGCCGAGGTCGAAGACGAGGAACGGCTCGCGGTCGCCTTTGTCCTGAAGGCCGAAGGCAAGAGCGGCGGCGGTCGGTTCGTTGATGAGGCGGCGCACGGCAAGCCCGGCCAGTTCGCCCGCACGGCGCGTCGCCTTGCGCTGGCGGTCATTGAAGTAGGCGGGGACGGTGATGACGGCCTCGGTCGGGCGTTCGCCGGTCAGCGCCTCGACATCGGCGGCGAGCGCGCTCAGCACCAGCGCCGAGAGGTCCTCGGCAGCGTAGTCCTTGCCGCCGAGCCGGCTTCCCAGCCGGGCCGTGGCGGCGCTGCCCATCAGGCGCTTGAAGCTGGTGGCGGTATCCTGCGGATGCGCGGCAAGGCGGTCCAGCGCGGAACGGCCGATCCATGCCTGGCCGCCGGCTGCGACGGAGACGGCGGAAGGGGTCAGCAATTCGCCCAGGGCATTGGGCACGAGCATGGCTTCGCCGTCCTGCCAGATCGCCACGGCACTGTTCGTCGTCCCCAGATCGATCCCGATCAGCATCCCGCCGTGCCGCTCACTTCCCGGACCACCGAAAAAACCCCCTCATCTTCGCACTTTGTCCCGCCGGGCGTGATTCCACCGGCGAGGCAATCGTTGCCTAGAGCATTTTCGGCGCAGGTGGAATCACCAGAAGACCGGGAAATGCCCAGGCAGGAAAAAGAGCGGGAAACGGGCGGATCGAGACGAAAGCCGGCGGCGATCAGCTCTGCGTGGTCTGGCGCACGACGAGGCGGGGCGGCATGACCAGGCTCTGCGTGGGCAGCCCTTCGATCCGGGCCCTGAGCTTTTCGACCAGCGCCCGCGCGCCCTCGGCGATTTCCTGACGGATGGTGGTGAGCGGCGGCGTGGTCTGCGCGGCCAGCGGCAGGTCGTCGAAACCGACGATCCGCACCTGTCCGGGAACCGCGCGGCCCATGTCGTGCAGGATGCGCAGGGCCGACATGGCAATGAGGTCCGACGCAGCGACAATACCGTCTATCGGGCCATCGATCGCGCGACCGGCCGCGGCGAGCGCCTGTTCGATCTGCGGTCCCATCGATTCGTCGGCCAATTCGACCGGGAGATGGACGAAAGGCGCGCCGGCCGCCTCGGCCGCCATGGCGGCGCCGCGATAGCGGGTGGCGATCTCGATCCCGCCGGTCTGGCCCAGGAAGGCGAGATTGCGGGCGCCCGCAGCCAGCAGATGCTCCACGGCGATGCGGCCGCCCAGTTCGTTGTCGGTGCCGACCACGCAGTGGCTCTGGCCGCTGCGATAGTGGCCCCAGACGACCATGGGGCGGTAGGTCTGCGACACCCGTTCGATCACCGGGAACTGGTCCGACTGGCCGATGACGATGATCCCGTCGACCATGCCCGACCCGCTGAGACGCTCCAGCCAGTCCGTCGAGCCGTCCGGCATCGCGCGGCTGAGCATGACGTCGTAGCCACTCTCGGTCAGTTCGTCCGCCAGATGGCCCAGCAGCGTCAGGAAGAACGGATCGGAGATGTGCTGGCGCTTTTCATGGCCGAGCGGAATGACCACGCCGATCACCCCGGTACGCCCGGTGCGCAGCTTGCTGGCCATCTGGTTCGGCTTGAATCCGTGCTGGCGGGCCAGCGCCTGGATGCGATCGCGCGTCTCGGCATTGACCAGGGCCTTGCCGGCCAGGGCGCGCGAGACGGTTCCTGCCGAAACGCCGGCGATGCGGGCGAGATCGGCCAGGGTGCGGACATGGGGGCGGTCGTCATGCCCCGCGCCGCCATGCCCAGCTCCAGCATGCAGGCCCCCTTCGCGCAGGCCACCCTCATTCGGCGCGGCTTCGGTCCCTTCAAGCGGGCCGGGCGCCGGCATGTCCATCAGCTGATCGTCGTTCCCCGCCATCCATCTTCCTTTTTCCGGCCGGCTAACTGTTCGAATCCCGCGGCGGAAACGGGTGGTCCGTTTGATATCTGTCTGTTCCACGCTGCGGCCGGCGCGGGGCGACTGCCAGAAGCGTCGCGCCTGCACCGGCCAGCATCAGGAACCCGGCCAGGACCAGCGCATTGCGCGGATCCGAAGCCAGCAGCGATTTATAGATCAATGGCATCGTCACCGTCTCGATCAACATGGGCGCCACGATTAAAATATTGAAAAGACCAACGTAGAGCCCGGTCCGTTCGGGAGGGATCGCGCTGGCGAGAATGATGTAGGGATTTGCCATCATTCCGGCCCAGCCGAGGCCAAGCCCGATCATCAGCGGCGCCAGGGCGGCCATCGAATTGGCCTGGGGTATCAAGCACATGGCCAGTCCCGAAGCGGCGAGGCAGGCCATGTGGATCCATGCCGCGCCGAATCGCCGCACGTTGTAGAGTGCGCCGAGTTGCTGGGTCTCCAGGATCGCCGCGCGATAGGCGGGCGTGGCAGGGTCGGACGTGCCGTGGATCGAACGGGCCAGCGCGTCGGTTATGAACTGCCAGTAGACGAACATCGCATACCATTGGCAGAGCATCGAAGGCGCCAGCCGCCGCATCGGCGCCGGCATCTCCTGCAAGGCCGCGCCAAGCTCGCGCAGCAGCGCGCGCGGGGCCAGGGAGGTCGCGGTTTGGCCGCCGGTTTGCAGCGCGCCATCCGCTTCCGCAAGCGGCAGTTCCGGCACGCGCAGGAGCGACCACACCACGGTGGAAAGCGAGAGCACGGCGCCGATCGCGAAGGCCACGCGGACGATGGCGGGAATGCCGTTGGCGTCCAGCAGGTCGCGGTCGATCGTGGCGGCCAACAGCGAAGGCGCAAGGTAGGACAGTGTCTGGGCAAGGCCGGTGAAGGCGCTTTGCGTGAGAAAGCCGGTGGCCCGCTGCGCGGGAAGCAGCCGGTCGGCCACATAGGCGCGATACGGCTCCATGGTCACGTTGTTGCCCGCATCCAGCAACCAGAGCAGGGCCGCGGCGGCCCAGAGCGAGGGCGAATAGGGCATGGCGAGCAGGCACAGCGAACAGATCACCGCGCCGATCAGGAAGTAGGGCGTGCGCCGCCCGAAGCGGGACCGGGTACGATCGCTCATTGCGCCGACCAGGGGTTGCACGATCAGCCCCGTCATCGGCCCGGCCAGCCAGAGCAGCGGCAGGATCGCCTCGGTAGCGCCGAGCGTGCGGTAGATCGGACTCATATTGGCCTGTTGCAGACCGAAGCTGAACTGGAGACCGAAGAAACCGAGGTTCATTTCGCAGATGCGCAGCAGCGAGAGTTCGGGCTTTGCGCCTGGATTCATGGGCTCCTCCGAACTTGCGGCCGTGCCTCGTTCTATCGCGAAACCGGTGCGCTTCAAATCCGTCGATCTACCGCCCTGGCATGGGGCCGGGGTTTTAGAGGCGATTTCCTAGGTTTAATTGCGGAATTGACGAAAAGTTACGGATACCCTGCAATCCATTGCTCGCTGCCGAGCCGTGAAGCTCCGAGTCTAAAGTCCTCGATTGCAGGGATATTCGCGCATGCCCGAAACCGAACTGGCCCTCTCGCCGCTGCCGTGGACGGCCGGCGATCTCGCGCGGCTGGAAGCAGGCGCCTTCGACAGGGCGCCGCGGCTGGAGGGCGCGGACGTCCGCCGCATTTCGCGCGATCTGGACGTCTGGGACGCCTGGCCGCTGGCCGATATCGATGGCACGCCGCGGCGTTGGCGCAGCGGCGAATTGTGGTTCGCACTCGCCGCTCCGGCCTTTGCCGACCCCGAGATGCGCCATGCCCACGCGCGCATCCACCACTTCCATCGCAAGGACGGACGCTTCCGCCACCTCGGCGCGACGTTCCCGGACGGGTTCACGCCCGGCAGCCGCGAATGGTCCGGTTCCGCCACGATAGAGGACGGGGTGGCGACACTGCGCTTCACCGCGGCGGGGCAGCGGGGGGAGCGCGATCCCTCGTTCCGTCAGCGCCTCTTTGCCAGCAGGGCGCGGCTGCCGGAGAGCGGAGAGGCCTTTGGAGACTGGTCCGAGCCGGAGGAAATCGTCGCGCCGGCGGACCTCCACTACATGACCCGGCACGAGGGCGGCGGCCGGGCCGGGGCGATCAAGGCGTTTCGCGATCCCAGCCTGTTCCGCGCGGCGGACGGTACGCGCTACGTGCTGTTCACGGCCTCTTCGGCCGTGCGGCGCGGCGCCCATAACGGGGTGATCGGTCTGGCGCGGCAAGAGTCGGACGGCATGTTCGCCAAACTGCCGCCACTGGTCGACGCGGCAGGCGTGAACAACGAGCTGGAGCGGCCGCATATCGTGAGCCATGGGGGGCTCTGCTATCTCTTCTGGTCGACCCAGGCAGGTGTCTTCGCGCCGGGGATCGCCGCGCCCACGGGGCTTTACGGGGCGGTCTCCACCGGGATCGGCGCGCCGTGGCGTCTGCTCAACGGGCACGGGCTGGTTTTCGCCAATCCCGAGGACGCGCCGTGGCAGGCCTATAGCTGGTGGGTGCTGCCAGACCTGCAAGTCGCCAGCTTCGTCGATTACCGGGGGCCGGGGGAAGGGCCGAAACGGGGCAAACCTCGCGGGAGAGCGCACTTCGGGGGCACTTTCGCGCCCTTCCTCCAGCTTCGGCTGGACGGTGCCAGGGCCGGGCTCGGCTAGGCGGCAATTCCCTCCGCCGCCGAAGTGCAAATAAATCAATTTCGCACCGTTAAACGAATGTTGCGTGACAGGGAAATCACGTTACAACCTCGCCATGCCGACGAGACCGGCCGGTCGCTTCGGGTCGCCGCATCGTCATGTGTGTGGTTGAAAAGGCCCTGCCGTCATCTTTCGCCCGAGGCGGAAAAGCGGAAGGATGCCGGATCGCTGGACCGGCCCTATATTCGTCGTCTGGCAGCAGGCGCACTGCGACGCCTCGCCTGCCGTTGATATGCGGGAGAATGCAATGAGCGCAGACGATCTGACCGCCGCCCCCAAGACCCGAACCAAGCCGAGTCGCAAGGCCTCCGCGCTGCAGCCTGCCATCGTGGCGCGCATCCGCGATTCGCTGCTGCCCGGCGACGCGCCCGATGAAGGCGCCTGGGTCGAGGAAGCCGCGCACGTCCTGCTCGAACTGGCCGCGCACCGCGCGCCCGAGACTCCGGTGATCGAGATCGCTTCGGAGAACGACGAGCGCCGCTATCTGCGCATCGCCATCGTCAACGACGACATGCCCTTCCTGGTCGACTCGGTCGCCGCGGTCATTGCCGAGGCGGGCCTCGTGATCGACCGCCTGGCTCACCCGGTCGTTCGCGTGGAGCGCGATGCCAAGGGCGACCTCGTCGCTCTTCCGGAAGAGGCCGGCGAAGGCGCGCGCCGCGAATCGATGATCTACATCGAGACCGCCCGTGCCGATGCGCGCCAGCGCCGCGATATCCAGGCCGCGCTGGAAACCACGCTGGCCGACGTGCGGATCGCCGTGGCCGACTGGCCGAAGATGGTCGAGGCGATGGACGCCGATGCCGACCGCGTCGACGATGCCGAAGGCGCCGAGCTTCTGCGCTGGTTCGCCGGCGGCATGCTCACCCAGCTGGGCCATGTCACCCGCCGCCGCGACGGCAGCCATGCCGACCAGCTCGGCGTGTGCAAGCGCGAGGCCCGCGATCTCCTGTCCGACGCCAGCTACGACCGCGCCTTCGAGACTTTCGATGCCCAGCTTGCCGCGGGCGAGGTGCGTGCGCCGATGGTCATCAAGGCCAATGTCATTTCCACCGTCCATCGCCGCGTACCGCTGGACCTGTTCCTGGTGCCGGTCATCGAGGGCGGCAAGATCGCCGCGCTTTCGGTCCATGCGGGCATGTGGACGAGCGCCGCGCTGGCCGTTGCGCCGGACCGGGTTCCCCGTCTGCGCCGCCTCCTGGCCGGGCTTGGCAGCAAGCTGGGCTTCGACCCGGGCGGCCACACCGGCAAGGCCCTGGCCCATGCCATGACCAGCCTGCCGCACGACCTGGTGCTGGGCTTCGGCGAAGCCGACGTCGAGCGCCTGGCCACGACGATGACCGCGCTGGTCGACCGTCCGCGCCCGCGCCTGGTGGTCACTGCCTCGCCGCTGTC
>Ga0308169_10006383_pt1 | contig 10421 bp, 11 predicted proteins | sample PhyBR1_2_FD_202139 | JGI IMG/M metagenome (GOLD analysis project Ga0308169, IMG submission 202139) | Phyllosphere microbial communities from UC Gill Tract Community Farm, Albany, California, United States - DLSLSB.R1 | ecosystem: Host-associated > Plants > Phyllosphere > Unclassified | place... | reverse complement strand
CCGTCATCTCGCGAGGGTCGTTGTACTCACCTTGGACATTTCGGCAATTACCACCTTTCCTCCAACTCATCAGCCGCCATGTCGTTCGTGGGAGTGAGTATTACGGCGCGGGCGAACGAAACTGTGGCGCAGTAAATGAATGGGCTGACCGCAGCGCCTCGCGCGACCAACAGTCGCCGCGGCCGCTATCGCAACGGGTTACACGGTCTACACCGCCCAGCCTGCCCTGGCGGAAGACGCAGCACCTCGTACTTCGTTTGGAGTTCGTCCAGGACGAGCCAGCAACGGCGACAAGGTGGGGGACTGTGTGTCTGGTGGATCTGCCCGAGCTGACAGGCAGCTGCCGATCTACGAGACTAACTCGGAGCCGCTGGTCACCCTCGTCGAGGTCGACAACCCGCTTACGCCGTACATTGCTCAGGCGCGCGTTGCGACGACGGACGCTCTGGCCAGCACGAGCGCGGTGGTCAAAACTGGTGTCTCGCGATGGATCGACTTTGAGCGCAAAGCCGAGCGTGAGTTGGACCCAGACGTGCCGATCAAAGCAACAGCGTCGATCGCGGACGGAGATGGCACTGCGAGGAGCCCGCTAACCCGCAGGCGAGATCAAGTCCGTCCTGCCCGCGGACGAGTCACTCACGCCGGGGATCATCTACGTCCTGATCGCCGGTCTGTCCGGATCCGTCCTGACTCGCACGCGCGCGTTCCCCATCCGCATGCTCGCCCCGCCCCTGTTCACCCTCGCCGCGATGCCCTACTTCCTCCCGAAGACGGCGCACAACCTCCGCTCGTACCTGTCCGACGTCGAGGACAAGTACGCCCCCGACTTGGCAGCCAAGCACGACACGTTCAACGCGCGGCTGTCGATGCACTGGGAGATGGCCAAGGACAAGCTCGGCTCCGCGAGCGAGGAGGCCCATGGCCTCGGACAGCGCGCCGTGAAGGGTATCGAGAGCCAAACGGGCCTCAAGATCGGCGACGCCCTCAAGCGCGGACAGGACAAGGTTCATGAGCAGAAGGAGCGACTCGCCGGCGGTGTCCGCGTGGGAGCGGAGCCCGTCAAGATGGAGACGGTGGGCTTTGTGGTGGAGACGAAACCGGTCGCGGAGATTGTGGCCCCTGTTCAGGCCAACGCTGCGCCCGTGGCAATTCCCAGCCCCAGCTTGAACGTCAAGGCCGAGGTGGAGAAGCCGAATGTTGTTCCGGCCAAGACGCCCGAGGCTGCCGTGCAGGCCGTGGTTGCGGAAGAGATCATCCCGGGCGCGGTGCCCGTTGCTACTACCACTGCCCCGGTGCCGACACCGGTTGCTCAGGTGGCCAAGCCGGTCGAGACGAAGCCCAAGGAGGAGAACAGGCGGTTGGTGTAGGCTGGGTCGCTTCGGGCACTAGGACAGGGGAAGACTTGCGCAAGCTATAAAATGGCTAGCTCGCCAGGACGCATGGTAGATGCGATATGCATTAGTCGGACAGCTTCAGGGGTATGCTGATTGAGTCGATGCGGACGCTGGCAATATGAGCGCTCGGCGGCTCGTGCAGGAAGGGAGATGCGAGTTGATGGACATGCGATGCATCATCCCCCCGGTAAGCAGAAATCGATTTGCCACCGAGGGTCAAGTGCCACACGGCTGGTGCGGTGTAATGCCGGTATCGGTGAAATTTGCACGGAATCAGAAATCCTTCACGGCGATGAGCCACAGAGGGCAGCACTCGCCGTTACGGGGGGGCGGCTGACTGGTTGGGTGAGGCCAGGGATGGGAGAGCAGGGAGGGGGCAGAGGCGAGCGAGGATTCGCTGGTCCGCTCGCCAACTTTTTGTGGCTCCAGCTTTGCCATCCGTTTTCCACCTTTACCCCCTTCTCTTACCCCTTTAAAAGGCCACTTAAAAAGGTACATCCAGTCGATACCTACGCCTGCACGAGCTCGTCCACTCACGCACAGCCACTCTATCCGCCAAAATGTCCGCTGAAGATGTCTACGAGGGTGCCATCGGTATCGGTGCGTTTGAGGTCCTTCAACACGAGGACTGTACCCGTGAAGGGAGAACACCTGGACTGACGGGGCAGATCTCGGTACCACCTACTCGTGTGTCGGTGTCTGGGCCAACGACCGAGTCGAGGTGAGCGCGCATTGGACGAGAAGAGGAAGAGAGAGCGGAGCGCTGATGACAGATCATCGCCAACGACCAAGGAAACCGAACCACCCCTTCTTACGTCGCTTTCACCGAGGGCGAGCGATTGATTGGTGATGGTGCGTGCAAAATCTGCTTGCAGAGCCGGGAGCAGGAACTGACCAGCAGCCGCCAAGAACCAGTCTGCCATGAACCCGACCAACACCGTCTTCGACGCCAAGCGACTTATCGGTCGTCGTTTCGATGACCAGGACGTCAAGAAGGACATGAAGCACTGGCCGTTCGCCGTCGTCGACAAGGACGGATCCCCCTTCGTCGAGGTCGAGTACCTCGGTGAGAAGAAAACCTTCTCGCCCCAGGAGATCTCCGCCATGGTCCTCACCAAGATGAAGGAGATCTCCGAGGCCAAGCTCGGCAAGACTGTCAAGAAGGCCGTCGTTACGTGAGTTTGAAAAAACAGGCTGCAACCTTTTTTTGTTGGCGGTACTGACCCGTCAGCGTCCCCGCCTACTTCAACGACTCTCAGCGTCTCGCTACCAAGGACGCTGGTGCGATTGCCGGCCTCGAGGTTCTCCGAATCATCAACGAGCCGACCGCCGCCGCCATCGCCTACGGTCTCGACGAGAAGACGGCCGAGGAGCGAAACGTCCTGATCTTCGACCTCGGAGGAGGAACGTTCGATGTCTCGCTGCTCACCATCCAGGGTAAGGTGTTCTCGGTCAAGGCCACTGCCGGTGACACGCACCTTGGTGGAGAGGACTTTGACAACACCTTGCTCGAGCACTTCAAGGCCGAGTTCAAGCGAAAGACCAAGCACGACATCAGCGACGACGCCCGAGCTCTCCGACGACTGCGATCGGCCTGTGAGCGAGCCAAGCGAACGCTCTCGTCGGTCACGCAGACGACGGTCGAGGTCGACTCGCTGTACCAGGGCGAGGACTTCTCTGCCAACATCACCCGAGCCCGATTCGAGGAGATCAACGCCGCTGCCTTCAAGTCGACGATTGAGCCGGTCGAGAAGGTCCTCAAGGACTCCAAGATCGCCGCTGCCAAGGTCGACGACATTGTCCTTGTTGGTGGTTCCACCCGTATCCCCAAGATCCAGTCGCTCGTCTCCGAGTTCTTCGGTGGCCGACAACTGAACAAGTCGATCAACCCCGACGAGGCCGTCGCTTACGGTGCCGCCGTCCAGGCCGCCGTCCTCACCGGCCAGACCTCGGACAAGACCGCCGACCTCTTGCTGCTCGACGTCGCCCCGCTCTCGCTCGGTGTCGCCATGCAGGGTGACATCTTCGGTGTCGTCTTGCCCCGAAACACCCCCATCCCGTCCAACAAGTCGCGAGTCTTCACCACCGTCGAGGACAACCAAACGACCGTCATGTTCCCGGTGTACGAGGGTGAGCGAACCCAGTGCAAGGACAACCGACTCTTGGGAGAGTTCGAGCTGTCCGGTATCCCGCCCATGCCCCGAGGCCAGGCCGAGCTTGTCTGCACCTTCGAGGTCGACGCCAACGGTCTCCTCAAGGTCTCCGCCCAGGACCGAGCCTCCGGCCGAAAGGCGCACATCACCATCCAGAACTCGGTCGGCCGACTCTCGTCCGAGGAGATCCAGGCTATGATCAAGGATGCCGAGCAGTACAAGAACGCCGACAAGGACTTCTCCGCCCGACACGAGGCCAAGTCCGACCTCGAGGCTTACCTCCACACGTGCGAGCAGACCATCTCTAGCCCCGAGCTCGCTGCCAAGCTCAAGCGAGGAGCTCGAGTCAGCGTCGAGACCGAGATTGCCAAGGCCCTCGAGAAGCTCGAGCAGGAGGACGCCACCGCCGACGAGCTCAAGAAGGCTCAGCTCGGCCTCAAGCGAGCACTGCAAAAGGCCATGTCCAGTGAGTAGCCGCACCGCACGAGCATGGATGGTTTCGCTGACTCGCAGGCTCCGGTGTTGGCCGATAAGCTCATCAACCTTTTAATCCGTAAACCTACCCGTAGCATCTACCATCCTCCCCCCCTCTTTGTACAGGCCATATCCGAGATGTGATCGTTTTGGCATGATTCGCAAAATATGGACCCTTCACAGGGCGGAGTGCGTCGTGCTCGGGGAGGGCTGTCCCGGGCTGTGGACTTGCATATCGTTACCTGAGGCAGTCACAACCCCTGGGTGAATAACTCTGGTTCCCTGGTTGCTGAGAAGACTGGTCTGCCCAGCAGCTGCCGCTCGGCGACCCAAAGCATGGTTGGACTGTGCGCGCGTGAATGTCCCTGCATCGACCGGAACAGACGGACCCAATTGAGTGCTAGGCGTGCTTCCTGGCAACAGCGAGCATCGTGACGTTTCGTTGCAATGGCCCTCACAACAGTCACGCGGTGCTGATTTGTCTTACCCCAACTCACTTGATCTGTCGCCTATGCGATGCCCGCTCCCCGAACACCGGGTGACAGTCACCCAGGTACTGATGCGCCCCGGGCTCTGCTTTCGAGGGCTGGCGATTGGACGGGCCCGGTGACCCCATCAGCGGGCTACTTACTTATACCGCTAACACGCCGAGTCATCATGGGCCGTCTCCCCTGAACTACGCGTGGTCGCTCTCGTGTATATAGTACTGATCGAGCTGGTCTCTGATCTGTCTGGGCGTTATAGCATCGTCCGCAACTCAACTTCGACCATGTCTTCGCGTGTCCGACAAGAGCTAGTGAGCTGGACGCGATCACCGGCCGGGTCCTCGCTGAGGACAGACTGGGCGACGACTGGTTTTCAACGTTCTGTGGTATGGGACGCACCTCGGTCTCTGTGAGTTGCAGCCCGCCCTGACGAGGGTATAAGCTGGAAGCGTTTGGTTGTACTTCGCGAAGTCGGGGCATCGGCTGACTATAGTCGCGTATGGGTGGTACTCGCAGTGGAGCAACGAGCGCCTCGCGGCGCTCAACGCCCTGCGGTGGTCCGTGTGGACCTCACGAGGTGCGGGGCTGGTCCTGGCCTTCGATGGGGGGTTGATCCTTGTGCCCAGTGAGTGTGCCCCTTCACTCATCCTTTCCGGCGGGGGAACCACATACCGATCTTGGTCTCGGCCCACTCTGCTCTCGTCCGACAGGAGGGTGGAGAATCGCTGACCGCCAGTGCTGCGCAACCTCATCCGGTTCATCCGGCCAAACATCTCCTGGCTGCTCCCCGCCGACGAGAACATCTGGTTCCACCGCCAAGTCGCGTACCAGATGTTGTTCTGGGCGATGGTACACACGACCGCGCACTACGTGAACTTTATCAATGTGAGCTGAGCGCATTCATTCGTCCTGATGATCCGATCAAAATCGACACCGCCGAAGGGCAAAGGGAGAGGAAGGGTGAGCTGACGCCAGGTGGAGCGCACGCAAGTGAGGGAGCAGACCGCAGCGGAGATTCATTACACCCAGCCCGGGGGTCTGACGGGTCATGTGTGGGTTGCCTACTGTTTGGCGCCCGCCAGTAACCGCGCGCAGCGACATTCGCCCACAGGCATGGTCTACAGCGGCTCACCCACAGGATGCTGCTGATCATGTTCCTGATGTACACGACGGCGCACGCCAAGATCCGGAAACAATGTTTTGAGGCGTTCTGGTACACCCACCATCTGGTGAGCGGTCCGATCGTCGCAATCCTAAATAATGTCTGGACTGGCCGCAGACAGCTGCCAAGCGACCTGCAGACCAGTTTCCGAACCGTGCCATGGCTTGGCTGGATGGTTGCTGGATGGAACTGCCGGGCGAGAAGGCCTGACCGCAGGCGTTCTTCTTCATGATCGGCCTGTACACGCACGCGACGGGCTGCTTCGTCCGCGACAGTGTCGATCCCGACTACATCGCCGTGTTTCCGTTCTACTCGACGGAGCACTGCCTGGGCTACATGTCCTGGCGCTTCACCATCTGGGCGGGCATCCTTGTACGTGACCTCGTCCAGCCTCTGCTTCTCGCCCTCCTTGTCCCCTCTGCTTCCGGTCCTTCGAGGATCTGCAGCTGATGGCAGTACTTTGGAGAGAGGGTCTATCGCGAGATCCGGTCTCGTCGAGCCACGACGATAACCAACGTCAGGCTCCATCCCTCGGGCGCGCTCGAACTCCGCTTCGTCAAGCCGTCGATGAAGTACAAGGCGGGGCAGTGGCTGTTCCTGAACTGCCCTGAGGTCTCCAAGTTCCAGTGGCACCCATTCACAATCTCGTCCGCCCCAGAAGACCCTTTCATCTCGGTGCACATACGCCAGGTCGGGGACTTCACAAGGGCACTGGGCGCGAGACTCGGTGCGAGGGAGGCCGCTGCGAGGATCATGCCCCCCAAGGAGAAATATGACCTGGACGACGAGAAGGGCGGGAACGGACGAAGCGGGGATTTCATCGGGATCAGCCCGGGGATCGGGTTGAGCCTTCCGCAGCTGAGGATTGACGGGTAGGTGGGAGGCGTTGCAAGGAGGATGATGGCGCTGATGGGAGACCGTTCGGCGCGCCGGCGGAGGACGTGTTCAGAAGCGAGGTGGCGGTGTTGATCGGGGCGGGCATCGGCGTGACGGTACGTGCTGAGTGATCTGACAAGGTCCGCGGCTGTAAGGCTGATGGGCGGCCGTTCGCCAGCATCCTCAAGCATATATGGTATGCCCAGCGGTCTGGCAAGCTGGGGGCGTTGCGCCGCGTAGAGTTCATCTGGTCATGCCGCGACACCGGCTCTTTTGGGTGGTTCCAGACTCTGCTGGAAGAGATCGAATCGGCGCAGACCGACCGTGAGTGGCTTTTGTTCCATTCCGACCAAGCGTTGCCGCCCAGCCTGAGCTGACGATCAGCCAACTTCCTGCGCATCTCGGTACGTCGCGATAGCCTCTGACCGACACCGTCAGCTGACACTGCCAGATATACCTCACACAGAAGCTGGACCAGGACGCCGTACAGAACATCGCGATAAACGACGTCGGACACGAGTACGACCCCCTCACACTCCTCCGCAGCCGGACCTTGTTCGGCCGACCGGACTTTCGCCAGATCTTCGCCAAGTTGTCCGCCGGGATCCAGGGCGGGTCGTACCTTCCCGGAAGGGAGGCCACGCTCAAGACGAGGCTGGGCGTGTACTTCTGCGGTGTGAGCTCCGCGCAGTGAGTTTGGCGTGACTGTCGCTGACGGCCCAGCCGAACCCGCTTGCGAGGGTCATCAAGGCCGAGGCGATGAAGTGTAAGACGGACAGCATCGACGTACGATTCGCGAAAGAGCATTTCTAAGCTATCTACGTGGCGTTGCGTGTCCTTGAATGGGGACTGTTCTGAAGACGGTGGGGCGAGAAGGCCCTCCGGGGCAGGGAGGACCTAGCGCGATCCGCAGAGACGGCGAGCGGTGTGGCGATGATCCAGTGTAAAGTAGCCGGCGACAGTGGGGATGGTTTGATCATTGCGCTCCCGCATGCATGCAAGCGCTTCCTGTGTTGGCTACCTTGTTTCGCGAAACATGAGAGTGCGTCTCTCTGCTGAGGCATGCATGACCTCACGCCCCAGTTGCAGCGAAAGATATCGTCCATACTGGAAACGTGATCTCGCGGTCGGCCGTGCCTGTCGAGATTGACGAAGCGCTGCCACGACGAACGGAACGTCGATAATCCTGGTTTAAGCACTTGCTTGCTTTGTTCATCTTCCGTTCCGCAAGTCGCCTTTTAGCTCCGACCGCAGCATGTTCGAGCCGCACCTGATCAACCATGCGAACGATCACACTCATAACGAGCACAGCTACGGAGAGGGCGATAGTCTGCTGGACGAGCTGGACAAGATCGCTCCCATAAAGAGCTTTGATGCGTTTCCGAAGGTGCGCCCGGCGGTGTCGGCAGTCGTCATGCGCAAAGGTGTCTGGGTCTGATGGCAGGTCCAATCGACGTACACAAGTCAGTCGCGGCGCGGAGGGGTCCTCACTGCGCTGGTCGCTACCATCATCTTCTTGCTGGTTCTGGTGGGCAATTCGAACCCGACCGGAATGGCCGACCGCTGACCGCAGAACGACCTGGGAGAGTACCTGTATGGAACGGCGGACTACGCCTTCTCGGTGGATCAGGAGCTGGAGAGGGACTTGCAGCTGAATGTGGACTTGACAGTCGCCATGCCGTGTCATTGTGAGTCGCAACTCAGCGGAAGGGGCGTAGCTGATGCCCGGACCTGAGTATCGACTTGCGGGACGCGGTGGGCGATCGCTTGCATCTTAGCGACGAGTTTGTCAAAGATGGCGTGAGTGTTGCTCCATCCCCTTGCCTTTACTCTATCGATCTCACAGATACTCCCCGATGACCCTGTCCCACCAGCCTTGCCATCTCCCTCCAGTCGCCAGCTCGACCGCCCCAAGCTAAACCCCAGACCGTCTTCGACCGCAGCAAGGCAGTATCCGGCGTGCTCAGCCCACACCCATCCTCCGCGTCCGACATCATCTCCTCCGCGCGCCGGCGCACCCCGAATCAACGGCGACGCCTGAACGGCATCCAACGGTTGTTCTCCCTCGGTCCCCCCAAGAAGCGGCAGGCAGCTTACCGCCCCACGCACAACAAGGTCGCCGACGGACCGGCATGTCGCATCTACGGCAGCGTGCGCGTCAAGAAGGTGACGGCCAACCTGCACATCACGACGCTGGGGCACGGGTACATGAGCTTCGAGCATACCGACCACAACCTCATGAACCTCAGTCACGTCGTGCACGAGTTCTCGTTTGGACCGTTCTTCCCGGCCATCAGCCAACCGCTGGACTTGACATACGCGCAAACGGAGGAGCGTGAGTGGACGCAATGTCATGGATGGGGACGGCGGGGCTGGCCCGGTGGACGTAGGATTTGGCGCTGATCTCAGCGTTCACAATCTTCCAGTATTTCTTGCGCGTGGTGCCGACGACGTACATCGACGCGAGCCAGCGCAGACTGGCCACATCCCAGGTGAGCCCACCGAGTGTACATTTCGGTGGACAGCAGCTTACAGCAGTACGCCGTGACAGACTACTCGCGATCGTTCGAGCACAACAAAGGCGTACCCGGCATCTTCTTCAAGTACGATCTCGAAGCTCTGGCCTTGACCATCCGCGAACGGACCACGAGCCTCTATCAGTTCCTCATCCGTCTAGTTGGAGTTATCGGTAGGTGGCTCGACCAGCCGATCCGTCCAGAATGAGCGGGCGCTAACTTCAGGCGGAGTATGGACCGTAGCAGCCTTTGGATTGCGGGTGTTCAACCGCGCCCAGAAAGAAGTGTTCAGGGGCGGTAAATCCGAGAAAGAGTACATCCCGTCCGCTATCCCTGCCAACTCGCCAGCACCCGGGTACGAGGGTAGCACGAGCTATTTCCCCGGGTCGAGAGCTATGTCTCGTGCGGCGAGTTATGCATCGGGGAGGGGCGGTAGCTCGGAGGGTCCAGGCGATTGGAGGGGACGCTGAGCGGCTCTAAGGAAGAATCCCGTAGTGAACCAAGGACTCAGCACGGGTGTCTGATAATGCATGTCATCAATGTTATCGGGCGATCGAGTCCGGAGTCGAGGGGAAGTGGCTCGAACACACGCATCCCAGGCGCGAAGTCGACTTGACGGTTGTGCCACGCGAGATTTGCAGAATTCAAACGAGCTTATTGGTGGAGACGGCCCTCGGTCCACGCTCACTCTTCTCTTTCACCTCGTCACTCACCTCTCACCCATCCATCACCCATCATGGCATACCAAGGACGAGACGCAGTGTACAAGGACGCGCCATATGTCGAGGTCAACCCGCTGCCGTCGACCGTCCCGCCCGTGGACGAGCTCGGCACGACGTCCGCCCCGCTCAAGAGCGCTTCCTTCTTCATCGGCCAACATTGCAAGGAGGTCAACGGTGCGCGGCAACAGATGAAGCATACGGAGGAGCGCTGATGGACAGAGGACTTTATGCTGTGTAAGCAGGAGAACAGGGATCCGGAGCACTGCCTGAAGGAGGGACGGAAAGTGACGAGATGCGCGGCGGACTTGTGAGTGCGGTGACGGTTCGGGTGCACTCGGCCCCAAGGTGGTCTGGAGAGACGCTGGTTTCGGGGTTGTGAGGAAGGAGGAGCGGGCGAGACGACGCAAGGAGGCGATGTCGTGGGAGAAAGCTCGGCGTGCTAATTCGCAGGATCACCAAGTTGAGGGAGAACTGCCTGGCCGAGTTTGACGCGCACTGGAAGTGCTTGGAGATGAACAACCAGGTGAGTTTTGGTCTGGATCTCAGTGGACGGATCGACGATCAACGGGCGGTATGGGTGCAGGAAAGAATCCGTTGGCGAGGTGAAACTGCGGAAGACGAGCCATGAGCATGCGGTGG
>Ga0308169_10006382_pt1 | contig 10421 bp, 12 predicted proteins | sample PhyBR1_2_FD_202139 | JGI IMG/M metagenome (GOLD analysis project Ga0308169, IMG submission 202139) | Phyllosphere microbial communities from UC Gill Tract Community Farm, Albany, California, United States - DLSLSB.R1 | ecosystem: Host-associated > Plants > Phyllosphere > Unclassified | place... | reverse complement strand
CATTCGTTCGAAACCGGGTTGATGAAGTTGTATCTTGACTTTGAAGGTGCTGCAGGTCGAGCTGAAGAGTCCTAGTAGTCGCCTGAGGTACCAGTGGTACGCGGTCGATGTTTCAAGCTGATCTGAGAGAATTGTGTGAAAGTGAGTTAACCAAGTTTGCTCGTTTCGCAAAACCGTGAAGTCCGAAAATCGCTCTCGACATTGGTGTCTCTTTCGTACATTGAACTCGCAATCAAAGGGTTAAGAGCTACACTCGAATAATCGCAAGCCCTTCTCACCAATGCCCCTCGGTCGAAACCTCTCTCGCTGCGAACGAGCCTGCAATTCGACGCATGCAACAACATTCTGCACGCTATCGAGAACTTGCTCTGGGACTTCACATCGAGACAGCTTCTCACTCTCCCTAAATTTGCGGTCCGCGTGCAAGTCAGAACTTTGTGAAGCAGGATTCAATTTCGAGTCTTGCCCTCTCCATCTACACGCCATTTCTCCTCATCTGCCCCAGATCCCCCAAAGCCTCGTGAGCGCTCCCATGTGTGCTCTCATCCCCTTGGTTCTTGCTCTGCATGATGGTCCTTCTTCGACTTGAAGAAGGACTTCACGTGTCGTCCGATTCCAACTCTACAGAAGACGACTGTCCAGATCCTGCTCCCTCCGCGTCCTCCTCGTCCTCGCTCTCTTCATAATAAGGTTCGATCGTATACCACGGACTCTTCACACCTGGACCAGAACCGTACCAACCGACTTCGACTTGAAACTCGCGCTCGAACTCGCTAAATCGCCTTCGAGCTTCATCTGTGTCGAGTCGAGGCCAGTCGTATTCCCCATAGCCAACCGAGGGGAAGATTGTGATCTTTTCGAGGTGGGATTGGCGGCGATCTCGTACTGCTGTCTCGATTTCCGGATAATTGATGCTGTCGGGTTCAAGAAGTTCGAGGATGGAGCCGAAGTGACGGAGGGAGGGCGGAAGAAGATCGAGCAGGAGGTGAGGCGCTAGGATATCCGGGATGTACGGATCTTCAACGGTGATGGAGAGGATTTTGATTGGGAGAGATTGAGCGGAGCGGAGGATCGATCGAATTTGCTTCACGAAGAGATCAATTACCGTCGAGCGCTTCGCCTCCTCTGAAGCGCTCGCACCCGCCTCGAGTGGCTTCAGGATGAAGTCCGCATCGTCCTCGACAACAATTCTGAGGGTGTTCAAATTCTCGATTCGTTGAAGGTTGAGATGAGCGTGTTCTGGGTCGACGGCGAATGCAAGACTCGAGAGACTGCTCCAGGAAGAATGCAAGATGCGTTCGAGGGTATTCTTGGTCAAAGGTGAGTACGAGACGAAGCGATCGAGCTTGGAAGTCACATTGACGCCATGTAATGAAGACGCGTCGACCTCCTCCGGATCGAACCGTCCAATCAGGGTCTTGAGTGCTCCGAAGTGGTTGAGGAACCTCCAGTCGAGCGCCAGATTGCGTAGCTCGAGATGTTTGACGCTAGATTGATGTTTGAGAATAGCCCTCACAAAGTCTGCTTGATGTTCATCCTCGATGTCGCCGGTTTGAATCGATTCGAGGGATTTCAATTCCGAAAGGAGGTAGGCGAGAGTCGTTATTTCGAGATTCGACATGTCGTCCATCGAAATGCGAACTCGTTTCACTAAGTTCGCGCAGCGGTCCACGTTGACTAGGGTGCCCAGAAGTCGATAAATCGTAGTGTCTGATTCGTCGTAATCCTCATCGAAATTAAGATGGACCTGACGATAGAGGAGAGGTTGAGCGATCGAGAAGAAGTTTTTGTTGACGAGACAGGTTCGAGCGAGAGAAGCGGAACGATGCTTTGAAGGGTGATAAGGAATTTCTTCGAGGATGTGGGTAAGAATTTCGGTAGGTAGGGAAGCGAATGAAGGGGGAGGGAATGAGCGAGGGAAGTGAGGAGTTGTGGATCTGTCAAAGAGCAAAGAGGATTAGCTGCCATGGGACACTAGAGCATCTACTCACTTACCTCTGTGTCGCTTCCATGCCTCCTGCGTGTTCGTCTCGAGTCGTAGTATCCATTCTTTCAAAATCGAGTTGATGAAGTTCTATCTTGAATTTTGAAGGTGCTTGAGATCGAGCTGAAGGGCCGTGGTAGTCGCCTGAGGTACTAGAGGTGTGCTGTTGATGTTTCGAGCTGATCTGGGAGAGTTGAGTGAAAGTGAGGAAGTCGACCAAGTTTCTTCGCAAAATCCCGAGTCAACCACTGGCTCGTTCGCACGTTCTCTCTCACGATCACGAGCGGAGTACAATTCAGCTGCGTCAAAAGGAGATAGAGTTCGAAAGAGTAAAGACAGTAAGTTGCAAGTGATATCAAAAGAGAACGAGGGAAATGCGAAAAAGTGAGAGAGAGAGAGCAGGACACGGTATGATAAGGGAGAAGATCAACAATGCGGGAAGGTGTGGTAAAGGATAAGGAAAGAGACAGTCGAAGGGGTTCCATTCCATCAAAACCGAAAACGAGAGTTGAGTTATAGTATTTCTAGGATTTGCGAAAAAAGGAGAAACCAGGGTCTATAGTTGAGGAGATCTAGAATAACACGGCGGCTCCACCAGCGATGACGAGGGCAAGGAGGGAAGAGGGAAGGAAGAGAACCATGGCTGAACCTTGTTTCGTCGAGGAATCAGCGTTCGAATTGGCACTCGCAGGTGTGGTTGTCGCTCCAGCGGAAGCTGAACCGGTCTTGGACGCAGAGGAGGCGGAAGAGGCGGAAGTAGTCGACGCCTATGAAGCAGAGCGAAGAGGTTAGGAAAGTCAAAGAGAGGGAGAAGAAGAGAAACGCACGACTCCGAGGATTTGGGTAGATTGGTAAGTCTTGCAGTTCGAGCTCGAAGGGACTCGGGGAGTGTAAGGAGGGTTGACAGGGGATCCCTCAGGAGGTTGAGAGTAAGTCATGACTGTTTTCGAAAGTCATCGTCAGTCTCTCACGCGAAGACGGGAGAAGACATTTATGAAAACTCACCTTGACCGTTGGTGGTGTAGATTCCGACTTCATCTTGAAGGTCACCATCGCACTCGGTGAACTCTCCATCCTTGGTGTCGGAGGGCATGTCTGTGGATGCGGTTGATGACATGAATTGGTCAGTGAACTTCCAAATTCGCTCAATAACCGTCACTCACTGTAGCTGCAACCCATCAAATCATATCGGTTCTGACAGTAGTTGTGTCCATCGTTGAATTTGGGATCGCAAAGTTTGAAGCAGAAGTATCCTCCTCCAATGACTGTGCGCGAAGATTCAAGCGGATTAGCGTCGCCGGACGAATCAGTCAAAATCGACGACTCACAGTTGTTCCATTCGACGACTTGAACCTCAGTCGAGTTGTCACCGGAAGGAAGACCAGCCGAGAAGACGAGACCTGTGAAGAAACTGGAGCTTTAAGTTTCCCGCTTCGTAACTTGAAAGTCCGGTTTTACTCACCTCCGAGAGGGTTTCCGAGCAGGCTACAAGATTGTAAGTCAGCAGATAAGTCAGTATCAGGACCGGAGACAGAAGCAAGACAGAGCGACGTCGCTTACTCAGCCCTGTGAGCCAAGAATCCGGATCAGTAATGTAGTCGACTGATATGATGAATTCAGCAGACTCACCCATGAGGATCAAGTTCTCCTCCGAGATCATCCTTTGTCAATCCGAGCACGGTTTGATCAATGTAACCTGGTTTCGAAACTCTTTTCTGATTAGCGCAACGAAGCGAATCATCGAAAATTTCTCACTCACCAGTAATTTGAATGTATCCTTTAGTCTTCATGAATTGAAGACCAGTGACCGCACCAGCAGGGATCGGTCTCGAACCATGAGTCTCCTACATCCCCTCAAAATCAACGTCAATTCCGCTTTCTTCACAACTCAAGAGAGTCGAGGGGGTTAGCTTACCTTGACACAGTAAGCGACGGTAGCAGCTTCTGATTCACCGATTGTAGAGAGCTCTTTAGGTCCTCCAGGTAATCCCCAGAGACAGAAATCATCGATTGAATTGATAATAAGCTGTGCGAAGCATTCTCACACTCAGCCCGAGTTCATAGTGGAACGCTGAGAGAAAGGGAGGACGCACTGTTTGACAATCTGAGTCATCACCTTGAGTCGTCGAGTTGCATTGATTGTAACCACCTGCGAGAATGAGGTGTCAGTCAACATGGCAAACTTTCGAAAATATTGAATGAACGCTTTCAAACTCACTTTGAGGACCTCGTTCAGACTTGTAAGGGTTCACTCTGTTCCCAATCAAGAGAGTCAGTATCTTGCTGGGACAAGGGAAGGAACGAGGGGAATGTGCGAACTGGTAAGGAACGTCTGTTGATTTCGAACGATGACAAAGTAGATTTCGCATTTTTTTCGTTAGCTGTCGCGTACTCGCTCGATCAGAGAGTATCAAAGAATGTGATAGCGTACCAGATAAACCTGCATAAGTGTACTCTGTGAGAGGTAAAGCACTTCCTGCTTGAGTTGCTGCAGCATTCACTTTTGCTTTGGCAGTGACAGTAGCTTGGGGTGCTGCAGTTACTGATGCGTGGTGTGCTGATGCTGAAGAGGGTTCTACTCGTTTCTGATGTTGGAGGCCTGAACGAGCGACGGGGTGAGAAGCAGAGACCGAGAGGGCGAGAGAAGAGACGATGGCGAGGGTAGAGACAGCGCGCATCTTGTTGCCTTGTGTGTATGTTTGTGAAAGGAGTGACTGAGTGAAATTGGAGTGAGAGTGGTTGAAGAAAGAGAGGACCCATTTTGGGTCAACAGAAAATCTAATTATAAAGCAGTCGCGTTTACAACGGTTCAAATAGCGTGTTTGTTTTCGAATGCACCGATCGTAGTACTGTATCAGCCTGAACAAGCAGAGAAAGACAGAGAATTTCGAAGTGAACTCAAACTTGCGAAAAAAAGAAAACGAAAATTCTTATGAAGGTAATCGCTTCTCTCCACTCTCATCTCTCGCTGATACGTTCGCACGACAACATAGAGAGGCAAAGCTCGACGTTCTCTATGTGTTCCACAAGCATCGCCTATAAAATCGCGTCTGATTCGCCTCTTTCCCATCCTCCTTCTCCGTCCGAATCTCACTTCCTATTCCCACCCACCTCCCTCACTATATTCTTCCATCAACCCATCTCCCTAAACCTTTTCCTAGATTTCTCCCTCACATCCTCTCTCCAATCCCTCTTGTCCCCAACACTCTCTCCAACTTTGTCAATCCCAACCAATTCCCGACTTCCCAATCCAGGTCTCGTATCCCTCCCTCCTCCATTTCCGACTTTATCAACAGTCCTAGCTTCGATCAGCTTACCCAACCCAATCGAAGAAGAAGAAGACGAGGAAGAAGGGGGACCACTGAGTTTTGAGAGGAGTTGAGCACCTTTCGATTCGGATGAGAATGGGTCTGGTTTTTTTGAGACTGTCGCAGCGGGGGAGGTGAAGGTCGAGGAGGAAGTGACGCCGGGTACTGAGAAGAATGGTGGAGGTAAGGATTTCGAGGGTTTCGAGGGATTCAAAGTGCCGGCATCTCGAGCTCTTCGAGCTGCTGCACGATCTACGAACGGTGCTGGAGTTGATTTTGGTTTTGGAGCGGCTGGGATAGGTGAGGGTGTGGGTTTAGTCGAGGGTTTGGTGGGCTTGAGGAATTTATCTTTGAGCCCTTTGAGTTGTTCTCGACGTTCGAGTTCTTTCTCTTCTTTCGTTTTCGTGTGATAGGCTGACGGAATCGGGTTTGAAGCGTTTGGGTCGGTGGTAGGTGGAAGGAGAGGGATGATGTTTGAGGAATCGGAGGCGACTGTACAGGACGAACAGGCGAACGAGGAGTGAATGTGAACGGTGAAGCAAGTCGAACCACAACGAAGCGTACTACACAAACCAACCAATCAGCTTGCTTATCGATTGGGAAAGAGAGCGATTGGGACTCACTCGAAATGATGAAGTCTAGAAGGAACAGATGCTACTTTCGAATCTGATAATCTCGTTTCCCTCTTCTCTCCATCTCCTTTGATCCAAGTCCCATGCGTACTCCCATCATCTACGACTGCCCAATATCCTCCATTCTCTGCTTCTTCATCGACAGCCCAGAATAGAGTAGCGTGAACCTTTGAAATCGCCATTTCTTTCAATCGAATCCTCCTATCATGAGAACGATCCCTTCCTATCGATACCGGTTCCGCTGGGTCGAGTACTGCAATCTTCTGTTCTTCCGGTAGTACTATTGGATCCGATTCCTTGACGACGAGTCGCAGTAAAGGAGCATTCTTGAATAAATCCTTCCTTTTCGATTCCTCCTCGTCCTCATCATCTCCAGGCCAGATTTGTTCCTCCGGTATATTACACATCCCACCTTCGACCTCCCCTTCTTCTAATACTCCACTCTGTCCAGCTCCTTCCTCGTTATTGATTGCCCCTGAATCTGAATATTTCCATTCACCTTGAGAGTCGACCGTTGCCCAGACTCGTGTTGATGGGTTGTAGTACATTGAATAGGTTGGCTCCCATATCCATGCGGAAGTAGAGGCTATTGGGGACGTCATCGCATTGGTGAATGGTAAGAAAGAGAGTAGTCGCTCTCTCTCTCTGCCTCCATCTCATCACTCGCTTCTCTAGAATGATGTAGGGAACCTTCTGTGCTCCTCTACTCTTACTGGGGACTTCTCTACAGCTACTCTAAGCTCTTCCCGTTGATCTCTCGCTTCGTTTCCTTTCACTCAACACTCGCACTTCTTCACGGCCTCTCAGCCCTCTTCGGAGGCTAGCTATATTCCCTGGTACTCAAACAGCCCTTCATGAACGCTGGACCACGACGACAAGAGATCCCGCGGACTCCGACGGAGGAGAATCAGAGGGAAAAGAAGCCCTTTCCTCCTTCTTTCTCTTCCTCCCATTGACCCACACTCCTCATTCCGACGCATAGACTTCAAGCCGACCGTAGAGCTCGAGCCGAACATTTAGACTGAACACGCAAACCGTTTGATCCGCTTATTTCGATCATTCAGCTCCTGAATTCCGTGATGGATCTACCTTACAAAGGTAAAGAGAGTCTCGTGATGTGTATCGATATTGGAACTAGTGAGTCCTCTTCCCAGTCGTCTTAGGGAAATCGCTAGTTACGAACGGAACTTGCACAGCTATGAGCGCGGTTTCTCTGATTCATCTCGAACCGAACGTCGTTCCAAAGGTGAGTTTGACTCCTCCTGCACTCACTTCCTCGGAATTGAATGTATCGGTTTGTCTTGTCCACAGATCCGAACAGTCAATAGCTGGCCAGGTTCGCACTGTTCACAACGATTCGCTGATTCAAGCTAATCTCCTTCTCCCTCTACAGGTGCTCCATCAGCTTCCAAAGTCCCCTCTCTGATCCTCTACGACACCCGTGGTCGTGCTCAATCATTCGGCCCCTCCCCACTCTCTTCCTCCCAACTCGAGTCCTCCTCCAACTCCTTGAAACCCGCACGATGGTTCAAACTCCACCTTCATCCTCAATCACTGGAACCTCCTATATACTCTCTCGATCCAACTCGAGCGAGTGAAAGAGTGTTCGAGGTTCCGAAATTACCGAGAGGAGTTACTAGTAAGAAAGTTTATGAGGATTACATGAGGTGGTTAGTTGGGTGTGCGGAGAAATGGGTCGGGGGGAATTACGAGGATGGGGAGAGTATGTGGAGGAGATTGAAGGGGAAGATGAGTGAGTTCGATCTTCGGTGTTCGAGAGGAACACAGCTAATCGATGGAAAGCGGAATAGCTTTCGTTCTCGCTCACCCGAATGGATGGGAGACATCACAACAAGCCGAACTCACGACTGCTCTACGAAGAGCTCTTGCAGTTCCTTCTCTTGAGGATCGCGTACTCTTCGTGACCGAGGCAGAAGCGTCAGTTCATTACGCTTTGCAAAACAGCGGGAATCAAGATTGGCTCAAGGTGAGTTCCTTTCATGTCCAGCTATCATGTAAGCGCGTGCTAAGCGTGTTGTTCCAATCCACAGACTGGAACGCAATTCGCCGTTGTCGACGCTGGAGGTTCGACGGTTGATACTTGCGTATACGAAGTTGAAAGAACGTTCCCGAAATTACAGCTCAAAGAAGTCAAGAATTCAGACTGTGTGAGTCCTCTCCTGAATCAGCTCTCGTCAACCGCAGCGCTGATTCAAGGAAAGAGTTCGCAGGTTCAAGCGGGAGCGATCTTTCCACTACGACAAGCCCGATTCTTAATCGACGCGAAACTTCGTTCTTCCAAATACAAATCTCCCGAATACCTCGACAGGATCATGCAGGAATGGGATGAGAAAGTGAAGCCAAACTTCTCGGGTACTGAGGATGGGGATTATAAGCTTCGATTTGGAGGCGAGAAGGATAATGATTCGAAAAATGGGATTGTCAAAGGTCACCTCATACTATCTGCGTACGCACTACGTTTCACCATAGCTGTTCAGGGCGGATCAAGCTAATTGAGCGTAATAGTACAGTCAGGAAGTTGCGATGGCTTTCTCACCTTCGATCAATCTCATTCTCGCAAGTATCGAATCCCAACTCAAAGAGACGAAAGTTCAGGTGAGCGTTCCGAGAGGACTTCAGCCGATCCTCAAGCTGACCTTTCTCCATGTCTTCACAGCATATCCTTCTCACTGGCGTGCGTTCACTTTCTCGCATCTTTCGAATTCGACTTTCGCAAGATGACCCGCACACTTGCTCTCACTCACCTGCTTCTCTCCTCTCTAGGGCTTCGGCGCATCACCTTACCTTCAGTCTCGACTCCGCTCAACCTACTCTCCTCTCGGTATCCAACTCGTCTCAACCGACGAACCCTCTCAAAAAGCCGTTTCGACAGGAGCTGCTCTCTTTTTTCTGAAAGAAGTCGTTGTCGCACGTGCAGCGAGATTCGACTATGGAACGAAGATTACGGTTACTGTTTCGAAAGAAATGAAGGAATTGCGAAGGAGGAGGGTTTATACTGCTACGGATGGGAAACAGAGGATGAGAGGAGGTGAGTTTCGTGACGCTCGATGATGATCTATACATACTCATAACCGAGAATTGCATCTCACAGGTTGGGAGAGAATCGTCAGACGAGGTCAAATCTTGCAGGTTGACGAAATGATTTCGAAAAGCTTGATTCATGACATAGCTGTCGGGGACTCTCTCGTCTCACCGTGCGTACTCGGCTTCTCTCAGCATGAAGTGAGCTGAGCTGTATTGACGGCCGCACAGATACGAGGTACTCGTTTGCAGAGATTCAGAACTCGGAGCTGGAGATTGGGTACTCGACGAGTGCGGTCAGTAGCGCTGTTCGACCACGTCTCGTTGCGCTTGCTAACGTCGTCGATATCTGTCCTTGACAGGTGATCGATATCCCGGCTTCGAGTCGTGCGCTATCATCGAAACGGATCTCACACCTCTCGCGACGCCTCAAACACTCAAGACAAACCCTGTTACAGGACAACGATACTACAGTCTCGAGTACAAGATTGGGATCTTCTTTGGAGGTACCGCTCTCAAGGCTTGCTATATCTGGGAGGAAAATGTGAGTTGCTGCTTTTCCTTTCCGACTTTGCGAAAACGAGCGATTCCTAGTTCCGATGCTTCTCACCTTTCTCTTGAGCGGGGGAGAAGACAGCTGACATATCCCGCGCTTGTACAGGGCGTCGAGAAACGAGGGAAAGCTACCGTCATTCCAGCTTCATTCACTTGAAAACTGCTGCAATCTTCTTCATTCGAACCTCGTCTCGTCTTTTCTCGTCTCGTCTCGTCTCGTCTCCGCTTGATCAGAATGCGTCGCATCAGTCCTCCCCTCTCCCCAAAGGCAGGGAAGTATCGAATGAAGGCTGCCTCGTGAGCTAAATCTGCATTGCGAAATTCTACAGCTGATCTCGAGCTATCCTCGCCTCGTCGGAATCGCCTTGTCTTGACATACGTCTTGTTCCTTGCATTCTCGAGATGTCACTCGCACCCCTGCCCCACGCCTTCCGTCTCAACGGGAGGTGTCAAATCCTGATCAATTCACCCATCTCTCGATGCTCCTCCCGCCGACTTACGCTACTCCGACAGTCCGCCGACTCATACAACCATTCCTCATAGCTGTTATCTACCCCTTAGCATCTAGCCCGACCACTCAAGGCTTCACCTCACCTTCCACCCTCACCTCGCCGTCAGTCCCTCTTTCTCCCTTCTTCCTCGAGAACTACAGCTCGTTGCGCTCTTGCTACTGTTTGAAGGGCTTCGGAAAGGGTTGCCGCATGATTGAGTAAAGGCTGAAATTGGCTGGAAGAGGGAAATGTCCGAAACCAAAGGTACCCGTTTGAAATTTCGTTTCAAGCTAGCCAAAATTAAACGATCTGACCCCCTTCCTTTCTCCTCCACTTCCTCTCACTCGAACAGGATGTCGAACTACAAGGACTACTCGCAACATGCGCGGGTCCCGCAAGAGACACAACC
>Ga0308169_10006380_pt1 | contig 10425 bp, 5 predicted proteins | sample PhyBR1_2_FD_202139 | JGI IMG/M metagenome (GOLD analysis project Ga0308169, IMG submission 202139) | Phyllosphere microbial communities from UC Gill Tract Community Farm, Albany, California, United States - DLSLSB.R1 | ecosystem: Host-associated > Plants > Phyllosphere > Unclassified | place... | reverse complement strand
TCGCACGAGCGCGCCGCCGCCACCGCCGCCTCGGACGCCTCGGACGCCTCGCTCGAGCCGCCCGACAAGCTCGGCAAGGGCAAGCAGCGGCTGCGGCGCGGGTCCAAGAAGGAAGTCGTCGCCGCCGAGCCTGCTCCCCTGCCCGAGCACGCAGAGCAGCTCGGCCGCATCACGCTCGAGGACGACGAGGACGAGAGCCTGCCCGGCCCGGGCGACGCTGCGCCGACCTCGGCGCCGATGCAGAAGGCGACCTCGTCCTCGTCGGCCGTCACCTCGACCTCGGGCTCGAGCACCTCGGCGGCGACCGCCGCAGCCGACACTGAGCCGACGTCCCGGTCGGCGCCGGCGTCGACCACGTACGGCTCGGCGTCGTCGTCGCGCCCGCGCAAGTCGGTCGTCGTGGGCGCGCCGATGCCGTTCGCGCCGCAGGACCCGGAGCCCGAGAGGGAGGCGCAGCTCGCGAGGGAGCGCGCGGAGGAGGAGGAGAGGCGGCGGGCGCAGGCCGCCGAGGAGGTCGAGATGAGCGAGGAGGTCACGTCGAGCGCCGACCGGTGCGTCTCGCCTTCTCGTTCTCCCCCAGTCCATCCTCCTCCGAGCTGGCTCGAGCTGACACGCCCTTCGTCGTCGTGCGCAGGTGCTGGATCCTCACGTTCGACTCGCTCGGCGCGCCGCACAAGCAGGTGGCGAACCGCGTCAAGGACTACCTGCGGCGCGAGGCGGTGTCCAAGCGGGGCAACACCAACACGTCGTCGGAACAGGCCGAGGTCATCAAGGTCGAGGTGCGTGACCGTCTCTCATCTCGTGCAGCGCCGCTCTCCTCGTCGCCGGCGCTGACTCGGTCGTCTCGCCCGCCCGCAGGTCCCCCAGCAACCCAACTCGTGCGACTGCGGCCTGTACCTGCTCCACTTTGTCGACACGTTCTTCAAGAACCCGCAACTCTTTACCGACACGGCCGTCTCGGCGCACCTCCAGGCCAAGAGCAAGAGCAAGGACAAGGGCAAGAAGGACCTCGGCAAAAAGGAGCTCGAGTCGCAGGCGTTCGACCTGTGGGAGGGCCACGTCGCGCAGCAGAAGCGCGCGGCGATGCGCGCCGAGGTCGAGCAGCTGAGCAAGGCGTGGCTCAAGGACATGGAGCCGCAGCGCGAGAAGGAGCGGCTCGAGCGCGAGGAGCGCAAGCGGCTTCGCGCCGAGGAGCGCAACCAGGACCGCGACCGCAAGGCGGCCGAGCGCGCCGCCGAGGCCGAGGCCGAGGAGCAGCACCGCGAGGCGCAGCACCGCCAGGTGTCGTCGGCGGCGGCAGCAGCAGCAGCACCCCCTCGCGTCGCGGTCGAGCCTCCTCCCGACCGGGCGCCCGCTCCACCTCCTCCCGCCACCGCGTCCTCGCCGACCACCTCTCGCGTGCCGCGCGTCGCGCAGGCCCCTCCGCCTCGGCCTGCACCGCCGCCGCCGCCAGCGCCGCCGTCGTCGTCGACGAAAGTCAAGGGCGAGATCAAGGCGTCGGCCCAGGACGAGCTCATCCTGAGCGACAGCGAGTCGGCGCCGACGAGCTCGTCGCACCCGGTCGCCGAGCAGGCCTCGACGACGCCAACGGCTGCGCCGCCCGCCGAGCACATCCCTCGGGCCTCGACGTCGCTCACGGACCCGCACCGGCAGGACCACCGCCAGCAGCCGCCCGCCGACTCGGGCGCGACCTCGTCGACGACCAAGCGCCGGCGCGAGACGTCGGGCGGCGGCCCTGCACTCGGTGCGCTCGCGATCGACGAGCCGTTCTCGTTCTCGTCGCCGCACTTCCCGCCCGCGCCGGCGCCCCCGCTGCCGCCGACGCACGCGCCCGCCGCCGCCCGCGCCGACTCGCCCGACGCCGGCGTCGTCGACTCGCAGTCGCTCCCGCTCGACGGCGTGTCCCCCTCCTCGGGCCGCAACGACGACGCCGCGCGCCGTCCGCACAAGCGGGTCAAGGTGCGCCACGCGCCGGCCGACTCGCCGCGCGAGCCGTTCTCGCTGCCGGGCAGCCAGTCTGGAGCGCTCGTCGACTACGGGTCGGCGAGCGAGGGCGAGGGCGAGGCCGACGGCGCGGGCGCTGTCGTCGTCGCCGAGGCGCAGGAGCCGCGCGAGCCGACGCCGCCGCCGCCGCCGCCTTCGACGCAGAAGCGCGCGGCCAGGTCCGAGGACTTTGCCCCCATGACGCGCCTCGAGTCGGCGAGCAAGGCGGAGGGGACCGAGACGATGGTGCTCGAGGACGACGACTGAGCGGGTGCGAGCGCAAGCGCTCGAGGAGGAGGGGCGACGCTTTTTCTCTCGGGGGGTGGGTCTGCCTGTGTGTGGCTCGGCGGATCGTAGTGTTGTAGCTGTCACGCGACTGTCTACGTCTTTCCTTCACGGCCTTGCCGGTTGCCGAGAGGCGGTCGATTTTCGGACGAAGCCGGTCCTTCGCCTCGCCGCGCCGCCCTCCCCCTCCTCCTCCTCCTCCAACCCACCCTCGTCGCTACCTCGCCCAGGATGTTCGCTGCCGCTCGCCAGACCTCGTCGCTCGCCAAGCGCAGCTTCTCGACCTCGTCGGTCAACAACACGCGCGTCGCTGTCCTCGGTGCCGCCGGTTCGTCCCCCTCCTCCTCGAACCCTCCCCCCCGATCTCTCTCACGACACAGCCTCCGGGGCCGGCTGGGAACCCGTGACTGACTCGCTCTCGTGACTGCCCGCAGGCGGTATCGGCCAGCCGCTGTCGCTCCTCCTCAAGCTCAACCCGCTCGTGTCGCACCTCTCGCTGTACGACATCCGCCTCGCCCCCGGTGTCGCCGCCGACGTCGACCACTGCAACACCCCGTCCAAGGTGCGTCCCCTCTTCCTCTTCCTCTCTCGCAGCTGTCGAGCAGGGCTGGGTCGCGCAGGGGCGAAGGACGGGCGAGATCGAGGGATCAGCAGCGAGGTCCGCGGGCTTGGGTCGACCCGGCGCGCGGCCTTCTGCCCTGCGCATGTGCCGTGCGTCGCGCCGGCTCGAAGGGAGCTGCACGGTGCCTCGAGTACGTTGACGAGCGCGCAGACGTGCCGGCGCTGTTGGCGGACGTCGAGCGGATCCCCCGGAGGGCGACCTCGGGGCTCTCTCGCACGGTGACTCTCGCTCGCGCAAGGGCGACGCCGCACTCATACACGACGGCGAAGACGACTAGACGACGACCTGCAGATCCACCAACGCGAGGAACCGCACGCTGACGCCGTCTCTCTCCCCCTCGCAGTGCGTCGGCTACGGCCCGGAGGACGGCGGCCTCGAGAAGTCGCTCGAGAACGCCGAGATCATCCTCATCCCCGCCGGCATGCCCCGCAAGCCGGGCATGACCCGCGACGACCTCTTCAACGTGCGTCCCTTCTCGTCCTACCTCGTCGTGCCCCGCGCGCTCGCCCGACCCTGACCTCGTCTCCCCTCTTTGCGCGCACGCAGGCCAACGCGTCGATCGTCCGTGACCTCGCCCAGGCTGCGGCCAAGGTTGCGCCCAAGGCGCGCATCGGCGTCATCGCCAACCCGGTCAACTCGACGGTCCCGATCGTCGCCGAGGTGTTCAAGGCCGCCGGCGTGTACGACCCCAAGCGCCTCTTTGGCGTCACGACGCTCGACATTGTGCGCGCGTCGGCCTTCCTGTCGGGCATCGCCGGCACCAAGCCCGCCGAGACCAACGTGCCCGTCGTCGGCGGCCACTCGGGCCCGACCATCGTGCCGCTCCTGAGCCAGCTCCCCGCGGGCAAGAAGGTCGTCGAGCAGGGCGGCGAGCAGCTCGCGGCGCTCGTCAAGCGCATCCAGTTTGGCGGCGACGAGGTCGTCAAGGCCAAGGACGGCGCTGGGTCGGCCACCCTCTCGATGGCGTACGGTGCGTCCCTCCCCTCTCTCTCTCTCCTCCTGCTCCTCTGGGCCCGACCCTGACTCTCTTTCCCTCTCCCCGCAGCCGGTGCCGACTGGGCCGACTCGCTCCTTCGCGCCATCAACGGCGAGAAGAACGTCGAGCTGTGCACCTACGTCGAGTCTCCCCTCTACGCCGACAAGGGTGTCAGCTTCTTTTCGTCGCCCGTCGTCCTCTCGTCCGAGGGCACGGTCGCCGAGATCAAGCCCGTCGGCCAGCTGCACGAGTCGGAGCAGAAGCTCCTCGACGCGTGCCTCCCCGACCTCAAGAAGAACATCGAGGCCGGCGTCAAGTTCATGAAGGCGTAGAGCCCGTCCCCGAGCTCCCTACGACCTCTACACCCTCCCTGCGTAGCATGTGCACGCTGGGAAAAGCCTGTTTGCAGTGCGCGTCGGCGTAATCGTCGTCGTCGTCGAGCGCGAGAGGCGCGAGCGGTCCGAGAGCTCGGCTTGGTTTCTTCCTGCGCGCGCCTCTCGCTCTCTCTCTCTCTCTCTCTTTCTCTCTCTCAAGCACGAGCTTGCTCTCGAGGGGCCGCTCACGGTGCGCGCTCTCGAAGGAAGCTGCCGCTCTCTCGAGGAGAGGAGCCTCGCGTCGACCGACTCGCACCTCTCCGCCCGGCTCGCTCGGCGACGACCACATGCACACGTACAGCTGAACGACTGCTTGCACGTCGAAAAAAGCTACGCAGGAAGGGTCACGACGATGGGCGAAGCACGAGGAGGGCGAGAGGAGGGAAGGGCGAGAGGAGGGCGAGGCTCAGCCGGTGGGAGGAGGAGGGCCTTGGTGCGCGCGGCGGATCTCGTCGCGCTTTTCCTGCACCAACGGGGTCCTGAAGCATCAGCCCCGTGCTCACTGAACCGAGCGCGCGAGTCAGAGGGAGGGAGAGAGAGCGAGACGCACCGCGGCGACGACCTTGATGTTGGCGAGCACGCTCTCCTCGACCTGGGCTTTGGCGAGCTCGGCGTACAGCGCCGCGTGCGCGCGGTCGTACAGGGCGATCTGGGCCTCGAGCGCCGCGAGGAGCGAGTCGGCGAGGGCGCTGCGGGCGCGAACGCGGGTCGGCGGGCGGGGTTAGCTTCAGCGTCTCGGGAGGGGGCCGTGCGAGAGAGAGGGAGGGAGAGGGAGAGGAGGAGCAGCGACGCACGGATCCATCCCCTCCTTGAGCGCCTCCCCCCGCCCCTCCGGCAAGCCCTCGATCCCCGGCCCATCCACGTCGGCCACCTGTGCGAGCAGCGCATCGAGGTCGACGCCCGGCGCGCGGAACGGCTGCGGGACGGCGGGCGGCACGTACGACGCGCGCAGGGCGCCGACGAGCCGGATCCCGCCGCGGTCGAGCGCCGAGCGCGCGTTCGGGGGCCGCGCGGGACCGGGACGGGCGGCGGAGGCGGAGGCGGAGGGGCGGCGCGCGCGCGAGGAGGAGGAGGAGGTGGTGGAGGCGCCCGAGGAGGAGGAGGACGACGCCTCGCTGTCCGAGCCCGGCGCGTACGCCCCGTCGCGCGCGTCGAGCCGCTCGCGCTCGCGCTCACCGTCGCCGTCCTCGCTCGCGGCACGCCGGCGCTCGCGCTCGTGCTCAGCGCGCCGGGGCTGCGTCCGCCTCGGGCGCTTGGCCGGGCGCTGCGGCTCTTGCTCCTTCTCGGCGCCGGCGCCGGCGTCTGGCTCGTCGGTGAGCGCGCGGCCCTCGCCCTTGTCGCGCGCGCTCAGGCGGCGCTCGGGCGCGAGCGCGGGCGCAGGTGCGGCGTCGGGGCTGCGCGAGGGCGCGCGGGCTGGAGGGGCGGGATGGGCGGGCGAGTCGGTGCCGGTGTCGAGGAGAGCGGGGTTGTTGTGGGTTGAGGACGAGGAGGGGGCTGTGCAGGGTGCTGGGTGAGGAGGGGAGTCAGCGAGCGCGAGGGGATCAGGAGAGTGGGAGAGGGCGCACCTTGCTCTGGGTGCTGCATCGTGTGCACGGATGGTGGTACAGGCAAGCAGGGTCGGTGGAGGAGGTGGACGGGAGGTGGGTCGGGTCGTCGAGGTGATGAGGCGGGTGAGGGCGAGGCGAGCTGTGGTGGCGGGTGGTGCTCCTCGTGTGGGCGGGTGAGCTGCTTGTGGTGACCGTGAGCTGGTCAGACCACAGCCTGTGTGGTGGTCGCGGCGAGAACGAGCGCGAGCGAGCTCCCCGCTCCTCTGGCCCTCCTCCTCTCGCTCTCGCTTCGCCCTCCCCTCGAGCAGCTCGACAAGCGCCAGAGCCGCACCGATGCCGCCCGCGCACGCCCTCCTCTCGTCGCCGCAGCACCGCCTCCCGACCCTCTGGTCCCTCTTCCGCCCGCTCCTCCGCGCAGCCCGCACCGCCCCGCTCGACCACCTCCACCGCGACGCCCTCCAGGCCCACGTCCGGACCGAGTTCAGGAGCGGACGCACCCTCGGGAGCGTCGACAGGGCCAGGAGGAAGCTCGGCGAGGCAGAGCAGGTCCGTCCCCTCTCTCTGTCCCGGAGTGGCTCTCCTCCTCCTCCTCTCACTCCGACTCACTGACGGGCCGCCCGCCCACCCGCTACAGTTCCTTCACCAGCTCGAGAGCGCCGCCCACTCGTCGACGCACCTCGACCGCCTGCGCGCCCTCGCCTCGCACCTCCTCCAGCGGCGCCCTCCCTCTCCTCCCTCGCCCTCCCGCACCCGCCGCACCCCCCTCAAGCCCTTCCGCTCCCCCTCCCTCCTCCCCTCGACCCACTTTGCCCCGCCCCTCGCGCGCCTCCGCCCGCAGCCCCTCGCGACCAGCATGATGATCCACCGCCGGCGCCGCGCGAGCCAGCAAAGGTACGACGCGCTCGCCGAAGCGAGGGAGGTGGTGGCGCTCGCGCGGGCCGAGGACGAGTTTGAGCGCGACGTGGGCGTGGGTGGAGAAGGGAGGGGGAGGTGGGGCGACGAGTGGCGCGAGTGGATCGCCGACGCGAGGGCGAGAGAGGCTCGGGAGCAGGCGCGCAACGCGGTGCGTCTCCTCCTCCTCCTCGCCGTCTGGCGCGCTCTCGCTCCTCCTCACTCTCGAGACCGACCTTGCTGACCCCGGAACACCACCGGCGCCCGCAGCTCGTCGTCCCGCCCGAGCTGCAGCGCCAGGCGCGCGAAGCGGCGCGCGAGCGCGAGCGGCGCAGGGTCGAGCGGGCTGCGAGGAGGCGGCGGCGGAGCGGCGGCGACGGCGACGAGCCGTAGACGAGATGCTCGCTGTCATGGATGACTGCCGCGCGCTCGGGGCTGTCAAGAGACTCGGGGACGTGCGCGAGAGAGAGAGAGAGAGAGAGAGAGAGAGAGAGAGAGAGAGAGAGAGAGAGAGAGAGAGAGAGAGCTGATTAGGGCGAGCTGATAATGAATCGCTAATCTCGAGTACAAAGGCCTCGCGCCTCCGCCTCGAGCCAGCTCGCCGACGTCTTGCCCTCTCGCCTCGCCCGCTTGCTCGCCCCTTCCCCTGCTCCGCTCGACTCGCACGCGCTGCCACGAGCTGCAAGGGAGGGCGTGCGCGCTCTGGTCGCTCGCCCGTTGGCGCTCGCGCCGCCCTTCGAGGTCTCATCTCGCTCCGAGGCTCGCTCGCCGGGCTCTCTCGTCCGCTCGCGCTCGCCCAGGGAGCGCAGCTAGCTCGCAGATCTCCAGCAGCTCCCTCTCGCGCGCCCCCTCGCGCGCCCCCTCGCCCGCTCTCTCGCCGCACCGCGACCATGCCGCCCTCGCCCGCCGTCTCGGTCTCGTCCAGCGGCGCGCTCCTCGTCGGCCTCGCGTGCGCCGTGTGGCTCTCGGCGAGCTGCGTGCACTTTGCGTCGGGGTACAGCAGGCGCACGGCGGACCCGTGGGGGTGGCAGGCGCTGGTGCGCTGCCTCCTCCTCCCCTCCGAGTCCTCCTCGCAGGACGGCGCTCGAGCTGACCCCGAGCATCCCGCCACAGGTCATCTTCTGCACGGCGCTCTCGACGGCACACACGGGCGTGTGGTGCTACGCGGTGTATGAGCAGCTCGTCGAGCGGGCCGGCGACGAGGCGGGCTTGGGGGCGACGAGCTGGTGCGTGCGCTTTCTCCCTCTCCCTGATCGAGCACGCCGCTGACGGCGCCGCTGCAGGGTCCTCACAACGCACCTCGCCATCCTCCTCACCCTGTCGACCGTGCGCCCTCCTCCTCCTCGTCCCCCTTGCCCTCCCCGCCCGCCCACGAGCACCCAGCTGACCCGCACCCTCCCTCTCGCAGCTCGCGCAAGCCTTCTTCACCGCCAAGCTCTCGACCCTCTACACCGCACGCCGGCGCGCCGCCCTGCTCACCCCCCTCGCCCTCCTCATCGCCGCGCAGCTCGGTGCGTCCCCGCTCCCTCTCCCTGGAGCGCACCCGCTGACGCCCCGCCCCGGCCCGGCGCGCGCAGGCTTCGGCATCGCCGCGGCGTACTACTCGCACCGCGCGGCGGCAGGGCTCTTCATGGCGGACCTCGGCAGCCCGTACGGCTGGGCGAGCCTCGGCTCGGGGCTCGCTGCGGCGCTCGCCGTGCGTCCCTTCCGTCTCCTCCCTCGCCTCCCTCTCTCCTCTCCTCTCTCCTCTCGCCGCGCTCGGGCCGCCACGAGCGCTCACGCCCCGCCCATCGCGCGCGCGCAGAACACGCTCATCGCGCTCGCGCTCGTCGGCGACATGCGCTCCTCGGGCCGGTTCGCCGCGAGGGACGAGACGGCGGTCGAGGTGTCTGTACGGCTCGTGTTCGAGGTACGCCTCGCTCCTCCCTTTCCTTCTCTCTCTCTCTCTAGGCTTCGCCCGTCAGCCAGCTACCGGGCTGACTCGGCCCGCTCGAGAGCGCCCAGAGCAACCTCGCGACGGCGCTCGTGTCGATCCTCGCGCTCGCGTTCTACGTCGCGTGGAGCACGCAGGGGCACGAGAGCGGCGTCTCGCTCGTGCGCTTGCTCTCCCCCCCTCTCTCTCTCTCGCTCGTCGTGCTGCACGTCGCGCAAGAGCTGACTCGACTCGGTGCGCCGTGCTGTGCCGCAGGCCCTCTCGATCGTGCTCCCCAAGCTGTACCTTCTCTCCGTCCTCGCATCCCTCGAGCGTGCGTCCGTCTCTCCCTTTCTCTCTCTCTCTCTCTCTCTCTCTGTCTCTCTCTCTCTCTCTCTGCCTCCTCACCGCGCACACGCCGGACCTGGACCTGATGACCTCGCCCGCACGACGCTCGCAGGCGGCGCCGACCTCGTCCACCCCGCCCTCTCGCGCACGATGAAGCACGCCTCGGTGCGCCTGCCCCTCCTCCCTCCTCCTCCTCTCCTACGCCCTTCCGCTCGGACCGCGCTGAAGCAAGCCCTCGACCCGCGCCCGCAACCGCAGAGCCTCAGCGACATGTTCAAGGGGACGCCGCTCGGCACGATGCGCGGATCGAGGGCGACGGAGAGCAGGGTGGGTGCGCAGGGGACGCCGATCGCGGACTTGTATGCGGCGGGCGCGGCGGGAGGGGGAGGGGGAGGGAGGGAGGAGGTCGGGTGGCTGAGACGGGTGCGTCGCTCTGCCTCTCTCTTTCTTCCCCTCCCTCTCTTTGGTGCTCCTCGTCCTCGCTCGAGCGGTACTGACGCACTCCACGCGCAGACCTTGCAGCCGACGCCCTCGCACCCCGACAGCGCGGCGACGCCCCTCCACGCGCTCGCGCCCCCTCCCGCCGGCTTCGCCCCGTCGCCTCACACCCTCGCCGTCCAGGACGCGCTCACCGCCGCACCCGCGCCGCCGCCGCTGGGCCCGCGCCCGCTCACGGGCATCTCGGTGTCGGACTACGGCGCGTGGCTCGACGACGACGAGCGCGAGCACCGCTCAGCGTACGCCGGCAGCGCGTGGGCGTCGGGCGTCGAGCACGCGGCGCAGGCCTCGGGGACGCCGACGCCGCGCAGGAGCATGTTCTTCAGCGGCAGCGGCGGCGGCGAGGAGGGGCTTGTGCACGGCGGATCGGCGGCGGCGGCGGTGGGAGGGGGAGGGGGAGCGGCGGTCGCGCCGGTGCGGTATGGGTACTTGTAGCGCGTCGAGTGCGGTGCAGTGCAGGAGAGGTGCGCCGACCTGCGAGCGAGTCGATCGAGAGAGAGCAAGTAGCAAGTGCGGCTCGAGCGAGCGCCGTCGGGTGTTCGGCAGCTCCGCCCGCCGGCGAACGACCCTCGCTCGTCCTCCCAGCCCCCGCTCCTCACGACTCGCGCAGCGCATGGCCGAGATCGCAGCAGCTACGAGGCGCTCCCCGCGGCACCGCACGGCGCGCCTCCCCATCGAGCACGAACACCACCACCTCCACCACCGCCCGCTCGCCCCACGCCCCGCCGCATCGACCTCGGCGCCGCTCTCGCGCGTGCGCCAGGCCCGCGCATACATCGGCAAGCGCATGAGCGAGGACCAGGGCGGCTCGAGCGGCGCGGCAGACGCCCGTGGGCGGCCGAGCGGCCGGGGCGAGGAGCCGGACGATAAGGCGAGGGCGAGCAGGGCGGGACGGGCGGCGCTGCCTGCAGGAGGGGCGCGCCGGCGAGGGCTGGATGGCAGAACTGTGCACGGTGGGCAAGGTGCGCGCGTCTCTCTGCTGCGCTGCG
>Ga0308169_10006379_pt1 | contig 10427 bp, 7 predicted proteins | sample PhyBR1_2_FD_202139 | JGI IMG/M metagenome (GOLD analysis project Ga0308169, IMG submission 202139) | Phyllosphere microbial communities from UC Gill Tract Community Farm, Albany, California, United States - DLSLSB.R1 | ecosystem: Host-associated > Plants > Phyllosphere > Unclassified | place... | reverse complement strand
TGTTCCATGATGCAAATAAGGGACTAACGGTGTAGCGCTTAGGTCAATGCTACGCAACTAGCCGTCGAGGGAGTCAGTGCAATGTATCAATCGAAAGAAGGGTGAAAGTCAGAGGTCGAAAACAACCAGAATTCATTTCAGAACTCTACTTCGTTCACCGTCCACCACGACTTGCATCAACTTGGACGACGTGTCGCCCCGGCGTTTGCGATGGCCCCACGCGTCTTAGACCTCCAGACCCAGATTTCCACGCTCACGCAGGAGCTCGAGCTCTCGACCTTTCTCAACAAAGGGATTTTGACCACCAATTCGGAGCACAAGGTCCGCATCGCCGAGCTGGAAACGGAAAACGCAGCATTGCGCGCGGCAGAGCGCCGGCTGACCGCTACGGAGGACGCGCTTGAAGAAGCGGAGAAGAAATGCCGGGCGCATGAGCGCGAGCGGATATTGTGGGAGCGCGAGGTGGAGAAGGAGAGGCAGGGGCGGGTCGGGGTGGAGAAGGAGCTGGAAGAGGTGAAAGGCCGGCTGGAAGATCTGGAGGCGTATTGGCGGGGCATGCGGGATGGGTTCGATGCGCGGCTCAGGCATGAAGAGAAGAGGGGCGAGTCGAGTACGACCAGGACGGGCGGAGCAAAGGGCGCAAAGGGCGATGGTGCGGGCAAGGATAATGGCGCGGCGGTGAGTGGACCTGCCTGTTGGCGCCGTATCGAGTCGTTTGGCTGACGATAGCGCCAGACGGGCAAGGTTGCTGCTTCTTCGCGACGTAGCGCGGGCAGAGATGTCAGAACGCCGCGTTATACGGAGCCAGAGGACGACGACGAGTTCGAACTGGCCTCGGAGAGTCCGGTCCTAGCGCCCAGCGCACCCAGCACGATTCGCAAGAGACGTCGCGTCGAGACTTCCCCCTCGGACTTGGGAGACGACGTTGAGCATGTTCGAAACAGGGTGCGTGTCGTACAGCCCTTCCGTTCAGCATTGTGGCGATCGCTCACTGATAGCAGTCTGCATCGCCTAAGCCGGTCCGCATACCTCAATCGCGCAAGAGCGCTCTCAAGGAGGCCGAGACGAAGAAGAGGGACGCGAAGAAACAGGCATCGTCGTCGACGGGCGCCGGCGTACCGACCACGGACAAAAGAGCCACTCCCGTTACGAAGACGACGAAGAGGCCCAGCTCACGCACGCACGTACGCAGAGTGAGCGATGACATGCCGACGAAGGTCGAGCCGATCAGCCCGGGGTCCGGCAGGCCAGATCAGCAGGACGACGAGGACGACAGTGATGCTGGTGGGTTCTGGGCTCCCGCTTTCTCGTCCCCGGCTGACTGAAGATCCACTCGCCATGGACTGATCGCGAATGGGCGATGCGCACCCGGCGAGGCCTCAGCGCCGGGCATGGTGGACAGCGCGGTCGGCATGTGTACGACTGACATGTTCAGGAGGAGTCAAGGAAGCAAGCGAGCCGAGTGTCTGTCCAACACGACGCAGGTCTGAGATGCCAGGATGGTGTGTGTACGATATTGCTTCTTCGTTGTAGTTTCTACATCATGTTGAGATGTACGACGAATGATTTCGGAACTTCCCTGCTTGCAGTTACGGTCGACAGCTGCTGCTGGAGACACCTTGGTGATCGACTGCGCTCCGCCTGGCACAGCATGGGGATCAATCTCATGATGCGTGCATGACTCAACCTATGAATACAGATATATATCTACGGAAGGAAAGAAGGCTTATCTCTGGAAGCTATATGCAAGAGGGTATATCAGGATTTCTGTCTGTCCGTCCACTACGACACCACTGTCCCCTCCTCGATACACAACGTACTCGCCTCAACCACGCATTCACATTACGCCTTTCCGAAGCCGCCCGTCTCCGTCACAGCGAACTGCAACCTCTCCTTCAACTGCTCGTAGGACGAATACGTCGGGAGAAGGAGTAAGTTGAAGCACGTGCTTGCTTGGGGCAGACTGCCCTCCTTCGCGTACAACTTGGCATCAGCCATGCCTCTCATTGAACAATCGCATGGGCTCACCTTCTGCAGCTGGAACGGCTGAGTTCCGCTCGCGCCTTGCAATTGCGTGAATCCACCCAAGGGTACACGCGACGATGAAGTGACGAACATGAGGAATCGTGATCGCTCCTCTTGGCTAAACGACCGAAGCGCACGCCAGAACCAGTTGATCTCGGGATCGCTCGGCTTCCAGCCGCTCATTTGCGTCGCGTTCTTGAGCTCGTCGACGTCGATCGTCGACATACCAGAGATCAACAGCTCAAGTTGATCCGGCTCGAAAATTTGAATCAGGTTTCTTGGAATGATGCTGGTGGCTGTTAGCTTCCAACGGATTCTAAAGGGCGCTCGCTAGCTCACTCGTAGAACCCGTCCAGGAACGCCTTGATCTGATCCTTGATCGAGTTGTCCAGCCTGTACGAGACCACAAGCCGCACATACTCCTCCTTGTTCTCCTCCGTGACCGGAATATCCGCGCCGCCCGGTTTGAGCTCGACAATCTTCTTCTCACCGAACTGCTCATCCTCGATCGTGAACTCTTGGTCGATGACACCGGTGATATCGTTGTCAAGCATCCACTGCAGCGACTTGTGGTACTCGGGATCGATGCTCTCGAGGTCGCGCATATCGACCGTTCGGCCTAGGATCTGTTTGTAGAAAGCCCGGTTGAAGTAGGCATCGAGCAGGCGGCCGTCGTAGACGGCCTTGCCGATGATACGCCCGATGAACTTGAAGTACGCCATGTGTTGATCGCCGTTGACCGACGAGTTCTTGTTTGGCTGGTACGTCTGCTTGTCCGCGGCACAGGGCTCGAACAAAGCTGAGAGTCAGCCACGACCTCCCATCGATCTTCGTGGTACTCACCAAAGTTCGGATCGAAGATCTGCTTCGCCAGGACACTGTACCATTCCCGCGTGACACCGCCAGCATCGATTCCGTCCTCGCCCTTGAACTTGACGCCAATCTTGCCATACTTGATCTCGTCGCCCGAGCTATATCGTAGGGCATCGAACGAGTCCTGGAAGACGTATTGGCGTCGGACCGTGAGCGAAAGCTGCCCGCCGTGCACGTGCGTTCGCTTCTTCTTGAGTTTCTGGAAGAACCACTGGCGCTTGTTATCGAACTCGAGGACTCGGGGGTTGTGGATCAAAAGCGAGAATGATCCAGACAGCAGTGCGGGCGAGCTTCGGACAATCTCGTTCAGAACCTTTCGGTGATGCGTGGTGAACGATAAGAACAGGTCCCCCTCGTACTTGTCGATCGGCAGCGAGGTGGTTGCAGATGTTGGTGACATAGGCGACATTGGCGACATCGGTCCGGTCCCTGCCGAGGGTGATCGCGCTTCCCGTAGTCGTGTGCTGCGTCGGTATTTGCAGACCACCATGAGCGCCTCGACAAGTGGGAGTAAGATCAGAGCAATCTGCTTGGTGTCCTCTCGCTTCTCCACCACCGTCAAGCACTGCTGGAGGATCGTCCACATCGGGTCAAAGTCGAAGGACTGGTAGATTGCCGACACGGCGCTTTCCTCGGGCGTCATCTCTTCCCCTGGAGGATCCGTATCGTCCCTCTTCAAGTGAATGTACTCTATAGTCTTGAGCAGTCGGAGCAATTGAGCTTGCGTTGCCGAAGGCGAGGAGAAGATGGTGAGAGCCGGGTTGCTCGTTTCGAACAACTCGTCTTCGAGGGCCGAAGCGAGCGTTGACAACTCGCTTCGCAGCTCCATTCCAAGCTTCTGAGATCGCTCTTGCAGCTCTTGCAGGAGTACAGGCTGGGCGTCCGGGATACAAGACAGATTCTGCAGAACGACGAGAGTCTGCGAAAAGTTCTTGCTCGAGCATTCCCCGGTCGTTAGCGCGTTGATGACGAGGCGAAGGGTCGGGGCAGGGATGACGGGGTAGCGTGTGAGAACGAGTGGTTTCGCCTTGTCCAGGTTGTCTTCCTTCTTCTCCTCCTTCTTGGCCGGTGCCGGAGTCTGAGCCGTGGCGGATGCAGGAGCTGGCGTTGCCGTTGTCGCAGCCGGCTCCAAAGCACTAGTGACAGTCGTGGTGGCCGCAGAGTCCGCCATCGCGACATCTCCACCCGGGCCTTGACTCGCCGCCCCGCTTTCGCGCTGACCCTCTGCAGACTGCTTGCCCTTCTCCTTCTCCTTCTCGGCCTTCTCGATTTCCGCCTTGATACCGGGCAGAGGTCGAGTCACCGTTACCAACAACGCCGTCAGACTCTCCATGACGCCCTGCGTTCCGAGCAGTCCGGTCCTCTCCAGCAAGCCCAACAGAATCACAATTGGATACTTGATCTGCGGCAAGACCTTCTCCTTCTCCTTGCCTTTACCCTTCTTGCCGCCCACTTTCCTCAACCCTACTCCCTGCTCATGCTCCGTGAGGAAGAAGTTGACCGCCTGGGTATTGTTGCCCAGGATATGTGTCAACGCCTCCAAACATCGCTGAGCGATGAAAGTCGGGATATTCTCAGTTTGCAGGTGGCTGAACAGGTTCGTCGCGTTCCATCCCTGGCTGGACGAGGCGGCACCGGTCGGTCCAGGCGTCTGCACCTCCGTGCCCGTCGTGCCTGACGTCTTCGCCTTCAAGACTGATTTCGGCGTCGCCATGTTCTTGATCGACATTTGCTGGAAGCTCTTGTCCACCATCGGCAGTTCGCCGCTTCCATCCTGAAGCACCGAGAGAAGCAGGTTGAGCAGGTCGGATCGAGTCGTCGAGTTCTCACACAAGTTCGCCAGGATCCTGAACAGACGATCCTTCTTGAACGTCTCTGGGAAGAACAGCAATCTCGTCAATGACGCGATTCCTGGTTTCTCGAGCAGCTGAATCGACTCGCGCGGGGGTTGTCGTTTCGTCTCATCCGCGGCTGTCGCGTCAACCAGCCGTCTACGCAAGCCTTGAGCACCTCGAAGCAATCCTCGAAGGACGCCAGGTCCGCCAGCGCCCATCATCATCTCCCGCATCTCCTCCGGCATCTCTTCGAAGAACGGTGGCTCCGGCATGTCCAGCAGATCTCGAGCGCGCGATCCCCGTCCAGCGCCGCCGGCTGGGTGAATCGCGGAAACCATCTCAGAACTGCCCAGATGAATCAACGGCCGGCCATGCCGAGCGAGGGAGCCCGCGCCAGCTGGTGCAGCAGCAGCTCCTCCTCCAGTGTTGCGCTGCCGTCGTGCAGACTCGGCAGCCTGTGCAGCAACTACCTCGTCTCGCAGATCAGGCGGAAGGGCATCGAGGAACTCGGCGGAAATATCGCCGTCACCCAACGGGATGGCCGGGACGGGCGGCAGTCGCGCCGAGTTCTGTTCACGAAGGTGTTGCTCGACCACATCGGCTCGCATGTCCTCGGGCAAGGCCTGCAAGAACTCGAGATCGATGCCAGAGTCGGTGATGTCGACGTCGCGTCCTCGAATCTGAACGACTGTGCGGGCAAGAGTCGGTTCGGCATGGGCGGGTTCGCCAGAACCCTCGGCATTGCCGCCCGATCCCGACCCTGACGCTTCGGGCTGCGCCTCGGTCACTGCAGGTGTGATGGGAGACATTCCCCCGCCTAGCGCATTGCTTGTTAGTGCTTGGGCTAGTACGTCGGCCGCATCAACTGATATCATCAGCGGCCATCAGGCAAGCAGGGGAGAGCACGTACGCATCTCGGTATCCTCTCCGCCCAGCTCAATCAGATCTCCAATCGCCATCTCGTGAACATCGCGCGCGTTCGGCTCAGCTGATGCCGCAATTGTCGCCGCAGTCTCAGCCGCATTCGAGCTCTCGCCAGCAACGGGCGTAGCCCTCGAAGGAGGCAAATCCACACTCATGGCCAGCTCGACCTCCTCCTTCCTCTTCTTGGCATCCTCCTCGTCCTTCTTCTTCTGCTCCTCTTCCCGTTTTTTGTCCTCCTCTTCCTGCTTCTTCTTGGCGACCTCTTCCTCCTTCTTCCGCTTCTCCTCAGCCTCCTCCTGCCTCTTCTTCGCCGCCGGGAGAAGGTGGTTTATCATGTGGATGACCACGCGGCTCAGCATCTCCCTTGTGCCATTCGGACTAAGCTTGGCTTCCTCGTTCCATCGCTGTGCGCTGGGTTTGGGTCCGAGCTCCATGGTGATATCGGCCGGAGTGGGCTCCGCGGGCGCTTGCGGCCTCGTGTTGATTGGGAAGCTTCGCCCTCCGATCGTGACGTCGACGACACCGTCTTCGCCGCGGGCGAAGGAGATGCGGATGGGATCGTGTCCGCCACTACGCTCTGATCGTTGGATGAGCGACTCCATCATGCGCACGGCCTGGGGGCCGCCCATACCCTCGATGGTGCTGAACAGCTCATGTGCGTGTCGCGTGGGGAACCTACTGCGCATAGCATCTTCGGGCGCGACAGCCGGCTCGGACAGAAGAGCGGGCACAGCCGGGGCATCGGATGGCCCAGATCGTTGAGCGGAAGGCGCCGATGGCATACCGAAGAGAGCAGATGCCGGACCGCCTGCGCATGGTCTCAGCATACAACACAACGATCTCTTCCATGCGTGCAGACTCACCGCCAGCCATTCTCGATCGGTGCGCTGATGGTTGCGGCGCTTCTCCCGGTCCGCCCCAACCCCAGTAACCAGGGTCGACAGCCTCGTACTGTCCGCTGGGTCCATCGGCGTGATCCATGATCATCTCGTCGAACCTGGATGTTAGTCGTGTCATTACGCTCGGCTTAGTTACGCACTCTTCTTCGTCCATTTCATCCATCTCATCGAGGTCGTCCATCTCGTCCATGATGCCTTCGTCGTCCAAATCATCCTCATCATAGTCTGGCCGATCAGCAAGACTCCATAGCCATAAATCGGCACTGACCTTCTTCTTCTGGGTCATGTATGATACGGTCCAAGAGATCTTGACCCGTTGTGCCATCCACGCCATCTTCCTCGTCCTGAGGTGAGCTACGCAGCCTGAGGGTCGAATAAGCTGCTCACCTCCCAATCCTCCTCGTCAATGGGGTCCGCGTCACCGATGACGACCTCAGGCCCTTCGTCGACCTCATCCCCGTCGTCGGGATCCATCTCTTCGTCGGTCTACAGTCAGAATCAGCTGCGCAAGTTGTCCATCAAGACGGCATACCCAGTCCTCAGGATCCTCTTCATCATCATCGTCGTCGTCTGAAGACGGCTCGGTGCCCGACTCGTCGTCCTCCTGTGGTAAGTGGAAGTTCTGTCAACCTTATCTTGCATGCTCGACTCACCATTCCGTCATCCATCTCTTCGTCGTACCCCTCAATCTGGACGTGAGTGAGGTCCAGCATCAGCATGACCACTGCAACGCACCATATCCTCATCCTCATCACCCTCTTCATCTTCGCCATCATCGTCCTCATCCATCATGTGCCTGCACATCAGCGATCCGTTTCCTGAATAATGACTGGACTATTTCGACTCACATCCCCAAGGCTGAATTTCGATACAGATCCGGAGCTTCTTGCTCTTCGTCGCCTTCTTCATCCTCCTCGTCTTCGTCGAAGTCCGTGCTCATGTCGACATCGTCATCTTCGATGCTCGCATCCTCGTCGTCAGTGATATCGTCCTTCTTTTCCTTGTCATTCTTGCTCCACTTGATAGCGACCTTGGTCCTGCCCGTCAGCTACACTCGAGTTCGAGTTCGGTGGACAGACAGATGGTCAAGCGCGCGCAGCAGACTGGTAAGAACGACCTTGACTCCCGGATAGTTGAGGTCAACCTCGCCCGTCGCGGCAGTGATGAGCCCCACGAAGCTTTTCTCAAGCATAATTTTCGCGACTTGCACACTGGCCGTCTCCTGCTTGGCCGCCGAACCAACGGGTGGCTGGCCCGATTTGACGAGTAACAAGCCATACACCAGCTCCGCCAGCGCAAAGAGGCGGCCGTACTTGGCGCCGGGATCGAGATTGGTCGTCGGGTCCTTGAGTGACTTGGCGATAAGGTCCAAGATCGTCTTGCGGACAGAAGTCAACGCTTCCGCGTCTTCCTGGAGATCCCCTCCCGGGTCGCATGACAGTCCGACGAGCATAGATGAGGCCCAGCTGGACAGCATCAAGCGGCGAGACGACTCTGTCGGCGTCTTCGGATCCAGCGGAGACTCCAGGTCGTTGAGCGAGATCTTGCAAACGACATCGTTGATGATCGTCGCGAGGCCATTCTTGCCGCTTTGGCCGCCAACGAAGATTCCCTGTCGCCGCAAGGAGCTGAGGAAGACCCTCTTCGGCGCGACGTACGAGCCCAGCACCTCCGTGAGCAGCGCTACGACGAGACCGCCGTACGTGTGCGAGCCTTCCGTCTGCACCGCCACGCCCAGCTCGCCGAGGAGTGTGTCCATGATGGGCGCCGAAGACTGGTCGTCCTGCGAGTCGCTGAATGGGTCGGCATGTGCAGCCGGCGCCGAGTCCCTCTCGCTCTCGTTGAGCGAGCGGATGTGATACACCGATTGCGCGGGCGAAGGGTCGTTGAGCGCACATTCTTTCTTGACCGCCTCGACGAAAGCAGCAGGGTCACGCGCAGCGATGTGCTTTACTTGCCGGGCGAAATGGTTGATGTCGGTAATCTTGTTCTTGGTCAGGTACTGCCGGATCTCGCGACGCATCGCCGAGACCAGCGTCTCTCGGTCCTCGAATGCATGCCGCACGATCATCGAGACGTACGGCTGGCATCCGCTCAGCTTGCCCGTCGGGTTCTTGAAAGGCGCAAGGATGAGCCGGATCGTTTCGGGCGTGATAAGCTCCTTGCGATGCCGGGTGACGACGACCAGAAGCCGCATCGCGGAGATGAGCTCGTCGCGCGTCGAGTTCTGGTCTTCCAGGATCGTGTGAATCGAGATGGACAGATACCCGACGGCCATGTCCAGCGCATCGGTATCTTCCGTGGGGTTGGTCGCCTCGTCGCCTATCTTGGCGAGGACGAGCGATTCAGATGAGGCGAAAGCGGCCTCAGCGAAAAGCAAGAGAGCGCAAGTCCATCTAGGTCGCGGCGAAACGTCGATTGACAGTGGCGCAACGATCTCGCACACTGTCTCTTGAGCAGCGTGGTCAAGCGCAACGTCCCCGTTGTGTCGGATGAAGACTGCGGCCAGGCGCAATCGAGCGGCGAGGTGGTCGTCTCGTTTATCTGATTCCTCATTGACACACTTGAGCGCATGATCGAGAAGCAGCTTGATGCCCTCGAGATCACGTGGGAAGGCGGACATGACGTCGAAGACGAGATCTTCGGCGTGATCGACGATGACGAGCGCTCGTGCTGGCACGTCGGGCTTGTAAGATGCGCGGAGGCTGTCAAGCTGCTCCTTGTTGGCCGGACCTGAAGGGTCAACGTCCATGGACGAATCGTTCGTCGGAGTTGCATCGGTCGTCTCGTCCGTATTGGCCGTCTCGTTGCTTTCGCTGGCAGCAGCAATTTCCGCCGAACCAGCTGCGTCGACCTCCCCGGTAGGAGCATCGGAGGAGCTGGCAGCAGCAGCGTCGCCTCTGGCGGGTGTAGGTGCGGCGTTGGCATCGGCAGCTGCGGCTAGTTCGGCTTCCGGTGCCTCGCCTGCTTGGGTGTCTTCTTCTCTACCCTCCATGGTCTCCTCGTTGTTCTCCGCGTTCCCATTTTCATCCTGATTGGCGTTGTCCGAGCCGCCATTGCCAGCATCGCCTTCACCCTCGAACAAATGCGGCATCATGAGGATCAGGTCGGTTGCAGCAGCGACGTTGTTCCGCGCTCTGACCAACGCCAGCTCCGCTGAAGTTCTCGGGAAACCCATGTCGACAAGCTGATCGACTCGAGCCGGGTCGGCAACGACGGGCGCTCGAACCGCCGGGACGTGCGCCACAACAGGCGCGATGGCGCCAAGGAGGGCGTTGGCTGCACCTCCAGCTACCGCCGTCTGAGGCCGGCCAATCTCGCCGTCCCCTGCCATGGCAGTCGAGAAAGCTCGAACGGCAATCTTGATGACTGGCACCGGCATCGTGACGAGCCACTCGGCCGACCAGATCCGGTGAAGCAGGGGCAGGATGTCGAGGCGAAGACGAATGAGGATCTCGTGTGGCTTCCAAGACTCGTCCGGGACGACCAAGGCTTGCGGGGCGTCGACGAGCGAGTGCGGTGAGACAAGCGCGCCGAGCAAAAGCAGCGCGATCCGAAGACTGGCTGTAACTTGCGTCCGGATTTTGCGCCGCTCGTCGGTAGCCCTTTCCTCGTCGGTTTGGGCCTGGTCGGTTAAGCGTGAAGTAGGCTTCTCCGGATCGACGTCCATCGTGTCCTTGCTGGCCTCGATTGACGCCTCGGCCGTCGGCTCAGCATTCGAGACCTTTGCCTCGGTAGTCGTGTTCCCTTCGGGCTTCGCTTTGGGTGGATCGGGTGCCGGCAGCTCGTCCATGCGTTTCGTAATGCGCTCGCAGACGTCCAGCAAGACTTTGATCCCTCCAGCCTTTTGGAAGGGCACGAAGACAACGGT
>Ga0308169_10006378_pt1 | contig 10427 bp, 5 predicted proteins | sample PhyBR1_2_FD_202139 | JGI IMG/M metagenome (GOLD analysis project Ga0308169, IMG submission 202139) | Phyllosphere microbial communities from UC Gill Tract Community Farm, Albany, California, United States - DLSLSB.R1 | ecosystem: Host-associated > Plants > Phyllosphere > Unclassified | place... | reverse complement strand
AGGCGGAACGTTATTACCAGCAGGCGCGTACCCTCGACAATACCGACAGTTATGCGGTGCTGGGGCTGGGAGATGCCGCGGCGGCGCGTAAAGACACGGCTGCGGCGGAACGTTATTACCGTCAGGCGCTGCGTATGGACAGCGGTAACAGCAATGCCGTTCGTGGCCTTGCCAATGTTTATCGTGCGCAGTCCCCGGAAAAGGCCGCGCAGTTTATCCAGTCGCTCTCTGCCAGCCAGCGCCGAAGCATTGATGACATTGAACGTAGCCTGACCAACGAGCAGCTGTCAGCCCAGGCGGAACAGCTGGAAAACCAGGGCCAATACGCTCAGGCGGCGGAAATTCAGCGTCGTCGTCTGGCACTCTCTCCGGGCGACGTCTGGATAACCTACCGTCTGTCGCGCGATCTCTATAGCGCGGGCCAGCGCAGCCAGGCGGATACCCTGATGCGCCAGCTTGCCAGCCAGAAACCGTCCGATCCGGAACAGGTGTATGCCAGTGGGCTGTATCTCTCCGGAAACGATCAGGACCGGGCCGCGCTCACGCATCTGGAGACGCTTCCGCGCAGCCAGTGGAACGCCAATATTAAGGAACTTGCCGACCGCCTGCAGAGTAACCAGACGCTGGAAACGGCAAACCGACTGCGCGACAGCGGCAAAGAGCAGGAGGCGGAAAACCTCCTTCGCCAGCAGCCGTCCTCTACCCGTATCGACTTAACCCTTGCGGACTGGGCGCAGCAGCGTGGCGATCTGGAGGCCGCGAAAACGGCTTACAACACCGTGCTGGAGCGTGAACCGCAGAACGAAGATGCGATCCTCGGTCTGACCGAAGTGTATAGCGCCCAGGGCAACAAAGAGGCAGCCCGTGCCGCGCTGGCAAAACTGCCTGCCGCGCAAAACGGAGAGCCGCTGTCGCTCAATATGCAGCGCCGGATCGCGATGGCGCAGGCAGGCCTTGGGGATTCCGCCGCCGCAGAGCAGACGTTCAGCAAGATTATTCCTCAGGCGAAATCACAGCCTGCATCTATGGAAAACGCGCTGGTATTACGTGATGCCGCCCGTTTCCAGACGCAAAATGGTCAGCCTCAGCAGGCACTGGAAACGTATAAAGATGCGATGGTGTCGTCAGGCGTCACGACGACACGTCCGGCTGACAATGACAGCTTTACCCGCCTGACGCGTAACGACGAAAAAGACGACTGGCTGAAACGCGGCGTGCGTAGCGACGCCGGTGATTTGTACCGTCAGCAGGATGTTAACGTCACGCTGCAGCATGATTACTGGGGCTCCAGCGGCACCGGCGGCTATTCCGATCTTAAAGCGCATACCACCATGTTACAGGCGGATGCACCACTGGCGGATGGCCGTATGTTCCTGCGTAGCGATTTGGTCAATATGGATGCCGGGTCCTTTTCCACCGATAACGGTACCTACGATCCGAAATGGGGCACCTGTTACGAAACGCCGTGTAGTGGCAACACGCATCAGTCAGCAAATGGCGCGAGTATTGCCGTGGGCTGGCAGAATAAAACCTGGGCGTGGGATATTGGTACCACGCCGATGGGCTTTGACGTTGTCGACGTGGTCGGCGGTGTAAGCTACAGCAGCGACCTGGGGCCAATCGGTTACACCGTTAACGCCCATCGTCGCCCGATCTCCAGCTCTCTGCTCGCCTTTGCCGGGCAAAAAGATACCAACACCGGCACCACCTGGGGCGGCGTGCGCGCAACCGGCGGTGGCGCGAGCATCAGTTATGACAAAGGTGAGGCGCACGGCGTCTGGTCGAGCCTGAATGCGGAAACGCTGACGGGTAAAAATGTGGAAGATAACTGGCGCGTCCGCTGGATGACCGGTTACTACTACAAGCTCATCAATAAAAACAATGAGCGTCTGACCGTCGGCGTGAGCAACATGCTCTGGCACTACGATAAAGATCTGAGCGGTTATACGCTGGGTCAGGGCGGTTATTACAGCCCGCAGGAGTATGTCTCCTTCGCGTTGCCTGTCACCTGGCGTAAACGTACCGAGAACTGGTCCTGGGAGCTGGGCGGATCGGTGTCATGGTCTCATTCTAAAACTAACGACGTGATGCGCTATCCCATTCAGGGACTGATTCCGACCGATGAGCCCGGTCGCTACACCGACAGAGGCGAAATGGAAACCGGCAGCAGCTCCTCAGGCACGGGTTATACCGCACGGGCCATTATCGAGCGCCGGGTCACGTCCAACTGGTTTGTGGGCCTCGGTGTGGATATTCAGGAAGCAAAAGATTATACCCCAAGCCACGCACTGCTTTATGTTCGCTACTCTGCTGCAGGCTGGCAGGGCGATATGGACTTACCGCCGCAGCCGCTGATCCCTTACGCGGACTGGTAATCGGATTTAACTTAATCCATTTGTAAGTCTCTCTTAAAAGTACAGCAATCGGGTATACTCAGGCGCACCAGGTTTACACCCTGGTGCGCCCTGCGCTTCGAGTTTTGTGGAGAGTCATTTTGCGTGTCAGCCGTTCCTTAACTATCAAACAGATGGCGATGGTTTCTGCCGTCACAATGCTGTTTGTACTCCTTTTTTGCGTAATTTTGCTGTTTCATTCCGTACAGCAGAATCGCTATAACACGGCTTCGCAATTAGAAAGTATTGCCCGCTCGGTGCGTGGCCCGCTCTCTGCCTCTATTTTGAAAGGGGATATTCCCGAAGCGGAAACCATTTTAAAACGCATTCAGCCTGCCGGTGTCGTGAGCCGCGCAGACGTGGTGTTACCCAATCAGTTTCAGGCGCTGCGGATGAGTTTTATCCCCGAGCGACCGGTCCCCATGATGGTGATGCGGCTGTTTGAACTGCCGGTGCAGATTTCGCTGCCGGTCTATTCGCTTGAGCGTCCCGCGAATCCACAGCCGTTGGCCTACCTTGTTCTGCAGGCAGACTCGTACCGCATGTACAAGTTCGTCATGAGCTGGGTTGTCACGTTAGTGACCACTTGCTTACTTATGACACTTATTCTGAGTGTGGCGCTGACCTGGTGTATTAACCGTCTGATTGTGCATCCGCTACGTCGGATTGCCCGGGAGTTGAACACGCTTTCACCGCAGGACCAGGTGGGGCATCAGCTTCCGCTGCCGCGTCTTCATCATGATGACGAGATTGGCATGCTGGTACGTAGCTATAACCTCAACCAGCAGCGGATGCAGCGCCAGCAGGATGAGCTGAACAGCAGCGCCACGCGCTTCCCGGTGTCGGAGCTGCCCAATAAAGCCTTCCTGATGGCGATGCTGGAACAGACTGTTGCCCGCCAGCAAACCACCGCGCTGATGGTGATCGCCTGTGAAACCCTGCAGGACACCGCCGGCGTGCTCAAAGAGAACCAGCGTGAAATGCTGCTCCTGACGCTGGTGGAGAAAGTGAAGTCCGTGCTGGCCCCGCGCATGGTGCTGACCCAGGTCAGCGGGTATGACCTGGTGGTGATTGCCAACGGCGTGAAAGAGCCGTGGCATGCGATCACGTTAGGTCAGCAAGTACTCACTGTCATTAATGAGCGGCTGCCGATTCAGGGCATCCAGCTTCGTCCAAGCGCCAGCATCGGTATTGCGATGTACTACGGAGACTTAACGGCGGAACAGCTTTACCGTCGTGCTTTCTCGGCGGCGTTTACCGCCCGGCGCAAAGGGAAAAATCAGATCCAGTTCTTCGACCCGGAACAGATGGAAAGGGCGCAGCAGCGCCTGACGGAAGAGAGCGACATTTTGACCGCGCTGGATAACCGTCAGTTTGCCCTCTGGCTCCAGCCGCAGGTGAATTTGCTGACGGGCGAGGTGATCAGCGCGGAAGCGCTGCTGCGCGTGCAGCAGCCGGATGGTTCATGGGAATTGCCGGAAGGGCTCATTGAGCGCATCGAATCCTGTGGCCTGATGGTCACCGTCGGTTACTGGGTGCTGGAGGAGTCGTGCCGACAGCTTGCTGCCTGGCAGGAACGAGGCGTGACGCTCCCGCTGTCGGTCAACTTGTCCGCCCTGCAGCTGATGCATCCGACCATGGTGTCTGAGATGCTGGAGCTGATCCATCGTTACCGGATCAAGCCTGATACGCTAACGCTGGAAGTCACGGAAAGCCGGCGTATTGACGATCCTAATGAGGCGGTCGCGATTCTGAAACCGCTGCGTAATGCCGGTATACGCATCGCGCTGGACGATTTCGGTATGGGTTATGCCGGGCTGCGTCAGCTCCAGCATATGAAAACCCTGCCGGTGGATGTGCTGAAAATCGACAAAGCCTTTGTTGAAGGGTTGCCGGAAGACAGCAGCATGGTCCAGGCCATTATCCAGCTGGCCCGCAGCCTGAAACTGCAGCTGATTGCCGAAGGGATTGAGACAGACGCGCAGCGCACCTGGCTGGCTGAAGCGGGCGTGGAGGGCGGACAGGGCTTCCTGTTTGCACCGGCTGTTCCGTCGGATGTCTTTGAACAACGCTACCTTTCCGGTGGGGACAATAGCGCAAACGTGTAATTTTGTTGCTGGCTTGTGCGAGCCAGCTCAAAGTTCTTAACATTTGTGTTTCAAATTTGAACTGGGTTTATTTCTGTCCTGTTATACGGGTGTTATTTTAGAGCCGCAGGTTAACCATAACCTTACAAAGCCTGTGGTTTTTCTTCCCAAGGACACCCTATGAAAACCTCACTCTTCAAAAGTCTCTATTTTCAGGTCCTGACAGCCATCGCAATCGGTATTTTGCTTGGTCACTATTACCCTGAACTTGGCGCACAAATGAAACCGCTTGGCGACGCATTCGTTAAGCTCATCAAAATGGTCATCGCCCCGGTGATCTTCTGTACCGTCGTGACGGGCATCGCTGGCATGGAAAGCATGAAGGCGGTAGGCCGTACCGGTGCAGTGGCGCTTCTCTATTTCGAAGTGGTCAGTACCCTTGCGCTGATTATTGGTCTTATCATCGTGAACGTGGTGCAGCCCGGCGCGGGGATGAACGTTGACCCGTCGACGCTGGATGCCAAAGCGGTCGCGGTGTATGCCGATCAGGCGAAAGACCAGGGGGTAGTGGCCTTCCTGCTGGACGTTATCCCAGGCAGCGTCATTGGTGCATTTGCCAGCGGCAACATTCTGCAGGTGCTGCTGTTTGCCGTCATGTTTGGCTTTGCCCTGCACCGTCTGGGCAACAAAGGCCAGCTGATCTTTAACGTCATTGAAAGCTTCTCGCAGGTCATCTTCGGCATCATCAATATGATCATGCGCCTGGCGCCTATTGGGGCCTTCGGTGCGATGGCATTCACCATCGGTAAGTACGGCGTGGGTACCCTGGTGCAGCTGGGCCAGCTCATCATCTGCTTCTATATCACCTGTATTCTGTTCGTGGTGGTGGTGCTGGGCTCAATCGCCCGCGCGGCAGGGTTCAGCATTTTCAAATTTATCCGTTATATCCGCGAAGAGCTGCTGATTGTTCTGGGGACCTCTTCATCAGAATCGGCCCTGCCGCGCATGCTCGATAAGATGGAAAAGCTGGGCTGCCGTAAATCGGTGGTGGGGCTGGTCATCCCGACGGGCTACTCCTTCAACCTTGATGGCACCTCGATATACCTGACAATGGCGGCCGTGTTTATCGCTCAGGCGACCAACAGCCATATGGACATTTTCCATCAGGTTACCCTGCTGGTGGTGCTCCTGCTCTCGTCTAAAGGGGCCGCAGGTGTTACTGGCAGTGGCTTTATCGTGCTGGCGGCCACCATTTCCGCGGTCGGACACCTGCCGGTGGCGGGTCTGGCGCTGATTCTCGGTATTGACCGCTTTATGTCTGAAGCCCGTGCCTTAACCAACCTCGTAGGTAACGGTGTGGCAACGGTAGTCGTGGCAAAATGGGTGAAAGAGCTGGATCACAAAAAGCTCGACGATACGTTAAATAATCGCCAGTCAGACAGCAAAACTCCTGGTTTATCCTCTTAATATTGTCACAAATGCCCGCATTCCCTTGTCGGGATGCGGGCTCCTGCGCATAATAACTGTTCGTACCTGTCATAATTCGACAAGATTTTTTTTGGGTATATTTCACTTCTGACCGTGACGTTTTGTAGAACACGCGGTCTAATCGACGTGTTTTCATCGTCATCTTTTAGAGTGAAACGCGTCGCGAGACACTCTCTTTAACCAGGAATGTTGATCAGGGGTTCACATGCAGGGCACAAAAATTCGACTCTTAACCGGCGGTTTGCTGATGATGGCAGCAGCCAGTTATGTGCAGGCAGATGCGCTCCAGCCAGACCCGGCCTGGCAACAAGGGACACTAGCGAACGGTTTTCAGTGGCAGGTTTTAGCCACCCCACAACGTCCAAGTGACCGTGTTGAAATCCGTCTGTCTGTTAATACCGGCTCCCTCACGGAAAGCACTCAGCAAACCGGTTTTAGCCATTTTATTCCCCGACTGGCGCTCACGCAGAGCGGCAGTTTGCAAGCAGTTCAGGTGCGTTCGCTCTGGCAACAGGCCATTGATCCGAAACGCCCGCTTCCGCCGGCAGTGGTCTCGTATGACTACACCATGTTCAACCTGAGCCTGCCAAATAACCGTAACGACCTGCTCAAAGAAGCCCTTACGTATCTCGCCGATGCGTCGGGCAATCTGGCGATTACGCCGGAAACCGTTAACTATGCGCTGAGCAACAGTGACATGGTTGCCACCTGGCCTGTGGACACCAAAGAGGGCTGGTGGCGTTACCGCCTGAAGGGTTCAACGCTGCTTGGGCATGACCCGGCCGAGCCGCTGAAACAGCCGGTGGACGCTGAGCAGGTAAAATCGTTCTACCAGAAATGGTACACCCCGGACGCGATGACGCTTATCGTGGTGGGGAATGTGGACAGCCGTGCGGTGGTGGAGCAGATCAACAAAGCGTTTGGCGAACTGAAAGGCAAACGCGAAACACCGGCCCCTGTCCCAACGCTCTCTCCGCTGCGCGCAGAGCCTGTCAGCATTATGACGGATACCGTTCGTCAGGACCGCCTCTCCGTCATGTGGGATAACGCCTGGCAGCCAATCCGTGAGTCAGCGGCGCTGCTGCGCTACTGGCGTGCCGATCTGGCGCGTGAAGCGCTGTTCTGGCACGTTCAGCAGACGCTCAGCAAGAATAACGTGAAGAATATCGGTCTCGGCTTTGACTGCCGCGTGTTGTTCCAGCGTGCACAGTGTGCCATTAACGTTGAATCGCCGGGCGATAAGCTGAATGCGAATCTGGGCGTGGTGGCAAAAGAGCTGGCAAAAGTGCGCAAAGAGGGCCTGTCGGAAGAAGAGTTCAATGCGCTGGTCGCGCAGAAAAAACTTGAGCTGCAGAAGCTGTTTGCAACGTATGCCCGCGCCGATACCGACATTCTGATCAGCCAGCGTATTCGCTCACTGCAGAATCAGGTGGTGGATATTGCGCCGGAGCAGTACCAGAAGCTTCGTCAGGACTTCCTGGAGGGGTTGACCGTCGATATGTTGAATCAGGACTTACGTCAGCAGCTGTCGCAGGAAATGGCGTTGATTCTTCTGCAGCCGAAAGGCGAGCCGGAATATGACATGAAGGAACTTCAGTCGACCTGGAATACCATTATGGCCTCCACGCCGCAGCCATCGCAGGCTGCTACGGCAGATGATTTGCATCAGGACGCAACGGATATCCCGCAGGGGCAGTAATGCCCCTCATGCAGAACCCTCTCCCTGTCGGAGAGGGTTTTTTTTACTGTGGCATTGCCTCACGCGGAATAATTGCCCCGCGATACTGGATCACGGTGCTCGCCGTCAGGTGTCCACGCTGGGCCGCCGCTTCTGGCGTCCCGCCCGTCAAACGCACCGCCAGATAGCCCGCACTGAATGAATCACCCGCCGCCGTCGTATCAATCACTTTCTCTTTCGGCAACGTCACCGCAGGGACGTCGATGACGGCTTCACCTTCGATGGCGACCAGACACGAATCAGCCCCGCGCTTAATCACCACTTCACTTACGCCGGCGGCCTGCGTACGCGCAATCACCTCATCAACGGGTTTCTCACCCCACAGCGCATCTTCATCATCGAGCGTCAGGAAGGCGATATCGGTGCATTGCAGTATCTGCTGATAAACCTGCTGCGTCTCTTCACGGCTGGCCCACAGGCGCGGACGGTAGTTATTATCGAAAATAACCTTGCCGCCATTGGCGCGGCATTCACGCAGTAACGACAGCAGCTTTTCACGGCTGGCTGAGCTTAAAATAGCCAGGCTAATCCCGCTCAGATAAAGATAATCAAAGGTGGCTAACGCTTCGCAGATGGCAGCCGCAGCGTCGCTCTCCAGCCAGAATTTGGCCGCGGCTTCGTTACGCCAGTAGTAGAAGGTCCGCTCGCCGGTATCGTCGGTTTCAATGTAGTAAAGCCCCGGCAGGCGGTTTTCCATACGCTGTATCAGCGAGGTGTCCACCTGCTCACTCTGCCAGGCTTCCAGCATTTGCTGGCTGAAACTGTCCGTCCCCAGGGCGGTGACGTAGTTCACGGTAAGGGCCTCAGGGGCAACCTGACGGGCAATATAAACGGAGGTGTTTAACGTATCGCCACCAAAACCGCGGCTGACTTCCGCGCCTTTTTGTGACAGCTCAATCATGCATTCGCCAATCACGGCAATTTTCTTGGTCATAGTCGTGAACCTGAACAGAGTAATTTTCGGTAGTGTGCGCTGAGTGAATTATGCGGTCAACTATATTAAAACGACGTTCCATTATTTTATTTGAGCCAGCGCGTGTTCCTGTTAATTTCTGCCCGCTTAATTTCATTTTCCCGGTGAATTGAACATAAAGTTCTCAATTGCCGGGCCGATAACCCTTTGACGAGTCCAGAAAGGCCATCCAACAACAGGACATCTGAAATGAAGTCAGAGCAGGTTATCCAGCGGCTGAGCACTACGCCTGAGGCAAGTATTGAGAACTTGCAGGAGCATCGCTACTGGCTGCAATGTGAGCGTGCGTACACCTATCAGCCGATCTACCGAACGGACGGTCGACTGATGGCTATTGAAATTTTGACCGTCGTGACGCACCCGTCAAACCCCTCACAGCGTATCGCACCGGACCGCTATTTTGCCGAAGTTGCCGTGCGCCAGCGCCTGGATGTGCTGGAAGAACAGCTCCGTATGCTGGCAACCAAACAGGCCTTTTTCGAACAGCACGCCATCCTCGCCTCGGTCAACGTCGATGGACCCACCCTGCTGGCGCTGCGCCAGAACGCGAAATTACAGGAGCTGATCGCCTCCTTACCGTGGATGCGCTTTGAGCTGGTGGAGCATGTTCGTCTGCCACAGGACTCATCATTTGCCTCGATGTGCGAATTCGGCCCGCTGTGGCTGGATGACTTTGGCACCGGGATGGCGAACTTCTCTGCCCTCAGCGAAGTGCGTTACGACTACATTAAAGTGGCCCGCGAACTGTTCATTATGCTGCGCCAGACCCCGGAAGGGCGGAATCTGTTTACGCTGTTATTACAACTGATGAACCGCTACTGCCAGGGCGTGATAGTGGAAGGTGTGGAAACGCTGGAAGAGTGGCGTGATGTGCAAAATTCTCCCGCGGCGGCGGCACAAGGCTATTTCCTCTCTCGTCCGGTCCCAATGGATACCCTCGATTCCGTGATAACGATCCTCTGATCTGCCCGCTTCCCTTTGTCTGAACTATAGTTTTACAGGTAAGGTCATCAGGAAAGGGGATAACAATGACAAAAACAACCAGGGTAATCTCCTGGACAGCAGGGATTTTATTGTTGTTGATCGTGGTCGCCGTCGTCATTATCGCGACGTTTGACTGGAACCGCCTTAAGCCGACCATCAACCAGAAAGTCTCCACCGAACTCAATCGCCCCTTCGCCATACGCGGCGATCTCGGGGTGGTGTGGGAACGCCAGAAAGAGGAGACCGGCTGGCGAAGCTGGATCCCCTGGCCGCATGTCCACGCCGACGACATCATTCTCGGCAACCCGCCGGATATTCCTGACGTGACAATGGTGCATTTGCCCCGCGTTGAAGCCACGCTGGCCCCGTTAGCGCTACTGACCAAAACGGTTTACCTGCCGTGGATCAAGCTTCAGCAGCCCGATGCGCGTCTGATCCGCCTTTCCGAAAAGAACAACAACTGGACGTTTGATCTCGCCAGTAGCAACGAAAAAGATCCCAATGCGCAACCCTCATCATGGTCATTCCGTCTCGACAATATTCTCTTCGATCGCGGGCGGATCGCCATCGACGACAAGGTCAGCAAAGCTGATATCGAGATCCTGGTCGATCCGTTGGGCAAACCGCTGCCGTTTAGCGAAGTGACCGGTGCAAAAGCGAAGGGCGATAATGCCAAAGCCGGGGATTATGTTTTCGGCCTGAAGGCCGAAGGGCGCTACAAAGGGCAGCCCCTGACCGGCACCGGCAAAATTGGCGGCATGCTG
>Ga0308169_10006377_pt1 | contig 10428 bp, 17 predicted proteins | sample PhyBR1_2_FD_202139 | JGI IMG/M metagenome (GOLD analysis project Ga0308169, IMG submission 202139) | Phyllosphere microbial communities from UC Gill Tract Community Farm, Albany, California, United States - DLSLSB.R1 | ecosystem: Host-associated > Plants > Phyllosphere > Unclassified | place... | reverse complement strand
GATTTCCTAGGTCCAGATGAGACCTGTATGCATCGACCCTCATTCATGAGCTTCAACCTCAAAGCAGTTGAAGAGCGAGGAAAAAACATACGATGTAGCCTAATTGTTCTCGCGCTCGTAGGATATCGAACAATGGTTCCGAGACAATCTGACCGAATACACTGAGTTTCGCGCGAAGGAGATCGTCGTGGAGGTCGCCAATGTAAGTGAATTGTTCGATTGCTGAATTCGAGTTTTCGGGATTACCTCCAGGTCGTCGAGCGAGATATTTACCTGTATGCACCGATCCATTCTACTCAGCCTCGATCCAGGGAAGTAGTAAGAAAAGCGGAAGCGTACCTTCTGGAACGATTAGTGCTTGATGAGATTTCAGTTCTTCGGTAGTGAGAGGTTGAGGGTTCAAGATTCCTTCGATCGTGTTACTCAATTCGACCGCTTCATCTTTCAGCATGTTGCCATGCACGAGTGATTCGATGTGTAGTCGAGCGAGAACTCGTGAAATGTGATCTTGAAGAGATTCGGGAGTGATTTCTAAAATCGAGTCGAGAGAGCGATCAGTAAGCGGGGAGAAAAAAGAAAGAGAGGAGTAAGGACGTACGGTTGAGGGCATCGAGTTTCTGTTGAATGGTGTAGGAGATGGATTGAGTGAGATGTGAAGCGTCGATACTAACGTGCTGATAAGGTTCCTCCAAAGCGAAGTTGACATAAAGCCTCCTCATCTACGCATACTTCTCCCGATCAGATCCACTTTCAACTCCTTCATTCTCTTCACGACAACTTCGAGTAAAACCGCAAGTTTATCATTGTACCCATCAGCATTCAACAAGATCCCATCCCCTTGTTGTTCGAACGAGTAACTCAATCCGGCAAGATCGGCGTCGTAAGAGTATTCATTGAGGGAATCTTTGACTAGTTCGGTGAAAAGTCGAGAAGAGACTGATGAGATTGCTGTTGAATCGATTTCTGGTCTATTACTCTCGCTCAATCCTCGTCAGTAACGAGATGAACGAGAGAAAGGAAAGAGAGTAACGTACGATCGGAATAGGAAGAAAGTTGCAGCTCGAGGTACCCACCATCTATCATCCTTCTTGTACCATAACCTACTCGTCTGAGTGTTCTTGAGATTGAGAGGTCGTTTCGCTGGTTCCTTGACTTCCGTTTTGTTCTTGATCTCGAGGTGTTGTGGTACGAAAGGATTCGGTTCGGGTAAAGCTAACCCAGGGAAATCTTTCGCTGTCAATGTAGACTGTACATCGAAACCGATTCCCCATTAGCTTGGTTGAGATAAAGCGGATGAGGTGGATGATAGACGTACCTTGAGGATCTTGTCTGAGGTCTTCTCAATCGTGTATTCAGTTCCATACCATTTCTCTTTCTCCTCATATTTCCTACCTCCCACCTCTTTCTGAGCCGTTACAAACATCCTACACTTCTCAGGAGTCATCAACTGAACGAGTTCGTCCACTTGCGAAGGGTGCCATTCCGTGCATAACCAAGGAGCGCTAAGGAGTTTTTCTCGAGGGTAGGGTTTCGACATTGACATGCTCAACATTGAGGTCGTGTTCGAAGGTGATGAGGACTCTTTGAATTGATAGGCGAGTTTTGAGAGTGAAGCGATTTCGGAAAAGGTTGATTCACCGGGTGGGTTTGAACGGAGGAGTGAAATGTAGGCGAAAATGAGTTGTCCAATCTCTTCGTAATGATCTGTCCGATCATCTCTTCACCTCTTAGTCACCATTTGCAGGAAAAGATAGAGGTAAGGATCCGAAACGCACCTAATCCTTCTTGAGTCAAATCAACATGAATTTTAAAGAATTCGAATCCATTCGCCCCATTCCCAGCACCCGCACTCATCCCATTCGCCCACCCTCTCTCCTTCAACAAACTCAAGATTGATCCTTTCCCTTCGTGACCGATCAGGTGAGAGAGGAATCCTCCAGGTTTGGTAGTAAACCATTTTTGTTCGTCTGGGAATGGGAACGTGAATTCGAGTGATCTTGTATCTCGAACGGATTTGACAAAGATTGTGCGCTGGGGATACCTCAAGTGAACGATCAATGTCGCGAAAGAGGGAAGAGTGTGTGAGAGAGAAGGAGAAACTCACGCCTAATTCGTTTGAAGTGAGAGGGGAACCAGTGAATTCTGGGGGTGAAAGGTTTCGGTTCTTGACGGGTGAGAACTGATCGACTATGAGTTGAGTAGTCACCTCTACCGAATCTACGCAAGAAACTCGTCACTCGATCAGCACCAGTTTTTAGTAGATTTGAGGGGAATCGTTCTTTCTTTGCGTACCTTTACTCAACACGACCAACTTCATGATATTTGACGAATAATGTTTCTCACACCAATCGATCAATCTCTCCCTGACATCAATTCCCTTCCTCATCGGTTCATCCCAAAGAGTTTCTTTATTCCCCGTCCCGAACCTCCAATACACGTGATCCTTACTACTCGTACTCTTGTCCAATTGAAACATTCTCCACATATCGTTTTGTAGGTTCTTACTGTTCTCTGAATGAACTGCGTTTGCTTCTCGTTCAGAACACGACGGGTCGAATAAAGGGGAAATGAAGAATTGTGCGAATCTGTCTAGGGCGGGAGTGAGGGCTGAAGGGGAACAATCGAAGAAGTAACAGGTTTGATCCATTCCGGTGAAAGCGTTCGAGGAACCTGAATGTTGAGTTAAGAATTCCGTATAATCATTCTCACGAGGGTACTACAGTCCTCACTCTCTTTCCTTCATCAGTTCGCGATTCTGATAAGGAAGAGAAGGAAGAGTAGAACGGCTCACCTTGTCAGTACCCATAAACATCAAGTGTTCACAGAAATGAGCGAGTCCTTGTAAATCTTCTGGATCTGATAAATGACCAACTTTGACGTCCATCGCAGCACTAGCCTTATCCGCTTTAGGATCACTTACGACCAACGCTTCCAATCCATTCTCCAACATGATTAAACTATTCGGGATTGAGGAGGTGAGGAGTACGTCAGCGATTTACTCTCTTTTCGAGTGGGTAAAGAGAGCGTACCGATAAGTCTTGTCATCATTTGGAGATTGTTCTATAGGTTGGTTAAAGATTAGATAACCTGGTTTCCCTTCCTTCCCTTCAATCTTTGTGTATCCTTGTAAAGGTTTCTCTGAAGCCAACAATTCCCTTGCTGAAGAAGAAGGGTGGACGACATAGGGAGAAGGAGCGTTCAAGACGTATTGGGATGGATCGGTGATTGTCATTAGGGAGCGAGTGAGTGGTCGATCGAGAGAAGGAAGGGAACGAATTGATGAGATTGAAGTGGGAGTGAGGCGAGGTGTGAGTTGACGTAGAGGTAGTCGGGTATGAGAGCTCAATCGAATGAGACTCTTGAGCATGAAGGAGAGAGAGAAGAGAAAGTCGGAGGGGGGAGACAAAAGGGAGAGAAAAGAGAGAAGAAAGGGAACGGGAACAAGTAGCCCCTGTCATTTGTCACTTCCTGTTTTTGGACATTAAAGAGAGGTAGGATGTTGATATAGTCGATTAGGTACATCCTACTTGAGCGCTCTCGCAAAAGGTCAAAAGCCGAGGAGGTTTGACGTCTTGAATCTCCACAATCGTGATCTCTCTCTTTCCTTCTTCCCACTCACTCTTCCGCTGCTTCTGATTCAAGCTACTCCAACTGCCGGTTTGTCTGACTCGGAACAAGAACCTCCCTTGACGCTCTCCTCACTCCCAGTTGAATTACTCCTCTCCATTTTCCTTCATCTCCCTTCTTCTTCGCTCCTCTCCCTCTCCCTCTCCTGTCACTATCTCCGTTCAGTAGCCCAACCATCGCTATTCCATTCCCCGCTGATTCAATCCCTATTTAAACTCGATCAATTCCTTGAAGCACTTTCAGACAAGAATGGATTAAACAGAGAAGTGAGGGAATTGACAGTGGTTGGAAGAGTCTTCAAATCTAAAGGATTTGGATTGAGGGTCATGAGGATCCTGAGATTAATCGAGAGAGTCAAGAGATTGGAGATTGTTGGAGTGGACGATTTGAGACCTAAACATTTAGTATCTTCTTCTTCTCCTTCATCAGGTTCGTTTCACTCTCTCCCCTACTCTCCCAGATTCAGCTCACCTCGTGATCTCCCTCTATAGCTCTCACACATCTCTCTTTATTGAACTCCTCATTCCGCCCTCATTCCCTCGTCGATCCACCAAACCTCTCCTCCTTCTTCTCCTCCCTAACTCACCTGACACTCTCCAACCTCGGACTGCCCCCTCCCACAACTCACCTCTTCTCAATCCTCTCCCACTCCCTCCCAACTCTGAAATCCCTCGCAATCTCCTCAATCCGAGATCTCGAACTCTTTCAATTCCGACAAATTCTCCAGCTCCTCTCCAACTCGACGACACTCACGACAATGATTCTAGGATTCCTAACCGACGAACAAGTCCTCGCTTGTTGTCTACCCCTCCTCTACTCCCACTCCCTTTCTCCCCAGGATTATTCAGCACTCTCACAACTCTCTACTCTAAAATCATTGACTTTTACTCTACCCCATCCAAACCTTCACCTCCTTTTATCCCTCCCACCAACTCTAGAAACCCTTATAATACGTCCTCCATACTCGAGAACGAGTCTCTCTTCAACCCAGAACAGTTTGTTAGGGAATTCAAAGAGAGCTCTTTTGGCAGTTTTGAATCCTGTTCCAGGTGAGGCTTCGAATGCGGGGAGTGGGTCGTCGACCCCTTTGACAGTGGATGGTGGGAGGAGGAGGAATAGATCGATCCCGTTGGAGTTGTTGGAAGAGGAAGAATCGATCCTTAACGCTTTGGAAGTTGCGTTGGGTTCGAATCCACCGGGGATGATGAAAGTTGGAGAGGGGGAAGAGGTAGTGGAGGTGATGGTGAGGAGGGAAGGTGGATTGGTTGCGAGGGGATTGAGGGTCGTTAAGTGGGAATGTAGAGGTTTAAGAGGCGGGAAGGAGAGGGTCAGGGAGATCTGGGAGAGTAGGGAGAGACACAAGGAGAGGAAATTGGAAGAGGAGAGCGTGTGGAAATAATGTTTGTTTTGTTGTTGTAATGAACGAAAATCCAAGTTGCGAAGAACTTCGCTGCGACTCTTTTGAAAGACTTCGCTTGACAGGGCAATTCCAGTTTCTGAATGAGACGCTGACTGTCAGGGTTGATGAGAGCGGTCCAATCGAGGTAGCGCAAGTTTGAGTCGGCAGCCATTGGAGTTTTGCGAAACGATTTCGACTTGTGCCTTTCAAACTTCCTTCTTCTCACTGTCTGTCGCTTCCTGTTAGATTCTCTGTTCTGTATGCCTCTTAGATGACTTCCACATCAATCAAGGTTAGCTCCCGTTCTCTCGCGCTCTTCCTCCTCTCGCTAATTTCTCATCATTTTCTATCTCTTCAGTCAACTCCCCTAGTCTGTCACGGGTGCGCCTCACTCTGCTACGCATCTTCAGAACCCCTTACTGATGTTTGTGGTAATGACGTGCAGTCACACACGTCCTGTACCTTCCCTTCATTTCTCCCCACTCCTCCCATCTTCCTCTTCCTCTTCAGACCCGAGTTATCTATTGATCTCTGCATGTAAAGATGGGAAACCAATGTTACGTGATTGGTACGCCCTCTCTCTCTCTTCACACTTCACAAACAGGGAAAGAAAAAGTTGGCTGATGAAGATTGGGGGTTAGGTTGGGAGATTGGCAAGGAACTTTTACGGGTGAAGGGAAGAAAGGTCATAAAGGAGCTGTATGGGAGGCTAGGTTGGCGAGGGATGCGAGTCTTGCCGTGACTAGTTCAGCGGATTTCTCTGCGTACGTTTTCAAACTTTGTTTCCATCCTCTCGAGCTATTTGGCCTTGAGCTGATGGAATCCTTTTGAAGGGAGTACAGTAAACTATGGGATGCGACGAATGGAGAGTGTCTATTAACGTTACCTCATTCACATATCGTTAAAACTTGCGATTTATCCATTTCCTCCTCCCTTTCTTCACCAACTCAAATCAGGGTCTTGACTGGAGGATTCGAGAAGAAAGTAAGAATATGGGATTTATCGAACCTTGGTCAATTGAATATGGAAGGAGAGGAGATTGGGGAGGAGGGAGTAAAAGTTTTGGTTGATCGAGAATTGGGGAATGCTGGATTGAGTCATGAAGGGAACGTGAGGAAAGTATTGTGGGATGAAGAGAGAGGTTGTGTCATCAGTATGGGTGAGGATAGGTTGATCAAGTGAGTCTCAACTCATTGTCCGAACACACTTCCGAGAAGAGCTGAGTTCATCAATCGTGAACGCACAGATGGTGGGATTTAACAACACTGGAGAAGGTGCATCAACTCTCTATGCCCAACAACGATCCCATAACATCAATGGAGAAATCCCTCGACTCTTCTCTCCTCGCTCTAACTCACGGTCAATCCGTAACTTTCCTTTCCCTCTCAACGTACGTCTCTTCTCATCTCTTCCTTTCCTCTCCCTCGCTGACACTGGCTTCTCTCTAGTCGCACACCCGTCTTCACGCATCATCTCTCCTATGCACCATCCTCAGTATCCCTCAATCCAATCGATCAAAAAACCTTCATCACCGGTTCACTCAACGATGAATGGGTTCGAGTACACTCTGCAGAGACGGGTGAAGAGTTGGAGGTGGGAAAAGGTCATCATGGACCGGTACATCAAGTTAGTTTTAGTCCGGATGGGGAAATGTACGCGAGTGGTTCAGAGGATGGTATGTTTTCTCTTTCTCTCTGTTTTGGAAGGGTGATGGAGCTGATGATGAGGAGAAATGAATAGGTACGGTGAGATTGTGGCAGACTAGTCCGAAGAATTATGGGTTGTGGAGAATCAACGATGGGAACGAATAGAGAATCAGCTGCAAAAGAGAACTGGTATTCTCGACCTTCAGACTCCGCTTTCTCTCAGACGAGAATAAGCTCAGGCAAGAGTGGTGTGGTATGCTGAGGGACTGCGAGAGGAAGCTCGAAGGGAGGACTCATTGTCTCGCTCCGCCTTTCCTCAGAAGAAAAACAGGGTTGGAAAACGGCAAATTTCAGGTTTGTAAGTCACTCAACGTTTCGTAAAATGGCTCTTCTAGTGACTCCTTGTGTTTAAGAGGAGAGGGATACGACTCCTGACTCTGATGTTGGAGGGATCGTCTTCGAGATGTGCGACTTCTTCACCCGACTGGGCGAACTGAGCTGGCCCGGTGATGCCGATGAGGCGGAGAGTTGCAGCAATCTCATCACTGTGCTCGTCGTAGTGTTGACGCCAATCAGCGACTGTCTTGAGGTTCGACTGCTCCTTTTGAGCTGTTAGAGAAAGATTCACCGATGGGAAAAGACAATGAACTCGCCGATGCTTCGCAGAGCTTGAGATAGCCATCTTCGTCTAACGATAAAGATCGTTTCGCAGCGAGAGCTCCAAGTAGGAGGTCCCAATCGTCGTCGTCAAAGAAAGCTTTGGCGACGTTCGAGGTCGAAATCGCAACCGAGTCTGGAAAGACCGATATCGTCAGCGCGGCTGAAGCTTGTGTACTGAGGGTAGAGCTTACTTGGACTCGACGAACGCAGAGTTTCCGATGAGGCTTTGGAACTCGCGAGTGTTTCGCTCGGAGCAGTTTCGACACTTCGCTGTCCGTCTTTGTTCGAGGTCTGTTCACATGAAGGGCATTAGCAGGAGTACATAACGTCTTTTTGACACAGTAGGTGTACAAGATCTTTCACCTCTTCCTCCTGGTGTTGCGGCCACATCGCTTCATCGGCATTTGGCGAAACCGATTCGATGGGCATGGAAACCTCCGAAGAAGCCGGTTGCATTGCCATCAGGATCTGTTGTATAACGCTCCGTTGTTATCGGAGCGAGGTCTTTCGATTGGATGTGAGAGGAGAAGGAAAGAAGGGGGAAAAATTTGAAGCTAGTCCCAATTGGTGACTGCGGAACTCCGAAGGACCTGAAGCAGTCGTTGCGAGGCAGGGTGTAGCTCTTGCAGACTGACGTAGAGGCCTGGACGCCATCGGACGACACGTAGAAGATGGTAAGGGGAAGTTCGGAGGTTGAACTCAGCTTCGTTTCCAAGCTCCGTTGTTTCCCTTGCCTCATGCTTCAATCGGCCAAAGCGAGCCTACAGAAGAACAATAAAGCTTGTTTTGCGAGACCACCCAAATCCAGGACTTAGGCTAACCCTACTCTGACATTCCAATCCGACCAAGAAGGTTCATTTCGTAAATCACCCTCTGCCGAAACCATCCCTCAACCTCTCCTCCATCCTCTCCCAATCCAAGTCCTCAACGATCCCTTCCTTCATTCCCCCCTCCTCATACTTCAATTTGAGCTTTCGAATCACGAGTGAAGAGTCTCGAGGTTTTAGTCTTCGAAGTTTCGGGACGGTATCGTAGTGGAGTTGGGAGAAGAGAGGGGCGAGGAAATCGAGATGAATGTCTATTGAGGAGTCGCGAGTGGCGAAAATGAAGTCGGGATCGAAGGAGAGGAGATGGGAAGCGAGGGAAGGGGACTCGACGAGAGCGGGAGAAGCGGCTGAGGGTGGAGCAGCGCCGTTTGAGGGTTGAGCAGAAGTAGAAGACGGAGCGACCTGTGTCGATGCGTCGATCAATTTGTCTTTCGTTGGAGCGAGCTGAAGAATGGGACCAAAGTCAGTTTGCGAAACGACGTCGGTTCGAGAACGGTTCTGACTCACCTTGTTGGCGTTCTGCTCTCCAGCATCCACCTTGGCACGGCGATTCAGTTCAGCTTGTGATAGTCTCGACAAGCGCGGACGAGAGACAGTCGCAAAAATCGGTAATTTGGGAGACGATTCGAAAGGCTAAGAGCGAACCTGTCCTGAGTGAGATCTAGGACTGAGAGCGAGAGAGATGCTCACTTTGATGTCAACATCAGGTGAAGGTGTAGGTAGCTGTTGCCCAGTCGAGGGAGTCGCTTGAGAAGTGGAAGGAATCGGAAGAGACGAATTGGGTTTCTGCTTGTCTGAATCTGATTCGGGAGATCTTCCTCCAGTCTCACGCTCGAAACGAGGCTGTCAGACAAACATGCCAGCTACATCAGTCTCATAGTACTATAGCTGGTGAAGCCGCAGCCTGACTGACCTTGTCTGCCGTCGCATCGTTCTCGTCGTTTCCGCTTGAATTGCTCTCTCGATCATGTTCATTTACTGAAGCAGGACTCGTCGCGTTCGTCGACACTACAGGAGTCTCCTCCTTCCGTTTCGCTTTAGCTTCAGTTCCGATAGACTTTGCTTTTGATCGATGCGAAGAATAAGCGTTCGAATCGATTTCGAGGATGAACGACGAGTCGCTTCGCTTGCGGCGAGTAGACGACTGTACGACGGGAGATTCCCTACACTCGTTAGCGTTGGTAGGTACTTCGAGTGAAAGGAAGCCATTACGTACAGGGGGACCCGATTGACGATTCGTCGGAATCGAATTCTCCTTCGCCTTCACTTCCTTTCCACTCTTGTCGTCACTTCTCTTCACCCTTGTCGTTGTGCTCGAGGCGTCAGAAGTAGAGGCCTTGATGTTCAGTGTTTGAGGAAGAGTTCGAGCTGGACTATCGTTCGAAGCTGCCCGTTTGCGAAGACTCGTTTGATTGTCGAATTGATCGGGTCGCTCCTCATTTCCAGATCTTGTTCGCTTTCGATTTCGAGCTGTATAGGTTACTAGAGGTTTCGAAGTTGTAGATTGAGGGTTTAGTTCGGGAAACGAGATTTCCTTCGATGAGGAATTGAACGAAGCAGCAGATGATCGAGATGATTCAGGGGTTTTCCGCTCGGATGGAGAGGTTGATAGCTACTCAATCGTATCTACCGCTGTCAGTCACCTGTACCTCATTGCCTTTCCTTCATTCAGAGGTCTTGAAAGTGAGAGCTCACCTTGTTCGATGCAGAACGCTTTCCTGGCGTAGCTGTAGCTTGTGCGATATCTTGTACCATCTTACTCGGGATCTCGCTAGTTTTTGAAGCTGCTGTAGTCTTGTGGGGTCGAGGGATTGATCAAGTTGATTGCTGATAAGCAAAGCCGACGAAGAACGAGCGAGAGCTTCGAGGGCTCGTGGTAGGCAGCTATAGGTTGATCTTGAAGGATGGAAGGCGCTAGAGCTAAAAGAGAGGAGTTGTGAGAGGCGGAGTGAAGTGAAAGAGAAGAAGATTTCGCAGAGTTCGTGGGACTGGATATCTTTCTCTCAATAGCGCGAGATGCAGGGACAGCTCTCAATAGTAGCTCTCAATGTTTCCGTCGAGGAGCCGGTACGAATTGCAGAATTCGCAACGTGAAAAAGCTTGATTGATTTTGAACGAAAAAAAAAGAGAAACCGGGTACAGCAAGAAGAGGAATGAACGACGAGAGGATCCCACGGGAAGAACAGAGACAGTACAGGTGAAATAGATCGTGAGGAAAGTGATATAGAGGGGTTGATGCGAGAGAAATAAAGGAAAGGAGGGAACGAAA
>Ga0308169_10006376_pt1 | contig 10429 bp, 4 predicted proteins | sample PhyBR1_2_FD_202139 | JGI IMG/M metagenome (GOLD analysis project Ga0308169, IMG submission 202139) | Phyllosphere microbial communities from UC Gill Tract Community Farm, Albany, California, United States - DLSLSB.R1 | ecosystem: Host-associated > Plants > Phyllosphere > Unclassified | place... | reverse complement strand
CGCACCGGGGGTACTCTCGTGCTCTCCGATCCGGGAGCTCTACTCGGCCTGTCCGGGCCGACCGAGATCGGCCGCTTCGTGTCTGGCAGCCTCATCCACGGGTCGTCAGGCGCACATGAGATGGAGCCCGACGGTTCGATCCGCGCGCTGGACACTTTCGGCCCGCGCGTGATCTGCAGCTCGACGGAACCGCGCGTCGACTGGCCAGAGGCGGTTTACGTCTGCATCGACGGTGCAGGCCCGCGCGCCTGTCGCGCCGACCCGGCCATGGCGGAGCTGATCGACCGGCTCCAGGCGTGGGCGATGCAAAGTGCCACGCTCGTTCGCGAGCAGTGGCGCGCGAGCGACGGCCGCGACGTGATGTCGTGGTTCGCCGACTTCGTCGGGCTGCGCCCGTCTCCGACGTCGACGCCGCTGCCCGTGCCCGTGCCCGTGCCCGTGAGGAGTACACCGGCTGATCTCATCGCTTCGGCGCTCGCTACCTGCATCGAGACGCTCGGCGACAGCATCTGCCTTGCGCATCTCACGCTGGAGGTAGCCCACAAGGGCGGGCTGGGCAGCGAGTTTACGCCGGAACGCATCGGCCGCTGGCTATCTACCTGCGAGGCGGTCGATCCCGCCGTTCCCGTTACGCGGCGCCGCCTGCAGGGGCAGATCACCCGGATATACGCGCTCGCGGTCCGGCCAGGTATGAACCCGGCGGGCGGAGACCCGTTCCTTTTCTGCCAGGCCCAGCCTTGCGCCACCTGCCGGTACGACCGCGTCTGCAGCTCGGTGCTCCCGCTTCTGCGGAGCGGCAAGGAACGCTTCCAGGCTGGCTAGTACCGCCGCTGCGTAGTCTTGCAGACCGGCAAGACTACGCAGGCAATATCCCCGGTATTCCGCATCACTCATCCATTGTGATGATCATCGATGTTCGCCGACGTTCGCCGCATCTCGGCGACATGAGACCGGTTATCGCTCAACAGACGAAGATATTGTCGTAGCGAACAAGATATCTCGGAGTTGTGCCGGTTTGCCCGGCATCACTCATGAGCAGACACTCAACCACATGGGAAGTTTCTAAAAAAAATGACGTCAGATTTTTGACGAAATGGAGGAAAACCAAGGGTTTGGAGGTCGGGTCACATGACGTCGAGGAACGAAGGGTCAGGAAGGGTCTCATGTGCGTGTCGGATGCTGATCATGTGCGAGGGAAAAAGAGATGAAACCCTGGCTCCTCGTGACGGTCGGCACAACATCAACAGTATCTGAAAAGGATAACGGTATGAAGCAGCTGTCGCTTTTGGACCCCGTGGACGTCGCGTCGAGCGGTGCGCCGACAAGCCTATCGTCGGACAGGCCGGGAGCAGGGGCCCGCTCTAAAGTCTCATCGTCCGGAGATCGCTTGCGCGTGACCGGGGTGATCGGGCGCACGGAAAGTGGCGACGCCGCTGCGCCGCTAGCTCTGATCGGACAGTTGGACACCATGTGTCTGGCCGATGCCACCCTTCGTGCCATGCGGCGGGCAGCCACGGACGCGAAGACCTTGCCTCGTCGGATGCTGGCCGAATGGTTCGCAAGAGAGCGCGAGAGCGGGCGTCCGCTGCCGAGACAGGGCCTTGGATATTCCGAACGGCTGATCCTGGCTGACGCGGGGGTGCCGTGGGAGTTCTACGTCTTTGACCCCGAGCTTCGGAACCTCATGGCCGTGTTCGGCAGCCAGTTCCAGCTGACGGTCGATCAGGTTCCTCGGCTCGCGATCAACGACAACGAGCAGAGCATCGTCGCCATCTTTCGACGTCAGCTTGACGAGATGGAGGCCGCCGGAATCCATGTCCCGCGATACCATGACGGTCACGACCGTGCCTCGCTCCATGCCGTCGCGGATCTGCTCGGTGCTCCGCGGGCGTTGCTCTGTAACTACGGCGGTCTTCAGAACGAGCTGCGTTCCAGGATCGGATCGGGGCGTCTCCTGCTGGGTGACGTCTTCGTGGATGGTTTTAAGATCTCGAAGGCACGACGGCGCGAGCTGAGGGGACGGACGGATAAAGTGCTCGGCAGATATCTGTCCGAAGGGATGCCGATACCGGCCCATCCCGAACGGTGGGACAAGATATGGTTCGAGCACATACTCGACGAGGCGGGGATCGAGGACCTTCACGAGCGTGACATGCTGTCGTTCGACAAGCCCTTCCGTCGTTCACTGACGAGCGTGATGGACAGGGTCGGGCTACGGCCTATCGTCCTGTCCAAGGAGGAGCAGGTGCATCGCTCCTATGGCGATCTTCGCGTTCAGGATGGGAACGCAATCGCCCTCGTCAGGCAGGACTACCGGCGGGCGAACCCCGATCGTGAGCCCGGGGGCGACAGCGAGAAGCGCTACGTGGCGAACGAGATGAGCTATCTGAACCGGTTCGCCCGCTCGCTCGGCCGGCAGGATGACGATCCGGTCTCGGTCGACTTCGAGACATCCGGCTTCGAGCGACGCGTGGCAACTGGCTATCTCGACTCCACGAATGGGAACATCAACTATGCTAGGTCGCTGGAACGCTGGCGGGATCGCATATCGAGACTGGAGACCGCTGGCGAGCTGCCGCCGTCGTTCCATGCGGCGTTCGCCTCCGCGATGAAGGCGGTGTCGATCGACGCGAAGAGCCTTTCGGATGCGATCGGAGCACCGCGCAAGTTGATCTATTCCTGGCGCGTCGGCAGCCTGCTGCCGACATACGGTACCGAGCACTTCGTCGAGCGTGCGGAGCAGGCGCTCGGCCTTCCAAGCGGAACGCTTCGCTCCCGCCTCGGCGAGCTGACGAGCGGTCATTCCTCCAAGCTGAAGTCGATCGTGCTCGCGGACGGCAGGAAAATCGCGCTTTCGGGGCTCTGGCGCTATCTTCCCCTGGGCGCCGCCTCGTGGACCGAGGACCAGCTTCGGCCGGAGGTCGAGCAGGCCCTCGAACGTCGGAACGGTCCTGAGACTGTCTCCCGCGCGCGGCTGTCTTCAGTCCGCGACCCGGCCAACCGGCTGCCGGACATGGACCCGAGCTGCGCGATCTGGGTCCAGTTCGAGGATCTGGTCCGCTTCAAGACGGGGTCGACGTCAGACGGCCGGACCACGGTGGCAGGTCGGCGCTGGATGACCGCCGCCTCGGTCGAGCGCAACCGGGACCTCGTCGAATTCTTCACCCGCTGGTGCGCCCTGCCTGCGGATCAGGGCGGACTCGGTCTCGCCCCGGACCAGATCACTCTGGCGCTCGTGCTGAACGCCACGGTGATCAAGGCCTATGTGATCTGGCGCATTCACCGGACCGCCCACGTCACGGTGCAGGGCAAGGCAATCGGAGACAGGATCACAGCGAGCGAGGTTGCGATCGTCTCCTTCTTCGCAGGTCTCCTCGACGAAGAGCATGGCTACCTTCCCCAGTCCGCGAGTCAGGTCGGCACGATCGAGCCGGTGCCTGTGACTTTCGACCTCCCCGACATCCGGTTCCTGAAGGCCGGACCCGAGGTCGACTTCTCCAACGTCACCACGCATATCGTCATGTCTGATCGGCTGGTCGCTCTCCTGCAAGAGAACTGGGAGTCGACCATCACGCAGACCCGGCGGCAGCTGAAGGCGTTCGCATCGGACATGAGGGCAGCTCATAGAGCGCTTCGCGGCACGCACGAGAAGATCGAGCCGATCCTCCGGCATGAACGTCCGATAGCAGTGATACTCCGGATGGCGGCGGATGCGCGAAAGCACGTTCGCGCGCGTGAGACTTCGAGGGTCCGACACGCCAGGGACTATCAGCGGATCGTCGCGGCGCTCATGCTGGTCCTGGTCGTCTTCCGCTCGGCCACTCTCCGGAACCTGCGATGGACCGGAGACGCCACGGGTGACCTGATGCTCATGCCCGGCGAGTACCGGCCGGATGCAGAGGGTGCGCTGCTCTGGGTGCCCGAGCACTTCGACATCGTCGTCGATTCGGATGCGTTCAAGAACTCGATGAACTCCCTGTTTTTCGGACCCAGCTGGAAGCGTCGGAACTTCGAGAAGGAGATGAGGAACTGGGGCGACTTCACGGAGGTGATGAAGCATTATCTCGATGTCTGCCGGCCGATCCTGCTTGCGGGGCGGAAGTCAGATCTCCTGTTCCCGCCTCCTCGTGGCAAGGACGAGTGGGACGAGTTCAACTTCAACGGCCTGGTGACCGGCTTCACGAAGACCTGGTGTGTGTACAATCCTCGCTTCGACACCGGTATGCGGGGTGTGAGCGTCTTCGGGCCGCACCTCTTCCGGGATATCGTCGCTACGGATATCCTCAAGAACTTCTCAGGCCCGGAGCGCTGGGAGCTTGCAGCCCGGACTCTGGCGACGGGGGTCAGGCAGGTTCAGGAGCGGTACGGGTGGATCGACCAGCGGCGGGAGATCTCCAAGGCGGATCACATATTCGATGCTGCCGACGAGCTCGCTCGCGGCGGCCGAGCACTATGGCCCAAGGAGGGGTGAGATGATACCGTCGCCGCCGGTGCGACCCTTTGGTCGAGCCGGCGGCGCGGCTTACCGTGTCGGCACCAGCGCTGGACGAACGGTCTGCCGCTGGCGAAACAATCGCGTTCGAGACGAAGTCTAAACAGGTGTGTCATAGTGTCGCGGAACGGAATCTTCAGGGTCCGCTATTGCGAGACGGAAAAGGCTCGGTAATCTGGTGTCGGCAGCGAGGATCGTGGGCATGATCGGAAGCAGGAAGAAGTGAACGACGTTGTTTCCGGAAACCGGGCGGACCGGACATACCTAGCGCGACTGGGCGAGCGCACCATGACCAAAGCTCTCAGGTACGCGCGAAAGGGATCGTCCGCAGACGATTCGACTACGCCGCTGCAGCTCAAGTTGGGCTCCCATGTCGGGCTCATCGTGCATTACGTCACGACCGATCCTCCGTTCGATGAGGCGCGGACGTTCGATCGCATCCGGCGGCTCGTGCGGGAGCTGGATCACTTTGCCGAACCGACCGACGACGATACGCATAGGGGATCCGTCCCCGCGGCTCATCCCTAGGCGATGACCCGTCCCTAGGGGGCGGGCTCGTTCTCGACGAGCACGCAGGCCCCCTGTTCCAGGTCCGCCTGAAGGGCCTTGAATTTCCCTGTCGTGCGGGTCCCGTCGCGATAGACGACCGTGACCTGGTCGTTGCGTCCCAGATGCCGATAGTGACTGCGATGGGGCGGCCGAACGGAGCGGACCGAAGTGACCTTGCTAAGGAACTCGGAGATCTGCGCTACGAGGTCGACGGGGAGATCTCGCTCGGGCGCCGCGGTCGTCTCCTCCACGAGCATCATTCCGTCCAGAGCCAGGGTCCGGGCGGTTTCATGGTCTTCGGCTCGCAGGGCTGCGACGACCTGCACGTACCGTACCAGCAGAAAGGACTGACGGAGCCGGGGGTCGGTGGGCTTCTCCAGAGCCGACGCCGCCGCGATCAGCCGCTCGTTCAGTTCGGATCCGCCATTCTCGTTGCCGTCGGCGGCGATCGAAAGAAGCGTAAGGTGGTCGTTGCGCGTCAGCGCCTCGTCTCCACGACCCATGATCTCGAGATAGCGGTCGGCGAGATCCCAGGAGGATTCGCCTTTCTGCAACAGCACGGTCCGACCTACCTGAAGCGCGAGAGCCACGCGGACTCCGCCGACCAGACCTTCGTCCAGGATGTCCCACGCCAACACTTCCATGTCCGCTTTCTCGTCTGCGCGAGCAAGCCCGTCGAAGGCAAAACTCCAGACGACGCCGGGCTCGACGCCCGCATTCCGGGCCAGTTCACCGACGGCCTCGCGAAGGCCCTCGCGTCCTTCGAACGCCCGTATCTTCAAAGCGGCGGCTCCGAGTTCCCTGACGCTCCGGCGCTTGAGATCGGTCGTCACGAAGGCCCGCCGGAGAACGAGACTATAGCGGCGGCCATCACCTTCGCTGGCCAGCATCGTGGCGGTAGCCAGCGAAGGCGTCTCACCCTGAAGACGAAGGGCGCGTTCGAGATAGTCGCCGCGGACAGACCCATCGCTCAGGGAGGCCAGCAGTTCGACCGCCTGCAGTTCGTACCGATCCAGTTTCGCGGCGGGGTTCACGGCGCGGGCGGCGTCGAGCGACGCAAGAGCCTTCCTGCCGAGATCGACCGCTTCCCCTCGCCGGGCGGGAGAGATCGCCGCAAGTTGCGCAAGTCCTAGGAAGATGCGCATCCGCTCGACGGGGGTCGGCAAGGAACGAAGTGCAGCCTGGTAGTCCTGCTCGGCCAAGATGTACGATCCGAGAGCCTTTCGGGTCCTCGCAGTCCAAAGCAGTACCGAAGGCTCGCGCGTCGCACCGCCGAGAGAGCCGAAGGTTTCAAAGGACCGAAGTGCCGCGTCGAAGGCGCCGATCTCGAACTGCGCGATGCCGAGCTTCAGCACGTCCTGCCGCTCTTCTCGCGTCCATTGGCGTCCCTCCAGGAAGCGATCGTAGGCCAGTACTGTTTCGTGAAAGTCCAGCTCCCGAAAAGCCATCTGGGCCGATACGAGGTGATGGCGAGCCGCCGTCTCCAGTTCCTGGAGCCAGCGGCCGGAGATCGCTCGGTCTATGATGCGGTTCCGGAATTCCGGCTGTCGATCGCCTGGCACCTGTGTTGCGATCCCCGCGAGATGCAGCAGGCTGCGCTGCCTGTCGGACAGATCTTTGCCGTCACGCAGAGCAAGTACGCCCAGCCGAAGATCCCGCTCGGAACTCACCAGGGTGCGTATATGATCGATCGGCGGGCGGTCGAAGGAAGTGAGGAATAGGCGGTCCACTGCATCGTCGACGACATCCGAGGTGATCGGCTCGCCCCCGAGTTCCACCATGTCCAGTTCGGCGGCCAGATCCCATGTGAGGCGGGGATTGCCGCTCGTCCAGTGCATGATCCGGTCGATGACGGTAGGGGAAAATGAGAGCGCCGCCTTCTGGAGAAACTGAGCGACCTGATCGGTCGTGAAATCCCGGAGGAAGATCTTCTGTCCGATGTTGAACGGCGAGATCGACTTGTCGGTGATGAGCTGGGACGGCTCTGCGACGCCGGCGAGCACGAAGGTCAGTCGAGCGAGCGACGGAGTGTCTTCTCGCGCGAAGTAGAGACTTCGGATGTGGGCGAAGACCGCGTCGGAGAACGTCCGGCCGGTAAGGCCGTCTACTTCGTCGAGGATCAGGACCAGCCGACCGTCCCATCCGTCCAAAATTCTGACAAGCGTGCGCTCGAAGACGCCCGAGGGATCGCCATGCCCGGTATCGCGTAGCTCGGCGAGCGCCGTGGCGGTTTCCTCTCCCGCGAACAGGTCGGGATGGGCCGCCGTCGCAAGCTCCAGCAGTCGCCGGTAGAAGGCGGGTGCCGATTTCGAACGCAGGGAGAGATCGGCGTAGACGAAGCGTAACTTGTCGCTGCCCAGCTTGCGACGCGCATGAAGAAGGAGGTTGGTCTTACCCACCTGGCGCGGGTCCAGAACATACCCGGGCCGACCCATCTCCGCTATTATGGACGCAAGCTGCCGATCGGCCGCACGCTCGACGTAAAGGCTGTCGGGTATGATCGCGACCGATGGAAGGCGAGGGGCGCTCATGGTGCCAAGCTGCCGGTGGTCGCCGCCAGGGCATCGTCGACGGCATCGGGGGAGGACGAGTCGAGCATACGGAGGTTGCCTAGGAACACCTTGATGAATCTGGGGGACGTGTGCGGCGATCTCAAGACGCGGCGAACTACGTCTTCGTCGAGCTCGATGCCGAGCTCCGGTGCGATCTGCCGCAGTAGCGCCTCGAGCTCAGCCTCTGACCAGTCGTCGATGCCGAATACGGCGAGGCTCTCGGACGCCAGATCATTGCCTTCGAATGCCTTGCCGGGGTCTTTGAGCGAGGTGAAGACGAGCCTTACCGGTACCCCTGGCGCCTGCGCGGCGTGGCGTAACACCATGGCGCGAACTGCGGCGAAGAATGCGTTCTCCGCCGCATCCCCCAGTGGAATCTCCTCGACGAGCAGGGCCGCCAGTCCGTTGCCGGCCTCCACGTTGAGAAGGTGGACGATACGATCGATGACGTCCGCGGACCCTGGATCTGACGCCTCGATCCCCCGGGACAGCTGGGTCTCCATCACAGACAGGACGCGATCGAGGCCACCGCCGGCCGCGCTTCCGAGGCTGATCTGTCGCTGACGGCCGCCCAGCCTCACGAGAACCCGGGTGATGCAGACGGTCTTGCCGCAGCCAGCCGATCCGTGCAGCCAGAGATTTCGATACGGGACGATCTGCGCGAGGCGCCCGTCGCCTGGGCGTACCAGATAGTAGGGCTCGTCGTCAGGCGTATACCGATAGAACAGCGGATTGCCCATGCGAGCCGGCGGTGAAGTGCCGAGGCCGGTTTCCGGCGTCGATGGATCCGTCGGTTCCGCGACTGCGGCGGCTCTGGTCCCCAGCGTTCCAACCGCCCCGCCGGCGAGAGCGAGCGCGGCGTTCCTCACGACCCGATAGGACATATCGTCGGTCTTTGCGGGCTTGATGACCGAACGATGATCGCTGCCGTTGACCGTCCGTTTCTCGACCTTCATCCACAGTGGCGCTGAACTCTCCGGCGGCACGCACCCGTCCTGCATGGCGGTGACGTTCGTCATGGCGAAAAGCCGATCGCAATCCATCGCGACCCAGGCCTCGTTGAGCTGGCGTATGAACGGGGAGCCAGGCGCAAGTTGCGCCAACTGCTTATGATCGGCCGACAGCCTGACGCCGTAGCGCGCCAGCGAGCTGCCTTCATGGGGCACCGCGAAGAAGACGATCCCACCGACGTTCGTCGGGGAGACGCGCATCGTCAGGTTCACGAGCCATTTGCGAGCGACCAGTCCACCCATGCTGTGGGTGACGAGGAGGACCTGATCGTAGTCTGCGCAGCGTTCGATGAGCTCCGTGTGCAGGCCGCCCGCGAGCGTCTCTATCGTGGCGGCGACGGGAGAGAACCAGCCGCGCCAGAAAGACGACGGCTGGCTGATGAACGCGGTCTCGAACCCGTCGAGGTCCGGGTCGGCGTCGATCAGGGTCTTGAACGCGCCCCAGCTCTTTTCGTCGGACCCGCCAAGCCCGTGCAGAAAAAGGATCAGTCTCCGCATAGCTCGGCGTCCAGCATTCCTGCCGTCTGCCTTCTAGGAGGGCTCAAGTCAAAGCGATGCTCGCGATTCTCCCGCCACTGTCGACGAGATGAGGCGGGCTTCGACAATCGTCGGGAGCGGATGTCGATAGCCTTGCCGCATCGTACGGCGTTCGCCTCCCGCAGGGAGAACCCCTCCAGCCTCCGCTCGCGGATTATCGCATCGGCCGCTTCTATGAGCGCCTCCCTCAGCCGGCCATGGTGGTAGGTGGCACGCTTGCCTGGGTTGGCTTCCTTGCTCGGTGTCATCGTTCAATCGCTCTCGCCGGCAAAGGCCGCCCGCGGGCATTCGACTGCGGCCAACAGCAAAGCCGCCATCCGCCCTCGAACGGACGATGCACCGTCTTCTTCGATCCCGCAGGTTAGCCATCTTCCGAAGCAAGGACAGCGCGATCGATCGGCTTCGGTATCTCCGTGTTCGGCGTTATTCGCGAGGTCATCCTTGAACGGGCTGTGGGCGTCGTTGCCCACAGGCTGCATCTTCCTGACAGGAGGTGGCTGCCTGCGTGCATCCGAAGACCAGCAGGCAGAGTAGGCATATGATAAGTCTCATTTCTTCTTCCTTCGTCGATGATCCATGGCGACACCGCACTGGTCGGTGGGGAATCGGCGGATGCCGTCTTCGGCGATGCCGCAGCATCGACCCGGGGGAGCGGGGGGCATATCGCCGGGTCGGGGCGGTTTCGAAGCCGCCAGATGTCGAACGCGGAGGCAGGTGGCACGATGGGCCTCGTCCTGCCGTCTGCCAGCAGAGATCCTGGTCAGCGGGCGGATCGGTTCAGGTGGCGCATGATCGCGTTTGTGGCCGCAGTGCTGCCTTAACCGCGTCCGATCTCGTAATCAGTCGCCGCTGGGACCCTGAACATGTCCAGCGGCCGGCGCTCGGGACAGTGCTCCATCAGCCAGCGCAATGCCGAGCGGACTTCATCGGACGGCGGCTCCGTACTACGTACTCTCGACCGCCACGGCTGGGATGGTACCAGACCAGTCGCATGGTTGAGCAGAAGAGAGGTCAAGGCATAGCGAGGTCAAATCTGGTAGTTAGCGGAGTGGCAGCTTTCGGGAGATCGGTTGGCAATAGCCGACATCGCGGGGCTGTCGCTTTTTCGAAAAGGACGGTGTCCCGGGACCGACCGGCTTTGGCGAGAGGCCGAGGTTCGCTACGAACGAATGGGAAGGTTGAAGCGGGCAAGACGGGGCGCGGGTTCCGTCATGGCTTCCATCCGCGGCCAAGGCGGTCGGTCAGGGCACGACTGTTTGTATCTACCTACCCCGGTTCCACGGAGATGC
>Ga0308169_10006375_pt1 | contig 10429 bp, 9 predicted proteins | sample PhyBR1_2_FD_202139 | JGI IMG/M metagenome (GOLD analysis project Ga0308169, IMG submission 202139) | Phyllosphere microbial communities from UC Gill Tract Community Farm, Albany, California, United States - DLSLSB.R1 | ecosystem: Host-associated > Plants > Phyllosphere > Unclassified | place... | reverse complement strand
CTGCTGCGCAGCCCAGCGGGAGCAAGCTCCCTCGCCACAGGTGTAGGCGGACATCAGGCTTTTATCCCCGATTATGGCGACAGGTATAAAGTCGCGAGAATGATTGGGTATAAAAGCCTCTCAAACCAGCTCCCGCCCATCCCCCTGCCGCCGTCGATCCTCCCGCGGACAGCGCGCGAACCGAGCCCGGTAACTGCGGGTGAAATACGACGGTGATTCAAAGCCACAGGCGATGCTCACTTCCAGCACACTCATGTCGGTCTGGCGTAGCAGTTGCCGGGCCTTCTCCAGGCGCAGGCGCAGGTAGAAATTGCTTGGGGTGTCGTTCAGGTGCAGGCGGAACAGGCGTTCGAGCTGGCGCCGTGTGACGCTGATGGATTCGGCCAGGGCCAAAGTGCTCAAGGGCGGTTCGCTGTGGGTTTCCATCTCGCCGATGACGTGCACCAGTTTCTTGTTGCGAATGCCGTAGCGACTGGCGATTTCCATGCGCTGATGGTCTTTGCGCGGGCGAATGCGGCCAAGCACGAATTGCTCGCTCACTTGAATCGCCAGCTCGGAACCGTGGGCCTGGCCGATCAAGTCGAGCATCAGGTCGATGGAAGCGGTGCCGCCGGCGCAGGTGATACGGCGACGGTCGATTTCGAACAATTCCTGGGTCACGCTGAGCTGTGGATAAGACTCTTTGAACGCCTCGATCGCTTCCCAGTGCAGGGTCACGCGATGGCCCTCAAGCAGCCCCGCCTCGGCCAGCACGACGCTACCCGTGTCGATGCCGCCGAGGGTCACGCCTTCGCTGTCCAGCCGATGCAACCAGCGCTCCAGGCCCGGAGTCGCGAACTTCAGCGGTTCGAACCCCGCCACCACCCAAAGGGTCGCGCCCTTTTTCAGTGGCTCCAGCGCGGCATCGGCGTTGACCGACATGCCATTGCTCGCCAGCACCGCCCCGCCGTCGGCACTCAGCACATGCCAGCGGTACAGCTCGCCGCGAAAGCGATTGGCGACCCGCAACGGCTCGATGGCTGAAATGAAACCGATGGCCGAGAACCCCGGCAGCAACAAGAAATAGAAATCCTGGGACATGGCGCGCACTCGGTTGGCGGGTAGCGTGCCGACCTTGATACGCCACAGGTCGCTGCAGTGCAAGAGCGCGTCGCCGCTGTGCGTTTTGCAAGACTGCGGGCTGCGTAACTTGGCATCACCGGCGCGCAGACACCGGAACCCATAACAATAAGCTGCCGAGGACCCCGCCATGAAACGATTGATCAGCTACTGCGTTCTTGCCCTGAGCGGTACCACTTTGTTGAATGGCGCCGCCCTGGCAGCCGAGCCCGCCGCGTGCCAGAACGTGCGCCTGGGCGTGGTCAACTGGACCGACGTCATTGCCACCAGCGCCCTGACCCAGGTGATGCTTGATGGCCTCGGCTACAAGACCAAACAGACCAGCGCCTCCCAGCAAATCATTTTCGCCGGCATTCGCGACCAGCGCCTGGATTTGTTCCTCGGCTACTGGAACCCGCTGATGACCCAGACCATCACCCCGTTCGTCGAGGCCAAGCAGGTCAAGGTGCTGGCAGATCCGAGCCTCAAGGACGCCCGCGCAACCCTGGCCGTGCCCACCTACCTGGCCGACAAGGGCCTGAAAACGTTCGCCGACATCGCCAAATTCGAAAAAGAACTGGGCGGCAAGATCTATGGCATCGAGCCGGGCTCCGGCGCCAACACCCAGATCAAGGCCATGATCGCCAAGAACCAGTTCGGCCTGGGCAAATTCCAACTGGTGGAATCCAGCGAAGCCGGCATGCTCGCCGCCGTGGACCGCGCCGTGCGGCGCAAGGAAGCCGTGGTGTTCTTTGGCTGGGCGCCGCACCCGATGAACGTCAATGTGCAAATGACCTACCTCACTGGCAGCGAAGACGCCCTCGGTCCGAACGAAGGCATGGCCACCGTGTGGACCGTCACCGCTCCGGACTATGCCCAGCAATGCCCGAACGTCGGGCGGTTGTTGAGCAACCTGACATTCACCGCCGAAGACGAGAGCCGGATGATGCAGCCGCTGCTGGATCACAAGGACCCGCTCGAATCGGCCCGGCAATGGCTCAAGGATCACCCGCAAGACAAACAGCGTTGGCTCGAAGGCGTAACCACCTTCGACGGCAAGCCGGCCGCCGACAACCTGAAACTGACCAGCAACTGACCCACCACTACCTATCTGCGCAGCGCTCGACGGCTGCGCAGTGACCGACCACGCCTGAAGGAATCCGCACCATGAACCACGACGTCATCATCACCTGCGCACTCACCGGTGCTGGCGACACGACCGCCAAGAGCCCCCACGTGCCGGTCACCCCGAAACAGATCGCCGAGGCCGCCGTCGAGGCCGCCAAGGCCGGAGCCACGGTGGTCCACTGCCATGTTCGCGACCCGCAGACCGGCAAGTTCAGCCGGGACGTGGCGCTGTACCGCGAAGTGATGGAACGCATCCGTGAGGCAGACGTGGACATCATCGTCAATCTCACCGCCGGCATGGGCGGCGACCTGGAGATCGGCGCAGGTGAACGGCCGATGGAGTTCGGCCCCAACACCGACCTCGTGGGCCCGCTGGCCCGCCTGGCCCACGTCGAGGCATTGCTGCCGGAGATCTGCACGCTGGATTGCGGCACCCTGAACTTCGGCGATGGCGACACCATTTACGTGTCCACCCCAGCGCAACTGCGAGCCGGCGCCAAGCGCATCACCGAGCTGGGGGTCAAGGCCGAGCTGGAAATCTTCGACACCGGCCACCTGTGGTTCGCCAAGCAACTGATCAAGGAAGGCCTGCTGGACAACCCGCTATTTCAGCTTTGCCTGGGCATTCCATGGGGCGCACCGGCCGACACCACGACGATGAAAGCCATGGTCGACAACCTGCCGGCAGACGCCGTGTGGGCCGGCTTCGGCATCGGCCGCATGCAAATGCCGATGGCGGCCCAGGCCGTGCTGCTGGGCGGCAACGTGCGGGTCGGGCTGGAAGACAACCTGTGGCTGGACAAAGGCGTGCTCGCCACCAATGGCCAACTGGTGGAGCGGGCCAGTGAAATCCTCAGTCGCCTCGGTGCCCGCGTGCTGACGCCCGCAGAGGGTCGCAAGAAAATGGGCCTGACCAAACGTAGCTAAACCAAAAGCACACATAGGATCTGCACTGACCGCAGATCCCAAGACCACCACAGATCGAGTGTGGGAGCAGGCTTGCTCGCGAAGGGGCCGGTACCTCCGATGGATCTTCTGTGAAAGGAATTCCGTCTTCGCGAGCAAGCCCGCTCCCACATTAGGAATCGGCGACCATTCAGGAAATGACTATGCGTTTTATCACCGACATCAAAACCTTCGCCGCCCTGGGCAGCGGTGTGATCGGCAGCGGCTGGGTCAGCCGCGCCCTGGCCCATGGCCTGGACGTCGTGGCCTGGGACCCGGCGCCCGGCGCCGAAGCGGCGCTGCGCAAACGCGTCGCCAATGCCTGGGGCGCGCTGGAGAAACAGGGCCTGGCCCCTGGGGCGTCGCAGGATCGGCTGCGCTTTGTCGCGACCATCGAAGAGTGTGTACGCGACGCCGACTTCATCCAGGAAAGCGCCCCCGAGCGCCTGGAACTGAAACTGGAACTGCACGGCCAGATCAGCGCCGCCGCCAAGCCGAACGCGCTGATCGGTTCCAGCACTTCGGGGCTTTTGCCCAGCGAATTCTATGAAGGTTGCACCCACCCGGAACGCTGCGTGGTCGGGCACCCGTTCAACCCGGTCTACCTGCTGCCGCTGGTGGAAGTGGTGGGCGGCAAACACACCGCGCCAGAAGCGGTGCAGGCTGCCATGCAGGTGTATGAATCCCTCGGCATGCGGCCGCTGCATGTGCGCAAGGAAGTGCCCGGTTTCATCGCCGACCGGTTGCTCGAAGCGCTGTGGCGCGAAGCCTTGCACCTGGTCAACGACGGCGTGGCCACCACCGGTGAAATCGACGACGCCATCCGTTTCGGTGCCGGGTTGCGCTGGTCGTTCATGGGTACGTTCCTGACCTACACCCTGGCCGGCGGCGATGCCGGGATGCGCCACTTCATGGCCCAGTTCGGCCCGGCGCTGCAACTGCCGTGGACGTACCTGCCGGCGCCGGAGCTGACTGAAAAACTCATCGACGACGTGGTGGACGGGACGAGCGAGCAACTGGGCAGCCACAGCATTTCGGCCCTGGAGCGCTATCGTGATGATTGCCTGCTGGCGGTGCTGGAGGCGGTGAAAACCACCAAGGCGAAACATGGCATGGCCTTCACCGAATAACCCCTGTGGGAGCGGGCTTGCTCGCGAAGAGGCCGGTACATCCGGTGGATTTTTTGCGAAAGGAATGCCGTCTTCGCGAGCAAGCCCGCTCCCACACGAATTTCAATCATCTGATGGATTGTCGATCATGCCCACTCTAACCACCTACCAAACCCGCATCCTCACGGAATGGGTCGATTACAACGGCCACCTGCGCGACGCCTTCTACCTGCTGATCTTCAGTTATGCCACCGATGCGTTGATGGACCGGCTCGGCCTGGACAGCCAGAACCGCGAGGCCAGCGGTCACTCGCTGTTCACCCTCGAACTGCACCTCAACTACCTGCACGAAGTAAAACTCGACGCAGCCGTGGAAGTGCGCACGCACATCATCGGCCATGACGCCAAGCGCCTGCACCTCTACCACAGCCTGCACTTGGCGGGCGGCGATAAAGAGCTGGCCGGTAATGAGCAAATGCTGCTGCACGTCGACTTGGCCGGCCCGCGTTCGGCGCCTTTCACGGAGCAGACCTTGGGCAGACTCACCGCCCTGCTCGATGAACAGTCCGACCTGCCACCCCCGGCCCACATCGGACGGGTCATCGCGCTGCCAGCCGCCCGATAAGTCCGCAACAGGAGATCGCCATGAACACCGCCGCCGCTTTTGCCGACTTCCGCCGATATCCCCGGATCTGCGCACTGGGCGCGGTGACGCCCATGGCCGACCGGGTACAGGTCACCTGGGCCGACAGCCGGGTCAGCCCCTTCCATCATCAATGGCTGCGGGACAACTGCCCTTGCCCTGAATGCGTCTACAGCGTCACTCGGGAACAAGTGCTGGAAATCGTCGACGTCCCCGAACACCTTGCCCCCGCTACCGTCGGCCTCGACGACGAAGGTTGCCTGTGCGTCAGTTGGCAGGACGGTCACCAGAGCCGTTTCGATCCAGGCTGGTTGCGCGCTCACGCCTACGATGATCAATCCAGGGCCGAGCGCCTGGCGAACAAACCTCGGCCCCAGCTATGGCAGCACGATCTGCAACTGCCGGTGTTCGATTACCCGACGCTGATGGAAGACGCCGATGCGTTGCTGCACTGGCTGCTGGCGGTGCGCGACATCGGCCTGACCCAGGTACGCGGCGTGCCCACCGAACCGGGGTCACTGAAACAGATTGCCCAGCGCATTTCCTTTATCCGCGAAAGCAACTTCGGCGTGCTGTTCAACGTGCAATCCAAGGCCGACGCCGACAGCAACGCCTACACCGCTTTCAACTTGCCACTGCACAGCGATTTGCCGACGCGGGAGTTGCAGCCGGGGCTGCAGTTCTTGCATTGCCTGGTGAATGACGCTGAGGGTGGCGAGAGTATTTTTGTCGACGGCTTTGCCATCGCCGAGACGCTGCGCCAGGAAGATCCCGAAGCCTTCGACGCGCTGTGCCAGATCCCGGTGGAATTTCGCAACAAGGACCGTCACAGCGATTACCGTTGCCTGGCGCCGATCATTGCGCTGGATGCCCTCGGGCATGTCTCGGAGATCCGCATGGCGAACTTCCTGCGCGGGCCGTTCGACACCTCGGTCGAGCAGATGCCCCGGCTGTACCGCGCGTACCGTCGCTTCATCGCCCTGACCCGCGCGCCGCAGTTTCGCGTGATGCAACGCCTGGAACCCGGCCAGCTCTGGTGCTTCGACAACCGCCGCACCCTCCACGCCCGCAACGCCTTCGACCCGGCCTCGGGGGCGCGGCATTTCCAGGGTTGTTATGTGGATCGGGATGAGTTGTTGTCGCGGATTCTGGTTCTACAACGCTAGACCGCGTAACGGCCATTCGCGAGCAAGCCCGCTCCCACAGGAGTCCGGGTTCCCATGTGGGAGCGGGCTTGCTCGCGATAGCGGTCTGTCCGGCAGCCCATCTCCCCCTGTTTCACCCAGGCAAAAAAATCCCCGATCAAGCCGTGACTGGATCGGGGCAGGTGCGTTACTGGAGGAGCCGTCGCGCGAGGGTGACCAAACCATCGTGATTCAGCTTGAGTTCAGTGTGCCCAGTACGGGTTCGCGAGAGTTAGCCGAAAACGACCTGTTCATAGGTATCCGGGCCATTGCGACAGTTTGCCCTTGCCGCCGCTTCGGACGGCTACCAGAATCGAGGCACGACCCCAATCCCTGAACAAGGAAAAGCGTCATGATGTACGCCGATTTGATCGACCAGGAAGACCTGCTGGGCCAGCTCAAGGCCCTTGGGCTCCAGATACCCAGCGGCTCTACGGCCGAGCAGGCGTGTGAGTGCGCCGTGCGGGGCTTGGACCGGGCCCGCGCCAATGAGCTGCGGCGGATGGTCAAGGACATGTACACCAGCAGCGCCACCATCCTGCCAGCCGTGCGCCAAGCGATCGATAAGCAGTTGCTGCCGGCATTGACCGAATATCAGCAAAACCATAGCGCTTGACCCTGTGGCGAGGGAGCTTGCTCCCGCTCGGCCGCGAAGCGGTCGTAAACCTGGCTACGCTATATGTCCGAGACACCGCATAGGCCGGTTTTGGGACTGCTTCGCAGTCCAGCGGGAGCAAGCTCCCTCGCCACAAAAGCTGTTGCGCTAGAGCCTTACGCTGGCAAACGTCGACTCATTGCGCGCCTGGCTCAGCGCCGACAGCGGGCCGGACAGCGGCGACAGCACTAGTGCCTGTGGCAGCGGCATCATCGCCACTTGCTGCGTGGTATTGGAACCTACACGCTCGTCCCGTGGAGGAATGCCGAAGTACTCGCGATAGCACTTGGAGAAGTGCGGCGTGGAGACGAAACCGCATACCGACGCCACTTCGATGATCGACATCGGCGTCTGCTTGAGCAACTGCCGTGCACGGATCAGCCGCAGCTTGAGGTAATAGCGCGACGGCGAGCAGTGCAGGTACTTCTGGAACAACCGCTCCAGCTGACGCCGGGACACGGCGACGTACACCGCCAGTTCGTCCAGGTCGATCGGCTCTTCGAGGTTGGCTTCCATCAGCGCGACGATTTCCTGCAACTTCGGCTGGTTGGTGCCAAGCATGTGCTTGAGTGGCACACGCTGGTGATCCTGCTCGTTGCGGATACGCTCGTAGACAAACATTTCGGAGATCGCCGCCGACAGTTCGCGGCCGTGATCACGGCTGATCAGGTGCAGCATCATGTCCAGCGGTGCGGTGCCGCCGGAGCTGGTGAAACGGTTGCGGTCGAGGGTGAACAGACGGGTGCTCATCGATACCCGTGGAAAGGCTTCCTGCATCGCGGCCAGGCATTCCCAATGCACGCTGCAATCGAAACCGTCCAGCAGGCCGGCGCATGCCAGGGCCCAACTGCCGGTGCAGACCGCACCGAGGCGACGGGACTGACGGGCCTGGCTTTGCAGCCATGACACATGTTCGCGGGTGACGGTGCGCTGGATACCGATGCCGCCACAGACGATGACCGTGTCCAGTGCCGGGGCCTTGTGCATGGAGGCATCCGGGGTGATCTGCAAACCATCGCTGGCCCAGACTTGCCCGCCGTCAACGGTGAGGGTGGTCCAACGATATAGCTCGCGACCGGATAACTGGTTGGCCATGCGTAGCGGTTCTACCGCGGACGCCAGGGAAATCAGCGTGAAATTGTCCAGCAGCAGAAAGCCGATGGATTGAGGCGCACGGTTCTGGGGTTGGGTCCCGGAGTTGGACGTCGTCATCGCGGTATCTCCTCACACAAAGCGGGTGATGGCCTCAGGCGGAGGCTCTTGTTATTGCCATCGTTCTCTTGCGTGAGACGGGGCTTTATCGGGATAGAGCAATTGCCGTGCCTAAAATTGAATGGGTGTTCAATAACTCCTGAAAACGACATCGCAGCCTGTCTATATAAGGCATGCGTGATGTAGGGGTTATAAGCGCCATCCAGGCCGCAGGTACCTGTCACAGCGGGCTGTGAGCAGATCGGTAGCACTTGTGGGAACTGGGCTGCGGCGCTTGTGCGGCGGATGTCACCGCAAGCGCGGGGACGGACGGTCTGGCGGTGTGCAAAGGACTGACCGACAAGTCACGTCTTATCTGTTTGCGACGCGCCAAAACGTGGCGTGTTTGCGCATGAGTGTTCATTTAACGAGCGGTTTTCTCGATACCCGTGGCGAGGGAGCTTGCTCCCGTTGGGCTGCAAAGCAGCCCTGAGTTGGGTACCCCGGCGTGTCAGAACAAACGCCGAGGGGGGCGCTTCGCACCCCAACGGGAGCAAGCTCCCTCGCCACAAGATATTCACAGCGCCTTAATCAGCACTCCACCGCACTGACCGCCAAGCCACCCCGGGAGGTTTCCTTGTATTTGTCATGCATGTCGGCGCCAGTATCGCGCATGGTGCGGATCACCCGGTCCAGGGAGATGAAGTGCTGGCCGTCGCCCCGCAACGCCATTTGCGCGGCGTTGATGGCTTTTACCGCAGCAATCGCGTTGCGCTCGATGCACGGCACTTGCACCAGGCCACCCACCGGATCGCAGGTCAGGCCGAGGTTGTGTTCCAGGCCGATTTCCGCCGCGTTGCACAATTGCTCCGGCGTGGCTCCGAGAATCTCCGCCAAACCCGCCGCCGCCATGGCGCAGGCCGACCCCACCTCGCCCTGGCAACCGACTTCGGCGCCGGAGATCGAAGCGTTTTTCTTGCACAGGATCCCTACTGCCGCCGCGCTGAGGAAATAATCCACGACGTTGGCGTCGGTGACCGCTTCGCTGAATTTCATGAAGTAATGCAGCACCGCCGGAATGATTCCCGCCGCGCCATTGGTCGGCGCCGTGACCATGCGCCCGCCGGCGGCGTTTTCTTCGTTGACTGCCAGGGCGAAAAGATTGACCCACTCCATGGCGCTCAGGGTCGAGCCGATGACATTGGGCTTGTTCAGCTCTTGCAGGCTGCGGTGCAATTTGGCCGCACGCCGGCGTACATTCAGACCGCCAGGCAGGATGCCCTCATGCTTGAGGCCCTGCTCGACGCAATCCTGCATGGCCCGCCAGAGTTTCATCAGGCCGCTGCGAATTTCTTCTTCGGAGCGCCAGACCTTTTCGTTGGCCATCATCAATTCAGCCACCCGCAGGTTGTGGGTGCGACACAGATCGAGCAATTCTTCGGCGCTGGAAAAATCGTAAGGCAGTTCGGTGCGGTCCAGGTCCACCACGCCGCTGGACGCCTGGGCCTGATCGACGACAAAACCGCCGCCGACAGAATAATAGGTATCACGGTGCAGCTCGCCGCTATCACCTTCGGCCACCAGCGTCATCGCATTGGGGTGGAACGGCAGGTTCTCGTCGATCAGGCGCATGTCCCGCGACCAGATGAAAGGCACCGGCAAGCGACTGTCCAGCAGCAGCGTCCCGGTCTCGCGCAGCAGTTCGATACGCGTGCCGATCTGCGACGGATCGATCGAATCCGGCCACTCCCCCATCAAGCCCATGATCACTGCGTTGTCGCTGCCGTGGCCAATGCCGGTGGCCGACAGTGAGCCGAACAACTGCACCTCGACCCGGCGCACATCGTGCAGCATCGCTTTGGTCCGCAGTGCCTCTACAAACAAAGCCGCGGCGCGCATGGGGCCCACCGTGTGGGAGCTGGACGGGCCGATACCAATCTTGAACAGATCGAAAACGCTGATTGCCATTGCCGAGAACCTCCAGAACAGGCACATCCGGGCGCAGGAGCGTCCGGTGGCGGAGCTGCTACGCTCAACGCCGGGATGGCCGCATCATCCGGCTTTTGTCTTGAGGCCCGACGTCTGACACCGACGCAATCATGCCCGCCAACGCCGCCTGGCGTTTGCCCCGGTTTTGCGCCGTTTTTTTGCGGTTCAGAAGCCTGCCAAGGGCGGAAAAAATCTGTAAACGACGTCACCCGCACTGGATGCGACCATCCCTGTACTGGATACGACCCACCCTGTAGGCGTCGGATTTGCACTGGTACATGATCGGTTACGGCTCGTTTGCAAGGCCGCGTGTCAGAAGAGTGCCCACGCGCCACCAACCGCAACATCCAATAAGCGCGGTTGTCCTGACCGGACACTGCCGATAAAACACCAGGAGTCCACCCATGAAAGGTTCCACGCCGTTGTTGTTGGCCGCCATGCTGAGTCTTCCGATGCTGGCCAACGCTGCAGAACCCGCACAGTGCAG
>Ga0308169_10006374_pt1 | contig 10432 bp, 10 predicted proteins | sample PhyBR1_2_FD_202139 | JGI IMG/M metagenome (GOLD analysis project Ga0308169, IMG submission 202139) | Phyllosphere microbial communities from UC Gill Tract Community Farm, Albany, California, United States - DLSLSB.R1 | ecosystem: Host-associated > Plants > Phyllosphere > Unclassified | place... | reverse complement strand
CACACGGTGAACATCGGCATCAGCGTCGGCGTGGCGCTCGGGTCAGGCTCGATGCAGCCTCGCGATGTTCTCCGCAATGCAGATCTGGCGCTTTACGAAGCAAAGCGTGCGGGCCGCGGACGCTATCGCTTTTTCGAGCACGGTATGGACACGCTGCTCCACGAGCGCCGCGAGCTTGAGATCGACTTGCGCCGAGCACTGGCGCTCAAACAGTTCGAACTCCACTACCAGCCCTTTCTCGATCTTTCGACTGATACGGTGATGGGCTTTGAGGCCCTGTTGCGCTGGCAGCATCCTGTCCGCGGCAATGTGCCTCCGCTCGACTTCATTGCCGTCGCCGAGGAAAACGGACTGATCGTCAAGATAGGCGAGTGGGTACTGCTGACCGCATGTATGGAGGCGGCGGCGTGGCCAGGGGAGCTCGTTGTGGCGGTGAATGTCTCGCCGCTACAGTTTAAGGCGGACACGCTGCTTGCGTCTGTGTCGTTGGCGCTTGAGCGATCGGGGCTCAATCCGGAACGCCTCGAGGTCGAGATCACCGAAGGCGCTCTTCTCGCTGACACGGACAACGTGCTGGCGACGCTCCACGCCCTGCGCGCCTTAGGCGTCAAGATCTCAATGGATGATTTCGGGACTGGCTACTCGTCGCTGAGCTATCTGCAGAAATTCCCGTTCAACAAGATCAAGATTGATCGATCGTTCGTTGCCGGCGACGATGCGGATAGTGAAGCGATTTTGAAAGCCGTATCGAGCCTTGGCGCCAGCCTCGGCATGTCGATTACCGCTGAGGGCGTTGAGACGGCTGAACAGCTCAAGCGTATACGCGATCAGAATTGTACCCACGTTCAAGGGTACCTCACGGGACGGCCGATGGCACAGGCCAGCGTGCAGTCATTCCTTGGCAGGGAATTTGAAGGAGGCAATGATGTCCGCTGAGACCTATCGTTTGGTGTATTACAGCCATAATCTTACGACCTGTGACGCCGACACGTTCGCGGCAGAAGTGAACAATATCCTCGCGACGAGCCGCGCCAACAATGAACGGGACGGCATCACTGGCGCGCTGATGTTTAACGCGGGTTGTTTCGCTCAGGTGCTCGAAGGCCCTCTCGATGTGGTGGAACTCGCATTTGAGCGTATCCAACAGGATGACCGTCATAGCGAAGTTTCCCTCCTCGCAATGGAGCCGATCGAGGCGCGGAGTTTCCCGAACTGGGCGATGGGGTTCGTCGGTATGTCAGATGATAATGCGGCGCGTTTTGCCGATGTGGCAACGGCAAGCAGCTTCGATCCGTCTCGCTTCAGCGGCGATAAGTTGCATTCGATCCTCCGGGATCTGGCGCTAGAGGAGGAGCGCGCGGCCGCCTGATCAGTCACGCACGATACCAAGCATGACGCGATCCCCGGCTTATCCAGCGGCTATTAGAGGCGGCCACCCGACCAGCTCGCCGCCGACCTAGAGGCGACCGCAAGGACCTTTTGCGACTCCACGGACGCTGCCCTCGGCCACTTACTGTCGCAAAATCAGCGACTTTAGAGACGTCCAAAACTTAGGGCAATGAATGGTGGTAGACTGTACGGCGCTTCCCAAGGTGCTGGGTACCATGTTAGTTAGGGCGTCGAAGGTTTGGTGGACGAAAGCGCGAAAAGACGGGCTTTGGCGTGTTCATTACTCCTGTCCAGCTCCAAAGAACGCCGGTAGGTTTTCACTGCGTCCGCCGCTTTACCCTGCGCCTCGTAACTCTCTCCCAAGCTGTCCCACGTATTGAAGCTGTTGGGGCGAAGTCGCGTATTGAGCACAAATACAGCGACAGCCTCGTCTAGACGCCCGGCCCCCAGGAGCCGACCACCCCAGTCGTTCAGCTCATTCTCATCAATTACGAAACCTGGCGTCTCGCGTTGTAGCTGAGCATAGACGGCATCAGGTGTGTTCCAACCATTTTGTTCAAGGCCCAATCTCAGCCGGTTCACCTGCGGCGTAAGCCCGCCACCATTAACAAGACGCATTTCGGGAAAGAACACCCCGGCAATCTCGTCGATGAACTCCTCCGGATTGGCGCCGGCGAGGTTGGTGAGGACGACGATCGCCAGATGGTCCTTTGGGTAGACGAAGAAGGCTGACCGCCGGCCACCGATCGCCGTCGCCGCAGGATGAGGTCCTGACGGGCGTAGCGGCCACCCCATGCCCCAAGGCGTCGAACGGCCATCGGCAAAACGGCCGGGCGACCACATTGCGTCGCGTGTTGCGGGGGCGATCAAGAGACCGTCCTCCAGCGCGATCAGCCAGCGCGCGACATCAGTGGCAGAGCCGTTAAGGCCGCCGGCCGTCCGCAAGAACGGCGGGAACTCGTCGAAGGCATGTTCCAGCGGCCGGCCGACGGCCGAGCCGTCAACCATCCCCCCGGCGTAGCGGTAGGTGCGGACGCGGCCGGGCACGACGTCGCGCGCGTCTCCGTAAGCGAGGCGGACGCCCACCGGCGCGAACTGCCGCTCAGCGACGAAGCGCGCGAACGGCATCCCCGCGACCCTGTCAATGATCTTTCCGAGGATGACGTAGTTCGTCTGGTTGTAGCGATAGCGTGCGCCAGGTGCCGCTTCGATTGGACGCTTCCTGATCGTATCCCAAGCTGACGTCTCGCCGCCCGTGCCGACCAGCGTACCCGTACCCTGTCCGCTCGGCAGGTCGAGAATGTCGGGCAGGCCGGAGACGTGGGTCAGCAATTGGCGGACGGTGATCGAACGCCACGCGGCCGGCAGGTCTTCGAGATACGTCGAAGCGGTCGCATCGAGCGAAACTTTGCCGGTCTGCACCAGCTGCATGATTGCGACACCTGTGAACGCCTTGGTCGAGGAATTGAGCGTGAACAGGCTTACCGGCGTTACCCCCGCGCCCGTCTCTACGTCGGCGATGCCATACGCATTGGAGAAGGCGATGCCGCCATGCCGGACGATTGCGATCTGCAAGCCGGGAATGGAGCGACGCTTCATCTGCGCGCGTACCTCCGCCTCGACGCCGTGACGTTCGGAGGCGGTCAGCGACACCCTCGTGACGCTGAGCGCAGGCGCAGGCGCAGGCGCAGGTGAGCGCGCGAGCGAAGGCGTGCCAATCGCAAGGCCGACGGAGAGCAGGACACGCAGTTTCAATGGATTACCCTTCTCATCAAGCGAAAGTCTGAATTAGTGTGGAGTGGACGCGTCGGCAGGCCTCGGCGTAGCAGGTGGCGGAGGCGGCAGATCACCAAGCCCGCGCGGCGGTAGGACCGAACTGGCCCGCAGCCAGACCCGACCTGCGGCTAGATTGAGCGTCACCACCCAGTCCTTCAGGAAGGACATGCCGAGATTGCCATCGATTACCAGGTCGGGGCTGTAGATAGGTCCGGTAACGGCGACGCCGTCGGTCAGACGTAGCGACGTCACTTGGCCGCCGGTCGCAGCCGGATCAAGACCGACGTAGGCCAGCAGCGGACGCGAGAGTAGGTTGGGACCGGTGTTGCCGCTGTCGAGTTCGAGCCGCATTGGCCCATGCCGCGCCGGGAGGTCCACGAAGACGGACAGCGCCAGGCCACCGACCTCACGGGCGAGATGCGCCTTGATCTCGGTCGCGCCGCGGACGCGCTCAGCGGCACTGGTCACGGACTCGACCGTCAACTCCATACGGGCAAAGTCGACCGTGACGGTACGACCAGCGAAGGCATCGAGCGCAAGCGATCCGTCGGGGCTGCCGACGTCAAGCACCAAAGCCGCGGGCGCGCGTAGATCGTAGCCATGCCACCGCAGCCGCACGTCGTCGCAGCGTGACCCGCTGATCCGTGCGCCACGCATGTGGAAGCCGACGATGCGTCCCCACGGCACGCACCCGATCGCTTTGGCCGTCGCCGGCGTTACCACGGTCATTCCGCCAGCGGTATCGACCTGGAACAGGCGCTCCCGCCCACCGATCTCGACCTTGGCGGCGATGCCGCGGCCGTATTGGACCAGAGGCAGGCGGACGATCGGTTCAGTGCCAGGCTGAGCGGAGGCTATCGGAAAGGCGCCGAGCAACGCACCCAGCATCATCAGCATCTTCATGGGTTTTCCCTTTGAGGACAGTATAAGCTTACCCACCCATCGCCACCACGATGGGATCACCGGTCCCGCTCCGCTCCGCATGCGAGACATAGAGTTGGGGCCGGTAGTCTGCCCGCGGCAGCCCGGTAACAGTGAACAGCTGCTCGGTACCTATGTCGATCTTGGCAGTAGAACCGTCAATCGTCTCGTTGCCAAGGCCGCCCAGAAGATGGGCAAGCTCGCTGCCTACCGTCGTCGACCCGATCGCGTCGAAACCGATCATCAGTCCTTCACCCATGCTTCCAGTCCAGTGTCCGCCCGCGACATAGACCTTGCCGCCGTAGCGGGTTCCGTAGGGCGCTACGTACTCCAAGAACTTGCGCGTTGGCCCCAGCACGCGCGACTCATACGGGATGACATGCATCTGGTACGGCCGGTCATGGTCGACGAAGTGCCCCATGATCCCGCGAGCCACGCTGGTGTTCCCGCCACTGGGGGTGTCGCGAAGATCGATCAGCAGCCTGGTGGTGTCAACGAGCGTTGCCAGAGCCTGGGCGAACTCGCCGATCAGCGCCTGATTGCCGAGCGAATTGTTGATATGAATGATGCCGAGCGTCCCTTGCCGCTCAACGCTGACAAGTGGGCCAGCCTGGATGCGCTTCGACTGGTCCGACGTGGCTGCCAAGGCGAAGACGTGTCGGAGACGCCCGGCCGCTATCTCCAGCGTGCGTAGGTGCCGATGGCGCCCTGCAAGCGCCACGTTGAACGCAAATCCGATCTGAACGGGGCTGAGGGTCGTGAACGGACGACCCGTGACGCTCTCGATCGCGGCGCGGGGCGTCTTCCCGTCGATACGCGTCACCGTCATGCCCGACCGGATGCCTTTGACGAACGCGTCCCCGCCAAACCTCGTCTCTTCGATCCGAAAATTAGTGCCGTCGTAGGTACCAAACAGATCCGATGACGTAGGAATGGTAGTCCAATCTTCCGGGTCGAACGGCCCCACCACGAAGTGCGGGTCAGCGAAATTGTGGGATACCAGCTGGAGCGTATCGACGAACTCCTCATCGGAACGGGCGGCCTCGGCGCGCGCCGCAAAGGCCGAAAGAATCGCATTGCCGTCGATGCCTGCACGGTCGAAGTAGCCATATTGCTCGCGCAGCAGTTTCCCGAATGATGACCATGCCGCAGAGGCGTCGAAGGGCGCGGCTGGTTTGTCCTCCGCTTGGACGGGGCCCGCAGTCAGCAGGACTATTGGCAAGGCGATTATCGACGCGACGAAGCGAAAGAGTTTGGTGGATTTCATACGGCAGTTCTCGACAACAGGACGGGATGTAGCAGCAACGCGACACAGGCATGGCTATCAGGCCCCGCCAAGCCTGGATTGAACGATATTGCTCGTGCCGATCAGGAGATCCGACTATATGCGCATGTATGAGCGCCGATCGTCCAGCGGATGGTGCCCGGTTCTACCGTCCGCGTTTTCTGCCGGGTGTCGAGTTGGTGTCGGTCGCGTATAACGACCGCCGTTTCCCCGAGCACAGCCACGAAGAGTACGTTATCGGTGCTGTTACGGCCGGCGCTGAAACGCTTACAGTCGGTCGGAAGCAGCATATTGCAGATGTCGGTACGGTCCTTCGTCTCAATCCTGGCGAGGCGCACGCTAACACCACCATCGGAACGGAAACGCTGCGCTACTCTGTGCTGTATGTCCCTAAAGCCATCGTTACGTCGTTTCTTGACGCGGACGCGGCATTACCGCGGTTCGGTTCAACAGTCTCGAAACGGGCCGACCTTTTCCATCAGGTACGTGCCGTCCACGCTACGCTCGCGTGTGCGGCGTCGGGTAAATTGGAACAGGAAAGCGCTCTTTCCTCGCTTGTTCACGCGTTTAAGTCTCACGTACCATCCCGGAGTTCAGAACCCGCCACGTCCCCTGTCACCACCGAGAATATGCGCCAGTTCATTGAAAAAAATTTTACGAGTGTATTCGGATTACATGACCTCAGCAGCCTGACGGGGCTTAGCACATTCCACCTTGTCCGAACCTTTAAGAAAAGGTTTGGCCTCACCCCATTGGCGTACCGCGATCAGCTGCGCATGATAGAAGCGCGTCGCCTTCTGCTCGCCGGGCACCCGATCTCCCAAATCGGCCTGACACTGGGCTACGCAGATCAGAGTCACTTTACGCGACAGTTTCAACGGGTCGTGGGCACGTCTCCTCAACGCTATACGCGCGGCACCAAAGATTGAGGTGAGCACCATGGAAGCAGCGGCTGTGAACTTTGTCGAGAGGCTACTGCTTTTGGAGAGTGACAACTTTCGCGATTCACACCCTAAATGGAAGGCATGCGCAGTATAACGTGTTCTGATCAGAGCCGACAAGGTTGTGACAATACTCGGTGATCGGGAATATGAAAGCTGGTGATACGAAATCGCAAGCTCGTGCTTGACGACTGCATCAGCCAGTTGTCGCAAAAGCGGTGACTTATCGGCGTATCCCGGTCGCAGATTGGCGCGAGCCTCCGGGAAATGCAAGCTAGAGAATGGGCGTCGCTCACAGACCGGCGTTTGGTTTTTCTTGATACTGCCGCGATGAGAGCGGGATGCGAGTACAACTCGCTTCCCGATCCTGCGCTAAGAACGCTAATTTAGTTAGCGAGTCATTCGGGGTCATGTCGTCTCCGTGCCGCGTTCAGCTCACCCGCAAGTGTGTCTCGATGAGGATGGCGGCGGGCATAGCGCGTGATAGTGGCGCGCCCTGTCCCGCCCTTTGCGCGCCAAACCCATGTTCGCCCTGCGCCTTGGCGGCAGCATGAAGGACTTTGCCGGCATCGTAGGCGATGGGGTAGCCTTGAATCATCCGGCCGGCTCGTCTTGTTTCTCAGTTGCGGTGTGATCATGGGATTTGGGAAGGCATACGCATTCCCGTTTGAAGATCCCAATCGGGAAGACAGCCATCTGTGCTATCAAGGGGAATGGCACGCTCGGTATCAGATCTTACTCTAGGAAGCGCACTACGCCGCTGGCGCATGCTGCACCGCGTCAAACAAGCACACGCGGCTGAACGCATTGGAGTCGCACAATCGACCATTTCGCGATGGGAGTCCGGGTCGCAGGCCATGAGTCCGGCGGAACGATGTGCCGTCGAGCAAATCGTCGCGGCACGGCTCGATAATGCCGCCGATCGGGTGCTAGCGAGCCTCGTCACCGACGCACCGCGGGCAATTCATTTGATCTGCGACCATAGCCACCGCTTGCTGGCCTGTTCCCAACCTCGTGCCAATGAGTTCGGTATCGAAGCGCACGACTTGCTCGGCACGTCTCTACTCCGGTTTGCCACGGACGAGTTGGCGGCAGCTGACAATTATCTCGGAGAAAGAGGTTGGCACGAGCAAACCGTGCCGGAACCGCTAGTGATCGACACCGGCCGCAATCGGTCCCGCCTTGTTCCGATCCGGACAGGCAAATGCCGCTGGACCCGTTTCATCCTGTCCGATGGAGCAGCGGTCAGGCTGGTCGAAACGCTCGACGTTGTTCCACAGCCTCAAGCCAAGTTGGCAGCTCGGCAAAACGCTTGAGCTGCGCAAAGCGGGGATGATCGACCGGCGGATCGGCGCGTTCGTGGATCCAGGAGATTTCCGGCGGGATGAACGCCGCCCAGGCACCCGCCGCGAGCGCCGGTGCCACGTCGGAACGGATAGAGTCGCCCACCATTCCTGCATGGTCGGGATCGACACCATATCGTTCGAAGATGCGGGCGTACGTCTCGGCCTTTTTGTCGCTGATGATCTCTACGCCCGCGAACAAGTCGCCGAGGCCCGATGCTGCGAGCTTAGTCTCTTGGTGGAGCAGGTCGCCCTTAGTCACCAGCACGAGCCGCACGTCCGCCGCTAGCGTCGCCAGGGTGTCGCCTACGCCGTCCAGCAGCTCGACCGGATGAGCGAGTAGATCGCGGCCGGCGGTGAGCATAGCGCTGATGGTATTAGTGGTCAGGGCATCGCCGCATAGCTGTGTTGCCGTCTCGATCATGGACAGCGTGAAGCTCTTCGCGCCGTAGCCATAAAGGCGGAGATTGGCGCTGCTCGTTGTCTCCAACCGATCTCGTGCGACGGACTCGTCGGCGAACGGAGCCATCATGGTGAAGAAGGTGGTTTCAGCAGCGTCGAAATGACGCATGTTGTGCCAGAGCGTATCGTCGGCATCGAGACAGAGAAGGTTTAGTGACATAGTGCGCACGTAAGCCGTGCTCCGAATACACGCCACGCATAAGATATGCGTGAGGCTAGCGCGCTTTCCCGTTTGACCATCCTTCTGAGAACGCCTCGGCCGTCTCGAACATCATTCCTTTTTGACGGACGCGGTCACGCAGATAACTAATCAATGACCCTCGACATTTCCAATGGAGGTAGGTCAGCCTACGGTCGTACCGTGACCAAAATCATCAAAGACACCGTGACCGGGGATGCAGAAGATATCCATCCTGAAGCAGCGGTCGCCCCCGGCTATCTCGCCAACCATGCGTCGCGAGTTTTCAACAGGTTGGTCGATAGCCGCCTGCGCAATCACGACCTTAGCCTGTCGCTGATCGGGCCCCTGCTGCTTTTATCGTGGAAAGGCCCGATGCTCCAGCGCGACCTGGTGCGACATTCCGCTGTCAAGCAACCTGCCATGGTGGCATTGCTCGACAAGCTGGAGGCAGCCGGGATGATTCAGCGTGCTACCAGCACGTCGGACAAACGTGCCGCGACGGTCGAACTTACCGATAGCGGGCGCGTGGCCGCTGCTATCGGCCGGAATGTCCTATTGGAGATAAACGAAAAGGCAGTGGATGGCTTCGCGCCGGAAGACGCTGCTTTGGTGGTGAAGCTGTTGAGCCGCGTTATCGCCAACCTAGAGGCCCCGCCCGGAACATAATATCACGCATGATGTTTATTGCCGGGAAGGAGTTTGATCCATGTCCCGTCGTATCCTCGTGACCGGCGCCAGCGTCGCCGGCAACACTGCCGCTTGGTGGCTGTCGCACTTTGGCTTTCACGTCGAGGTTGTCGAGAAATCACCCTCGTTCCGTGACGGCGGGCAAAATGTCGACGTGCGCGGTACGGCCCGCGAGGTGTTGCGCCGCATGGGCCTGGAGGATGACGCTTTCGCCCGAAACACTCCAGAGCTTGGCACCGAATGGGTGGACGAGCGCAATGCGACGATCGCTCGCTTTGAAGCCGGATCGTCGGGCCGTGACAATGCGCCTACGGCAGAGCTTGAAATTAGACGCGGCGACATTGCGCGGCTGATCTACGACGCCACCCGTGAGCGGGCGACGTTTCGATTCGGCGACAGCGTCGATGCTGTCGTTCAGAACGAGGCCGGTGCGGAAGTCACCTTCGCAAGCGGACGGCGTGGGCGATACGATCTGGTTGTCGTAGCTGAGGGCGTCGGTTCACACACGCGCGAGTTGCTATTCCCCGGAGAGAACAGCATGCGTTGGATGGACCTGACAATCGCCTATTTCAGCATCCCGCGACAGTCGCACGATACCGATTATGCCCGTGTCTACAACACGGTGGACGGACGCGGCGCGACGCTGAAGCCAGCGCGTGACAATCTGCTCGGAGCCTATGTCGGCATCCACAAGAAGCCGGAGCGCGAGCACGAGTGGAGCCAGGCGCGGCAGCAGCAGTACATGCTAGACCAGTTCGCTCATGACGGTTGGGAGTTTCCTCGCATTCGCGAGGTGATGAAGGACGTGGATGATTTCTATTTCGACGTCCTGCGCCAGGTACACATGGACAGATGGTCGAACGGCCGCGTTGTTTTGACCGGCGATGCCGCATGGTGCCCAACGCCGCTTTCAGGGATCGGAACGACCCTCGCGATCGTGGGCGCCTATGTTCTGGCCGGAGAGTTGGCGACGCAGTCCGATATTCCGTCCGCTCTTGTCCGTTATGACAGCGTCATGCGACCTTTCGTGAAGGAAGGTCAAAACATTCCCAAAATCGTCCCACGTATGCTGTGGCCCCACAACGCCCTCGAGTTAGTGATGATGCGAGGTGCGATGCGTATAGCCGGCACACCGCTCGCAAAAAAAGCATTCTCGAGCGCGTTTGCGAGAGACTCCAATCGGATCGAATTGCCCAATTATGGCGGCTAGGGTTTCTGAATGTCATTCACGAATCTTCACTCGCGTTCCCGGCACACCGTTCTGTTGGGAAAGCCCGCCCTTCTTGATCGGCGTTCCGTTCCAAGAAAAGAGATCTACGACACCATCCTTTGCTGATCCGCGCGTGCATATTCGCGGTTTAGAAAATGGACGGCGTTGTCGAGCGCCTCGTCTGCCTCAGCCATGTGCCCGGCAAAGCTGTGCCAGACGTGGAACATGCCAGGCCAG
>Ga0308169_10006372_pt1 | contig 10434 bp, 7 predicted proteins | sample PhyBR1_2_FD_202139 | JGI IMG/M metagenome (GOLD analysis project Ga0308169, IMG submission 202139) | Phyllosphere microbial communities from UC Gill Tract Community Farm, Albany, California, United States - DLSLSB.R1 | ecosystem: Host-associated > Plants > Phyllosphere > Unclassified | place... | reverse complement strand
TAGCTCGATTCCTCTGGCCAAGCGCTTCAACCGCGTCCTGAACCGCTTCTCCTACGCACTCGCCGCAACTATCGCACGCCGCACGAACGGCAAGGATAGGTTCGCATACGTGGTCCAGGTCGGCTTCCTTTCCGCCGTCGCCGCATCCTTGGCCTGGGCAGGCTACACTATTGCGCCACGCACCGAGATCCCGCCGGTCAAGCCGAAGGTCGACCTGCCGCCTACGCCGGAAGGCCCCTGGGCCTCGCTGACGAGTTTGATCGGCAAACGTCCGTCATCCTCTGGTCTGCTGACGAGCAGCGTGATCGCCCCCGATCTGCAGAACCTGCTTGGAGGTGACTACGGCGCCTTCCTTTCGTCCATAGAGGTGCAGACCCCCCTGACGGGCACTGGCACCCTTTCGTTCGTTGGTACGCGGTCGGGGTCACCCGCTCGGGATGGCGCCTATCTGATCATCGACCAGCTCAGTGCTAGGCTTGAGGCCGGCATACGACGTGCAGGCGTCCTAACCGTTTACAGATCCCCTGGCGCTTCGCTCGCGCGAACGGCGCTGGTGACGCGCTTCCTCGACGGCGCCGGCGCGTCGGATCTCGGCCCTATCGCGATGGAGGCGCCGACCTGCCGATCGACCAAGGGTGGGCCGGAAGGCCGAACGTTGCATCTCTCCGGAGCGCTGCGTCACGACAAGTGGTGCGAGTACCGCATACCCCTCCAGCGCGGACAGACCCTAGCCTATTCGCCGAAGGGTGCGAAGGGTCTGGCGATCTCGATCGTCGACGCTAGCGGTCGGATCACCCCGGCACCGGTGTCGTTCGAGGCGGCCGAAGGGGGCGTGCAGCGTATACGCGTATCGTGGGCAGGCTGGAATCCGACCCCGCGCGAGCGGCTGAAGATTCGTCGCTTCTACGTACGGCTCGACGTGCGCTGACCTAAGTCGTCGCAGTGTTGTCCGCCCGCCGAACGCCACGCTATGTATGAGTCGTTACACAATGGGATCGCGCTCGACGATGTTAGAAGAGTATCTGTCTACCGATGACTTGGACATCATCCAGCAGATTCCCGATCTGGATGCTGGCATCGCCGCCGCTGCCCGCACGCTCATCCCTAACAAGACGGGTACGGATTGGCTTTACGAGCATCGTTTCGTCGAAGCTTCCAAGAGAGAACGCCGCTCGGGGATGGGAAGCTTTTTACCTTTATGGTCCCATGAGGAACATGCGGGCATCGCCTCACACCAACGAGACGCCCGCCGCACGACCGAACCGAAAGTAGGATAGCATGTACCATCGCAAGGATGCATCGCTCGACCAGCTCGCTGAACGCGGCAACGTGGCCCAGTTCGTCGCCTACGCGCCATCGGACAACGGCCTTGATCAGACGTTTTGCCGGGTCGTAGGTCACGAGCCGAATGTCTCCTTCGCTACGCTCGCGGAAGCTGTCGCCGCCCTGCTGACGACATCAGCGGCCGGGTCCGTGAACGTGCGTAGCTACGATCCCGAAAGCCCGCGCAGCAGGGAGTTCGTCTACGGGTTGCAGAATGTGGAGGATGCCATTGCGACGATTACCCGTCTCGCCGCCGAAGGCCTTCACCTTATCATCAACGAGACTGTGGACGTGTCGGATGGGGGCGTGTCCGGCGTAGCCCATGGCGACGTAATCGAGTTTGCGCCGGACGACACGCCACGCTGCGTCGAAAAGCCGGGCGTCGCATCCCTTCCCAGGCGCATGGGAGCGGCACTTCTCGCCGCAGTCTACGGCTTCGCGCCCGATCTGCCCAAAACCGACGCCCGGGTCGAGTTCAGCATCCACCCCCGCCCGACGGGATGGAGGAGGACGCACACGCTGCTTTGGGAACTGGAGGAGGGTAGCGAACCACCTATTGCCTCGACACCGTCATGGCCCAACAGGTTCAGCCGTCACATCGGCGACAAGCTGTATGGACTGATCCTCGCCCATATCGCCGGTGCCTACGTGCCTCGTACGGATGCAATCTGCCGCCGCGTCGCACCCTTCTCCTTCGGACGGGACACCGGGAGCCACGAGCGGTGGCTGCGCACGTGCCCCCGGGAGCAGGAACCGGGTCTGTTCACGACCGTGAAGGGTTGGATCGATCCCTTCAGGCTGATTTCGGATGAGGATTCGACCGGTACCCGCATTGCCTCCGTGCTCTCGCAGGCGGCCGTCGACGCCCGGTTCTCCGGAGCGTCGATAGTGGACGGCGAGGGCCGGACGGTCGTTGAAGGGGTTTGGGGAGAAGGCGACCGCTTCATGCTCGGCGAAGCACGGCGGCAAACTTTGCCGGTCGATATGGTAGAGGAAGTCACCATGGCGGCGGCGATGTTAGAAGAGATTTTCGGCCCCGTCCGGACGGAGTGGGTCCACGATGGTGACCATGTCTGGATCGTCCAGATGCACCGGGGAGCCACGGTGAGCACTGGGCAGACGCTCGTTCCAGGAGAGGCCGGCAATTGGCGGACGTTCGACGTTGAAGGGGGTCTCGAGGCGCTTCGGACGATGATAGCGAGCTTATCGCCAGATACCGGCATACGCCTGCGCGGCGACGTCGGCATGACCAGCCACGTCGCTGACCTCGTCCGGAAGATCGGCCGACCCACTCGGATCGAGGCCACCGCCGCGTAGCGTCAAAGGTGGTCGAAGACCGACCCCATCCGGGGACTGTACAGGCGTTCGTAGGTCTTGAGCAGCGAACCGTCTGTCATCGATGCGACGTAGTCCGCGATCGCCCGCAGACCCGAGCGTTCGAAGCGGACGTTGACCTCGCGTGGCAGCAGTCGCCGCGGATCCGAGGCCAGCGCGTCGAAAACAGAGGCGACCATTCTTCGTCCCTTGAATTCCAGCTGCTGCACACGAGCAGCGTCGATGACCTCGTCGACTATCATCCCCTGCAGTGCATCGAGCAGCGCACGGGCTTCCGGTTCGAGCACGACCCTGCTGGCGAGCAGCGGGTGCTTGAACCCGTCAATCGTGGCCACCGAACAGCTGCGGATGAAGTGGTGCACCAGCCTGCCGATCGCTCTCTTACGAGAGCCTTCGGCTCCGAAAAGGGCGCCCACGAGACCATTGTAGGCACCGCCGCCCTCCAGGGGGCGTTCTGCCAGCGCCTTCAGCAACCCCTCGCAGACCGTCTCGTCTATGGCGCCAACGAACCGATCCCTTTCCACTAGTCCCAACGCAATCGCGTCTTCAAGGTCGTGAACGCCGTACGCGATGTCATCCGCCACATCCATCAGGCTGCAATCAAAGGACTTGTGCATTGATCGCGCATGACCGGGAGGCCCCTCTCGAGACTGGGTGAACATACGACGGTCTTCGGCGGAGAATGGTTCGACCACCCAATCAAAGACGTCCCGGTCATCATCGTAGAAGGCCTTGACCGCATCGCTGGCACCCCCGGACGTTACCCGCAGGGCGTCGGATCGTTGCACGGGGTACTTCAGCACACCTAGCAACGTGCGACGGGTCATATCCGCACCCTTATCTGGCGAAAAGCATTCGAGCCGCGTCAGGATGCGAAGCGTCTGCGCATTGCCTTCGAATCCTCCGGCCTCCGCCATACATGCATTTAGGGCCTGCTCGCCGCCATGTCCGAAGGGCGGATGGCCAAGGTCGTGCGCCAATCCCAAGGCAGGGAACAGCACCTCCGCCGCAAGAAGAGCCTGTAAATCATCCTCGGATTCGTGACGCAGCTTCTGCACTATGCCGCTGGCGACCTGTGCGACCTCAAGCGAATGCGTCAGTCTGGTGCGATAGAAATCATCATCGCCCAAAGCGAGGATTTGCGTCTTGCCCTGAAGTCGGCGGAACGAGCTGGAGTGAATCACGCGGGCGTAATCGACCTCGAAATTGGTGCGAGAGTCGTCGGGGTGCAGATTCTTCCCGCTACGACGATCAATCCAAGGCGCCTGCGTCAAGCCACTGTCTGTTTTCTTCAAGATCAAGCCAGTCCGTTCGCTTCGAATAGGGTAACGAATTATGCGTAGATCGCTGCTCGTGTCGAGGCCGTCGCAAATAGACTTATTTCGGTCGACGGCCATTCCTAACAGGCATTCGGAGGCGAACTTCGATTGACCACCTAGTCCGCTCTAATAATCTGACTGAACGAACGTCCGCTTAAGACGAGCGCTTCCCGAAAGCGCACGGGCGGCTTTCCACCATTCGTTGGCGTTCGGGACCCCTGCCCCACCTAAGCGTACGGCAGCCTTCTCGAGATCATGGTCCGGCCAAGCCGCCTCACACCGGAGTTGCTGCGTATGCTGCTGAACGAAATTCCAGCTACCGAGATTTTAAGGTATGTCTTGGAGGCGACAGCAACTTGAGTCGGTTCGATATGGGTACACCGAGGTTTCAACCTGAGCACTCGGGGGCTTTGGAGCCGCCTCAGAACGCTGGTCGCGTTCTCGGCATTGACGATGAAGATCCGCTCCCCTCCGCCATGCGTCTGACGCATCGTCACCGGCAGGCGCTTTTCCCAGCCACGGTAGAGCGCGCGGAACCAGCCGTAGCGATAGCCGTCGAGATGGGCCTCGATATACTAGTTCCACACCATCGGTAGTGTGACGCGCTTGCGCTGCAAGTCGCGGTCGAACCATGACCGCTTCGTCCATAGCTTCAGGTTGGAGTCACGCGTTGTCGCGTGGGGGAACAGGTGATAGAATGTCACCACTCCCGGTCGAACCGATCAGGAAGGCACCGGCATGTCGAAGAGGAAGTCGTTGAGCAGGACCACGATGAAGGTCGGATCCACCGGACGCGTATTGGTGGAGGCGAGCAAGCGCAACACGATCAATCCCGGCCCCTCGAAGGAGGCCGTGACCAAGATCGAACGTTTCGAGGCATCAACTTCCCGCGCTGAGCAGCGTCTGGGACAGATCAAGCTCACCTGAGCGAGGCGACGGACGGCCGTGAACTGCGACTTCAGCTTCGGCGACCTGAAGACCGATGCCGACTGGCGTGAGCTCCGGGTCGAAATGGACAAAGGTGACAACAGCGCCGTTCTCGCGAACCTGCTGACCACCTTCAAGGGCGGAGGCGCGCGCTTCGTCCTCGAGGAGACCACGTACATCGACCGCGACTTCTCCGCGGCCTACGCCAGCTTCTATTCTACCCTGTATCAGATGCGGCCGAGGTACTGCCGGCGGTTCCACTTCTTCGCATCCTCGCTGTCCGAGCCCCTGGAGTCGCAGGACCCCCTCGAGGTCGCCCGCGCCCTCGAGGCCGCGGCACCCTTCTACCTCGGCTTCGTGATCCTGCGCCCGCTCGTGCACGCGCCCGTGGGCAACGCGGTGATCGCGACCCGGTGCGTCGCCGCGCCCGGCGTGGAGGTGTCGGTCAGGTCCAAGTACCCGGTGCACGTGCTCGGCGCCGCGCTGATCGTCGAGGGTGTCCCGGTCACCGAGCAGGACACACGGACTGGAAGCTGCGCGCAGGCGACCATCTGGACGGCCGGAAGGCACTTCCACCATCAGCATTCGATGCCCTGGTTCTCGGTGCCGGACATCACGGAGGCCGCGCTGAAGCCCACCGACTCGATCCTGGCGAAGTCCCTTCCGGCGGGCTCCGACTACCTGACCGACGACAACATGGTGCGTGCGCTGCGCGCCATGGGGGAGCATCCCGTGGTCTACGCTAAGGAAGGCGGTCAATGGGAGGAGCCTGCAGCGAGGACGGTGGCGCGATACCTCGATTCCGGCATCCCGGTGATCATCGGGTTCAATCGGGGTCCGGGCGTCGGGCACGCCGTGGTGGCGGTCGGCACCGTCATGGGGAGCAAGGTCCCCAAGGGCACCTTCGCCGACGCCCACGTGGCCGACCGCATTACGCACCTCATCGTCAACGACGACCAGAGCGGCGCATACCGCCGCGTCCGGGTCGCGCCGCATCGGAAGGACAGCCAGAGCAAGGACTTCACCTTGAACGAGGCCATCTTCCTCATGGCGCCCCTCCCAGGCAAGGTGTTCATGAAGGCCGAGGTCGCCGAGACGCTTGCCCGAGACAAGGTGGCGCTCGTCGCGCGCAACCGACAGGACCATATCACGGAGGGGCTTGAGGAGGCTGACGCGGCCGCGTGGAACGTCGATCCCGCCTTCTACGCGACGTCACCCGAGAAGATGATCGCGCGCACCTACCTGACGCACGGCTGGAAGTACAAGCACCGCATCCTGAGGAACGCCGTGCCGCCCGAGCTCATCGAGGAGCTCACGTTCATCCACCTGCCGCGCTACGTCTGGGTGACCGAGTTCTCGCTGCCGGATGACCTCGGCGACCTCGATCCGTGCCGCCGCAGGATCCGGGGGCATGTGGTGATTGACGCGACCGGGAGCCGTTTCGAGGACAGCGTGCTCCTCACCCACGTGCCCGGCATAATCGTGACCCAGTCGTTCGACGCCGCGTTGCCGGGCGGGGAGCCCATCACCGGCCTTCGCGTGCTCCTCGCGGACAACCCCTACTATCCCAAGATCAGGGGCATGAACGACTTCACGACGTGCGAGACGCCCGCCCCCGTCGCCGTGAACGACGTGGCGGACGAAGCGGCGGCCTGATCGCCGGAGCGCGCGCTCCGGCCTCCCGCCGAAGCCCAGCGGGTGCGGGGCTCACGTCGCAACGGCCCGCCAGAGCAGTTCACCCACGGCCGCGTTCACAACGTCGTTGTGACCGCCAATGACGGCGTCGCACTTCACGTTGTTCACCTTGCCCGCCACGAGCGACGGTATGGCCCCGGCTTCCGCCGAGAGCTCGACGGTCTCGCCCTCGAGCATCGACTGCGCCCCGTTCGCCCCCAGTCCTCCATGCGGATCGGCAGGACCTCCGACAAGACGATCCAACACCCTGCCCTTGGCGATCTCCCCCGATACCACGGAGGCTACCGCGTAGAAGAAGCCGACCGCGCGATCCTTGCGCGTGTGGGTCACCAGCACCGGGCCCGCCACGATCCCGTCCGCCACGATGTGCCGGAACCAGCCGTCGATCCGCCCGCGTCCGATCGACGTCCCGAAGGCGTTGTGCGAGAAAGCCGCCTGCAGAAGCGACAGCGAGCGAACCGGGGTCGCCGTGACCGCCGTCGCGGCGGTGACCACGCGCGCACCGAAGCTGTGCCCCACGAGGTGCAGCCGCACTCCCCGCGGTGCGACGGCGTCGACGACGGCGGCGACCGCGGTTCCCACCACACCCGCCCGCGCCTTCATCTCGTAGTAGGTCGCCTGGTTGAGGATCGACGCGACGGCCGCCCTTCCACCCGAACGAAAGTTCCAGATCGCAGCCGGTCGCGACGATCGTCCCGCCGCGGCCCCCAGCCCTTCGACCGAGCCGGATCCATCTGCGTCGGCGAGAAGGGGGCCGCCGTGCGCCAGACCCTCGAGCAGCTCGCCCCCCCTCCCCTTCAGGAGATGCCGATGCTCCGCGACGGTGGGTTCGTCCGCGACCGACAGGAGCCCGCGCAGGTGCTCAACGAAGTCGTCCGCAGCGCCGCCGCCGCCCGCAGCGGCCACGGCAAATGCCGCGAACGCATCGGGGTCGTCGAACAGACCTGTCCCGACACGTCGCGCCTCGGCCGCGAGCTCGGCCCTGGTCAGATCCGACGCCCCCGCGGCGGCCGATCCGCCGCGGCCATCGTCGGCGGGTCCATCCTCAACCAAAGAGAGGTCGGGTTGGTAGCGCAACGCGGGCCAGTAGACACCGATCGCCGCGAACCGCCTGTCATTCCGACCGAATTCGCCGCCGGCCGCTGCGACCAGCCGTTCGAGCATCCCGGCGTACAGCGCGGTGGCGTCGTCGGCATCGTTCTTCCAGCCGTGACTGAGCACGATGAGATCGGTCGTCCCAGCGGGAACGAGATCACCGCTCCCGCCGCAGCGCGAGCCGTGGCGGTCGATCTCCAACCTGCGGAATGGCATGCCGGCGATCGTGGCGCCCGCCACCCCTCCCGTGCTCATACCGCCTGGATGGCGCGCATGAGGTCGAGAAGACCTGCGCCCTGGAAGTCAGAGTTGCGCTTGAGATCGATGCAACTGCCCATCAAAACGTCCTTGACCACTTCGGGCCGGCCTATGAACTCCCGCCTGATCGAGAGCAACGAGGCCACCGCACCGGAGACGTGAGCCGCCGCCATGCTCGTCCCGGAGTCCTCGCGGAAGTAGGCGACCCCCTCCTGCGGGGTCCAGTCCTCGTCGAGTACGTCCGCGAGCTTCGCCGAGCAAGCCGCCGCGCACGAGACGATCCTCTCCCCCGGGGCCACCATATCCGGCTTGGCGCGGCCGTCCGCCGTCGGACCCCGGGACGAGAAGTGCGAGACGCCGTACATGTGCGGCGAATCCCCGTGCGTGGAGCCTACCGTGATCGCCTCTTGGGCGTTGCCCGGATCGTTGATCGACTGACCGATGCCGACGCGCTGGCGGCCCGACCTGCCCTCCGTCTGCTGAAGCGCCGAGCCATCGTTCCCCGCCGCAGCCACCACGACGACGCCGCTGCGCGAGAGGCGATTGACGGTGACGCACAGCGGGCTGTGTCCCGCCGCGTACCATTCAGGGTCGAACGGGTATCCGAGGCTGAGGTTCACGCAGTGCACCCTGAGCTCCCGGCCACCCTCGTTGAACCCCTCCACCCGCTCGAGCGCCGCGATGAGGAGGCTGACGTGCCCCTCACCTGCATCGTCGAGGACCTTGAGGCTCAGCAGCTTGCACTTGGGCGCCACGCCGCGGAGCGGCCTGCCGTCGGCGACCTCGTCGACGACGGTGCGCACCGTCCCGCGCTCGTCCCGCACGCGGCGGACGCGCCGCACCTCGGACGTCGCCCCGTCCATCGTCCCGGCGACGATGCCGGCGATGTGCGTGCCGTGGCCGAAGCCGTCGCTCAGCGGCGCCTCGTCGCCTTCCGTCATGTCAACGTGCGTCAGACCGGCCGGAAGGTCGAGATTGCGGTACCGCGCAAAATGGGGGTGGTGCGCCTCGATGCCGCTGTCGGCTACCGCCACGACGATACCGTCCCCGTCCGCTCCGAACGCGGTCAGGCACGCGTCCGCCTTGATGGTCCGGACCGATCTGTCGAGGAGCGCCGTCAGCGCCTCGTCCGGCCACACCTTGCGGATCGGAAAGCGCTCCCCTTCGCCGACCGGAAGCGCCTCCAGTTCGGCGAGGCTCAACTCGATGAAGACGTGGTAGCGGCTCCTTACCCTCTCGGCACGCATCGCCCGCACGTCGTCGACGCCGAAAGCGACGAGGGACTGCATGACCGCCGATCGCGCGGCGTCCAGTCCTCCCGGATACCCTGCGTTCAGCTCCACGATCATGCGCGAGCGCCGTTCGGCGACCGCGCGTCCGCCTATCCGGTTGGGGCTACCGCCCCTCCGGATGCTAGCCGACTGCTCGCCTCCGCCCTGCAAATCCTCCAGCACCTTGGGCGAGACGACGTACCTCGCGAAGCGATCCTGCAGGTCGTCGTCATCATCACCCATGGCAGTCGTTCGTCCCAATCCAGTTCGAGCAGCATCTTCCCGCCGGGCTGCGACGAGTCAATCCGCGGCTACCGGCATCCGGGATTCGGCTTAGAATGGCCGGACGCGAGCTTGGCGATGATCTTGTGCTAGGACCCCGTCCGAAGCGGTCAAACCCGTCTACGCCAGAATGTCGGCACGGCTCGCCCTGGCCGTGCGCCAAGCCGTCTCCAACCCCCGATTGTCGGCGGTCACCTCGAGATAGGCCTCGTCGAGCGAGAGCGATTGGATCCAGGTCGATTAGTGCGTGAAGATGACCTGGATCGGGCGGGAGACATCCCGATAGACCTCGAACCGGGGCCGCACGAAGATCAGGTCGGTACAGCGGCGCAGTGCCGTCACCGACGGCAGGGCCGACCGCATACCGGAGGATCGCGCTTCATAGCTCGCCGGCGCAACCACGCCGCGCGCGGCGGCAGAGCTGATCGCGACGAGTCGCCCGCGAAGGCGGGGATCGCCAATGCCGCGCGTAGCTGCCGCCGGACTGCCTCTGAATGAACGGCGGCTTACCGTCCGCCCCCCCCCAAAGCAGACATGCCGCTCACTATCAGAATTGCGTAAATTTCGGACGTTCTGAAGCCATTAGACGCCGATATCATGAGCCACTGAAATTTGACGCCTCCGAGCAGATTGGAAGTATTCGGTAACGTAGTTGTGATATTGCAGTGCACCAATCTTTGGGTGATATCGTACCATGATCGAAACCGTCGCAAAGGTATGGCAAGAAACTGGCGGCCTTGCACTCGCGGTGTTCGGCATGACAATCAGCAAGCTTTGCACTCGACGACTACCGTAACAAGGACTCGCATCGGCGGAGCCAAGACCGCTACGGCGATCGTGCAGCCTGCCAACCAGTAGACCGCACGATCGGAATTTAGCCGATCAAATTACCGTTCGATAACGCCTGGGGTAGTGGAGTGCGGCTTGTT
>Ga0308169_10006371_pt1 | contig 10434 bp, 7 predicted proteins | sample PhyBR1_2_FD_202139 | JGI IMG/M metagenome (GOLD analysis project Ga0308169, IMG submission 202139) | Phyllosphere microbial communities from UC Gill Tract Community Farm, Albany, California, United States - DLSLSB.R1 | ecosystem: Host-associated > Plants > Phyllosphere > Unclassified | place... | reverse complement strand
GTGATAGCTGACGTAGTCGATTGCCGGGTTGCGCGCGAAGAGCGTGCTGTCCACCCCGGTGCTGCCGTTGCGGGTCCAGTCCGTCCCGGCCGGCTCGTCATCGGTGAAGCCCTCGTCGCCGGTGCCGACCAGGTGGTGCGGGTCGATGGACTTCACGTAGCTGGACATCTCGCCGACCCAGCGGTTCAGGGTCGTGACCGTGCAGGTCGGGTCGGTGGCGAACGCACCGCTGCCGCTACATCGCGGCTCGTTGGCGAGCTCCCACGCCATGATGGTCGGATCGTCCTTGTACGTGGCACCGGTGATGCTGTTGCGCCGGTTGAGCAGGTGGGCGATCCAGGACCTGAACCAGGTCCGCTCGCGCTGGTCGGTGAAGAAGTCGGAGTGGTGGGTGTTGCCGGCCCAGGCGGTGTACTGATCCATCCCGCCGAAGTCGGACCAGTTGTTGGTCAGCGGAAGGATCAGCTTGAGGTGGTGCTCGCTGGCGTCGGCGATCACGCGATCGAGTTGCTCGAGGCCGTCCGCGCCGTCGTTGAAGGCAGGCTTGCCCGTGGCCGCGTCCCAGTACTGGAAGTAGACCCCCTTGTCGCCGTGGTCCGCGGCGGAGGGAACGTCGAGGAACGCCCAGGTGCGGACGACATCCAGCCCGCGGGCCTGCGCCGTCGCGAGGACTTCGTCGGTCATCGACGCGGCGGCGTAGTCGAGGTAGTAGTTGTTGGCGCCGGCGAAGCGGAAGGGCCGTCCGTCGAGCGTCAGCCGCGTGCCCGCCCGGCGGACGAATCCGGTCGCGGCACCGGCCCCGTGATGCGCAGCGGTCCCTGCACCGGCTGAGGCGTGGGGATCGGCCGTGGCGGGTACGGCCGCGTGCGCGGCCGCTCCCGCGGGGACGGCCAGTGCCGACAGCAGGGTCGCCGCTGCGGCGCGTGAGAGGAACGACTCCATGTGATGCCTCCGGTTGACGAGGGAGCCCGGCGGGGCTGGGTCGGACCGGCGCCGCCCAGGTCGAGGTGGGAGGCGCCGGCCCCGGGACGACCGGCAGCGGTCAGCCCGGATCGAGGGGCTGCGTCAGGACGCGAGCACGTCCGTCGCGGCGAGGAAGAGCTGTCCGCTTCCGTCGATCACGACGGCGCCGGGCTCGGCCACCAGCGCGGCCTGGCCGCGGGCGAGCCTCATGTGCTCGCCTCCGACGGCGACGCTGAACGCGCCGTCTGTCGCGATGAGCACGGCCGGAGAGCCGGTGACGAGACCGGTCGGGCCGGCGATCCGTACCAGCTCGAAGCCGACGTCGCGCCCTTCCGGGGTCGATCGGGGTCGGTAGCTCCGGGCATGCTCATCGAGGACCACGGGCGCGAGGAGCGCCGGCCCGCGCGGGACGAAGTCGACCACCGCGATCAGCTCCGCGCGGTCGATGTGCTTGGAGGTCAGCCCGCCGCGCAGCACGTTGTCGCTCGGTCCCATCAGCTCCATGCCCACTCCGCTCAGGTAGGCATGCATGTTCCGCGCCGGCAGGAAGAGCGCCTCACCGGCACGGAGCCGCAGGTGGTTGAGCATCAGCGCCACCCCGATCCCCGGGTCACCGGGGTAGCTCGCCACCAGCCGAGCCGCGAGCGGGAACCGGTCCGGATCCGCGGCGGCACGCTGGGAGACGGCAGTGATGACGGACTCGACCTCCGGGCCGCCGGCGAGCAGCCAGGAGACGCAGGCAGCGAGCCCACCCTCATCGAGCCGCCGGCGCCATGCGGCCAGCGCGCCCGCCCCGTCGGTGCCGTCGGGCCCGTCCTCGAGATCGCCGATCATCTGGAGGGTGTCGGCGACCGGACGCAGGCCGCACAGCGCCTCGAAGCCGTCCTCGAGCGCGACGATCAGCTCAGGCTTGGCGTACGGATCCTTGTAGCTCCGCTGCGCCGCCCGCAGCGGGACGCCGGCCGCCTCCTCCCGGGCGAAGCCGGCGCGTGCCTGCTCCTCGGACGGGTGCGCCTGCACGGACAGCGGCCGCTGCGCGGCGAGCACCTTGAGCAGGAACGGCAGGTCGGTGCCGGTGCTGTCGCTCCACTGCGCCAGGTCGCCCCACGGGATCGCCGGATCCAGGACCCGGCTCGGCGAGACCGGATGCGCGCCGAGCCAGAGCTCCGCCTCCAGGCGCCCCTCGCTCCCCTGCCAGCCGAGCAGGCGCGAGATGCCGCCCGGCTGTCCCCAGTCGTAGTCGCGCGGCACGTTGGTGATCGGCCACACGCTGCTCACCGCGGTGCCGCTCATGAGGACCTCACCGCCACCGGCGCCTCGGCGCCCGCCCGCGCGACCTGCGGGCGCAGCGGGTGCCCCGGCGGGAGCCCGGCGAGCGCGCTCACCCCGTCGAGTCCGGTGCCCCGAGGAGCCGCCAGACGCGCGTCCGGCGCCTCGCGCAGGACGGCTGCCTCGAACCTGCTGTGGATGTAGGACGATCGAAAGACGCCGCCGATCGCGCCCACGGCCGGCTCGGCGCCGATCTGTCCGACGCGGGTGAGCGCGGTCAGCGCGGAGTGGGCGAGCTCCTCCGCGGCGCTGGCGCAGATGCCCGCGGCGACCGCGTCGACCTCCGAGAGGCGGTCGACCGACGCGGCGAAGGAGGCCACGGTACGGACCCGATCGGGGTCGTTCTGGAGCTCGATGTAGGCGTCGGCCGGGCGGGAGTAGCGCTCCTGCATGGCGTCGAGCAGCAGGGTCGCGGGCCCGCGCTTGTCGTACGCGCGCATCGCCGCCTCGAACCCGGCCCTCCCGATCCAGTACGCGCTGCCGGAGTCGCCCATGATGTTGCCCCAGCCGTCGACGCGTGCCACGGTCGCGTCACCCACGGCGAGGGTGACGACGCCGGTGCCGGCCGCGATCATGACGCCCGGCCCGTCACCGACCGTGCCCAGGTAGCCCGTGACCGAGTCGTGGGCCAGGTGCACCTCGCGCACACCGACGTCGTGGAGCTCGTCGAGGATCCACGCGGCATCGGCGTCGGCGCAGGTGAGCCCGGAGACCCCGGCGCTCACCGAGACGATGCGCCGCCCGGTCCTCGCCGCGACCTCGCGTACGGTCCCGCTCAGCTGCGGGAGGAGCGGGACGTCGGTACGCACGCCGGGCAGCACCAGCTGCCCGGCCGGGCTCCCCTCCCCCTCGACCCGGATCTTGCTCCCCGTCTGGCCCGCGTCGAGGTGGACGTGGGCCTCGGGTGGCGCGCCGGTCATCGGGTGACCAGCTGGTTGGCCGAGCGCAGGATGCGCGGGTCGGACCACACCTGCGGGTCGACGACGTCGGTGCCGCTGACCAGGAACGTGGTCTGCTCCCCCGGCAGCAGGGTGACCAGGCCCTCGTCGACGCTCGCGTCGGGCGCGACCTTGTCGACCAGCAGCATCAGGTCACGCACCAGCGCGCCGGCCGTCACCGTCACGGCGCAGCCGTCCTCGGTGGCGCTGACGGCGACGTCGAGGCGCGGGTCGGCCAGCTCGCTGTCGCGGCCCTCGGCGTACCACCACCAGCCACGGATCCCGTCGACCTCGGCCACGAGGACCTCGGCGCCGGGAGCGGTCGGCGACCCGACCGAGACCGGGACGGTCGCCGACGAGCGGGCCGGAACGACGACGCTCGTCCGCTGCTCACCTTCGACGTCGCCGGCGAACGTACGGCGCCTGATCAGGAGCTCGCCCGCCCAAGCCTCGTCGGTGTCGTTGCCCAGGACGGCGACGAGGTCCTCACCGCGCGGCTGGAGGGTGACGACGCGCGCCGCGAAGGCGTTGCGCAGGGCGTGGAAGAGCGGCTTCTCCCGGCCGTCTCCGTCGATCGCCGCCCACGAGGTCACCGGCCAGCAGTCGTTGAGCTGCCAGACGACGGCTCCCGAGGTCCGGGGCGCGTAGGAGCGGAAGTGGTCGAGCGCGCAGGTGATGGCGTTGGCCTGGTTGAGCTGCATCGCCCAGTGCCACGTCTCCATGTCGTCGGGCACGCGGTAGTGCGCGATGAGGCCGGTGGTGAGCTTGACGTTGCCCTCCATCGCCTTCTGGTGCACCACCATGCCCGGCGACTCGGGCGTCAAAGGCTCGTCGCTGATCGAGCGCCGCAGCGTCGTCCACGCCGGCGGGCCCTGCCAGCCGAACTCGGCCACGAAGCGCGGGACGTAGTCGCGGTAGTGCGGCCAGTCGCGCTGGTTCCACAGGTCCCAGATGTGCATCGTGCCGTGCTGCTCGGCGTTGGGGTGCTCGCCTCCCGGGCTGAACGGGCTGCCCGGCGAGTAGGGCACGTGCGGCGCCAGCTCGGCCACGACCGCCGGGAGCAGGTCGTGGTAGTAGTAGCCGCCCCAGGTGCGGCCGTCGAGCCGCTCCTTCCAGCCCCAGTCCTCGTAGCCCCACAGGTTCTCGTTGTTGCCGGTGAGCAGGACCAACGAGGCGTGGTGGCCCAGTCGGGCGACGTTCTCGCGGGCCTCGGCCTCCACCTCCGAGCGCAGGGGCTCCTCCTCCGGGTAGGCCGCGCAGGCGAACAGGAAGTCCTGCCAGCTCAGCAGGCCCAGCTCGTCGCACAGGTCGAAGAAGTCGTCGGACTCGAAGATGCCGCCGCCCCAGACCCGGATGAGGTTGAGGTTCGCCCTGGCCGCCTGGCGCAGGCGCCGCTCGTAGCGGTCGCGCCCGATCCGCGTGGGGAAGGCGTCGTCGGGGATCCAGTTGACTCCCTTGACGAAGATCGGCTGGTCGTTCACGACCAGCTGGAACGGGGTCCCGTCGTCGTCGGGGGCGGTGTTCCAAGCGACGGTGCGGAAGCCGACCCGGCGCGTGGCCGAGTCCAGGACGGCGCCACCGGAGAGGAGGCTGAGCCGCACGTCGTACAGCGGCTGGTCGCCGTAGCCGATCGGCCACCAGAGCCGGACGTCGTCGAGGTCGAGGCGCACGACGGTCTCACCATCGGCGGACACCGGTGCGGACACCGTACGGCCAGCCACCTCGAGAGTGACCTCGTCGGCCGTACCGGTCACCCGGACGGTCGCGGTGACCTGTCCGCCGGTGCCCTCGGGGGTCGCCACCACGCGCACCTCGTCGAGACGCGCGGACGACCAGGACTCCCAGCGGACGGCGCGCCACAGACCGCTGGTGCAGGTGGCGATGCCCCAGTCCCAGCCGAAGCTGCAGGCAGACTTGCGGATCGCCTCGTATGGGAACGGGTAGGGCCGCGGGCGTGCGCCGAGCTCGAGGCTCGCCTGGTTAGCGGCGCGCATCGGGCTGCGGAAGGCGACGGTCAGGGTGTTGCCCCCCGCCCGGAGCAGGTGGGTGACGTCGAGCCGATAGGAGCGGTGCTGGTTCGCTACGTCGGCGAGCGTCACCCCGTTGAGCGAGACCGTCGCCACCGTGTCGATGCCGTCGAAGACGAGCTCGTGGTGCTCGTGCGCGGCCAGCTCCTCGGCCGTGGCCGTGAGGGTCGTGGTGTAGGTCCAGTCGGTCAGGCCGATCCAGGCCAGGAGCGCCTCGTTGTTGTCGAGGTACGGGTCGGGGATCAGCCCTGCGGCGAGGAGGTCGAGGTGGACGTTGCCGGGCACGGTCGCTGCGACCGTACGGTCCGCGAGGACGTCCGGGACCGGTCCCGAGATCGCCCGGACTCTCCACCCGTCGCTGAGGGGGCGCGCGACCAGCGTGCTGGTCGTCGTGCCGGTCATGGTGGTCGTCATCACTTCACCGCCCCGTCGGCGAGGCCGCGGTAGATCCACCGCTGCAGCAGGAGGAAGGCGAGCACCGTCGGGATGATCACCAGGATCGTCCCGGCCGCGATCACGTTCCACTGCGCACCGAACGGGCCCTTGAACCGGAACAGGGACGTCGAGATGAGCCCGTGCGACGGCAGGTAGAGGAAGGGCAGGTAGAACTCGTTGTAGATGGCGATCCCCTTGATGATCACGACGGTGGCGATGGCCGGACGCAGCAACGGCAGGATGACCCGCCAGTAGATGGTCCAGCGCCCGGCGCCGTCGAGCATGGCGGCCTCGTCGAGCGAGACCGGAATGGATGAGATGAACTGCAGGAAGATGTAGATCGCGACGATGTCGGTGCCCATGAAGAGCAGCACGAGCGAGCCGCGGGTGTTGAACAGGCCCAGGTCACTGATCAGCCGGAAGGTCGCTACCTGAGTGGTGACGCTCGGGATGAGGACCGCGACGAGGAACAGCCCCATCACGAGCTTCTTCCCGCGGAACTCGAACCGGTCGATGGCGTAGGCGGCCATGGTGCCGATCAGGATCGTGCCGGTGAGCGAGATGGCGAGCACGATCACGGTGTTCACGAACCCCGCGACCATCCCACCCTGGTGGAAGGCGGTGGAGAAGTTGGCCATGTTGAGCCAGTGGTGCGGCGGGGTCAGCGGGCCGGAGGTCGAGAACTCCTTCTTGCTCTTGAGGCTGGCGAAGAGCACCACCACGAGAGGGCCGAGGAAGACGAAGACGGCGAGGACCAGCGTCAGGTACTTGGCGAAGGTGGGGACGTAGCGCTTCACGTGAGGTCAACTTTCTCGTCGCGGAACAGGAGCCGCTGGATCGCCGTCACGAGCAGCACGATGATCAGCAGGACGACCGCCATCGCCGACCCCATCCCGACCTGGTTGAAGTCGAAGGCGGTGTGCAGGGTCTGCACGACGAACGTGGTGGTGCCGTTCGCGCCGCCGGTCATGATGAAGGGGATCTCGAAGACCGAGAGGCTGCCCGCGATCGCGAGGATCATCGAGATCCCGACGATGCGGCGGATGCCGGGCAGGATGATGAACCGGAACTGCTGCCAGCGGCTGGCGCCGTCGATGTCGGCCGCCTCGTAGAGCTCGGCGGGGATCGACTGGATCGCACCGAGGAACAGCACGAAGTTCAGGCCGGTGAAGCGCCAGACCGAGGTCGCGGCGAGCGAGTAGTTGGCCACGTGGGCGTCGCCGAGCCACTGGGGCGGGTTCGAGACGCCGACCCAGCTCAGCAGGGTGTCCATCGTGCCGCCGGGCTGGAACAGGTAGAGGAACACGAACCCGATCGCGACGCCGTTGATGAGGTACGGGAAGAAGATGATCCCGCGGAAGAAGTTCGAGAAGCGGGTCGGGAAGCTCAGGATCGTCGCGAAGTACAGCGCGATGCCCATCTGGACGAAGGACGCGGCGAAGTAGTAGGCGCTGATCTTGAAGACGGAGAAGTACCGCGGGTCCTGGAAGACGCGCTGGTAGTTGCGGAATCCGACGTAGTGATCGATCGGGCCCAGCCCGCGCCAGTCGGTGAAGCTGTAGCGGACCATGTTGGCCGCCGGGTAGTAGGTCAGCAGCACCAGGAGGCTGACCGGCACGAGCAGCAGCAGGTACGGCGTCAACCGGTCGAGCGTGCTGCGACCGGCCGGGCCGGTGCTCGCCCCGCCGGCGCGGCGGCGCCGGGAGGGGGCTGACGTGCTCTTCGCGGGGTTGCTCCTGAAGCGACCGGGACGCGCCGGCGATGTGCCGACCTGCGCCTCGACCTCGGTCGTGGGAGAGGACATGGAAACTCCTTGCGGGTGGCGCCGCCCCGGCTGCGATGCACGCCGGGGCGGCGCGAGGGTGTCATCGGGTCAGCTGAGATCCGAGACGGCCTGGCCCCACTCCTTGTTGAGCTGGGCGAAGAAGGACTCCAGGTCGCCGTCGGCCTGACCGCGGGCGACGTCGACGAGCTTCTGTCGGTAGAGGTTGCCCCAGATGTCGACCTGCGACTGGTCGGCCGTGTCGCTGAGACGCGACTCCTCGCCCGGCTTGGCGGGGTTGAGCTCGAGCAGGGTCACACCGCTGTCCTGCAGGCCCTTCAGGTTGCTGGGCAGGGGCGCGGTCTTGACAGCCGAGATCATGCCCTGGCTGTTGGTGAAGTCGGAGTCGTCGATGAGCCAGTGCAGCCACGCCTCAGCAGCGGGCTTGTTATCCGAGTTCTTGTTGACCGCGAGGAAGTAGTCGCCCGCGATGGTGGAGTACTGCTTGCCGTCCACGGACGCCGGGAAGGACATGAAGCCGACGTTGCTCGCCGGCGCTCCGGCGTCCTTCGCCGCAGCCTGGAACTGGGTGATCGCCCAGGAGCCGAGCACCATCGTGGCGATCTTCCCGGAGGCGAAGTCGCCCTTGGACTGCTCCCAGTTGGTGGTGAGCGGGTCCGGCTCGGTGAGGCCGTCGTGGACGCTGTCGAAGAGCAGCTTGTCGATGGCGTAGATGTCGGTGCCCTCGGTCCACGGCGCCTTGTTGTAGGCCATCGCGTTCAGCGCGTCCGGGTCGCCGCTGACCGAGCCCACGAGGTTGGTCCACTGGCCGCCGAGCGGCCACCCGTCCTTGTAGTTGGTGTACAGCGGGATCGCCTTGGTCTTGGCCTTGATCGTCTGCAGGTCCTTGAGGAACTCGTCGGGCGACTTCGGCAGCGAGGTGATGCCCGCCTGCTTCCAGACCTGCGTGTTGTAGAGGACGCCGTTCGCGTTGCCGCCGAGCGCGATGCCGTACTGCTTGCCGCCCACGCTCTTGGGAGCGTCGAACCGGTAGGTGTCGGCGAGCTGGACGCTCGACCCGAGCGACTCGAAGTATTGCGGGTACTGCTCGGGAGCGACGGCGTTCGGGATCAGCAGGACGTCGCCGTAACCGTGCGGATCGTTCATCCGCGTCTTGACGTCGTCCTCGTAGTTGGTGTCGCCCTCGACCTTCACGTGGACGTTGGGGTACTTCTCGTTGAACTGCGCGACGTACTTCTTCCACGTCCCGTCGGTCTGCAGATCGGTCCTGTTGGTGAGGAACGTGATGTCGCCCTTGACCGCTGCAGGGTCCTTCGGGGCGCTCGCCGCCTCGGTGTTGTCGCTGCTGCCACAGGCCGTCAGTCCCGCGGCGACCGCTGCTGTTGCAGCGAGACCCGCGAACGCCTTACGCCATGCCATGTCATCTCCCGTACGTCAGGGGTCGGCCCGAGCGATGTTGCTCGAACTCATACTCAAGTGAATGGCAGCGTAGGACATTTTTTTATGGGTGACAACGGTCACAAGCAGGTTGGACCCTTGTGAGACTCGATTTTACGCTCAACGCGGCCCCGGGTCGGGGTCGGAGCCGCGCCGCGTCGAAAATGTCCGTCGCCGTCATCAAACCGGTCCACGCTAGGATTTGGCATCGTGAGCCAGGGAACGGCGGCCGATCGCGTAGGCCTGCAACAGCGCGCGACGCTCGATGACGTGGCGCGCCTCGCCGGTGTCAGCCCCAAGACCGTCTCGCGGGTGTACGCCGATCGCGACAAGGTCTCCCCGAAGACCGTCGAGAAGGTGCTCACGGCAGCCAAGCGCCTGCGCTTCCGCCCCAACACGCTGGCCCGGACCCTGCGGCGAGGTGGCCCGACCACGACGATCGGCTTCATCATGGGCGAGCTGCAGAACCCCTTCTACTACCGGGTGGCTGCCGGCATCGAGCACGAGCTGGCCCAGCACGGCTACACGCTGGTCGTGGCGACGACCGACGACTCGATCGAGGGCGAGGAGCGGGTGGCCGACACCCTCATCGCGCAACGCGTCGCCGCGCTGATGATGATCCCGGTCGGCCCCGATCAGTCGTACCTCGAGGGTGAACGGCACCTGGGCACGCCGGTGATCACCGTCGACCGCCCCGGGCGCAACCTCATGGCCGATGCCGTCGTGCTGCAGAACCGCCGGGGCGCCTACGAGGCGACCCGCTCGCTCATCGCGCACGGACATCGCAAGATCGCCTACCTGTGCAACCCGGCGACGGTCTACACCCAGGACGAGCGCGTCGCCGGCTACCGCGACGCCCTGGCCGAGATCGGCATCCACGAGACCGCCCACTGGGAGCGCCTGCTCGACGACCAGGACATCTCGTCCGAGGAGGTGGCGCGGGAGATCCTGGGCTCGGAGGATCCGCCGACCGCGATCGTGGCCGGCAACAACCGGATGTGCGTCGGTGTCCTGCGCGCCACCCGCGACATGGCCCACCCGCCGGCGCTGATCGGGTTCGACGACTTCGACACCGCCGACATCCTCGAGGTCTCCGTGGTCAGCCACGACGCGATCGAGATGGGTCGACGGGCAGCGCAGCTCGCCCTGCAGCGGCTGGCCGATCCGACGGGAGCCACGACGACGATCGAGCTGCCCACCACGCTGGTCAAGCGCGGCAGCGGCGAGCGGCCGCCGGCCTAGCGCCCTCTCAGCCGCGGTTGTCCGCGGCGCGGCGCTCGAGGAGCGTCCGCTCGCCCGCGTTGCGGGTGAGCGCGGCCGCCTCGGCGAACGCCGCGGCCGCCTCGTCCCGACGCCCGGCGCGCTCGAGGAGATCGCCGCGGACGCTAGGGATCAACGGCGACTCCCCCAACGCGTCCGGTGCGAGTCCGCCGAGGACCGCGAGCCCTGCATCGGCACCGAAGGCACGGCCGTGGGCGACCGCGCGGTTGACCTCGACCACCGGTCCCGGGGCGGCCTGCGC
>Ga0308169_10006368_pt1 | contig 10437 bp, 13 predicted proteins | sample PhyBR1_2_FD_202139 | JGI IMG/M metagenome (GOLD analysis project Ga0308169, IMG submission 202139) | Phyllosphere microbial communities from UC Gill Tract Community Farm, Albany, California, United States - DLSLSB.R1 | ecosystem: Host-associated > Plants > Phyllosphere > Unclassified | place... | reverse complement strand
TGCCGACGCCGACCCCAGCCGTCCGTGCGACCCCGTCGAGCGACATCGCCGCACCATGCTCGGTGAACTGTTGGCGGGCGGCCGTCAGGATCCGCCTCCGGTTCAGCGCGGCATCAGCCCGGAGCGGGGGAGGGGTGGGCTCACCCGGCGTAGGCAAGCGGATCCCACCCCTCGACGGGGCCAGCCTCGGCGATGCCTCGCACGAACAGGGGGTCGCGGTCGCTGAACGCCCTCGCGGCCCGCTCGGACCGGAAGACGGCGATGGCGTCCACGAATCCGTCGGCCTCCGGCAAGGTCCCGATCAACCACAAACCGCCGTCGGCGCCGAGACCGTCGAGGTCCGCGCGGTGCTCCGCGTATGCGCTCCGCACGGCCGCGTCGTGCCCGACAGGCCACCGGTACCGAACGACGTGGTAGGACCTGCGTTCAGGAGGCGAACCGAGCACCGAGACCTCCGTCGACGTCCCACGACGCTCCGGTGACATAGGACGCGGCGGGGGATGCCAGGAATGCGACGACGGACGCGATCTCCTGCGGCGTGCCGATCCGGCCCAGTGGGTGGATGCGCTGCAGGTGGTCCCAGGCCGCGTCCGGGTCGTCCATGGCGCGGTACTGCGCGACCATCGGCGGGGTCTCGACGTAGCCCGGGCACACGGCGTTCACTCGGATCGCGTCGTCGGCGAGCTCGAGCGCCATGGAGCGGGTGAGTCCGAGCACGCCGGACTTCGCGGCGGCGTACGGGAAGAGCCCTCGGCGGGTGAGGTGCGCGTGGATCGAGGCGATGTTCACCACGGCTCCGCCGCCGTTCGCGCGCATCCCGCGCAGTGCGGCCTTCGTGCAGAGCCAGGCTGCCTTGAGGTCGACGGCCATCAGCGCGTCCCAGTCGCCGCTCTCCAGGTCGTCCAGGCCGGCTGCGCGGCCGACGCCGGCGTTGTTCACGAGGACCTCGACGGGGCCAAGCTCACGCTCGACCTCGGCGAACGCCTCGGGGATGCGCGCCTCGTCGGCGACGTCGCACCGGACGAAGCGGTGGTCCGGGCCGAGCTGCGCGGCGGCAGCCCGGCCCGTCGACTCGGTCCGGCCGAGGATCGCGACGCGCCACCCCTGGTCGGCGAGGGTCTGAGCGATGGCGAAGCCGATTCCCTGCGTGCCGCCGGTGACGACGGCTGTGCCGCGGCTGGTCGCGTCGCTCATGCTCACGCTTCCTTCGGCAGGTCGGTCCGCGCGGCGCTGTCGTGCTGCGACTCGATGTCGGCGAGCCGATCGCGGAGCGCGTCTGCGATGTACTTTTGGGAGTCGCTCCCGGTGACCAGGCGCAGCGGCGCCGGGTTCTGGTCGACGGTACCGATGATCGCCGCGGCGACCTTCTCCGGGTCGCTGACCGACGGCAGCGCGGGGTTCTGGATGCCGCGGGTCATCGCGGCGGGGGTGCCGTCGTACGCCGACATCGGCTCGGGCAGACGGGAGCTGCCGACCCGGAAGCCGGTCGCGGCACTGCCGGGCTCGACGATCGTGACGCCGATGCCGAACGGTGCGAGGTCCTTCGCGTTGCCCTCCATGAAGCCTTCGACGCCCCACTTGCTGGCGTGGTAGAGCGAGGCGCCCGGGTTCGTGGCCTGGCCGCCGTAAGTGGAGACCTGGATGATGCGGCCGCCGCCCTGCGCGCGCAGGTGCGGCACCGCGGCGCGGAGGATCTGGATCGGGCCGACGAGGTTGGTGCCGAGCTGGTGCTCGATCAGCTCGTCGGTGAGTTCCTCGGCGGCCCCGAACAGGCCGTACCCGGCGTTGTTGACGATGACGTCGATGGTGCCGAGGTCGCTGAAGGCCCGCTCCACGACTTCGCGGATCTGCGGGGTGTTCGTGACGTCGAGCTGCGCGACCCAGATGCGGTCGCCGTACTGCTCCACCAAGTCGTCGAGTGACTGGGTGTTGCGGGCGGTAGCGGCAACGCGGTCGCCGCGCTCGAGGAGCTGCTCGGTCATGAGCCGTCCGAAACCGCTGTTCGAGCCGGTGATGAACCAGGTGCGCTGAGGCATGGCTTTTTCCTTTCGGGATGTCGCCGACCGATCCGGCCGGCGTGGAGACCATCGTCGGTCGGCGCCAATACCGCGGGAAGTCCTTGCGCATACCAGTAGTCGGAGGGACAGGTTGAGTGGCCCAGTGCGCTCGGATGCTCCGTACGCTCGGGGCGTGGACACCCATAAGCCCCTTGCAGAGTTCTTGCGTGCCCGGCGCGAGCTGCTGCGCCCTGAGGACGTCGGTTTGGCACGAGGTGAGCGCCGCCGTGTGCCTGGCCTTCGCCGTGAAGAGGTGGCGCTGCTGGCGGGCATCAGCAGTGAGTACTACCTTCGGCTCGAGCAGGGTCGTGATCAGCACCCATCGGACCAGGTCATCGAGGCAATCGCATCTGCACTCCAGCTCGATGAACAAAGCCGTGCGCACGTGACGGAGTTGGCGCGAGCGCGGCCGGGCCGCGGACCGGCGAAGCGCCGCCGGCCGCAACGCGTTCCTGATGGGGTCCGAATGCTGATCGACACGGTCAACGTGCCGGCATTCGTCATGAACCAGTACCGGGACGTCTTGGTGGTGAATCGCCTCGCGACGCTGCTTGAGCCGGCTCTCATCGTGGGGGCCAACCGGCTGATCTCTCTCTTCACCAACGAGGAGACGCGCGCGTCGCATCCTGATTGGAATCAGAACACTGCGAGCGTGGTGGCGCAACTCCGCGCCGACACCGGCGCTGAGGAGGACGACCCGCAGTTCCAAGCGCTCATCGGGGAACTCTCCATGAAGAGCGAGCGATTCCGTCAGCTGTGGGCGCGACACGATGTCAGCCTGGTGGGATCACCGACGGGTGTCATACACAATCGTCAGGTCGGCGATCTGCTCTTGCGTCGTGAGAAGTTCGCAGTGACTGGCAGCCCCGGGCTCGTTGTGGTGATGTACCACGCGGAGCCCGGCACCGCCGACTCGGAGAAACTCGGGCTGCTCGCCTCACTGGCTTGACCAACCCTCCCAGGCCTCACTGTGCGTCGATGACTGCGTCCCGGAGCGAAGCGATCACGGTGGTCAGGAACTCCTCCGTCATGCCGTAACCGACTGCGACGAGGGCGAGGCGGCCGTTCGTGGTAGCTGCACCGAGCATCTGCTCGCCGTCAACCTGTGTCAGGACGAGGGGCCCCCAGAAAGCGTCAACCGTCACGGCACCGCCGGCGGGGAACCGGGTGGTGCCGAGGTTGCTCACAACGACGTCCAGGCCGAGTGCTCCGCGCGCCATGAACGCCTCAGCACGCTCCGCCGTCACGTGCGGGTCCATTGCGGCGCCGATGGCGGCTACAGAGCGACCGATGCCGACCGTGCTTCGAGCGGGGGCCAGGGCGGTGATGCTCTCGCGAGCTTCTTCCCAGAACGTGTCCCGCCCATTCGGGCGGCCGCCTGTCCGGGCAACGGCGATGAACACGCCGGGCCCGTCCTTCGTGCCGATGAACGGGAGAAGGCTGATCGGGCTCATCGTCCGCACGAAGTCAGTGCCCCGAGCTGCCTTCGATGCCCGCGCGGCCGCCGCGATCAGCGCGCCATGGAGTGTGGTGCCCTCGTTGCGCGCCGCCGTCAGCAGCTCGGTGGTGAAGGCCTGATCGAGGGTGTGCGCGAAGATCTTCGCCTCAGCGCCGTCGAACGGACGGAACGTGGGCAGCGCGCGCAACTCGTCGTGGGCGAGTGGCGGGGGACCCGCAGGCGGGCCGAGCTGTAATACCTCGTCGAGTTCGGGGACTCGCGCGAGCGCCTGTTCGCGGGACTCGGACGGTGTTTCGGGTCCGAGGTCTTCGCCGTTGAGGGCGCGCGACAAGTCGATCAAGAGTGATGCCCCGGAAAGGCCGTCTGCAAGCGAGTGCACCATCGTGAGCAGCACCGTGGCTCCTCGCTCACCATCGATGCCGTCGTCGATGAAAACGGCTCGTGCGGTTGGGTCGTCGGGTTCGAGCGTGAAGGCGTCCGCAAGTTCCTTCGCTGCCTCTTTTTCCCACGCAGTGCCGGCTGCTGCGCTCCGTAACGGGATGGGGTCCTCGGATGACCGCATCTCGGGTCCAGCTTCGGTCTCGACGACTCGCGCTCCGAAGGCCGGATGATGTGACTGCAGGGCGCTGAGAGCGTGTCGCAGCGCCCGGGGTTCGACAGCACCCTTGAAGTGAGCTGCGACGACGAACTGCATCGGGTGCAGCTCGGAGAATCGGTGGTACATCCGCTCGAGAGCTCCGAGCGGACGTGGAAGAGCGTGCATGAGTGTCTCCGACGATTGCGGGTGCTGGGGCCGTGGATCGATCCCGACCAGGACGCGTCGGCGGACGCTTGCTCCTCCCTGAGGAGCAGTGACGTCTGCCGCCATGCGCTGTTGTCGAACCTACGAAAGAAGGCGGCTCGGCACATGTCCCCGGGGGGAACATCTTCAGCGGTGAGCCGCACCCCGCCGGCGCAGCACGTAGCGGGGCCGAGCAGATCGCGCTTCCCGGCACCCGAGCGACATGTCTCAGTGAGGTTGATCGACGGCGGGCGCAGCGCTTCATCTGCTCGGAAGGCACGACGACGCACTGTCTTGCTTCACGCTGATGGCGTCGAGAACGAAGGCGACCGCTTCCTGAAGGTGACGGTGTTCCTCGGCGTCGGGCCCGGGGGCTTGCTCCGCCGACCATCGTGATCAGGGTGATGACGTCATCGACGTCCAGGGCGACTCGGATACAGCTGACGCGCTGCGCCTCGGCGAGTGGATCGCCTGTGACCTGGATAACCCGCCGCTCCTGCCTGCGGCGACCGTGGGCGCGGCTGCACGATCGAGGACTCATGCGTTTGAGATCACTTCGGCGAACGGCGAGGCCTGGGTACGCCGAGAAGACGCGCCCAGGCCTCACTCGGTCATGAGTTGGATGCGTCTGCCCAGGTGTCGTCCGCCGTGATGATCCCGAAGGTCGGGTTGGTGAGGTGCGCCGCAGCGATGACGATACCGTCAGCCTTGGCGCGCGCGAACAGCGCGGCGCGAGCGGCAGCTGCCTGATCCCGATCGTGATCCGTCATGAAGTGGATGCCTCGGTCGTTGAGCTGGGCCGGAAGCTCGATGAGATCACCGACGAAGAGGATTCGCTGCCCCTGGGACTCGATTTCGATCGTCACGTGACCCGGCGTGTGCCCGGGAACGTGGGCAACCGTGATGCCTGGGAGGATTTCCGCCGTCCCAGGCGCGAAGGTCCGCAGGATTCCCGCGGCGGCAGCAGATTCCATCAGCGGTCGGGTCGGGTCACCATCCGGCGCACCCTCCACGAGCGGGGCCCAGTCTGCCGCGCCGTAGTGCACCTCCGCGTTGGGGAAGAAAGGCTTGCCGTCGTGCATGATCCAGCCGACGTGGTCGAGGTGCAGATGCGTGACGAGAACCTTCGAGATGTCGTCGGGGCTCACGCCTGCCGCAGCCAGTGCGGCGGGGAGCGAGCCTGCTTCCGCCATGTGGCTCGGCGGGTCCGTGAGGCCGTTCAGCTCCGCCAGCTCGGCCGGGAACGGCATGGACAATTCGCCGGCGCCTGCGTCGATGAGGAGCGTTCCGGCGGGCCCTTGCACGAGGTGTGCCCCGATCCGGATCCGATGGGTGCCTGACGCGTCGAGAGTGTCTGGGTGCTCAGAGAAGTTCGCTCCGGGGTAGGCGGACGCCGGTAGGTGGGAGTCGCCGTCCCGCAGTGCTGTGATCGTGTACTCGCCGATCGTGATCGTGTCGCTCATCACTCTTCCTTCGCTGAAACTGAGTTGGTGACAGTGGCTGCCATGTGGGCAGGAAGTGACTGTATCGTACGATGGTGGCATGGAACAGCGAGAAGCCCGACCCAAAGGTGTCCGGGAGCGGATGCGCGAGACGATCAGGGGTGAGCTGACAGACGCTGCAGTTCGCCTCGTCCGTGAGGTTGGTTTCGACGGCACCACGGTGAGTGCCATCGCCGCAGCCGTCGGGGTGTCCGAGCGGACCTTCTTCCGGTACTTCCCGACCAAGGAAGATGCCGTGCTGCAGGCAACCGAGTCACTCAGCTCCGCCGTGGCGGATGCCCTGGCCGATCGACCGGCAGAGGAGAGCGACCTGGAGGCGTTCCGTGCGGCGTTCCAGGTCGCGGTCGATTCCGTCCGCGCTGCTCCGGACCGATGGGCGACGGTCATCGGTCTGGGTCAGTCGGAGCCCGCCCTACGGCGCCGACACCTCCAGCAGCAGGACATGTGGGTTGATGCGCTTGCCGCCGCCGGTGAGGAACGCGCCCGTGTGGGCAATCGAGCGACGGCGGCCCGGCTGCACGCAAGCGTGATGATGCTCGCCTGGGAGCGCGCGCTCGTGTCCTCGTTCCACAGCGAACGTTTCGATCGGATCGGCGAGGAACTCGACGTAGCCATTACCGAAGTGCGCGACTTCGTCGGCCGGTAGTGCGTCTGTCGCCCAGGGTGCGCAGATCGTCAACTGCAGATGACTCCACGACCGTCCGGATGGTTGACCTGTCCCCATCAGGAGCAGGCTGTCGACCGCGCCTCGTCATACGTTCGGGGTAACCGGGCTGATTGTGACTCGCTCGGGTGCTGCCGGTGAGGTAGTCGGAATCATCAACGCAGCGTGTGCCTCGTGGGTGCCGTTGCTTCCTCTCTGAAATGGAACGCCATGTCCGATACCTCGGGATCGATCGTCGTCGCCTACCACTCTGGTTACGGGCACACTGCAGTGCTCGCCGAAGCGGTTGGCCGGGGCGCGGCAGATCGCAGCGCCAGCGTCACCCGCATCGACGTCAGCAGGTTGAGTGACGATGACTGGGAGGTTCTTGACGCAGCAGACGCCATCGTCTTCGGATCGCCCACCTACATGGGTGGAGCGTCGGCCGAATTCCACAAGTTCGCTGAACTCACAGGAGGACGGTTCTTCCGGAGCGCGTGGGCCGACAAGCTCGCCGCGGGCTTCACCAACTCCGGGTCCAAGAGCGGCGACAAGTCGAACACGCTTGGGTTCTTCCAAGCACTCGCAGCCCAACACCACATGATCTGGATCAATCTCGCGCTTCCCGCGGGCTGGAACTTCGCGGACAAGTCCGAGGACGATCTGAACCGCCTCGGGTTCTGGCAGGGTGCCGCCGGTCAGACGCACAACGACCTCGCCCCCGATGCCATGCACGCGTCGGACATCGAGACCGCCGAGCACCTCGGCCGACAGGTCGCTCGGCAGACGGAGATCTTCATCGCCGGCCGGCGCGCTGTCAGCGCTGCGGCAGCGATCAACACCGAGTACGCGCGATGACTGGCGCGACGGTGCACGTGGCCCAGGGCTGCTTTCCCAGAAACAGCAGATCCGTGTGGAAGCGTGACGTGGTCTGCCGACTTTCCATGGCGCGTCTGCAGACCGCCGGAAGCCGACTGGTGGGCGAAGGCGAGTAGCTCGTCGACGACCGGGTGAGCCACTGCCGGTGTCTTCGCGCGTCAGCGGGTCGATGCGCCCATTCGGATCCTCCCTTCCCCGTGGGATCCGACAGCAGTCGGTGAGGAGTTCTGACCGTCGAGGTACCGGGCCGCGCACCCGGACCGGAACCAGGCCACGGCGAGCGTCGTCGCCCAGCTACGCGCGGACACCGGCGCCGAGGAGGACGACCCGCGCTTCCAGGTGATCATCGGTGAGCTGTCGATGAAGAGCGAGCGCTTCCGTCAGCTCTGGGCCGGCCAGGACGTAAGCCGGGTGGGGAGTCCGACCGGCGTCGTGCACGACAGCGCCGTCGGCGACCTCACCCTGCGGCGGGAGAAGCTCGCCGTTGTCGGCAGCGAGGGCCTGGTCGTCGTGATGTACGACGCCGAGTCGGGGAGCACCGACGCCGACGAGCTCGCGCTCCTGTCGTCGCTGGGCTGACGGCCCGGCCGCTCAGGCTCAGCGGTCGGACGGTTCGACGAGCCGTTCCACCGCCGTCATCGCGGCCCGTCGCGCTGCGGCGTGATCGATCGGCGTCGCGGCGAGGATCGGCGTGGTGCCGGTGGCGGCGAGGCTGAGGTGCAGCACGACGTTCAGCAGGTCGACGGCGCTCAGCTCCCGGGTGATCGTGCCGGCCGCCTGGGCGCGTTCGATCTGCTCCAGCTTGCTCCGCTCGGACACGACGACCTGCGCCGGGACGCCCTCCGCGGGCCGCTCGAGCTGGTACCAGGCGGACAGCCGCACGATCTCCGGATGTGCGCGGTAGTGGTCCATGAGCCGCCCGGTGTAGCCGGGGAGGTCCTCGGCGTCGAAGGGGACGACGTCGATCGAGCCGAGCGCGAGCGCATCGAAGGCGGCCTCGAACAGCTGCGCCTTGCTGCCGTAGTAGCGGAAGAGCGAGGAGATGTTCGCTCCGGCGGCCTTGGCGATGCGGTCCACCCGCGCTCCGGCGATGCCGTGTGTCGAGAACTCCTCGATCGCGGCGTCGAGGATCTGCTGCCGCGTCTGCTCGCTACTGCGCACCATGCGGCAATCCTAGCGAGTAAGTGGTTGCTTGCGCTTCCGGCTCCGTCACCGTAGGGTCGTCACGTATTGCAAGTGAACACTTACTTAGGAGCAGCAGCATGACCAAGACAGCAGTCGTCACCGGCACGTCGTCCGGCCTCGGCAAGGCCGCCGTCGAGAAGTTCGCGCGGGAGGGGTGGAACGTGGTCGCCACCGTTCGCGACCCCGAGCAGCTCGGCCTGTACGCCGAGCTCGAGAACGTGCGGACGCTCCTGCTGGACGTCGACGACGAGGCGGCGGCGCCGACGTTCGCTGCCGACGCCGTGGCGGCGTTCGGAGGTGTGGACGTCCTCGTCAACAACGCCGGGTACTTCCAGATGGGCCCGCTCGAAGCGTCGAGCATGGAGCAGATCCACCGCCAGTTCCAGACGAACGTGTTCGGGCTCCTGGCCCTGACACAGGCGTTCCTGCCCGTGTTCCGGACGCAGCAGTCCGGCGTCGTCGTCAACATCGCGTCGATCGGTGCGGAGGGCGGGTACCCCTACACCTCGGTGTACTCCGCGTCGAAGGCCGCCGTGCTGACGATCAGCGAGGCCCTCAACGTCGAGATGCATCCCTTCGGTGTGCAGGTGAAGGCGGTGCTGCCGGGACAGCACGCGACCCGCATCTTCAGCAAGATCGACGGGCCCGACATCGAGGTGGACGCTTACACCGCTCAGATCCAGGCGTTCTTCGACCACGTCCCGGAGTCCGGCTCCGAGCCGTCCGTCGTCGGCGACGTCGTGTACACGGCGGCGACCGACGGACGCACCGACAAGGTGCACTACTACGCCGGCCCGGACGCGCTCGCCATCCCACGCATGAAGCGCCTTCTCGGAATCGAGGACTACTGGACGGAGTTCCAGGCCTTCGCGCTCGGCTCGCCCAGCCCGCTCTGGCAGACGCTCAACGTCCCGGCGGGCACCGCTCCGCTCGAGCGGATCATCTGACGGCGGCACAGACATGACATCGCAGCCCAGACCACCGTTCGATCCCGAGCTCGAAGCCGTCCTGCCCGTGCTCGACGGGCTCGTCCCGAAGAACGTCACGCTCGACGACGTCGACACGTTCCGGGCGCTGACCACCTCACCGCCGATCGAGGAGACGATCGCCGGTCGGCCGATCCTCCACACCGTACGGTCGATCCCCGGACCTGTCGGCGCACCCGACCTGACGGTCTCGGTCTTCGAACGTACGGACCACACCCGTCCCGGGCCCGGGATCTTCCACACCCACGGCGGTGGCCTGATCGGCGGTGACCGCTTCGTCGGAGCCGGGGTGTACCTCGACTGGGTCGAACGGTTCGACGCGGTCGTCGTGTCGGTCGAGTACCGTCGGCCGCCGGAGCACCCGGATCCGGCTCCGATCGAGGACGTGTACGCCGGTCTCGTCTGGACCGCCGACCACGCGGCGGAACTCCGGGTCGACCCCGCTCGGATCGTCATCGCGGGTGAGAGCGCGGGTGCCGGTCTGACCGCCGGCCTGGCGCTGCTGGCGCGGGACAGGAAGGGCCCGGACGTGCTCGGGCAGGTCCTCATGTACCCCCTCCTGGACGAGCGCAACGACACCGTATCCAGCCACCAGGACGATTCCGCCGGCACCTGGGACCGGACCAGCACCGAGACCGCGTGGGACGCCTACCTGGGCGCCCGCCGTGGCACGGAAGGAGCGTCGATCTACGCGTCCCCGTCGCTGGCGACCGACCTGTCGCACCTCCCACCCGCGTTCATCGACGTCGGATCCGCGGAACTCCTCCGTGATGAGGACGTCGCCTTCGCGTCGGCCATCTGGGCCGCCGGCGGATCGGCCGAGCTGCACGTCTGGTCAGGCGGCTTCCACGGGTTCGACCAGATCGTCCCGGCGGCTGCGGTCTCCCGAGCGGCCACGGCCGCACGGACCAGCTGGCTGGAGCGGCTCCTCCGGAAGGGATGAGG
>Ga0308169_10006367_pt1 | contig 10437 bp, 10 predicted proteins | sample PhyBR1_2_FD_202139 | JGI IMG/M metagenome (GOLD analysis project Ga0308169, IMG submission 202139) | Phyllosphere microbial communities from UC Gill Tract Community Farm, Albany, California, United States - DLSLSB.R1 | ecosystem: Host-associated > Plants > Phyllosphere > Unclassified | place... | reverse complement strand
CAGATTGGATTCCAGCTCAAGAAGACCGAGAGCCATGAGGTCTATGATACCGAACAGCTCGCTCATGTGTTCATCAATGTGAGTTGCCAACCTATCAGTCGTTCCTGCTCGTGCTGATAGCTAAACCGAGTTCTATAGGCTTTCTCAAACTTGCCTCTTACCCCTTTGCAAACGATCATGTTCGACTACCGAGGCATGATCATGAAGGCGACTGTTCGATCCGTCTCTACCCTGGAAGGTGCTGACGGCGATACTATGGGAATCATCATGGAGGGTACCGAGATCAACTGGTTCAAGGATCCTAGCAGCTCGATCAAGCTGAAGAATACTAGCAATCGGTGAGTTCGGATGACCAGACCCCGTCAAAGAAGCTTCATCTGACAAACCGAATGACAATCAGAGCGCCCACACAAGCCATCATTGCTCCTAACTTCAAGTTTGAGAATATGGGCATCGGTGGTCTTGACACAGAATTTCAAGCGATCTTCCGAAGAGCGTTCGCCAGTCGAGTGTTCCCGCCCGGTCTAGTAGAGAAGCTGGGCATTACTCACTCTAAGGGTAAGTGCGATTGGGCTAGATCGACAGAGCTCCAAGATAGATAGCTGAACCGCACATTTCAGGTATTCTTCTCTATGGTCCTCCTGGTACGGGAAAGACTTTGATGGCCAGACAGATCGGAAAAATGCTCAATGTTACCGAGCCCAAGATCGTCAACGGTCCCGAAATCCTCAACAAGTTTGTGGGAGCCAGTGAGGAAAACATTCGAAAGCTCTTTGCTGACGCCGAGAAAGAGGTTAGTCCGTTTGCTGGCTCAAAGACAAGAAGTTCCAAACTAAACATGTTGACGTCCCGCCTGCCGACAGCAAAAAGAGAAGGGTGACGAATCCAGTCTGCACATCATTATCTTTGATGAAATCGATGCTATTTGCAAGCAGAGAGGATCACAGAGCAGTGGGACTGGCGTCGGTGACTCGGTTGTCAACCAGTTGCTCTCCAAGGTGAGGACTCCGTTGCCACAGAACGTTAGGTCTTGCTAACGAGGCGTTTCACTTCCAGATGGATGGTGTGGACCAATTGAACAATGTGCTGGTCATCGGTATGACAAACAGGAAAGATATGATTGACGACGCTTTGCTGCGACCTGGCCGATTCGAGATCCACATCGAGATTTCGCTGCCTGATGAGGCTGGTCGGGTGCAGATCTTGAAAATTCACACGAACAAGATGAAGGACAACAAGGTCATGGCGGAGGACGTCGACGTTAACGAGCTTGCCAACCTTACCAAGAACTTCTCTGGAGCTGAGCTGCAAGGACTGGTACGAAGCGCCACCACCTTTGCCTTCAATCGACACATCAAGGTTGGGACCATGGCCGGAATCGCCGATGACGTCAGTGACATGCAAATCACCCGAGCGGACTTTTTGAGCGCTTTAGAAGAGGTGCACGCGGCCTTTGGTGTGTCAGAAGAGGAGCTGTCCACCGTAGTCGACAATGGTATCATTCATTTCTCGCCGGACATCGAGGTATGTCAAGATCACTTGATTGGCTTCTGATGATATTCACCCGCGACTCTTCTATACAGTCTATTTTGCGGGACGGCAAGTTGTTCGTGGAACAGGTGAAGAATTCAGAGCGAACACGTCTTGTCAGCGTGCTTCTTCATGGTAAGCCTGTCTTTGGGCAACGCTGTCAGCTGTGGAACGGAAATTCACATAGGGTCAACTCCGACAGGCCCGGCTGGTTCCGGAAAGACTGCCCTGGCGGCAACGATGGCCCTAGGATCAGATTATCCTTTCATTAAGCTGATCTCGCCTGAATCAATGGTCGGCTTCTCCGAATCTGGCAAGATCAATGAGCTCAACAAGATCTTCTCGGACAGCTACAAAAGTCCGATCAGTGTCATCGTCATTGACAGCATCGAGAGGATTCTGGGTGAGTATGACGGACCACCATCAGTATTACTCGACGCTTCTGACTCCGCTTGACATAGATTGGAACCCTATCGGACCTCGTTTCTCAAACGGCGCCTTGCAAGCTCTCGTTGTTCTTTTAGGTAAACGGCCACCCAAGGTATGCATCAGAAACTGAGTCACGTCGAAGCGATACATACTGACCGCTAGTCACGTGCAGGGTCGACGCTTGCTAATCTTAGCGACAACATCAAATCGTGCCATGCTCACTGACATGGAGATGGTCGATGCTTTCGATGCCGAGATCCGTGTCCCCGCAATCAGCAGTCTCTCGTCAGTGGCCACTATCTTGAAGGAAGTCGAGCTATTCTCGAGCGAGCGAGATCTGCAGCATTGTTTGAGCTTGCTTGAACAAGCAGGATTTGGGGGGGAAGGAAGACTGAACATTGGCGTCAAGAAGCTGTTGACGATGGCCGAAATGGCAAGACAAGACCCGGATCCTGCTGAGAAATTGGTCGGTAGCTTGATACAGGCGAGTTGAGACGCTTTGTGCATCAGTGAATGTAATATATCTCTGTGTTGTATCTACAATGAGGCAGTCTATCCAAAGCAGCGTGTTGGTCGTAAGGGTTCATTTGTTGTCGTCGCAAGTCAGCCTTCATTACATTCCTGCAAGAGCTTGACTCCATCGGTCTCCCTCAGCCATCAGGACTCGCCCAACCTCGTTTCCGTCCAGTCCCAGAGCGACTTTGCGGTCTTCCATATTTTTGTATTTTTCGTTTGTGCAAGTCAATGCGTGCGACGCCAACAGCGAGTTGAAGACCAAATAGAGTTCAGAGTGCGTCAAAATATCGTTAGAATCGCTGATCGCCCTTAAGAGGTTATCATGATCGGCCCGGACCTAGAGGTTTTCGTGTTAATAGCTATTTCGCAGTAAATGCGTGGTTGGGGCTTACGGATCTCCAGGCTATCTCAGAAATACCCTCTCGACGTATGCACCTCAGCATCGCTGCTAGCATCATCTTTTGATGTAAGCTACAGTGCTTGATGAACAGGGCTACTGGACTGCTCGTCATCGCCTTCAGAACAGCTGACATGTCCCGGATAGTGACAGGTTTGCAGGGCACACCAGCGGTCTTGGCGGTCTCCATAGCTACCTCGACAGCTCGCCTTTAAGTGGACACAATGGTCAGATTGCGCAAAGATGCCGCTTGCCTCTCTTCGAGGCGACCTACCTGCAAGCGTCTAGGACACGTCGAGCGTCTCCATTGGTTCCAGCCATTTTAGCTGCTGCCAGCTCGATTGCTTCTTTCTGAAGTACGTGGTGGTCTTCTTGGCTGTCCGGATGAGCTATCAGACGTGACTGAACAATCTCGACCAACGCCGGTTTGTCGTAAGGTTGGAACAGCAGACTTTGCAAACCTGTTTACGGATTCGCGCAAGCTCAGTGATGCAACAGCACGGTAGCTTGCAAATCTCGACCTACCGAGTCGACTTTTTACCTTCGCAGCGAGATGCTGAGGCAAATCCATTCTGTTGGCGATAGCAACCACGAACAATTGCGAGTCTCTCAATGTCGGCCAGTTGAAGAAATTGTAGACGACATCCTGCTTGGCCGTCAACAGCTGGTCCAGTTCGTCCATCAAGACGACACTGAACGAGAAACGAGCGGAAATTAAGGAGCCTGCTCAGGATCTCCATGCCCAGACGTATCACGTACAAAGTATGACCTCTTGGCCCTCCCATGCCTGACATCCTTCCTTTTTCGCTGAAGTGTTCTTCCAAACCTCGAAGGGCCGCCTTTGAGTTGGACACCTTCTGCCCGGAGATAGCTTCCCAGAGGACGGTGTATGCGTGTTGAGGGGTAGGCACCTTCAGTCCGTTTATCTCTACGTAAGAGAAGGGCAAAATGTCCTACGGAAACGCCACCTTAGCATCTCTTTTCAACCTCGAGTCAAGAACACTCACGCCCTCTTCCGCTCGTGCCCGTAGTTGTTTGATGACCGCATGCACCGTAGCGGTCTTTCCTGTTCCAGGCACTCCAGCGATGTCTGACCTCGCGATTGGGTCAGGCAGGTGTATCAGGACAGTCGCTTAGTTTGACTCACAAAGACAACCTCCACCTCCACCTTCCACGCCTTCTTCTACTCTCATAAGCACGTCGACGAATTCGCTTTCCCGGCATGGAAGCGTGTCCGGTGTGGCTCCGACGTGCAAGAGATGCAAAGCGCGCTCGTACGGATCTTTGGGTAAAAGGTGAGGATCCAGCTGAGCCGTGATTGCTTCATAAGTCTCCTTGACCTTTTTTCTATTTTTCACCGTCTTGCGTCGTTTTGAGGGTGTGGCTTTGGCGTCTCCTCGTTTCCGTTTTTGTCCTGGGGTCGCTCGTCCTCGCTTGCCTCTTCCCTTTGATCGAGGTTGACCTTCTTCACCTTCAGACCCCGAGACTTCCTCTGAAGACTCGGACTCCACTCCTTGCAACTGTGACCCGTCGGTCTCATCACCTGTAGACTCGGCCTCCTCGGCAGCTCCAGTTCCCTCCTGACTGCCTCGTCGTGCCGCTCGCGACCTCTTCACTTGGCTCCGGACTTTGGTCTCGATGACGACCGAGACCTTTCCGGTCCGCTGTACCGGTATGATCTTGAGATCATCTGTCAGGTCCCATTTTCCATCACGCATGCCCCGCTCCGAAAGCTGTTCCCAATCAATCTTGAACCAGCTCTTGCCTTGTCCACCTTTGGCGAATTTATCGAGGGCGTTCTGGCAAAAGTACACCAACGGTACAGCCCTTTTGTAGAGATTGAACCCTCCGGTAGACGTATGTAGCGTCATGCTGGGTGGTGCGGTTTTGGCAGCCAGCTTCAATTCTCGCTCGAAAGCCGCTTTACTTTTTTTGTCCGACGTGTCTCGTAGTAACAATTCATCCTCTAATTCGTCCGGTGATTCGGAATCGTCGCTCGAAGAGTCGATCGCCAATTCGATCTTCCAATTTGCGTTCCAGCTCGGATGGAATTTCGGGTAAAGCTCCTTGAACCGGTCCGATGAGATGATAGAGCACACGTTGATGAGATTTATCAAGGGAAGAGTCGATGTCACCGGACGATTAGAGCCGGTAAAAGCGTAGAGGAGCTCTCTCTTCAAGCGGAAAATAAATCAGATCTATCGTATACATGGCTTTAGACTTGCAAACACTCACATCGCCAACTTTAAGAGAGTTCATGGTTGTAGGTAAATCTTGCTTTCGGTAGAACCATCTCACTTCGCAGAGCTTGACCCGCGTGTCTTCCTCGTTTTCGGCTTGTTCTTCATCATCAGAAGAGTGATCATCCTCGTCATGATTGGATATCGTCTCATCCCATAACTTTGTCAAGATGCCTACTCCAACGTCATTGCCGAGCACTGCAACCAGTACTCCATCCCCTAAGCTGAATTTTTGGAGAGTTTCTACTACTGGTGCCTCGTTGGTTGCCTTTTTCTTGCCTTTGCCTTGAGGCTTACTGAATCCTCTTCTGACGCAAGAGAGATAGTGATGTCGATCGGTGTCCATGCCGTCTGCCTCGGCTGATCGAGGGCCCCAGACATATGTGTTCTCATCCTTGGCTGTCAGGGTCGTCGGCTCGCTCGAGACCGTAGGCGTTCCAGCTAGACGCCCTGACCGTCTTGTCGGAGTCGAAGGATTCGACATGGCTCGAGACTGTATCACCGATTCCTGATGATTGGTGAGATGTGATTTGGATTGGTAGCTGCAGGTTCGAGGGTATTGCAAGTCAAAGTCATTCTAAAGCTTTATCAATCGAGAAATTCAGCGGAAGACAACCACCGACTTCCACAGTCGAATGACTGCAACAGATATCACAAAGTAAACAAAAACAAATCTCCGGGGCAGCTGCTACCTGATTCATTCCGGGAGCATACAACCCTGAAAACCTTGAGAATGGCAGGCAAGGATATTTGTACTGCAGCAAGCGCAGCATTGTCGCTGATAATGAGACCTCAATCTAACGGTGCAATTCGCAAACTTGCCCGCGTCTATCGAGCTCAGCAGATAATCTGAACATCCTTGAATTCTTTGAGACGTCAACGAGCAGAGTTAATTAAAGTGAAGTTCAAGCGATCTCAGCGAAGGCCCAAGAGGACGCAGCAAGTGCAAATCCCAATCTTGTGTTTGAGACTCCTTTCAACAGGTTTTGTTGATAGTGCGGTGTCATACTCTCCTGGCCACCAACACCCACTCACCTCCTCATTCGGTATCCGTGATGGACAAGGATTCGGTATCCTTGATGGGCAAGGGTTGTGCCGGACAAACATCTGTATTGTGCTCTGCCTAGATAGCCTATACAACGATTTGAAATGTCGATACCTCGGTATACCGGGATTCCGAGCACGACCAATTCTAGGTCAAGCCGGTAAATGCGTGCCATCTGCAACTTGTTCAATCAGAGACTGCCCTTGATGCATAACACAGATGAGACTTACGCCTCGTTGAGAATGCCGAAAACAGAGTCAGCGATCATACGTTGTTCAAGGGTCGTATTGGTGGTGTTGAGCTGCAAGGTGACGGAGAGTTAGCGTTTCGCGAATCTCGACGGCCCTGAATCATGCTTACCTTGTCTGGATGCAACTTGCCAATGATACGCATGTACCCAATTTTGACCTGTTTCTCCGTGATAAGCTCCGCCATAGACGGCTTTTTCACACCCAGACCGTCCCAGAGCACAAGATCGAGACTTGACAGCAGACCTCGGAGGTTGGTCTCTTTGCCTGCAGACCAGGCCTGAATCTTGGCGTCAACACCGACCTTCAAGTTTACTCGCTCGTTATCCTCTGCTTCTTGAGCAGCATTGGCTTCTCGCATTTTGGCGACACCCTTGGACTTGTTGGCATCGCCTACGGGATCCGGCCGGCGGACGGAAGGCGCTGCTCGTGGTTTCGGCTTTGAAGCTGCACCATTCGCAGATGACATTGCACTTGCAGTGGAAGGTGGTTTCAACATTGCCCTTGTACGCGCTAACCCATCCGAGACCATCTTCCGCTGATTGGGACCATGAGGACTGGCAAACACAGCAGCAGCGACTGCGTGACCCATCAGCCGCTCCCAATCCTCCTTGGCATCATGCCACTTCTCTGCCATCTCGTAAGCTCCTGCTCGCTTACTCAACGCTTTGAACAAGCCGTCCACGAGTTTCACGTCGGCTAGATCCCCACCCAAAGGTGTTTCTTTCGCTGGGTGATAGCCGATACCAATGATCTCGATGACCTGGCTGCAGTCGACTATTGCGCCCGCGTGGTCGCCCGACTTGACTCGTGCAGCAGCTCGGTTATTCAATAATGGGACGGTTAGCAGGTGACCAGTAGGAAGTGGATTCAACGCTGCCGTATAGAAGTCTGCAGCTTCGCTAAATCTGCCCAGTTTGAAGTTTTCGTTTCCAGCAGCCTTTTTGGCCGTCGAATTGACGATCCGATCACGAGGTACAGGGACGACTGGCCTTGTGATGAGCGGTGTGGAGGTAGGTGTCTGAGTACGTATGGGAGTACGAGAAGGACCAGCTGCTGAAGTCGGCTCGCGTGACGACTCGAGCGGTTTCCTTCTTCCAGCAGATTTGTAAACCGGAGCCGATTCGCTGAAAAGGTCTGCGACCCGAGGTTCTGATCTAGGAGCTGCTTGAGGTTCGGGTCGCTTAGAAGTGAAAGCAGGTGGTGAACGCTCTCTTTGGCGAGAAGGTGGCGGTCTTCGTGCGACCGGCTCTTCCGGACCTTCGTCATCATCAGAATCTTTGAACGTCGCCGTCTTGCTTGACCCGCCATTCTCGTCCCTTCTGGGTCTCGAACGCTCCTGCTCTGCCTCTTCTGCATCAATCATCCAGCGAGGTCTGCCATCCCCGTCTCTTGGCTTGGTCCCGTTCGCTTTGTCCGCAGCTGCCAAAGCAGCCTGACGTTCCTCGTATAGCTTCTGCGCCCGTTCTTTGCCTTGGCTCCAGAGACTACCGGCTTTACTAAAGACATTCATCCCGATTTCCGATGCCTGAGCCAAGATCTTATCGGCCTGCGCAGTAACATCTCCGAAAGCCTGACTATCATCGCCATCTTTGGGCTGACGAGAACGAGGTCGAACTTCAGGTTCGGGCCTGATATCCGCTCGTGTAGGACCTTGCCGCCTGCGTCTTCTTCGTTCTCTTGCAGCGGCTTCCTCGTCCATGTCCTCCGGCATACGAGAAGATTGCCTTTCCTCCCGTGGCTCACGAGGAGAGTCTGAACTGCCTTCTCCTACCAACATCGCGATGGCGGCTTCAACGTCAGCGCCATTGGTCGTCTTAGCGAGAGCCTTGCGAGCTTGAGCAGGTGAGAACCCCATCTCGACGATCTGGCCGACGATATGTGGTGGGGGAGAGGATGCTCGCGCAGAGGGTGCGGGTTGAGAGACAGCAGGCATCGGCGGAGATTTCACTCGCTTGGCTGCTGGGCGAGCCAGATCTCCCAGCAGATCATCGTGATCCTCTCCAAGGGAGTCTAAACCTTGACCGTTTGATGCTCGGGACGATGGGAGGGGAGCCTTTGACTGACTGGCAAGCGCTTCCAGATCCCATTGATCACCCGTGGGTTTCGACGAGACAGATGGTTTCGTTATCGCGGGGAGACGACTGAAGTTGTTCGCTGTCTTCGGACTGCTCAAGAGATCGTCGAACCCCCAGTCAGACGTTGCCAAGGGTTTTGAAGGTAAGCTGGTGATTTTGTCGGATCGTAATGCTTCGGGTTTGCGAGGCACGGGCTGTAGTAGGTTTTTTCCTGGCGCCTTGTTTACAGACGGTACTACCGGTAATATCGGTTGGTGGCCGTTTGCAGTCGAGCCTTTCTTGGCGGAAGAGCCTGCTCCTAGGCTGTCACCCCAAGAGTCGAAATCAAACGCTTGTCGCTCGCGTTCCTCTCTGTCCTTTTTCTCCTGAGCCATCTTTGCTTGACGCTCGACTAGCGTCAGCCCGGACATATTCGAACCGAGCATATTCATACCCATCCCGCTCGCTGGTCGAGAGTTGACCGACGAACCCCCAGCGCTGGAAGGTCCGAACGAGGAGAGCAGGTCGGAAAACGCATCAGGACCGAGGTTGCTAGTCTTTGCGGCAGTTGAGACAGATTGCGCCTGCGAAGGTGTAGCGTTTCGTAACGGGGTCGAGTTAAAGGCTGGACTAGAGTACCCTGTAGATTTTGGTTGAGCAGATGCAAAGAGGTCGAACGTCGCTGGCGAGTTGGACCTCGAGTTGCTGTTGAAGCCTGATGCTGATGTGAAGGCACTGTTGGACGGCGGCTTCGGGAAGTTCCCGGAGGATCCCTTCTTGGCCGGTGCAGACGCCGAAAAGTTGAGATCCAGTAGGTCGTCCATGGCGGTTGCAACGAGGTACTCTAGCTGCAATCTGCCTGGTTTTCCAAGGCTTGTGAGGTAAGGATGGTGAACATGTTCAAATAGCTGATAGCAAGCAATGACCGCACGAGTGATCGCTCGTTAGCACGCGGAGATCGCGGAACCTAAATCGAGAAAGATGTCAGTCTCGCATAAACGCTCTTGCTCTCCTTTCGAATTATCTCTGAGTGAGCTTCATGACTTCATCTTGTCTAATGTCTAATATCTTTGCGGGGGTGTTGTCCTTGGTTTGTCCAACTCATCGAAATATCGAACCAATTCCCTTCCTACAAAATGTCCCTTTCTCGATCAATCTCTGCCCTTTGTAGCGTGCCAGCCATCCGCTCAGCTCGGGCTGCCTGGAACCCTTCGGTCCGATACTTTACGGCCGACCAGGCTCTCGACCTCAATGCAGCTCCCCCTTCTGCCTCTTCTCAAGCATCCTCCTCCTCTGCAAACGCCTCATCTTCGTCCTCGGCACCATCATCCGACCCAACACATTTCCTCATCACCCTCAAACGATCCTCGATCGGTCTACCAAAACAAATCTCGGGGACTCTCGATGCTCTAGGTCTCGGGAAGAAGCTGCACCGTTCCGTCCTGCACCCTTACTCGCCAGACGTAGCGGGTCAGATTTTGGCAGTCAAGGAGTTGGTTCAGGTTAAGAACGTGACGGAAGAGGAAGGGTTGAGGATCGTCACCAAGCAGGGACATAATGGAGAGAGACGAGGTTGGGAGGTTGTTGGACGAGCACCTGGGACGGTGAGGTCGTAGGAAACAGAACTGGGGGCATTGCTCATCGGGCTTGCATAAGGTGCGTCTGTGACCTGTCGTACGACCCGTGTGTCTTTCTGCTTGGCTGAAGTCTGAACACTCCTTTTTAGCCTTGTCGAATTACCCCTTATACGATCATCAACTCCACGCGCAATTACCTCTCCCTGTATCATTACATGCATGACCAACGAGTCGATATCATACGATGCATTCAACGCTTTCACGGAAACTTCGCAGGTTTCTGCCTGCAGAGATTGGTCGTCTCGAACATACCCTATCGTTTGATATACGTCTACTGGGTTCGTCTGGACGGGACTTGGCAAACAATCGGTGTTCTATCTCGGCGCCTGGCCTGGATG
>Ga0308169_10006364_pt1 | contig 10440 bp, 5 predicted proteins | sample PhyBR1_2_FD_202139 | JGI IMG/M metagenome (GOLD analysis project Ga0308169, IMG submission 202139) | Phyllosphere microbial communities from UC Gill Tract Community Farm, Albany, California, United States - DLSLSB.R1 | ecosystem: Host-associated > Plants > Phyllosphere > Unclassified | place... | reverse complement strand
CATCAAGCAGGCGTTCGACGCGACGACCCGCCGCGACGTCTTCCACCACCTCATGGCCAAGTGGCCCGAGGCGACGCTCAAGGGCCTCGCCGGCGCCCTCCAGCTGTTCCAGACGAGCGCCAAGAACCTGCCCGAGGCGTGCGGCATGGCCAAGCGCCTCGTGCGGTGCTTGTCGGACGCGCTCGACGTCCTGTGCGACAAGACGGACGGCCTCCTGCGCGACCCGGACTTTGTGCGCCGCGGCCGCGACTTTCGCCTCCAGGCCAAGCTCGTCGCCCTGTGGAAGCTCATGGGCGAGGCCCTCGCGCTCCTGTTCCGCCGCACGCCCGACTGGGCCGTCTTCTTCGAGAACGACGAGATGACCGAGTGGATGCGCGACGCCATCCTGTTCGGCGCCGACATGCTCGACCAGTTCCGCATCCTCGAGGCCGTCATCTCGGGCCAGTCGCTCGACCGGTTCGCCTCGTCGTCGTCGATCAACGGCGCCGGCGCCGGCGCAGGCGACGACCCGGGCTCGCCGACCAAGGGCGGCGGCGGCAGCACCAAGGAGTCGCACATGGCCGAGAGCATGATCAGCGCGCTCGCCGACCCGCTCGAGGACCTCATCGCGTGGCTGCGCCTCAACGACGAGGACCTCCTCACGCACGCCTTCAACCTCGTCCTGCGCATGGTCGCGCGCTTCACGCGCTCGCGCATCGCCCTGCGCGACTCGACCTCGGCCAAGCTGCGGCGCATCGCCGACAAGCCCGCGGCGGGCACGTCGCAGGAGCGCGAGAAGCGCTCGACGATCCTGCGCGAGGGCGAGCTCCTCCAGCTGCGCGAGGCGATCGAGGACAACGAGGACGCCGCGCGGCGCCGCAAGGAGGGCGGCAAGCGCGCCGAGGTCCTCGAGCTCAGCGACGACGAGGCCAAGCCCGGCGCGGCAGGCGCGTCGTCGTCATCGTCGTCGTCGAGCCTGCGGGTCAAGGGCGCCGTCACGACGTCGTCCGGGCCCGTCCAGTCCAAGCTCCCCTTCCCGACCCTCCCCGGCCGTGCGCCGCCGACGACCAAGAAGCAGCCTGGTCGCTCGGTCCCGGTCCAGGCGCGACCTCGCGGCGTCCCCTGGACGACCTACTCGTCCAAGAAGGCCGACGAGTCCGAGACCGAGTCGTCCGACGACGAGGACGTCGTGCGCGGCGCCGACGGCAAGAAGCTCACGGGCCTCGCCCTCCTCGCCAAGGACCAGAAGCCGTCGATCCGCAAGCCGCAGCAGGAGAGCCGGCGCGGCGTCGTCATGCTCGGCATGCGCGACGAGGACCGCCGCGGCGGGTTCAACCCGCGCTCGCGCCCGGGCAGCGCGCTCCACGGCCACACGCAGGAGGACCGCCAGGCGATCCGGGCGGCGCGGCTGCGCTCGGCGCAGGACCTCTCGAGGCTGCACCGCGCCATCCTCCAGTGGGACCCGGCGTGCGAGGACGACGTGCCGCCCAACGTCGACCTCACGCAGCGTCCCGGCGGCGCGTTCAAGTCGGCGCGCGACTACTTTGCGGCGTTCGAGCCCCTCCTCGTCACCGAGTGCTGGGAGCAGGTGCGCCAGGCCAAGCTCGAGTCGCGCCAGGACGCCCAGGTCCTCCAGATCGACATCGCCGGCCGGCAGTCGGTCGACGACTTCGTCGACGTCTTCTGCACGGTCGACCACTCGCAGTTGCGCGACCGCATCTTCTTCGGCGAGACGGACCTTGTGTGGCTGCGGCAGGGCCCGCGCCAGATCTACGCCAAGATCCAGGCGTCGAACCGCAAGCGCGAGCACATCGAGCTCACGCTGCGGTGCCACCTCGGCAACGACGTGCACGGCGCCGGCATGGCTCTCGTCGGCCGCACCAGGTGGGAGCTCGTCAAGCTCGCCAAGTACGTCCAGCTCTCTCCCTCTCCCTCTCTCTCGCCGCTCGTCCACCTACAGCGAGCCGACTTACTGATGATGCTCCCCACGTCTCGCAGCCTCAGCACCGTCTCGCGCGAGTACGCCGCGCTCCAAGCGCTCGAGTTCATCGACCTGTGCGGCGACATCCTCGACCCGCGCCCGCCCGCAGCTCTCGGCGCCGACGCTCGCACGATCGAGCAGCACGTCAAGGCGTACAAGGTCAACGAGCCGCAGGCCGTCGCGATCCACGGCGCGCTCAGGACCAACGGCTTCAGCCTCATCCAGGGGTGCGTGCGCAGCCCGCTCTCGTCCCTCTCTCTTTGGCTCGAGGCTGACGCCTCTCCTCCTCTTGCTCGCAGCCCGCCCGGTACCGGCAAGACGAGCACGATCGTCGGTCTCGTCGGCGCGTTCGTCGACTCGCGCCCAAAGGTCGCCGCGCCCATCAGCGTCGGCCGCCCGACCGCTCCGGGCGAGATCCCGCCCGTCGCCAAGATCCTCCTCTGCGCGCCGAGTAACGCCGCCGTCGACGAGGTCGCCAAGCGCCTCAAGGAGGGCGTGCGTCTCATGGATGGCTCGTTGTACGTGCCCAAGGTGGTCCGCATCGGCGCCGACTCGTCGATCGACATCGCCGTCAAGGACGTCTTCATCGACGAGCTCGTCGAGCGCGCGCTCAGCGGCACCAAGTCGTCGGCGGGCTCGTCGGACGCCCAGGCGCGCATGCAGTCGATGCGCGCCGAGATCGACACGCTGCGCGGCGAGCGCGACCTCAAGCGCCTCGAGATGGACTCCGTCGTCAGCAACGACTTCAAGCGCGGCGAGCTCAACCTCGAGCTCAAGAAGATCAAGTCGCGCCTGTTCGAGCTGCAGCAGCGCCTCGACAGCGAGCGCGACAAGGCGCAGCAGTCGCGGCGCGCCATGGACGCCGAGCAGCGCAAGATGCGCCTCAAGATCCTGTCCGAGGCCGACGTCATCTGCTCGACGCTGTCGGGCGCCGGGCACGACTACATGTCGCAGCTACCGTTCGACTTCGAGACGGTCATCATTGACGAGGCGGCCCAGTCGGTCGAGCTCTCCTCGCTCATCCCGCTCAAGTACGGCTGCACTCGCTGCATCCTCGTCGGCGGTGCGTCTCTTCTCTCCTCGTGCTCCTCTCTCTGAGCTCGGCACCGACCTTGAGCAGGAGCGAGAGCTGACGTCGGCCTGCCGCACGGACCCCTCGCAGATCCACTCCAGCTCCCGCCGACCGTCATCTCGAGCGTCGCCTCGCGCGGCGGGTACGACCGGTCGCTCTTCGTCCGGGTCATGCAGCGAGGCCCGCAGGCGGTCCACCTCCTCTCGATCCAGTACCGCATGCACCCCAACATCTCGGCCTTCCCCTCGGCGGCCTTCTACCAGTCGCGCCTGACGGACGGGCCCGACATGGACAAGAAGACGCTCCAGCCGTGGCACGCCAACGCCCTCTTCCCGCCGTACGCCTTCTACCACGTCCAGGGCCAAGAGCAGACGGGCCGGTACCACTCGTTCACCAACCCGATCGAGGCAGCGACGGCCCTCGCCATCTACGAGCGCCTCAAGCGCGACTACCCGGCGACCGACTTTGACTACCGGGTCGGCATCGTCACGCCGTACAAAGGCCAGGTCGGCGAGCTCAAGCGCCAGTTCCGGCAGCGGTTCGGCGAGGACATCCTCACCAAGATCAGCTTCAACACGGTCGACGGCTTCCAGGGCCAGGAGAAGGACATCATCATCTTGTCGTGCGTCCGAGGCGGCTCGACCGACAAGGGCGTCGGCTTCTTGGCCGACACACGCCGCATGAATGTCGCCCTCACCCGCGCACGGTCCTCGATCTGGATCCTCGGCGACTCGAACAAGCTCCGCTTCAACCAGTACTGGGGCAAGCTCGTCGCCGACGCCGAGGCGAGGAGCATGTTCCGCAAGGTGCGTCCCTGCTCGCCGTCGCCTCTCCTCCCTCTCCTGCGCTCGAGCTGACTCGCCCTTCGTCCCCTCTCGTGCAGGCCGACGCCAACGTCTTCCGCTCCTCGGCCTTTGCGCCTCCTGTCGTCCGTGCCGCACCTACGCCCGTCGTCAAGTCGCACGCCGCGCCGCTCGAGGTCTCGTCGGCGTACGACCCCTCGCTCGGCGCCGCACACTCGCGCCGCCCGGGCCCGACCGTCGTCGGCAACCCGAACGAGCTCAAGCGCCCGAACGGCGCCGCCGCAGCCGATGCGCACGGTCCGACCAAGAAGCCCAAGCTCGAGGACGGCGAAGTCGACGAGCGCAAGCCCGTTCTCCCCGGCGGCCTGCACGCGTTGCCGCGGCGGGCTCTTCCCGGCCGGCCGGCGCCTCCTGCTGCTGCAGCTGCGGGTGCGAGTCGTCCTGCCGCCGGTGCAAGTTCTGCAGCGCCCGGCGCGCCGCCGCCCCCGAGGCCGGCCGTGACCGTCGTCAAGAAGAAGGCGCCGCCGTCGCTCTTCGTGCCGAAGAAGCGCCCGCCGCCCAAATAGCTCGCTCTCCTTTTCCTCCTCTCTCCTCCCTCTTACTCGTGCTCTCCTTCTGTACCTCTGTCACCCCTTTCACGCACCCTGTGTCATCCCTCTCGCAAACTCGCAACACTACTCGTCCTCGTACCGTCCCTGCTCGCAACTTGCACTTTCTCTCGCACTCGCTCGTCTCGTCTCTCGAGAGCTCAGACAAAAGAGAGAAGAACGTCAAGCTGTGCATCCTGCTCCTACGAACGAAGGCACTCTCCCCCAACGATGACACGAAGCCTCCTCCTCGCCCTCATCATGCTCGTCCCGCACGTCCCGGCGCGCCGCCTCGTGCTAGCCGATGTACACCTCGGCGTCCTGCGCGTCGCTCGCCGTCTCGTGCTCGCCGTCGACGCCGCTCGCCTTGCCCTGCTGCTCGGGCTGCGCGTCCTGCGCGTCGCCGAGGCGCTCGGCCGAGTACTGCGGGCGGAGGGGGTCCGTGCGGTGCGCGAGGAGTCAGCGGTGGAGCCGGGCGAGCGGGTCGAGTACGACCGGGCGAAGAAGTAAAGGAGGAAGAGAGGGCGACGAAAAGGGAGAGAGGGAGGTGAGGGGGAGAGGGCGGGAGGAGAGGACGCACCCAGGCCCAGAGGAGCATGCTCTTGAGCTCGAGGACGTCGGGACACCACAGGCTCTTGGACTTGGTCTGCGCGTGGAACTCGTCCGACACTGCAAGAACGAGAGCGGTGTGCGTCAGCCTTCACCTCTGCTCATCCGGCCGGGGACTCGTCGCCGACGAGCCTCGCAAGGGAGGAAGAGAACGAGAGCGCGCGACGCACGCTTCCAGCACCTCGCGACGTTCTCGGTGCTGACAAAGTCGGTCGCGACCTTGATGCAGTCGGCGAGGTTGCACACCTGGTGGGCGCACCCGGCGGGGATGAAGACGGCCTGGTGCGGGCGCTGCAGGATCCGGAACGAGCGCACGCCGTGCGACGCGAGGAGGGCGGCGCGGAGCGGGGCCGAGAGGAAGATGCGCTGCGTGTGGATCGGGCTGTGTGGGAGGAGAGGGAGAGGGAGGAGGGAGAGGGGGGAGGGCGTCAGTGAGAGGCCGAGAGGGCGAAGAGGCTCGAGCGCGAGGACAAGGAGACGCACTCGTCGACCCGCTTGCGCGCCTCGTCGGCGTCCTTCCAGCCCTCGAGCTTGGCAATGTGCCCGTAGAGGAAGTCGCGGATCTGCAGGGCGAGAGTGGGAGGGAGAGGGGGAGGAAGAGGGGCTGCATCAGCAGAGGCTCGAGCGCAGGGGTAGGCCCGCGAGAGCGACTTTGCGCCTCCAAGCCGACTCGTGCCGATCGAGGAGAGAATGAGAGCAGGTGAGACGCACCTTGTCGGCGTCCTCAGCGGCGTACAGGTCCCAGACGGCGACGCCCGGCGAGCCGTCGGGCATGTCGCTCGCCCACATGAGGATGTTGACGGCTGCGGCGGGCGCGAGAGCGTGTCAGCGATGCTCTCGAGGAGAGAGAGCTGAGGAGGAGGGAGAGAGCGCACCGTCTGCGACGTCCTGCGAGCGATACGTCCGTCATCAAGGTCAGCACTCGCGCGACAGGTCGAGAGAGTAAGGCCAGGACAGCAGCAGCGCGCTCACCACTGTGCGCGCCGGATCAAGAATAAGGACGTCAGCGTGCGGCTCAGAGGGAGAGCCTCCAGCAGGCGACGGGCGCGAGCGAAAGACGGACGCACTGTGCAGCTTGGTCGACCCGTTGCCGCCCTCGCCGTCGTCCGAGATCTCCGAGAAGTAGCCTGCGCGCACGGTGTGATGTGGGAGGGCGTCAGTGCGAGGCTCGAGCGTTTCGAGGTGCGACTGCTGCTGCTGGGGCTGCTGAAGCGTGACGAAGGCGCAGGAGGACCGTGCGCAGGACTCGAGCACTCCTTCTCCCGGCTCACCCGCCGCACCGCGCCGCGCCGCATCCGCACAAAGTGCGCAACGACCTCGAGAGAGAGAGGTTCAGCAGCAGCCGACGCACCCTTGGGCCCAAGGTCGGGCGGGTTCGCGTTGACGGGCGTGTGCGCCGAGATGTTGAGGACGCCGTCGCGGCGCGTGACCGAGCCGGCGGGGAGGATGTCCATGAACTGCAGCGAGCGGGCCGAGGTGGGTCGGGCGAGAGGAGGAGCGGCGGGGAGGAGGTGGGCGAGGAGACGGAGAGGGAGGGAGAGGGAGGGAGAGGAAGGGAGGAGAGGTCAGTCGGGCTCGGGCGATGACGAACGTGCTGCGCAGCAGAGAGGGAAGGAGGGCCCCTCGATGAAGAGGACGTCGGCAAATAGTAGGATGCAGAGAGAGGACGGCGTCGAGGAGGAAGAGGAAGAGCGAGAGAGAGAGACGCACGTCGTGCCACAGGCCGGGGTACTCCCTAAAGTCGCGCGCGGCCGGCCAGTCCTGCGCGCCATTCCCAAGCTCGACATCAGCTCCTCCATCGCGTCGTGCGCACGAGGACGAGAAGAGCGAGCAGCGAGAGAGGGGGGGCGAGCGCACCTTGATCTTCTCCGACTCGAACCGCACCTCGGGCTTTGCGCGCTCCCTCGCGCCCGCGCCGCCCTCGTCGTCCCACAGCGCGCCGCCGCCCTCCCCTCCTTCCTCCTCCCCTCCCTCTCCCTCTCCCTCTCCCTCGCCGACCGCGCCCCTCGCGCCCAGCCGTCGCCCGCCCCTCCCGCGCCCGAACCCGCCAAAGAACTTTCCGACGGTCGTCTGGCGCTTGTCGTCGCGCGTGTTGCTCCCGACGGTGCACGGGCGGTCGCCGTACGCGAGGGCGAGGAAGTCGGGCGACCAGGGGAGGGCGGGGAGGCCGTGCTGGGGCGGCGGGGCGGCGGCGGCGGGAGGGGGAGGGTCGGTGCGCGGTGCGGCGGCGGTCGACGAGGGCGAGGGCGCGGCGGGTGCGGCGGTCGAGGTCGAGGGCGACGCCGAGGCAGCTGGCGCGCGCTCGAGCCGCTCGAGGTCGACGAGCAGCGGCTCGCCGCGCCTCCACAGCGCGCGGAACAGCTCCTCCTGCCCCACGCCCTGCGGCGGCGCGTCCTCCCGCACCTCCTCCTCGCCCTGGGCGCTCGCAGCGCGGCGCCACCCCTCGTCGAGCCGCGGCGGGACGAGCCCAGCCCCGAGGCGGACGAACGGCCTGCCGTGCTCGGCCTCGGGCTCGCCCGCGCTCGTGACGCGGTGCCGCTTGACCCATTCGCTCCACGCCGCTGCGCCCTCGCCCTCGTCCTCGTCCTCGGCGCCCGGCTCGCCCTCGGCCTCGCCGGCGCCGGCGCCGTGCTCGGCGCGCCACCGCTCCATGGCGCCGAGCACGCGCCTGAGCTCTGGCGCGCCGATGCGCGCGAGCGGCACGAGCTGCGCGTGCGCATGCCTCGCGCCGCCGGGCCGTGCGCCGCCCTTGCACCTCGTGAGCTTGTCCCACGCCGCCGTGCCCTCGCCCTCGCCCGGCGCGGCGCAGGCTGCGAGCCGCGCGCTGCACTCGAGGCAGTACTCGCGGCCGCACACGGCGCAGATCCAGCTGCCCGAGAGGACGGCCGCGTTGCAGCCGTCGCACGTCGTGCGCGTGCCGAGCGCGCGGCGCACGCGCGCCGTGCGCGGGTGCGCGAGTTGGGCGTGCGCGAGCTCGAGCGCGAGGTGGGGAGGGAGGTGCAGGGCGGCGGTGGTGCGGAGGGTGTGGGCGATGCGGGGGGTGAGGCGCGCGTTGAAGGCGGGTGGGGCGGTCGTCGACGAGGAGGACGAGGTAAAGGTGCCGGTCGAGGCGGAGGACGATGACGACGATGGCCCGGGCGCGACGAGCGGGAACACGGGCCTCTCGTCCTCGCCCTCGTCGGCGTCGCGAAAGACCGGGTACGGCGCGGGTCGCCCCTCGCGGTCGAGCGGGAACGAGCGCAGGCCGACGAACGCGCACGTGAAGCCGCTGTACTTGCTCGTGCAGGCCTGGCATTTGAGGGCGGCGACGAGGAGGGGCTTGAGCGGGTGCGACGCGCGCGCGGTCGCGCAGGCGACGAGCTGGAGGTGGTAGCCGTACTTGCCTGCGAGCATTCGAGGCTGGGTCACGACTTGCACTCGGGTGGGCCGAGCGAGAGGGAGAGGGAGGAGGACGCACCGTTCTTGACGTGCTCGAGCTCCTCGAGGGCGGCCCGCTCGTTCTCGCGCGTGAGCTCGTCGTCGTCCGGTCCGAGTGCGTTGATGCCCCTGTCCTCTTCGTGAGCCAGTACCGAGAGCGAGTCGACGCCGGACGCGACGAGCGCGCCGCCGAGCGCAGGGAGGAGGGGCGGTGCAGGCTCGACCGAGTGCGGCTGCTCTGCAGCGGCCGGGAGCGCGCCGAGCGCTGAGGCGGCGTCGACGGCGGGTGCGAAGTCGCTGGCGAGGGCGAGCGAGTGGGCGGCAAAGGGCCCGGCGAGCGAGAGGGCGAAGGGCGAGTGGGGACGGCGAGGGGGCGGTGCTGGTGCGGGTGCGGGTGAGGGTGGAGGAGGGTCGAGGGTGCGGCGGCGCTTGGCGGGCGGGGCGGGGTCGGCGTCGGGGGTTGAAGGCGGTGGTGCGCGTGTGCCCGGGTGGCCTGGGGGCGCGAGGAGAGGGTGACGAGGCGGGACGGACGCGGCGGGGGCGAGGGGAGCCGGCGGTGAGGACGGGTGGGTTGGCGAGTTGGCGGGGTGGCCAGAGTCGGGCATGGCGCACTGGGTAAGCTCTCGGAGGTGCAGGTGCAGCGCTCGAGGGTGTGGAGGGAGAGAGAGCGAGAGCGAGACAGTTGGCGCGCGACTTGATCTCGTCTCGTCGCAACCCGACCCTCGCGCACGCCAACAACACGACGAGCATGGCTGGACCAGCACAGCCAGCACCACAGCCAAACCCACTCGTGCACTCGCTCGTGCCCCTCGCCGCCGTCCACCCAGTGCGGGTCGCGTCGCACTCGTCGCTCCACTCGCTGGTCGCCTTTGCCCTCTCGCACCTCGGCACGCCCTCCTGCCCGCCCTTGGTCCTCCACACCCTCCCACCACCCTCGACCAAAGCCCCCACCGACCCGGCAGTCGCAGCCCTCCCCAAACTCGTCTCGCTCCACCAGCTCGTCCTGCGCACCTCGCCCTCGCCCTTGCACTCGTACACCCTCGTCGACTCGTTCGAGCGACACGGCATCGCTTCGCCCGCGCCACCACAAGGCACCGACCCGACCGCCGACGAGCACGAGCAGATGCGCCAGGACCTCGTCGCCCTCGACTGGCTCTCGGGCCGCGCAGGCTCAACCCGCAGGTCCGTCCCGCTCCCGCTCTCTCGCTCGAGCTGCACCTCACTGACCCATCTCGCCCTCGCCCAACAGACCCCGCCGCAAGCACACGCCCCTCATGCTCATCGTCGTCTCGCCCACCCCGCTCGACCTCCCCTCGTCCTTCACGTGCGTCCCTCCCTTCCCCTCTTTTGCGCCCTTCCACTCTCTCACAGTAGCTGACTCGAGTAACTTGCTTTCGTGCAGGCACCAGCCCCCGACACCCCTCTCGCGCAACGCCAAGCGCGCCCTCAAGCGGCCCGCGCCTGCGCCGCCGCCTCCTGCGCCGCAGGCCGCAGCAGATGCAGCGCCTCGCGGCGCAGCGCCCGAGGCAGCAGCAGGAGAGGGCGCTGAACGGGCAGGCGAGAGCGCAGAAGCTGGGGCCGGAGCGAGAGAGGGAGCGGGCGAGCCGAGGAAGCGCCGCAGGAGACGGCGCGGGAAGGGCGGCGGCGGCGGCGGCGGCGGGGCGGGCGCAGCGGCAGCGCAGGGTACGAGCGAGAGCGAGGGCAAGGGCGAGGGTGAGGGCGAGGGCGGCGAGGCGGGCGGCATGGACGTAGATGCGGCGGCGGGCGCGTGAGCTGGAGCGCAACTCGGACCCCTCGCTCTCCTCCTTTCCGTGCTCCTCGAACGCAGGCACCGTCTCGTCGAGCGGCACAGCATTCTCCTCACAGAAATCAGGTGAGAGAGCGAGAAAGAGAGATACAAAGAGCGCTTCGCCCGCTCGAGCCCCTGCGCGACCTCGTCCCCTCGACCGCCCCGCCCAAGCCACACTCGCCCGCTCCCGCTCTCCCACCGCT
>Ga0308169_10006363_pt1 | contig 10441 bp, 15 predicted proteins | sample PhyBR1_2_FD_202139 | JGI IMG/M metagenome (GOLD analysis project Ga0308169, IMG submission 202139) | Phyllosphere microbial communities from UC Gill Tract Community Farm, Albany, California, United States - DLSLSB.R1 | ecosystem: Host-associated > Plants > Phyllosphere > Unclassified | place... | reverse complement strand
AGAAAATGAGCGCAAGGAGATAGAGCTGCTGTGTGCGAGTGGCAAGTGGCCCAAACGACGGGCGCCTTGATCGATGTGGAGGCTACATATTGAGACTGCTCAAGAAGGCGGGTTCTGCCAATCCCCAGCTGGCTCCACCAGAGGGAGGAGACATCCTTTCACAAAGAAGACGTCATACCCCATGACAGATCACCATTGGAAGGCGTTAGCTGCGCGGGGCGAATGCTCGGGGTCTACACGGCGGACAGGGTAAAAGTTGATTCGGCCACGAACCGGAAGCCGAGATGCTCTTAGCAGCATGGTGTGGACCGTGACCCCTGCTTGAGCGATTTCTTGTCGCCTCAACTTGATTTCTTTGTCCACATCAGCCCTTGTCGTGTCTTGTTACATGATCATCCTCAAGGCGTGAAGCTCTCATCGGTGGACCAACGACGTATCGCTTGTACCCGCGGTGGTCCAGCACACATGGATGCCTTATGAAGTGTGGAAGTATGCCTCCCGGAAGGCAGGGGCATTTGCGCTCCGTGCGGAGAACTTCCCGCTGGCCTCACTGATCTGATTCATGACGAGACTGAATTTGTCAGGGGACGGGTGTAAGTCGTGAATGATCAACACGGCCATTTCACCAAAAGAAAGGGTCCTTTCATGGCAAAGGCGACCGAGTGCATAGTTGGAACACCTTCTGCTTGGAGGGCGGTGTGTCACCACACCGTCAGGTGTTGGGCTATACCAAGGTCGTATCAAGCGCTTGGTACGCACGTCACAGGCGTTCAAATCGAGGGAAACAGACCTGAACAGATGCGCAATTCTTGCTGAGTTCACAATGACATGATGCACGATCGCATGGCATTCATAATATAATCATCTTGGATAGCGATACACCCTCTAATTCAAACAGATACTGGATACAACAATCTCAGGCCATGTCCAAGGAATTGCGCTGTCGTTCTTCCCCAGCGACGGCCTGTCGTTGGTCGGGATGTCGAAACGCCGGCATGGATGTGGAGGATCTCAGAACATCTGGTCAGAGTATCATCCGAGCGGCCAAGTGCAGCGGTCCTCTTTGCTCGCCATTCTGCACCTGTAAAGTGCTCGCCAGTCCGATCTACCGCGCAATGCGAGCCCTCGTCCTCGTCGGCTGCCCGAGCTCCAGACGCGCCCGCTTCGGCGCCTTTCGTTCATCCTCTGTCGCGGTCATGCCCCCATGCTGAGAGGACATGGCGTTCGCCTTTGGCTCAAGCGGTACGCGCTTCCGCTTATCCCCCTTGCCCAGCTCCTCCTTCTCCTTGTCGGGACCCACTCGGGTGGGGTGGTTGAGTTCGTGTGGTACGGGAGGGCGCCGGAGTGTCTTTCTCTTCGGCTCCTCGTCCCTCCTTTCAGCTCGACTGAGAGCGACCATTTGGGATGACGCCCGCTCCCGGCGTTTGTACGGGCGCATTTTCTCCTCGCTCTCGTCCAAACGTGATCGCGCGGGTCGTTGATGCGTGGAATCAGCATTGCGTCCAGGGCGGTGTGTCGATTCCTCCCTCCGGGCCAACCCTTTTGCCTCTTCCCTTCTGCCCAGCACCCTTGCCTTTCCACTCCCCGACCCCCTTGCTTGCTCGCCCTGGGCCAAATTCCTTGCCTCTTCGCGCGGTCTGGCGGCGCTCGGCTTCGCCGGATACACCCTCTCGCTCGTGTGGACCCTTTTCGCCTCTCGCCTCTCGATTCGCACATATTCTATATCAACTGGGGCTTCCACGTGCGGTGCGCGCTTAATCTTCTCCGGCTGCCGGCCAGCGATCGGGCCCTGCCCCGAATGAGCTTGGTCCTCCCGGACCAGGCCGATGTGTTTCGCGATGGAACGGGGTTCACGCTCCCGCAGCGTAGCGATCCGATGAGCCTCGTGCGCTTGCTTCTGAGCCTCTGAAATCCGCGCACAGACCTTCGTCGCTGCCATACGAGCTGCCTCGACGACACGTGCTTTCTCCTCGAGCCTGCGAGCTGACCGCCGTTGAGCCATCCGCCGCTCGATCGGCAGAGCGAATACGTGAATCCATGGTTCGCCATTTGTGCTGACCAGCGCGTGGTCCAGCTGCATTCGTCGGCACCAGGCTGAGTATGCGTCGGTGGGATATCGGTGGGTGTAGTAGGTGATGAGCGCCGTGGTGGCCGAGACGAGCTCGAGGAAGAGGTCGATTTGAGTCTCGTATTTCGAGCAGAGGGGCTTGATAAATGCGATGAAGATCGGTCGAGCGGACTGGGATCAGATAGAATCAAAAAAAGTCGGGCGGCTGTCCTCACTCTTGTACGCGTTGAGATGAAGAGGGCGAAGAACGTCCAGCGGACGGCAGAGTAGATCGGCAGCCAGCCGAAGGCGATATCGGGTATGATGGTCGCGTATTTCAGAGTCACCTCCTGTTAAGCCCGCTGCAATCTCGACGAGAACAGGACGATAACTCACGTAAATGGTCCAGCTCATGAGCACCTCCCGTAACGTCATCAACCTCTCCATAGGCTTCACCTCGCGTGCGTCCTCGTGAATCAGCCGGATGATGCCAGCGCTGTCAAAGATCATCAAAGCGATCCTGTCTGTTCAGCTCCAGTTCCGGTCAACAAACCGTGGCCACCCACCAAGTGACATTTGATAGCTGACCGTGGTACACCAGCGAGCCGATAATGTACGCCCAAATGATGGACCACGACATTGTGAACGACGCGCGCGGCTGCCGAGCTAGATGGCCGGGGTGCAGAGGATCTGGCGATGTGGACCCGAGTGGGTGCAGATTCTGTTCGCAAGTGTGGTGAGAGATGCGTTGCAGAAGTTGAGCGGCTTCTTGGATGGAACGTCTTGTTTTTGGATGCTCGAGCACGGCAGAGTGATTCTCAGGCACGACCCAGTCAGGTTGGTGGGTGGCAAAATCATTCACCAAAGACATCATAACGCGGCGATCGCCGCATCGAGCTGTTGGCCGGCGTTGGAATATTCGAATTATGGGCATTTTATCCCATTTTCCCTCGTGCTTGTGGGCGAAACGATGGCATTCGAGCGAGTTGGGTACGCTTCCGTCGGTTTCCTTTCTACCTTGACCCCCTTGTACTGTATCACGACCCATTGACGACCACTCTCTTTCCCTCGCTCCCGTTGACGACTCAATCTACCTATCCAACCCTTTCTTAATCTACCTTACCGCCCGGACCTTCTCGCACGATGGCAGGAGTTGATTATTCCCAATTCAAGGGGTGAGTCTCGCCCTATCCTTTCCGGCCAAACCGTTCCTTACCCACAGGAAACCCTTCCAAGTGATTTCAAAGCTCGGCGTGAGGTACACGGGCATCTTCGACCACATTTCGCAAGAGGACCAGACGATCTGTCTTGCTCAGGGTGAGTCGTGCGCTTTCATGTTTGATTCAGCGCTGACGGCAGTGTACAACCATGGGACGGAAGACCGCCCGACCGCTCGTAAACTCGCCGGATCGAGCACTACCCTGGGATGGGTCCGCTTCCAGTGAGCTCAAGCCTCAGTCGGCTTCGGACCCAGCTCATCATAGCACCGAGTCCATCGAGTCGTTGGCCCTAGTCGAGAACTACGTCCCGCCCGGCGAAGAGCCCCCTGTTGATCCCATTCTCGCTTCAGTCGTGAGTGTCTTACCCTCCCTGCTCCCACCTCCAAATCCTCCCGGGCCTGTCAAACAGGCCCACTCGTATGATGAAGTATTTTTCGGATGTAAATGCCTTCGGGCGCAATGTCCGAGAGCGCAAAACCCATGTGGACAATTCCGTTGCCTTCCTTCTGATCCTCGTTCGCACAAACTCGTTCTTGGTATCGTGATCATCGTGGTCCGAGGCTGACCACCAGAGCAATACCGCTCCAGGACCCTCGCAATCCGGCGCGAGCAGCTCGCGCTCCCCTCCTCCCCGTCGGACATCGCACGACCTCCCTCCCAAGCCCTCGCAGAACGCCATCTCCGCCGCGACCGCGCTCGACCGAGTGCAGGAGTCATTACACGACTTGTCCGTCAACGAGGCATCGGGCTCGCGACCCCGTCCGCCCCGCAACAACCACCGCCCACCGCCTCAGGCGCCCGAGGTTCCCGACGCGGAGTTTGACTTCACGAAGGGAACGCAGGCGTTCGAGAAGGAGCGAGAAGGCCGACGGGTCACGTCGCCCCGTTCGGGTCCAGAGGAGATTGGCGAGCCGGAGGCTGAGCCCCACCCGTCCGCTTTTGCCAATGGCGGAGCGAGCCGCGCCGCTCCGGCTAATGGGGGATCGGAGGCGAACAACGTGGGAGGACCCAAGACGTCGACAGTGTACAAGAAGGGCAGCTTCTTCGACGGGCTGAGCGGAGAGAGCAGCCGCATCAGCAGGAACGAGGAGAGGCACAGGAACTTTGACACGTTTGGCGAGGCGGGCGGGTCCAACCAACCGGGCGGTTTCGGTGGACGAGGACGAGGTGGATATGGTGGTGGCCGAGGAGGGTATGGTGGAAGGGGTGGATACGGCGGACAGCAGCTGGGACATGGCGGACAGTCGCAGGGATACGGGCGACAACAGGGGTACGGCGGTGACGGCTACGGGCGTGGCCGCGGACGTGGGAACGGCTACCAGGGCGAGTACCAGAGTGGTCAGGGATACGAGGCGCAATGAGGCCGAGTCAGAAGAGAAGCAGAGAAGAAGATAACGGTATACATTAGCATTTCTACACCCACATTGTATGAGACGCCTTTGAGCGCGAGAAGCCGAAGAAGATGAATCGATATGACCAACTTGATGGGCCTGGGCGTTCAATGGACTCTGCGTCCCATGTGATCCGTGCATGGCTCAAGTTGTCTATATATTCTAGTGGAATACCATGCCCCAGATGTGATTGATCAGTCCCTGCAAGCCCGTTCCGATCCAGGCGTTGCTATCCCACCCCGCCCTCCAGAGCGCCGCCAGTACAATACCCAGCCCGATCCCCCCGAAGCATTGGCCGTAGGTATGGTACCCCAGCTCGATCCGGGACCATATCCCGCTTATCCAGTAGGCCGTGATCGCCCCTGCGGCGATGTACCGCGCCGGCTGGGAGAGGGAGACGGCCTGTACCACACTAGCGTGGCTAGCCCATGACGGTGTCGAGAGCAGCGACGGAGCATGAAGGGCCAGATGTGACGACGCGAAGGACAGACGCGGGGCCAGGAGGGCCGGGACGAGGTAGGCGAAGTAGAATGTCAGCGCGGTGGAATGCGTCGAGGGCATGCCGTACGTCTTCTTGGGGCGGATGTGGGTCGTGCGCGCATCTTGTGAGCCGGAGGGGGGTGGGGGCGGAGGCGGGCGCGGGGACTTGACGAAGCGCTTGATGAATTTGGCTGCGGTCAGCCGTGCACTCTGCCGGACGACTCACCGGTCAAGCTCGACAAGAGGGCCCCGGTCGCAAAGTATGCAGAGTGGGCAGAGCGGGTGTAGAGGATGTAAGACGCAGTAAGGACCGTGACTGTCAGATGGGTCTGATAGATGAGCCTATGCTCCGGTATGAGGTGGAGATCAGCTCCAGACTGACCTCGTCCAGGACATAAAGCAAGAAGGAGGGGTAGTCGGACGGTGTGTGAGGTTTCAGGCCCATCTTCGCGTCTGCACCGGGTCACCAATGTGGGAGACGAGCGAAAGACGACTGCGAGCGCGAGCAGGAGAGAGGGGAGGCACGAGCACAGGCACAACGACAACGACAACGACAATGACAATGGTAGAACGCTGCGATCTGAGTTGTGCGAGAATAGGATGAAATTCGAACGAAAAGGGACGGACAAACAACGACGTCATACGCCTCCCCCCAGTTTGCCCACGCGTCGGCCATAGGTATGGGTGACTTGCTATGCAGTTCCAGACGCAATGCTCTTGGTACGATCGTCCCGCATATGCAAATTGTGCAGCGGTGCCCAACCTAAATCAACCTCACTTGGTGCAGCATCTCGTGCGGAAGACCCGGTGATTCCCAAACTCCGAGGCGCGACGCCACCGGCTACGTGACCCGTGTAACGTCCACCAGGCAGGCCTCAGGATCGCCCCGTACGCCGCTGGTCGCCGGTGAAACGGGCCATGTTGCGGTTGTGGTCCTTACAGGCAGACTGAAACAATGCCGAGAGAGACAAAGCAGCCTGCATAGCCCAAAACCAATAACGCCTACCCGACGACGAATATTGGCCCTATTGTCCAAGGTCTCAAAGAGTGAGGTGCGCCGGACCGGGAACGAGGACAGTAGCCACAGACTGAGCAGGCGTGTCGCTCAGAGAGGGACAACCTTGGCCGTTTGCGACGTGAGTGCCTCTCCCTCTCAGATCTATGCCTTCGCGGAATGGCTTACCACGGCACTCCCGGCCGGAACGGAGTCGGGATCCTTCGCGAACCCGACATACCCAGGTTGTACTTCCGGTCAGTATTTCTCCGTGCTGCAGAGCGACCTGAACAGGATCGAGGTCGGACTGACCGTACAACGTCTGGGGACATTGACGCCGTCGCCATCGCTGTCCTTGAAGGTCATTGTCAAAGAAAGCTTCTTGCTGTCGACGGTGAGCTGAGGTGAACTCGCGACGCTGGCGCCGCAGGGGCGGGCTGAGAGGGGCACCACTCCGGTCTCAGCGTACCATGGTCCGTAAAGCGCGGTACCCCTGACTCGCGATCCGTCGTGCCAGCAAGAGCCGCCGTCCGGAGGCGCGATTCGTGGTTCCCAGGCTGAGGCTCAGGTTGGATGCGAACACGCTCCGCTTTGTCCAGCCGCGGTGAGCAAATGTAGCCAGATGCACTGTCCTTCCCATCGTTCGCGTTGCAGAATTGAATGAAAGCCGAGACTCTGCGAGCTATCAGCGTCCACCCCACGCCACAATGCCCCGCAGAAGGTACTCACCGAGTGGGCGCTTGCGACTGTCATGGCGACACTGCCCTGCGGGATCGAGGAGGCTTCTTGAGCGGTAGCCGCTTCTGCAAGCACTTGGCGTTGCTCGAGAAGAGATTTGCTGGGTCGGCAGCGACGATCTGCGATTCGTTCCATGCGTTCGGATTGCAGGCGGACGGGACACATTCGGTGGGGATGGCAGCCACTGTTTCGCGAACACTAGAAGGTCATGGACATCGCCGGGTGCGGCTTTTGCGCGGTCAGCATCATGTCTTAAGGATTCGGTGTTGACACGGTGCATGCAATATGGGGCCCGGAAGATATGTATTGTCCGTATTGTCCGTAGGAGATCTGTAGAAGACGATTTGCAAAGCGAAAAGAAGGGAAACCAGGGGAGCATCCATCGGAAAGCGGCACAGGGCTGCGATGCTTTAGATCGGGACGAGCTTGGCGAACTGACCGGTCAGCGGGAAACAACCATTCACCCATGACAGCTGTCCGCCACGACATGACTCACAACTCGGGTTCCATACGAGGTCGCGGAAACGTACCCGGCCCAGCCTGTGTATCCGTTTCCACCTGCCTCTGCCGTCAGCTCAAGTTCAGTCGAGCCCTTGGGCGCTAGCACGCGCATCGCTCTCGCCACTGCACCAAGCACTCACGGAACAAAGTCTGTTGGACGGTTGCCCCATCGGAAGGCTGCTTGTACGAGACTCGGACATCGAGAGTGGAGCCGTCGACGGTGAACTGTCCCAGTCAGGCCGCGCCTGAAGGGGTATTTGGGGTCCGGGCTTACCATTCCCGTGAGAGCAGGCTGGGCGGAGTTGTAGCGATTGGTGCCGGTGACGGGGGCAGATTCCGCTGAAGGGACGTCAGCAGGTGCGTATCTCTCGGAGGGATATCTCCCATGCGTGAGATCACTCACACTTTGCGGAACAAGTGGTGAACCAGCCGTACGTTGGGTTGTTGTTCCCATTGTTGTAGACTGTACGTCAGCCAAAGCTTCCACGGACATCATTGACTTTGGAACCATTGAGACGTACAGCCGCAGAGGTATGGGTATCCCGAAACCTGTTGAGACGTGTCAATGGTAAAAGTGGTGTCGGGGACATCGGTCAAGGTCGTGATGATCAAAGCTTGCGCGGGGTCCTGGAGCGTCAGCGGCAACGCCGCGCCGTTGTTGGACCAAGGCCCGAGGCCCCATGAGGCTATTCTCCATGCACGTACTGTGGTCGGACCGGGGACGAAATTTTCCGTACTGTATGGCATATAACCTTTGAAGACATTGTTCTCGTCGTACATTGCCACGCGGGCAGTAAGCCTGGTGATATGTCAGTCTGCTGAACTTCGCACCGTAGGGGAAAGGGACGTGGTGGCAGACTCACTGTTCCGGAATGGAGGATCTCCTGGGGAGAGCGGCGCGTCTGGCCTTCGAGGGCTTCTTCAGCGGAAGCCCCTTCCTCAGGCACTCGCCATTGCTGTCGCAGTGCTTCGAGGGGTCGTATGCGGATGCCGGCTCCGGCTGCACCCAGGAAGCTGAGCCACACACGGGCCCCACGCATTCGGCAGGGGCCGGGGCGGCGGCGACCAAGCCCGAAAGCCCGAGAAGGGCTACCGCGAGCAGCGACGGAAGCTTCAGCATCGTGGAAGGAGGCAATAGGGGCGGTGAGGGGACGTGCTGGTGGATGTCTAGTTCAGTGGTGGGATGGAAACGACAACATGCCAGCGGCATATCGTCGAGCCTATATACTTGCGAGGACACCCCGTCTGATCATCTCGTCGGACTCTACGTGGACAGAGCGCACGCCTCAGACTTCCCCTTGCCCGGGTTCCTGTCGCATCCGGCGGGCTTGTTTTGTTCATCAAGCGGGTCGACCTCGCTGAACCCGAATCTCATCGCCCGGACTCGCCGGCGGCAAGGCGTTCTGGGCAGTCAGAGACAGAACGCCAGCTGCCAAAGGGCCAGAGTGCGGCTTGCCCTCGCATGCGCAGCCGGACCCGCCGATCCCCTCCAGCGCGACGATCACGCTGTACCTGTTGTCCCTGGCACATGTAGGAGTCTGTCGGAGTCAGGCACCGTGCTCCGTTCAACGGAGCCGCTTTGTATAAACACGCCGTCCATGGGATGATATGACCGAGTCTATCTTGAGTTCTATACTTGAGGGATGGAGCGCGGTGTTCCTGTTCGTGACGCAGACGAGACCAGAGCCGAAGTGGCTTTCACGCCGGGACGCGGCCCGGGACATTTTTCGTCCTGTCAGTTGGGGCCCTTGGCGGCAACAGGTCTTCTACCAGAGCCACAAGCATGGCATTCACAACTCTGCTTCCGGTCCCTGTCACTGTCCCAGCCCAAGCCCATGCTTGTCGCGATCTCCGGCCCGCCCATCAACACGTGGACGGTGAACGGCGGTGTGAGAGGGCAACATCGACCGGATTAATCTCTAGCAAGCCGTCCGGCTCGTCGACTGCGGTGATCGCCGCCTCAACGGCCTGACCGGTCACGTGTGAGTATCGCCAGAAGTCGGAACACTGGTGGACTCGTGCTTCACATCAAGACTCACGCATCCACCTCATCACCGCCCACAACCATGTCGACCGAGACGCGCAAACCCTTGCCGTGCCAGAATCCGCGCGACGAGCTCATCGCCTGTGTTCTGCGGACAGACTGGTTCGTTGGCACATCCCCTCCCGTGCAGCAAGACAAGACAAGTCCACAGCTGACGAGAAGCGTGCTCAAGAAGGGCAAATCACCAGCGGAATGCCTTCGCAACCCCTCAGAGCTGCCTATGCAATGCCAGCACCTCATGTCGAGCTACGCGGACTGCAAGAAGGGCATGGTGGGTGCTCCGACGCGCTCCATCCTGCATGGTGCTGACCCCAGCTCGATATGCGGCGCCGGTTCCGCGGCAACCACCTGAGCGATCGCGAGGCCAAGTCGGCGCGGGGCTCGGGCGGCATGGCCGGCGTGGTGGATATCGATCCGACGACGGGGGAGGAGAGACGATAGCGCCTGGACGGGTGTATTCCCCTGTGGCTGCGGAGAAATGGCGACGGGACCAGGCGAACGCATTCTCGACAGCGCGCACCCAGGGGAGGTCGCGCAAGGTGCGGGCGGAGGGACGGACCCAGAGGCCGTGCAGACCGAGCGACGGCCGTCTGTCCGCGGCGATTCAGCATCCGGGCCCGAAGGCAGCGTTGCTGTTCTCGCCTCATCGCTCATAATCGGGCCCATCGGACATCATCCAGGGGCAGTGAGAGTCGTGCGGCAGACGGGGTCAGGTGGATCATAGGGCGGAGGGGCCGTTGGACGTTGTAGCATAGAGCATTACTCATAAAGCATGTCATCTCACTACTCTTGTATGATTCCATTTGTCCTGATACATGTCGATGCGGGGTATATAGTAACCTCTCAGTTCGGAACGATACAACAACATCCCTTCGCTCGGTTCAGGTCCCTTTGGCATTTGCGTGCACTATGCGCGGCCCGTGACGTCGTCTCCGTCATGCATCCAGCTCCGTCCCGTCGTTCTTCGCCGGGATGAAAAACGTCAACACCCCGCCTTCGTTTGTCACCTCGCCTGGGTGTCAGCGT
>Ga0308169_10006358_pt1 | contig 10446 bp, 11 predicted proteins | sample PhyBR1_2_FD_202139 | JGI IMG/M metagenome (GOLD analysis project Ga0308169, IMG submission 202139) | Phyllosphere microbial communities from UC Gill Tract Community Farm, Albany, California, United States - DLSLSB.R1 | ecosystem: Host-associated > Plants > Phyllosphere > Unclassified | place... | reverse complement strand
GATCGAGTACGGCATCAGCGCGATGTCCTTCTGGACTTCCTTCTCGTCGAACTTGCGGCCGATCAGGCGCTTGACGGCGAACAGCGTGTTCTTCGGGTTGGTCACGGCCTGGCGTTTCGCCGGTGCACCGACCAGAATCTCGCCATCTTCCTGATAAGCGATGATCGAAGGCGTCGTGCGTGCGCCTTCAGCGTTCTCGATGACCTTCGGCTGACCATTTTCCATGATCGCGACGCACGAGTTGGTGGTGCCCAGGTCGATACCGATAATTCTGCCCATGATGTTTTCCTTTTATTGCTAGTTTTCTGAATGGTTCGAATATTGGGAAATGCTGCGTGTTTTCAAGAGCTTGTGGAGCTCTAACGCAACATTTATTTCGGCGCGGCTGCCGTCACGATGGCCGGACGCAGCAAGCGGTCGGCAATCATGTAGCCCTTCTGCAGCACGGCCACGACGGTATTCGCTTCCTGGTCGGACGGCACCACGGCGACGGCCTGGTGCTTGTTCGGATCGAGCTTGTCGCCCGGCTGGGGCAGCACTTCCACCAGGCGGTTCTTCTCGAACGCGGCGGTCAATTGCTTGAGCGTCATCTCGACGCCTTCCTTGATCGACTCGACGGTGGGGGAATCGACCTTCAGCGCCATTTCGAGGCTGTCGCGCACCGGCACCATGGCCTCGGCGAAGCTTTCGATGGCGAACTTGTGGGCCTTGCTGACATCTTCCTGCGCGCGGCGGCGGATGTTCTCGGCGTCGGCCTTGGCGCGCATGAAGGCGTCATGGGTTTCCGCCAGCTTGGCTTCGGTCGCGCTCAGCTGCTCTTCGAGGCCCGGCTCCTGGTTCGCAGCCTGTGCCTGCGCTGCGCCTGCCTGCGATGCCGTGGCCTCGCCTTCCGGCTGGCTGGTCACCTCTTGGTTTTCTTGGTCTTGCATCGAAAAAACTCCTGAAATCAAGGTCTTGGCTATAAGGTTGGACGGTATTGCTGATCACACAGGCCCGCATATGGGGAACTCTCCTACATTTTCAAGAGAGCCCATACCGCTTGTGCAAGACGAATTTGCAACACGGCGGTAGTGCCTTGTTACAAGATTTACTTTATCGCATCACCATCGGCGCACCCCAGCCTTACCATCTTCCTAACGTGAGGAAGACCATGAAACTGCACCTGATCAGCAGCGCCGTGCTGCTTTATACCCTGCTGACGCTCGCCATGATTTGCCTGGCGGAACTTGGGCCGGCGCCGCAAAACATGCCATTCTAGCAGCTCGGCCTGCCAGCGCGCCGCATTTGCGCGTCAGGCGCCGAGCTTGAGCGCGTGCTCGCGGCCCACTTCGGCGTCGCGCAGGCGCGCTTCCCGCTGCGATGGACTTTGCAGCGTCGGCCAGCCGGTCAGGTGCTGTTCGGCGATCTCCGCCATGCCCGTGATCCATGCCGGATTGTCATTCAAGCAAGGAATGTAGTGGTAGTCCTGGCCGCCGTTCACCAGGAAATCGTGGCGCACTTCCATGTTGATTTCTTCCAGCGTTTCCAGGCAATCGCTGGTGAAGCCGGGGCACAGCACGTCGATGCGGCGCACGCCGTCCTTCGCCAGCTGCTGCACCGTCGGCGCCGTGTACGGCTGCAGCCACTCGGCGCGCCCGAAACGCGACTGGAACGTCACCAGGTATTGGTCCGGTTGCAGGCGCAGGCGCGCCGCCAGCAGGCGGCCCGTCTTCTGGCATTCGCAAAAATACGGATCGCCCAGCTGCAGCGTGCGCTTCGGCACGCCGTGGAAACTCATCAGGAGCTTGTCGCCGCGGCCGTGGGTTTCCCAGTACGTGAGGACGCTGTCGGCCAGCGCCTCGATATAGCCGGCGTGGTCGTGGTAGTGCTTGATGAGGCGCAGTTCCGGAATGTTGCGGATCTGCCGGTAATGGGCGAACACGGCATCCCAGATCGACGCCGTCGTCGTGCCCGAGTATTGCGGGTACGCGGGCAGCAGCACGATGCGGTCGACGCCGCGCGCCTTCAATCCATCGAGCACGTCCGGCAGCGCCGGCGCGCCGTAGCGCATCGCCATGGCGACTTCGATGTCCTGGTGGCCGCGCTCGACCAGCAGCGCCTGCAGCAGCGCGGCCTGCTTTTCCGTATAAATCTTGAGCGGGGAACCGCTCCCCGTCCAGATCGACGCGTATTTCTTGGCCGATTGGCCGGAGCGGAACGGCAGGATCACCCCATGCAGGATCAAGGTCCACACGGCGCGCGGAATCTCGACGACGCGCGGGTCCGACAGGAATTCCTTCAGGTAGCGCCGCACGGCGGACGGCGTCGGCGCATCGGGCGTGCCGAGGTTGATCAGGACGATGGCGTGCTTGGGCGTGACGCCGTGGGTATGCGTCGGTTCGGGACGAAATGGCATGGGGACAGGAATCGGCTCGGAATGCCACTATTATAAGTGGCGCCTGCAGACGTACATATTTGCGCGATAACCTGCGTATTCATGAAGCCAGCAACTCGCGCGCGTGCTTGCGCGTGGTTTCCGTGATCTCGATCCCGCCCAGCATGCGCGCCACTTCCTCGACGCGTGCCTTGGTGTCCAGCACGTCGATGCGCGACACCGTCTTGCCGCCGTCGACCGTGGCCTTGGCCACCTGGAAGTGCTGGTTGGCCTGGCTCGCCACCTGCGGCAGGTGCGTCACGCACAGCACCTGGCGGCTCTGGCCCAGGCGCTTCAGCAGGCGGCCGACGACTTCCGCCACGCCGCCGCCGATGCCCGTGTCGACCTCGTCGAAGATCAGCGTCGGCACCGTCGTCGCGTGCGCCGTGATCACGGCGATGGCCAGCGAGATGCGCGCCAGCTCGCCGCCGGACGCCACTTTCGCCAGCGGCCGCGGCGCCACGCCCGCGTGGCCGGCCACGAGGAATTCGACCTGCTCCAGGCCGTACGCGGCGGGCTCGCAGGGATTGAGCGCGACGACGAACCGGCCGCCGCTCATCGACAATTCCTGCATCGCTTCCGACACCTGGCTCGACAGGCGCTGCGCCGCCGCCTGGCGCGTGCCGGACAGCTTGCGCGCGACGTCCATGTACACGGCTTTCGCCTTGTCTTCCTGGCGCTTCAAGCCTTCGACGTCGCTGGCGTCCGACAGCTGCTGCAGGCGGGTCTTGAGCAGCGCGTGCTCCTGCGGGAGTTCCTCGGGCGTGACGCGGAACTTGCGGGCCGTGGAGTGGATGGCGTCCATGCGCGCATCGACCTGGGCCAGCCGCTCCGGATCGAGCTCGACCTTATCGACGTAATCGTTCAGCGCGTACACGGCTTCCTGCAGCTGGATGCGCGCCGGCTCCATGCAGTCGAGCACGGCCTGCAGGCCCGTGTCGACGGCCGCCAGCTTGGACAGCTTCAGGTTCAGCGAGGACAGTTGCGACAGGATCGGCTGCTCGGCTTCCGAGATGGCGTTCAGCGCTTCCTGCGCGCCTTCCAGCAGGCTGGCCGCGTGCGACAGGCGGCTGTGCTCATTCGAAATCTCGACCCATTCGCCCGGCTTGACGGCCAGTTTATCCAGCTCGCTCACCTGCCATTCGAGGCGCTCGCGCTCCAGCAGCACGTTCTTCGCATTGGTCTCGAATTCCTCGCGCTGCTTGGCCAATGCGCGCCACGCCTTGTAGCCGGCGGCGACGGTCTGCACCTGGGCGACGGCCTCGGGGTCGCGCACGGCCACTTGGTTATCGAGCAGCGCGCGCTGCGCATCGAGTTTCAGAAGCGACTGGTGCGCATGCTGGCCGTGGATGTCGACCAGCAGTTCGCCCAGTTCGCGCAACTGGCCCGCAGTGGCCGCGCTGCCGTTGATGTAGGCCTTCGAGCGGCCGGCATTGTCGATCACGCGGCGCAGCAGCGCGCCGCCGTCGGCCGTGTCGAACTCGTTCTGTTCGAGCCAGCCGGCGGCGCCCGGCGTGAGCGCGAAATCGGCGCTGATGTCGGCCCTGGCCGCGCCCTCGCGCACCATGCTCGCGTCGCCCCGCCCGCCCAGCGCCAGCTGCAGCGCATCGATCAGGATGGACTTGCCGGCGCCGGTCTCGCCGGTGAAAACCGAGAAGCCATTCGAGAACTCGAGCTCGATCGTGTCGACGATGACGAAGTCGCGGATGGTCAGTGTGCGCAGCATGAAAAGAGGGGTCCCCAAGTTGGCGTTTGCGTTGGTTATTTGAGCTTGCCGTCGCTGGACGGGTATTCGTTCCAGTGCAGCTTCTCGCGCAGCGTGTGGTAGTAGCTCCACCCTTCCGGATGCAGGAAGGTGATGGTGTGCGGCGAGCGCGAGATGACGATTTCGTCGCCGTGCTGCAGGCTGGTGAACGTCTGCATGTCGAAGTTCACGCTGATGTCGCGCCCGTTGATGATCTCGACCACGATCTCGCTCGTGTCCGGCACGACGATGGGCCGGTTCGACAGCGCGTGCGGCGCGATGGGCACCAGCACGATGCCGGCCAGCGTGGGATGCAGCAGCGGCCCGCCGGCCGACAGCGCGTACGCCGTCGAGCCCGTGGGCGTGGACACGATCAGGCCGTCCGAGCGCTGGTTGTACATGAATGCGCCGTCCACCGTGACCTTCAGCTCGGCCATGCCGGCGCCCGTGCCGCGCGCCACGACCACGTCGTTGACGGCCACGGAGCAGTGGATTTCCGTGCCGTCGCGCCGCACCCGCGCTTCCAGCAGCGAGCGTTCCTCGGTGCGCGCCTTGCCGCTCAGGATGTCGCCCAGGGCCGGCAGCATGCGGTCGATCGGGATGTCGGTCATGAAGCCCAGGCGCCCCTGGTTGATGCCGATGAGCGCGATGTCGTAGCGGGCCAGCTGGCGCGCCATGCCCAGCATGGTGCCGTCGCCGCCGACCACGATGGCGGTGCTGCAGCGCTCGCCGATCGCGTCGACCGTCAACGCCTCGACCCCGGCCACCTGCACGTGCCCGGCCGTTTCGAGCTCGAACACGACGCGGTAGCCGGCGCCCTGCAGGAAGTCGACGATGGCCCGCACCGGCTCGTCGATGCCGGCCGTGTTGTGCCTGACGACCAGCGCGATCGTTTGTTGCTGGCCAGAAGTGACAGGCTTGACGGACATTGGGTTTCTCGACAGTGGTGAACAAGGACACGGGAAGATTAACCGATTCGCCCGGCTTCTGCTATATCGCAACTCAGCAACTACTGTACAGATGCACAGTATAGTTGGATGAACCGGCTTCCGGCAAGGCCGTGTTCCGGTATGCACACCGTCCAATTGCGCGACCCGCTTCAGGGTGAACGATTACGATTTGAGCAAATCACCGAGCACACAAGTCGAGGAACCACCATGGCAAACGAAGAGAAAGACCGGGTCGTCAACACCGGCCGCAAGATCGAGGAACAGAGCTACAAGCGCGAACCGCACGAACGCGACGAGTCGCCGGACGGCCAGGGCATCAAGCCGCGCGGCATCATGGAACAGGCCGCCGAAGACTTGCAGAACGGCCTCGTGGACACGGAAAACTACGAAGGCCGCGGCACGCCGGGCCTGGAGCAGGCCGTCCAGCCGAAGCCGGGCGCCAGCGGCCAGGCCAACCCGCTGCCCCAGCGCCACCGCGACATGCGCGACCACGACCCCGTGCCAAAAACCGGGGACAAGCAGTGATCGGGCGCCTGCTGTGCGCGGGTCTGCTGGCGGGGTGCAGCCTGCAGACGCCCGCCCAGCAAGCGGCCGGACCAGCGTCCGGATCGACCTACCCGACCGGCTGGGGGCCGAACCCGACCCTGCCCGAGCCGCAGCGTTCGCTGATCCCCACGGTCCACATCGCGCCGGCAGAGCCCTGGCCGCCGGGCACGCACCCGGTGCCGGCGCCCGGCCTCGCGGCCACGGCCTATGCCAGCGGCCTCGAGCATCCGCGCTGGATCACGGTGCTGCCGAACGGCGACGTGCTGGTGGCCGAAAGCAATCACCCCAGCAATGGGCCGAAGGAAACCGGCATCAAGGCCAAGGTGCAGGCCATGGTGCAGAAGAAGGCCGGGGCCGGCGTCGAATCGCCGAACCGCATCATCCTGCTGCGCGGCTTCAAGCCGGACGGCACGGCGGACACGCGGACCGTGTTCCTGGAACACCTGAATTCGCCGTTCGGCATGGCACTGGTCGGCAGCGACCTGTACGTCGCGAACGCGGACGCGCTGTGGCGCTTCCCGTACAAGACGGGCGCGACCAGCATCGCGGACGCGGGCACGAAGGTGCTCGACCTGCCGGCCGGCATCAACCACCACTGGACCAAGAACGTCGTCGCCACGCCGGACGGCAAGAAGCTCTACATCACGGTGGGCTCGAACAGCAATGTGGCCGAGAACGGCATGGAAGCGGAACAGGGCCGCGCCGCCATCTGGGAATACGACATCGCCGCAGGCCGCGCGCGCATCTACGCGAGCGGCCTGCGCAACCCGAACGGCCTGGCTTTCCAGCCGCAGACGAAGGCGCTGTGGGCGACCGTCAACGAGCGCGACGAGCTGGGCAACGACCTCGTGCCCGACTACATGACGGCCGTGCGGGAAGGCGCGTTCTACGGCTGGCCGTACAGCTACTTCGGCCAGCACCTCGATGCGCGCGTCAAGCCGCAAGACCCGGCGCTGGTGGCGAAGGCCATCGTGCCCGACTATGCGCTCGGCGCGCACACGGCGTCGCTGGGCCTGGCGTTCTACGACGCCGACCTGCTGCCGCAATTCAAGGGCGGCGCGCTGGTGGGCCAGCACGGCTCGTGGAACCGCAAGCCCTATGCCGGCTACAAGCTGGTGTTCGTGCCGTTCACCGACGGCAAGCCGAGCGGTCCGCCGCGTGACGTGTTGACGGGCTTCGTCGGCAAGGACGATCACGCCTACGGCCGTCCCGTCGGGGTGGCCATCGACCGGACGGGCGCCGTCCTGCTGGCGGACGACGTCGGCAATACCGTCTGGCGCATCACGCCGGCATCTCAATGACTCACTCAAGGAGAAATCAATGATCAAGCGTAAGGGAAGCGCCGTCTGGAGCGGCGGACTGAAAGATGGCAAGGGCACGGTCTCGACGCAGAGCGGCGTGCTGAACCAGACGCAATACGGTTTCAACACGCGCTTCGAGGATGGCGCGGGTACCAATCCGGAAGAACTGATCGGGGCCGCGCACGCGGGTTGCTTCACGATGGCGCTGTCGGCCCAGCTGGGCGAAGCGGGCATGACGGCGCAGAAACTGGAAACCACGGCGACGGTGTCGCTGGACAAGGTCGACGGCGGCTTCGCGATTCCCGCCATCCACCTGGAACTGGTGGCCACCATCCCGGGCGCCGACGAGCAGGCGTTCCAGGAAGCGGCGCGCAAGGCGAAGGAAGGCTGCCCGGTCTCGAAGCTGCTCAACGCCAACATCACGCTGGACGCGAAACTGCAATCCTGAGACGACGGGCAAGGCCGGCAAGAATCGCACGAGGCGCATACAATCCTGCTTTGTTCTCTACCAGTTCATCACTCCACAAAAGGATACCCATGCGCCTCCTGCACACCATGTTCCGCGTCGGCGACCTGCAGCGCTCCATCGATTTCTACACCAACGTGCTGGGCATGAAACTGCTGCGCACCAGCGAGAATCCCGAGTACAAGTACAGCCTGGCCTTCCTCGGCTACGGCAGCAACCCGGACCACGCGGAAATCGAGCTGACCTACAACTGGGGCGTCGACAAGTACGAATTGGGCACGGCCTACGGCCACATCGCCCTGTCGACCGAGGACATCTACAAAACCTGCGACCAGGTGCGCGCGGCCGGCGGCAACATCACGCGCGAGCCGGGCCCCGTCAAAGGCGGCTCCACCGTGATCGCCTTCATCACCGACCCGGACGGCTACAAGGTCGAGCTGATCGAGCGCGCCGACCATGCCGGCGGCGGCGGCCTGCAGGGCTGATCGTTCAAAAAATCGTTGACGTCCCGGCAAGCTTGCGGGACACTCGACGCATGCCGACCTCGTCCATTCACGTCACTTCTCCCATCGCCGTCTCCACGGCAGGTGCGGTGTCGTTCGCGCCGGTCGGCCGTAAATCGAAGAAACAGTCGCTCAACTGACCGGGGCGCACTGTCCTGTCAGCGAGCGACAGGACAGCCAGGCACCCGGCCTCTTCTCTGCAGCTCCTGACGGTTCCAAGCCGGTCCAGCACAGGAGTTTGCATGCAGCACATCACCCGCCCGAACGGGGCATTCACCGGCATCTGGCCGGCCCTGATCACGCCTTTCCACGACGGCGACGTCGACCACGCCGCGCTGCGCACGCTGGTCCGGCGCTTCGAAGCCGCGCGCGTCGCGGGCCTGGCCGTGTGCGCCACGACGGGCGAAGCGCACGTGCTGAGCCGGGAAGAACGGCTGGCCGTGCTCGACACGGTGCTCGAGGCCGCGCCCGGCCTGCCGGTCGTCATGGGCTTGGCCGGCATCGATCCCCGTCCGATGCTGGACGAGCTCGAGGCAATCCAGCGTCGCCCCATCGCAGGCATCCTGGTACCGCCGCCCTGCTACGTGCGGCCGTCGCAGGCGGCGATCGTCCGCTTTTATGGCGACCTGTGCGCGGCCACGCGCGTCCCCGTCATCGTGTACAACATCCCGTACCGCACCGGCGTGCGCATCGAGCTCGACACGCTGCGCACGATCGCGCAACACCCCGCCATCGCGGCATTGAAGGATTGCGGCGGCGACTTGTCCGCCACGCTGGCGCTGATCGACGAAGGCCGCGTGCAAGTGCTCACGGGCGAAGACCTGCAGATCTTTTCGACGCTGTGCCTGGGCGGCGCGGGCGCGATCGCGGCCAGCGCGCACTTGCGGCCGGATTTGTTCGTGAAGATGGCGGAAGCGATCGAAGCGGGCGACCTGCCGGCGGCGCGCCGCATCTTTCAGGCGCTGCGGCCGGCGATCGAAGCGATGTTCGCGGAACCGAGCCCGGCGCCCGTGAAGGCGGCGCTGGCGGCGCTTGGGCTGATCCGAGAAGAAATCCGGGCGCCGCTGCTGCCCGTGTCGCCCGCATTGCGCGAAGCGATCATCGGGCACGTGCGGCGGCTGGAGGCGTTTCAGTAAATCGATGCGTCGTTACGCGAAAGTAATACGTCGTCCCCGCTTTCGCGGGAACGACGGAAGTAGTCGGCTTTTACTGCTGCTGCAACAGCGCATTGATCGGCTGCAGATCTTCCTCGCGCAGCGAGCCGGCCGCGGCCTTCAGGCGCAGGCCGGACAGGATCGTGTCGTAGCGGGCGCGCGCCAGGTTCGTGCGCGTCTGGTACAGCTGGCGCTGCGCGTTCAGCACGTCGATGTTGATGCGCACGCCGACCTGGTAGCCGAGCTTGTTCGATTCGAGCGAGGAATTGCTCGAGACCTCGGCCGCCTCCAGCGCCTTCACCTGCGCCAGGCCGCTGGCCACGCCCAGGTAGGATTGGCGCGCCTGCAGCGCGGCGTTGCGGCGGTTCGCCTCGAGGTCGTTCCTGGCCTTGTCTTCCAGCGCGATCGCCTGGCGCACGCTGCTGGTCACGGCATAGCCGCTGAAGATCGGGATGCTGTACTGGACGCCGATCGCATTGCTGCTGGTGCGGCCGGATCCCTGGCCCGTGCCGCCGACGGTCTGGTGCTGGGAGCTGGCCACCAGGTCCAGCGTCGGGTAGTGGCCGGCGCGGTTCTTCGAGATCTGGCGCTGCGCGATCTCGAGCGACAGCTGGCCGACCGTCACGTTGTAGTTCTGGTTCTCGGCGGCCGACACCCACTGGTCGACGTTGGCCGGTTGCGGCGGCGCCAGCGTCACGCCCGGACGCAGTGTCGCGAGCGAACCCGGCAGCTGACCGATGATGGCTTGCAGCGCCGTCTTCTTGTTTTCCAGGTCGTTGACGGCCGCGATTTCCTGCGACACCACCAGGTCGTACGCGGCCTGGGCTTCGTGCGTGTCCGTGATCGTCTGCGTGCCGACCTCGAAATTGCGCTTGGCCGAGGCCAGCTGCTCGGTCGTGGCGACCTTCTGGGCGCGCGTCGATTCCAGCGTGTCCTGCGCGGCCAGCACGTCGAAGTAGGCTTGCGCCACGCGCGTGATCAGGTCTTGCTGGGCCTGCGCGAACTGGGCTTCGGCGGTGGCTTGCTGGAGCTTGCTTTGCTGGTAGGTTTCCCAGCGGTCCCAGCGGAACAGCGGCTGTTGCAGCGCCACCGTGTACACCTTGCTGGTCCCGTTGTACGGCGCGGACGGCAGCGGCGGCGTGGCCCACGAAGTATTGTCATTGTCCAAGTGATTGATGGCACCAGTGATGCCGACCGTCGGCAGCAAACCCGCCCGCCCCTGCGTGATGCTCTCGCGGCCGGCCTGGGCGGCCGCGCGTGCGCTGGCAATGGTGGCGTCGTTCGCCAGCGCCTGCTGGTACACCTGGATCAGGTCGGCCGCCTGTGCGTCGAGCGCGCAGAACGCGCCCGCGAGCAGCATGGCGTGCAG
>Ga0308169_10006357_pt1 | contig 10447 bp, 8 predicted proteins | sample PhyBR1_2_FD_202139 | JGI IMG/M metagenome (GOLD analysis project Ga0308169, IMG submission 202139) | Phyllosphere microbial communities from UC Gill Tract Community Farm, Albany, California, United States - DLSLSB.R1 | ecosystem: Host-associated > Plants > Phyllosphere > Unclassified | place... | reverse complement strand
AGCGGCGTTCAATGCGGTTTTTTTGTCGTCCATGGTGTACTTTCTGTCGTGGAGTAGGCAAGGTGTGGGCGGTCACGCGCACTTCAAGAGCCAGTACTGTATAAAAATCCAGTGGTTTTTGCAAGCAAAAAGACGTGGTTATCTTACCAACAATCGCTCGGGACTCGCATTGTGGCGGCAAATCCAACACAATGAGAGCCGGTTCGATCACGCGTGTTCGATGAACAAGCGACAACGTCAATAAGAGGTGCCCCATGCGAATTCTGCTCGCCGAAGATGATAGCGTACTTGCCGATGGCCTGACGCGCTCCCTGCGCCAGTCCGGCTACGCCATCGATTGTGTCAAGAACGGCCAGGACGCCGATACCGCCCTGTCGACACAGGAGTTCGATCTGCTCATTCTCGATCTGGGCCTGCCGAAAATGTCCGGGCTGGAAGTGCTGCGCCGCCTGCGCGCGCGTGCCTCGCTGCTGCCGGTCTTGATCCTCACTGCGGCCGACTCGGTCGAACAGCGCGTCGAGGGCCTGGATCTGGGCGCCGACGACTACATGGCCAAGCCGTTCGCGCTGGTCGAACTCGAAGCACGGGTGCGCGCGCTGACCCGGCGTGGCGCCGGCGGCGGCGCGGCCGTCGTACGCCATGGCCCGCTGGTCTATGACCAGGTCGGTCGCAGCGCCTACATCAACGACCAGATGCTCGATCTGTCGGCGCGCGAACTGGGTCTGCTCGAAGTGCTGCTGGCGCGCACCGGGCGCCTCGTCTCCAAGGAACAACTGGTCGACCACCTGTGCGAATGGGGCGAAGAAGTCTCCAACAATGCCATCGAGGTCTACGTGCACCGCCTGCGCAAGAAGATCGAGGTCGGTGGCGTGCGCATCGCCACCGTGCGCGGCCTGGGCTATTGCCTCGAAAAGTTTTCCGAGGCCAGCGCCGCCGCGGCTGCCGCGGCCGCCGCGAACGACGCCCGCATCGCCACCACCGCCACCGACAAGTGAACGCCGGCTTCACGCCAGAACCCGGGCCCGCGCAGCCACAGCCGGGCCCACACATGCCGGCGTCGTTCGAACCGCTTTACGTTCCACCCAATCCCGAGCCGGACGAAAACATCCGTCACTCACTGTTCGGCGAAATCCTCGACTGGATGCTCGCGCCGCTGCTGCTGCTGTGGCCGATGAGCATCGCGATCACCTATCTGGTCGCAAAGTCGATCGCCAACCAACCGTTCGACGACGCGCTCGAAGACCGGGTCACGGTGCTCGGCCAGCAGATCCGCACCGTGGACGGCAAGACGGTGGGCCAACTGCGCACGGCCGGGCGCGACATCCTGCGCGCCGACGACGTCGACAGCGTGTATTACCTGCTGGCCGGCCCGGACGGCGAACACCTTGATGGCGACCGCGACCTGCCGCGCCCGCGCGCCAACCGCGCCGGCGAACCGGCCCGCAGCGGCACGGTCGAATTTCGCAACGACACCATCCACGGCACGCCGATCCGCGTGGCCTATGCGTATGTGAATCTCGATCCGCTGCATGAGCGCACCGCCTCGCCGACGCAGACGCCGCCACTGGCACTGGTGCAGGTGGCCGAAACGCTCGACAAGCGCGCGCACCTGGCCAATGAAATCATCAAGGGCGTGATCCTGCCGCAGTTCATCATCCTGCCGGTGATCCTGGCGCTGGTCTGGTTCGCGCTCTCGCGCGGCCTGAGTCCACTGGCCGAGCTGCAGCAGCGCATCCGCGCGCGGCCGCAGGACGATCTGTCGCCGATCGATCCGCGCCAGGTGCCCGAAGAAATCTCGCCGCTGGTCGGCTCGTTCAACGACATGCTCGAGCGCCTGGGCAAGACAGTGGAAATGCAGAAGCGCTTCATCGCCGACGCCGCGCACCAGATGAAAACGCCACTGGCCGGCATGCGGATGCAGTCCGAACTGGCCCTGCGCGAAGTTGACCCGGCCGAAATCCACCGCTCGCTCGAGCAGCTGGCCAAGAGCTCCGAATCGGCCACGCGCCTGATCAACCAGTTGCTGGCCCTGGCGCGCGCCGAGAACCAGCCGCAGGCGGGTCTGGCGTTCGACGAAATCGACCTGGCCACGGTGGCGCGCGAGACCGTGCAGGATTGGGTGCAGGCGTCGTTCGCCCACCAGATCGACCTTGGGTTCGAGCCGCCCGCCAATGACGACGAGCGCGTGACGATCGCCGGCCAGCCACTGATGCTGCGCGAGATGCTGTCGAACCTGATCGACAATGCGCTGCGCTACACACCGCCCGGCGGGAGCGTGACGGTGCGCGTGCGCAGCAGCGGCGAGCACGCGCTGCTCGAAGTCGAAGACACCGGCCCCGGCATCGCACCGACCGAGCGCCTGCACGTATTCGAACGCTTCTACCGCATCCTGGGCAGCAATACCCAGGGCAGCGGCCTGGGGCTGGCGATCGTGCGCGAAATCGCGCAGCAGCACGGCGCCGACATCGACATCTTCAATAATCCACGCAGCGTGTCGCCGCGCTTTCCGGGCAGCCTGTTTCGCCTGACCTTCCCTCCGCCTGTGGGCCAACCCGACCATGCCGACTAATCCGATCCCCGAACCAAGCCTTGAAACCGTCGCGCGCGCGCGCCTCGAACACGCCCGCGCCATCCACTGGGACCGCACGCGGCGCATGTCGCTGCTGCTGCTGACCGTCTGGCTGGTCACGGGCTTTGGCACCGTGTTTTTCGCGCGCGAGCTGGCGCGCTTCGAGGTGTTCGGCTGGCCGCTGTCGTTCTACATGGCCGCGCAAGGCGCTGCGCTCGTATCGCTGACGATCATCGCCGTCTACGCCTGGCGCATGCGCCGGCTCGACCGCGACTACCACGCCGCGCTGGCGCCGCGCGCATGAGCACGAACCCCACGCCCGCTGTGAAGCACGGCTATTTCAGGAAGCTCTCGCGCTACTACCTGTGGTACACCGGCGCCTTCGGTCTGTTCCTGGCGGCCCTCGCCCTGCTCGAACAGGAAGGCATGCCACGCCTGTGGATCGGCTACCTGTTCATGTTCGCCACGATCGCGCTGTACGCGGTCATCGGCGTGATCTGCCGCACCTCGAACGTCACCGAATACTACGTCGCCGGCCGGCGCGTGCCGGCCATGTTCAACGGCATGGCGACGGCGGCCGACTGGATCTCGGCGGCCAGCTTTATCAGCCTGGCCGGCGGCCTGTATCTGCAGGGCTTCGATGGCCTGGCCTTCATCATGGGCTGGACCGGCGGCTTCGTGCTGGTGGCGCTGCTGATCGCGCCCTACCTGCGCAAGTTCGCGCAGTACACAGTGCCCGACTTCCTGGCAGCGCGCTACGGTGGCGGCGCGGGTGGGCGCGGCGGCCCGGTGCGGGCGCTGGCCGTGAGCGCCACCATTCTCGTCTCGTTCACGTATGTCGTGGCGCAGATCTATGCGGTCGGCCTGATTGCCTCGCGCTTTACCGGCGTCGATTTTTCGGTGGGGATTTTCCTGGGCCTGGCCAGCATCCTGGTCTGCTCGTTTTTGGGCGGGATGCGCGCCATTACCTGGACCCAGGTGGCGCAGTACATCATCCTGCTGGTCGCCTTTCTCATTCCCACCATGTGGCTGTCGGTGAAGCACGCCGACAATCCGATTCCGCAGGTGGCGTACGGATCGCTGCTCCCCAAGCTCACCGCGCGCGAAGCCGAACTGGCGAACGACCCGCGCGAAGCCCAGGTGCGCGCCGAGTTCCTGCGCCGCGCCGACGGCTACGCGGCGCGCGTGGCAGCCCTGCCCGAATCCTGGGAAGCGGGCAAGCTCGATGCCCAGCGCGCTCTGGCCGCAGCCCGTGCGCGCAACGCGTCGCTGACCGAGGTGCGTCAGGCCGAGCGCGCGCTGACCACGTATCCCAACTCGGTCGACGACGCCCGCACGCTGTGGCTCGAACGGCGTGACGCCAACCTGGCACGTGCACGGCCGCCCGAGCCACATGCGCAGCCCTTCCCCGGCGCAACGCCGGAAGAATCCGACGCGCGCCGCAACAATTTTCTGGCGGTGGTGTTCTGCCTGATGTTCGGCACGGCCGCCCTGCCCCACATCCTGATGCGCGCCTACACGACGCCGTCGGTCCACGAAACACGTGTATCGGTGTTCTGGACGCTGTTCTTCATCCTGCTGATCTACCTGACGATTCCGGCGCTGGCCGTGCTGGCCAAGTACGACATCTACACGTCGCTCGTGGGCAGCGATTTCTCGGCGCTGCCGACCTGGATTTCGTACTGGGCCAATGTCGACAAGGCCAATCCCCTGATCAGCGTGGCCGACATCAACGGCGACGGCATCGTGCAACTGGCCGAATTCGCCATCGATGCCGACGTGCTGGTGCTGGCCACGCCTGAAATCGGTGGCCTGCCCTACGTGATCTCCGGCCTGGTCGCAGCCGGCGGCCTGGCGGCGGCGCTGTCCACGGCCGACGGCCTGCTGCTGGCCATTTCCAACGCGCTGTCGCACGACGTGTATTACAAGATGGTGGAACCGGGCGCGTCGACCCAGAAGCGGGTGACGATCTCGAAGCTGCTGCTGCTGGCGGTCGCCTTCATCGCGGCGTATGTGGCGTCGCAAAAGCCGGCCGACATCCTGTCGCTGGTGGCGGCGGCATTCTCGCTGGCGGGGTCCACGCTGTTCCCGGTGCTGGTGCTGGGCGTGTTCTGGAAGCGCGCCAACCACATCGGCGCCCTCACAGGCATGGTCACCGGGTTTGCCGTGTGCCTGTACTACATGCTGCGCGCCAGCCCGGTCCTGGGCGGCAATGCGCTGGAAACCTGGTTCGGCATCCTGCCGATGGCGGCCGGTGTGTTCGGGGTGCCGGCAGGCCTGTGCACGGTGGTGGTGGTGAGCCTGCTCACGCCCCGTCCGAGCCGCGCCAGTGCGGGCATGGTCGACTATATCCGGGCGCCCGAATGACGTGTCGAAGGTAGAAATTGGGGTGGGAATTGAAGATATTTTTTTGATCGCACCAATGCTGTTCTGCGCCGCCAACCCATGCTCGCTTCGCAGCTGCCTCTTGCACAAGCACCGCCAGCCCGACCGCCCGCATACCATCGGCAGCGGGGCGGTACGCTGACATCGCGGTGCTTGACTAGAGCACCACGACCAGGTCGATTTTCAGTCCCGGGATCCCGTCCGGCGCATACACCGCCAGCACGCCTGCCTCAAGTGCCCTGTCGTACAAGGGATGTTTGGTGGACAACGAAAAATAGTAGGTGTTGGGCCGCACCGGGATCGCCGGGGGCACTTGCGGCATGTGCGCGATCGGTACGCCTGGCAACGCTGACCCGACGATGCTTTCCATATTCTCGGGCGCAGCGACCTTGAGCCGGATCGGCACTGTCGCCACCAGGTCAAGGCCCGCCATATCGGCAGTAATCGCCAGATAAAGCTGGCTTTGTTTCGTGACCTTGGCCGGATCCAGGATCGCCTGCGAGAACGTGCGCCGGCTCTTGTCGGCCACAAACGGAATGATGAGATAGTTGGTGCCGATCGCCGTATCGACCAGATCGCGCAGCAACGCGTCGAGCTCGGCGAATGCCTCGCCCATGGCCTCGTGGCGGTAGGCGGGCAGGTCGGCCGTCTTGTAGCGATCTGAAAACGTCATCAGTCCGCCCGCGGCAGCGAGCATTTGCCGGAACATCACCTCGGGATGAAATCCGGGCGACCTGGCGCAGTGCATCAGCAGCGCATTGGCCGTGCTCAGGATGTTGAGCATCCACCACGACGAGATATCGCCCGCACCGGCTTCGTACATGCTGTTGTTCGTCATGCGGTGCGTGCGCTGGAGCGATTCGATCTTCGTCGTGATCACACTGCTGAGGCTATCGAGCATGCGCACCAGACCTGGCGCTGCGCCCACCGTGACGCTCGGCGGAATAAACTCCGGCACCAGCTCGAAGCCCCCTTCCGCTACCCGCCGCAGCCGCACCACGGGAATGCTGGCACGCGCCCCATGCGGCTCGGCCTGCAGCAACAGCCGCACCTGTTTTTTAAGGAAAGGCACCTCGATCGCCAGCGCGTCACTGAACAGGTCAGTGGTATCCAGGTCGCAGCGCACGTAGCGGCTGTTGTCGTCGGCATTGCCCCCATGCGGCTTGACCAGGGCAAGGGCTGCGTAGAACGTGAATGATTCTTCCTCTGGCGGCAGGCGCGTGAGATCGACCGGCTCGGGCAGCAGGTCGGCGCCGGGCGCCTCGACGATGTCTCCGTCGGGATAGATCAGCGACATCGTGTTTGCGCTCAGGCGGTTGTGTCCCAATCCGTCCACATTCCACGTCACCTTGCACACACCCCAACAGTACGGATTGAGAGCCGAAGCGATGCGCTGGAGCCGGGTTTCGTGATAGAGATCCTGACGCTGAAAGTGCTGCGGCCCCAGCGTCAAGCCTTCCGACCACAGGACCTTCGATGTTGCGCTCATGGTTCCTCCCATTGAAGTTTCGCTGGACACATTCTGGGAAGGATGGCGTTGCGCCTGAAGCGCGATATTGATTTCGCGCAGCCATTCAGCGTATCGCCGGACCAGTGCATTCCCTTGTGACGGCGCAACATTGCTCGGATTCACGATCCGACAATGGCTGCCGTGGGTGTCCTCATCGTTGATAAAAGGAATGCGATGCGCGGCTTTACTTCCGGTCTGTTCGACCGCCTGGACGACACCACCGAAACGCCATCCGGTAACCGGCGCGAGGCCCGTGTGCGCGCTGTCGAGCATGCACTGCGCAGTGTCACGCGTGACCTGCAGGCGTTGCTCAATACCCGCTGCGGCGTGCACCAGGCGTCGTTCAGCCCGCTCCCGGCGGTATCGGGCTCCATCCTGAACTATGGCCTGATCGACTTTGCCGGCATGTGCATGAACAGCGATACGGACCAGCAGGAAATCTGCAAGGCCGTTCAGCTGGCCATCCAGCGCCATGAACCTCGGCTGCACAAGGTCCTCGTGTCACTCCGGGGCGCCAAGAGCGCCAGGGGCACCATCAACCGGGTGGAATTCGTGATCACTGCGCAGCTGAAACATGCGTCGATGTCCGAGGCGATGTCGTTCAATGCGGTATTTCGTCCCTCGCTCCAGCAGTATTCGATCGAAGGTGCCAACTAGAGGGCGCAAGCGCTGATCCCATGGACGAATTGTTGACAAAGTACGAGCGCGAACTCGTCATTCTCAGGTCGCTGTGCAGGGAATATGCGCAGCGCTATCCCAAGGTTGCCGCCAGGCTGCAAATGGGTGGCGATACCTGCGACGATCCGCATGTCGAACGCCTGATACAAAGCACGGCCCTGCTCAGCGCGCGCGTGTCGAAGCGACTGGACGACTCGTATCCCGAATTTACTGAAGCCCTGCTCAACCTGCTCTATCCTCACTACCTGCGTCCGTTTCCGTCGTGCGCAATCGTGCGCGTTTCCAGCACACTCGATCGCCCGGACGCGATTCCTGCCATGCCGCGCGGGACGTTGCTGGAATCGAAGCCAGTCCACGGCGTGGCATGCCGCTTCAGGACCATCCACGACGTCAAGCCGTCGCCTGTCGCACTGCGCGCCGCAAGCTTCGAGACCATCATCCAGGCGCCGGTCGCAACGCGCCTGCCGGACGACGTCACATCGTCGCTGACGCTGACATTCGGTGCCGCCGGATGGGGCCCGCTGCCGGCGGCGGATACGGCGACCGTGCTGCGTATCTATGCCGATGGCGATGCCTCGTTCTGCGCCACGCTGCGCGATGCACTCTTCGTGCACACCGCGGCAGCGTACGTGCAGATTGACGAGGACGGCCCGTGGGAACGGTTACCTTGCATACCGATCGCACCGGCTGGCTTTGCCCCTGACGATGCCCTGATCCCGTTCGACGCCCGCTCGCATGGGGCTTACCGCATTCTTGCCGAGTATTTCGCCTTCCCTGAGAAGTTCAATTTTTTCGACATCGATATTGCCATGCTGCTGGCACGTATACCTGCCGGCTGCGCCAGTGTCACGTTACGCCTGGGCCTTGCCGGCATCCGGCCCGACGCCGACAAGGCGCGCATGCTCGCCGGCTGTCGACACAGCATCTGGTGCAGGGTTGCACGCCCGTCGTCAATCTGTTCCAGCAGCCTGGCGTGCCGATCACGTACGACCAGCGCGCGGCCGATTACACCCTTCTGGCGCACGCCAATTTTCCGCAGGCATATGAGGTGTATTCGGTCGATGCGGTACACCTGGTGCGCCAGAACGGCAACGACACGTCGATCACGGCATTCCAGCCGTTCTATGCGCTTCAGCACGGCGCACAATACGCCAGCGAGCAAGGACGCTACTGGTTCCTGCGTCACGACGAGACGCTTGCCTTGTGCAGTCCGGGCCATGAAAAAACGATTACGCTCGTCGGCGCCGATTGCGACCCGTTCGAAATCGAGAGAAATATCCTGTCGGTTGAACTGAGCTGCACGAACCGCGACCTGCCCTGCTCACTGGCCATCGGCGCCCCTGAAGGCGACCTGTTCATCCCTGGCGCAACACGCAACGCAGCGATCCGTATGGTGCGCAGGCCAACCCGCCCTGCCCGCTTGACGAATGACGCAGGCATGCACTGGCGCCTGATCTCGCACCTGGCGCTGAACCATCATTCCTTGATGGACGACGGCGTGCATGGCCTGCGCGAAATGCTGTCCCTGTACGACCTGGCCTCGTCGTCCGTCTCGCGGCGGCAAATCCGCGGCATCATCGCGCTCGACCAGCAGGACACCACGGCCTGGATCAGGCACAAGAACGGCACATCGCTGGTGCACGGGCTCGAAGTGCGCGTCACGCTCGACGAAGAAGCGTATGCCGGCGCCGGCCTGCATCTGTTCGTCCAGGTGCTGGACCAGTTCTTCGCGCTGTACGTGCAGCTGAACAGCTTCGTCGAACTCGTCGCCCTCTCGCATCAAAGCGGAAAGGAGCTGATCCGATGCGCCCCACGAAGCGGAAGCATGAGCCTGCTGTAATGGCCCTGCTCCTGGCTGAGCCGTACCGGTTCAGCTTTACCCAGCTGGTCAGCATCCTGCTACGCGCGCTGCAGCGTCATGGCATCGGCCGCGAACGCGCCTTGCACACCGTGCTCTCGTTTCGCAACAGCCTGTCGCTGTCGTTTCCTGCCAGCGAAGTCGAAGCGCTCGACGTCGAGCCGGCAACCCAAGATCCACTTGGCGCGCTGCGTTTGGGCACGCTACGGCGCGTCCGGATCACGCCCGCGTTCATCGGCCTGCTCGGCGCCAGTGGCACCCTGCCGGTGCACGATACCGAACGGATCGCAGCGCGCAAGTCGCTTGGCTACGATGCCAGCCAGCGCGAACTGCTCGATGTCATGTCGACCCGGTTGATCGGCCTGTTTTATGAGGCGTCGGTCAAGTACCGGGTCGAGCACGATTTGTCGATTGGCGATGGGGACCGGTTGCTGCCGATGATGACTGCCTTGGCAGGCACGTGCTCGCCCCCGGCCGCAAGCGCCGGGCAACCCGTCAGGCACGTCAGACCGGACACTGCAGCTTGTTTCGCCGGGCTGCTGCGCACCCGCCCGGTGGCGGCCGGCACGGTCGAACAAGTGTTGAGCAGCTATTTCGACGTGCCGGTCAGACTCGAACAGTTCGTCGGCTGCTGGGATCCGATTCCCGAAAGCCGGCGCAGCACATTGGGCGTTACCAAGCCCGTGCTCAGCATCAGTACGGCGCTGGGCACGCGCCTGTGGCGGCATGACATCTGCGCGCGTCTGCATGTCGGGCCACTGGACGAAGCGCAAGCACGCAATTTTCTTCCCGGCGGCACGGCGCTGGCGGCACTACGGGAAATGACAAGGATGTTTGCCGTGCCAACCTTGCACTACGAACTGCGGTTACTGCTTGCACCGCCTGTCATCAAGCCGCTCACGCTGAGTACCAAGGTGCCGTCGCGTCAGCTTGGTTGGAATACGTTTCTTACCGCGACACCAGGCGTTACGGATCGTGCCGACGTCCGGTTGATGCTGCAGACCCCGATGATTCGAAAAAGAGACAGACAGGAACACGGTGCAGTGGCTTAAAAAACGGCGTTGATGCCAGTCAATTGAGGCTACGTGACGGCAGGCTAACGTGGTCGTTGACCATGTCGATTATTTCAACTATGGCCGTGCAGCGGCCATCGGGAGCCACGCAATGGGCGAGAGCCAGACCATCGCAGCCGGCGCCGCACTATCGGCATTTCGCGGCAACTCGCAGCACAACCGGCTGATGCGACTGGACTTTCCTTTCGAGGATGGTCCACCCGCCATTTTGCTGCCAAACAAGCTGGTCGCGAGCGAGGAAGTCTCACGCGGATTCCGGTTCGAGGTCGACGTCCTGTCGGACGACCCGCGCATCCCGCTCAAGATGCTGATGGGCCGGCTGGTCACGATTTCCCTGGTGCGCCAGGACGGCTCGCTGCGTTACTTCAACGGGT
>Ga0308169_10006354_pt1 | contig 10451 bp, 11 predicted proteins | sample PhyBR1_2_FD_202139 | JGI IMG/M metagenome (GOLD analysis project Ga0308169, IMG submission 202139) | Phyllosphere microbial communities from UC Gill Tract Community Farm, Albany, California, United States - DLSLSB.R1 | ecosystem: Host-associated > Plants > Phyllosphere > Unclassified | place... | reverse complement strand
GCCGCGCATCATCTTGTTGGCGCGCGACATGGACAGGAGCGACGGCGGGTCGAGGTGGCGCGAGATCTCGACGAGGATGTCGAGCGGCATGGCGAGGAAGGCCGAGAGCTTGCCCGCCTTGCCGCGGCCCTTGCCCTTGGCCCTGGTCGTGGTCTTGATCTTGCTCGTGGACGAGCTCGTCGAGGTGCGGGCCTTCTTGCGCGCGGGCTTGGCGTCCGAGTCGTCGTCTGCGGGCGCGGAGAGGGGGAGAGGGAGTCAAAAACAGGACGCTCGAGCGAGCTGAGCAGCAGGGACGCACCTTGACTCCATGCTGCGTCCTCCTGGTCCTTCTGCACGCTGCTCTTGCGCGACGACGACGCCGTGCTCGCCGAGTCGCTCGCGTCCATCAACTCGGCGTCCTCGTCCTCGCCCTCGTCGCTGAGCGCCTCGTCGACGTACTTGACCGCCTTGGTGGCGGCAGCACGACTCGGGCGAGCCATCGTGCAGCCCGGCCTGCGGTGTCGAGTGGAGCGGGAGAGCGCGAGAGGGAGCCGGCGGAGGAGGACGAGGACGGCTCGCTCGCTCTTGCTCGGGCTGCGCTCGCGATGACCCCTAAGTACAGAGTGGTGCTTCTTACGCTTCCTAACGATCTGTGCAAGCCAGCCTGAGTAAGAGACAGTGCGCCTCTCCTCCTCCCGGCCTCATCAGCTCGCTGCTGTTCTCCTTCGCGATTGCCTCGATGTACCGCTGCTGCGAAGCGGGCGAGGCGCGCCAAATGCGTCTGTGCTGCTGCCGAGCATGGAGCCATTGAGCTCGCGCACCGCACGCTCCTCGTCGGCAGAGGCGGCGCGAGCAGAGTGCGGGGAAGCTCGAGCTGCCGCCGCCCTCGCTCCTCTCCTGCCCTCTCTGCTTCCTTGTCGACCCGCTGGACAGCTCGCCAGTCCTCCCAGGCGCAACCATGGCGCCGACCGTCACTCGTTTCCCGACCCTCGTCGCTCTCTTCCTCGTCTCGGCCGCCCTCGCCTCCTCGTCCGCCTCGTCCGCCTCGGCACCCGCCTTCGACCTCGCCGCCCTCGACAGCGAGGGCCTGTTCGAGTACACCAGCTCGGCCGCCTTCCTCGACGACAGCGACCTCGCCCTCCCCGCCCCCGAGCCCGAGCCCGCCGACTGGGAGCTCCTCCCCGCCGACGAGCAGAGCGGCCTCTTTGCCCGCACCGTCGACGGCAACCTCGCCAAGTCGTGGCACGCCCACTCGCTCCACGGCAAGCGTACCTCGGGCGGCGCGTCGCTCGCGCACTCGGGCCTCGGCAAGCGCGCGCTCGGCAAGGCGTGGTCCGGCAAGAGCAAGTTCGCCTCGGCCGGCTCGACTGGCGTCGCGGCGATGCAGGTGCGTCCTGCTCTTCCTCTTCTCCCTCATGAGCATGCTCTGAAGTGCGAGTGCCGGTCGTGCTGACTCTCGCCGCCCTCTCGCCGCGCAGGTCACGGTCGTCGACGACGACCACGTCCTGGTATACGACAAGGCCGAGAACAACGCTTTGAAGAACGCGGCGGGCGCTCCGGCTTGGGCCAGCATCTACACGATCTCGACCAAGAAGGTGCGCGCGCTCCAGATCAAGACCAACTCGTTCTGCGCCGGCGGCGGCTGGATCGGCAACGGCACGCTCGTCTCCGTCGGGGGAAACCCGCAGCAGACGTACATCAACGACAAGGCCGAGGACGGCCTCGCCGCGATTCGCCTGTTCACGCCGTGCGACGACGACAAGTGCGACGTATTCGAGAATCCATCGCGCATCCGCATGACCTCGCCGAGGTGGTACCCCTCGTCGGTCCGCCTCACCGACGGCAGCCTCATGATCGCTGGCGGCATGATCCAGGGCGGATATAACAATATGGACGCTACCGACAACCCGACGGTCGAGTTCTTCCCGCCCCGAGGCGACGGCCTCCCCATCTACTCGTCCTTCCTTCACGACGCCCTCAACTCGAACCTCTTCCCCGTGATGTTCACGCTCCCGTCGGGCTACGTCTTCATCGCGGCAAACCAGATGGCGATGCTCTACGACGCCAAGAAGAACATTGAGCGCCGCCTCAAGCCGTTCCCGAACGGTGTCACGATCACCTGTGCGTCCCTCTCCCCCTCGCTCGGCTCTCTCCTGCTCGCTCGGCTCTCTCGAGCCAGACTGACGCCTCGTTGACCTCGTACGCAGACCCAGCCAGCGCGGCGAGCGTCCTCTTGCCGCTCACGATCGCCAACAACTACGAGCCCGAGGTGCGTCGCCTCTCCTCCTCGGTCCTCTCCCTTGCCCCTCCTCTCGCGCTCTCGAGCTGACTGCCCTCCTCCTACAGGTCCTCTTCTGCGGCGGCACGACGGCCAACCTCGACATCAACCCGGCTCAGCTGTCGGCCAAGGCGCCGGCGTCCAAGCAGTGTTCGAGGATGATCCTGAATGCGGCCGGGATCCGTAAGGGCTGGCAGACCGAGGACATGCCGTTCCCGCGCGTCATGGGCGACGCCATCCTTACGCTCGACGGCAACGTGCTCATAGTCAACGGCGCCCAGACTGGAGTCGCAGGGTGCGTCCCTCTCCTTCCTCGACGCCCCTCTCCTTCCCTCTCTTCCCTTCCTTTCTCCTCCCTCTCCCTCTCGCCTCTTCCGCTCCTCCTTCCGCCTATCCTCCCTTGCCCTTCTCTCCCTCGTTCCACCCTCAGCTCGTCCTGCTCGCTCCTCCCGCTGACGCCCCTCGTCGAACCTCTCTCTCGCCCGCAGGTACGGCAACGTCAAGGACGAGGTCGGCGCCTCGAACGCCCGCTCGCCCGCCAAGGAGCCCCTCCTGTACGACCCGGCCGGCATCAAGGGCAAGCGTTTCACGCGCGGCTTCCCCAACGCCGGCATCGAGCGCCTGTACCACTCGACGGCGACGCTCATCCCCGACGGCCGCATCTTCACCTCTGGCTCGAACCCGAACGACGGCGTCAGCACCAAGACGTACCGGACCCGGTACAACGTCGAGATGCTATCTCGTGCGTCCCTCTCTCACTCCCTCCTCGAGCCCCTCGAGCTCGAGGCTCGAGCGCTTTCCTCGAGAGCTTTCCTCGTCGAGAGCTCTCCCCTCTCGAGCTCTCTTGCTGACGTGCTCCCCCTCTTTGTGCACAGCGCCCTACATGTCGATGAAGCGCCCGTCGTTCTCGGGCCAGCCGGCCAAGATGGCTTACAAGAAGAACTACACGCTCAAGGTCTCGCTCCCCTCGGGCACCAAGAAGGTCCAGGCGTTCCTCATGGACCTCGGCTACTCGACGCACGGCGTGCGTCCCTCTCCCTCCCTCCTTCGTGCGCGCTCGGTGCTGTCGGGCGCCGTCGAGCTCCCTCGCTGACCTCGCGCTCCTCCCTCCCTCCCTCCCTCCCTCGCTCTCTCTCTCTCGCCGCCCGCAGGTCCATATGTCACAGCGCATGGTCGAGCTCGCCTGCACGCTCAATGGCAACAAGCTCACCGTCACGGGGCCCAAGACCTCGGGCATCTTCCAGCCCGGCCCGGCGTGGATTCACATCCTCGCCGACGGCGTCCCGTCCAAGTCGACCAAGCTCATGGTCGGCTCGGGCAACTCGCCGCCCGTGTCGCAGAGCGCCATCGCCAACATGCTCAAGCACACCAAGGGCTCGAACTAGGTCCTCGCGCCTCCCTCCCCCTCTCGTTCTCCTTCCCCTTCCCCCTTCCTCGCTTTGCACCGCACCCGCACCTCGTTCTCTCTCCTCGTCAGTACCGCACCTTCAGTAGCACACTCTCTGCTATGGACACTATCGCTTGCACAGTGCTCGAGCGAGTCGAGAGCTCGAGGGAGAGCAGGTCGAGAGCGAGGGAGTGAGGAGAGCCAGAAAGGGGTCCGTGCGGCCGCCGCCGGCGAGTTCGAGCTGCCGCTCGAGCAAGCACTCGCCTCCTCTCAAGAGTTACTGCTCGAGAGCAAGTCGAACGTCCTCGCAGCTTGATTGAGAGAGAGAGCGCGCCGTCGAGCGGGTCGTGAGCTAGTAAGGTCGGCTTGGGAAGGCCGACTTTTGACTTGAGAAGGTCGATGGCGCAGCTCGAGTTGCTCCCTCTCACGGTCATTGATGGTCTGAGCTCTCGTAGATGCACTCGAGCATGTAGCCCGCGCACTTCTGATTGCAAAACCCAGTGACAGAGAGGGAGAGGAACGACGAGAAGAGCAAGAGAGGACGGAGAGGAGGGAAGGGGTGCGACGAGTCGCCGCACGAGCGCGCTCGACGCCCGAGGGCGCACGCACAGCTCCGCACAGCTCTATAGCATGTAGCGGAACCCGGCCGGGTAGTCCATCGGGTCGGCGGCGGCGTGCTCTTTGCCGTGGACCTCGACCTCGTCGCGCGCGGCGAGCTTGCGGTTGAGGCGAGCGAGGTTGAACCGGTGAGCCGTGCAGACAGCGATGGATGCTGCGAATGTGGCTGCGTAGAGAGAGAGAGGGGGGGGGTCAGCCTGATCGACAAGGACGCTGAGAGCGCGACGACGGACCGATGCAGATGGCCCAGCTCTTCTTGTAGGACGGGCCCCATGATTTGTCGAAGATGTAGGCGCCTGCAATGTTGCCAGCTTGCGACACACAATTCACCGCTGCGAGGCTGACGCTGCGAGTCATAGCCGGTCGGGCGAACCTGTCGAAGAAGAAGAGTCAGCTCGTCTGCGTCCTCACTGAGCGTCCGGTACGTGAGAGACGCAACGTACGTCGAGGACACCCACGCCAAGAGGCAGACGAAGCCGGAATAAGATTGGGCCATGCAGAAGAGCGAAAAGTAGCGAGGGCCGAAGCTCGAGGTCGTCGCCGCGACGATGAAGCCGATGATGCCGATACCGAACGGGATTACGATGTGGAGGTACCGCTCGCCGACCTTGTCGCTGTGTGCCGAGACGAGGAAGGCGCAGATGGCCGCAAAGAAGAAGGGAGGGGCGCAGAGGAGGAGGGACGCCGTGTTCGAGTAGCCGAGCGTCTTGGTGATTTGCGGGAAGCTGCGGGCGCACGGGCATCAGTAACGCCTCCTACGAGAAGACAGGAGCTTGACGTACAACTGGTTAAAAGAGAGGCCGACCGTGACCGAGGTGAGGGCGAGAGCCATCATCCAGACTGGTTTGAGAAGGTCGTCAGCCCTCGCAGCTCGTGCCCATGTGGCACAGTCTCAGCGTCTCCGAGATCTGTGGAACGTCACGAGAGAGATGGGACGCACGCTTGTAGTCGCAGAGCGCGAGCTTGGTCGCGTCCCAGTTGCTGATCTTGGACGTGTCGTCCTTCATGCCGACGTCCTCAGTCATGCGCTGCACGGCAAGCTGCTTCTCCTCCTTTGAGAAGCCCCACCGGACGTTGTGCGGGAAGTCCGGGAGCACGAAGAAGGCGATGACGGCGACGGCCATGGTGATGGCGCCCTCGATCTGCACGCAGGAGACGAGAGGACGTTAGCGCAGCTACTACCTCAAGAGAATCAGTACAACTAACGATGAACAGCCAGCGCCAGGCCCTTACTCCTCCCTTACCCTCCATAGTCCCCAAAATGCCGGCCTGCGCGAGCGCGAGGTCAGTGCGGTCGACGAGAGAGAAGACAAGGGACGACGCACAGCGATGAGGGGTCCGAAACTATTAGAAACCAAGCTGCCGCACTGCAGACGATAGGTCAGCTACGTAGTGGAGCCGAGAGGAGGAAGCCGACGCACGTAGAGCCCGGTGAAGCGCTTGCCGAGGGACCGCTTCGGGTACCACGCGGCGAGGGTCATCAGCGCGCCAGGAAAGAAGCTGTTGCAGCCAGGGAAGGTTAGTCTCGAGGAGATGCAGTGCGAAGGAAGGGTCGAACGCACGCGGCTTCGACGAATCCGAGGAGGAAGCGGCAAGCGAGCGCCGGGCCGAACGAGTGCGTCCCGCCCATTCCCGTCGACACCGCTCCCCAGAGCAAAACAGCCGTCGGCAGGACAATAGACGGCCGACCGCAGTACTGGACGAGGTAGTTCGAAGGGATTTCTGCTCGAGGCGAGGAAGAAAGTAGGAAGGCACGAGGCCGGGAGGAGGGTCGTCAGTCGGCTTTCTCGGCTCGGCAGGTGGAGAGAATCCACGTGCGCATGAGAATATAGCCGACGTATCTGCACATAGGTTTATGCGTCAGTGCAAAAGATCCCAGGCAAGCCCAGTGCGCGCAGATCGAGTTTGGCGTGAGAGCGAGGCCCGGGACGCACAGGATCGATAAAAGCGTGTCCATTTGCCTGCCCTGCAGGCCCAGGTCCTCTTCAAGGCCCTTCGTCCTTGCAGCGCTGGCGTTGTTGCGCTGCAGAAGCCGAGCGGAGCGACGGTGGAAGACGGGGAGGTAGGCGACGGGCGAGCGGTTTGACGGGTCAGCGTCAGCCGCGGGCTCCACAGGACGTAAAGAGAGTCACGCACGTCGATGTAGTTGAGCTGAACGGCCGAGGGAGGGACGAGGGGGCGTCAGCAGCCGTCGAGAGGCAACTACGCTGGGAGCGCCTCGTACGCGAGCGGCGACGGGCACGGCGCCGCCGACTCGTCGCGCGCTCGTCTCGCAAAGGCGGGTCCGTGTACGTACGATGTAGATTACGATGAGGCTGCGACGAGAGGCGCAAAGGAGCATTTAGCGCTCGGCTCGAGGTCACGAGCCCGGGGTCATCCTCGTCGGCCGCAGTCTCCCCACGCCCGCCTCCCTGCGACTCGCCCTCGCCCCGGTCGACCCACAGAGAAGAGGAAGCAGGACGCACATCGAGAAGCGAGCGTCAACCTTGCGTACGAGCTTGCGCTCGAGGCGTTTGCGCTCGTCGGGCGTGAGGGTGACGGCCTCCTCGGCGGCACGCTCGTCGCGCTCCTCGAACGCGTCCTGCTCCTTCGAGGACGTCGGCTTGAGGTCGGTGGCCATGCTCGGCGGCGAGTAGGCGGGCTGGGTGAGGAGCGAGGTGTGGAGGTGGTGGCCGGGCGAGTGCGGTTCTCCAAGCGGGTGCGGCGGCGAGACGAGGAGGGAGTTGGAGGATGGCGGGGGGATGCAGAGGAGCAAGAGCGGAGCCAGCAGGGTTTTCTGGGTCCACACCCCCGCTGTCGCCGCCGCGAGAAAGCGTGGACGAGCGAGGAGCCGCAGGGGAAGCTTGTTGCTAGCGGTGTCTCCGCGCGAGACCGGAGTCCGATCGGCTGGAGCTCCAGTCTGAGAGCCAGCGTCGGCCGAAAGTAGGCGTGTCCGAGCGTGTGGGCGCATCGCCAAAGTGGAGGAAATGCGCCGACAGCGGTCCGCTCCGCCGCCCTCCGCCCGTGGTTGACCGCGGCGAGGGTGGGCGGCCGCGGGTGTGCACTTCCGCGTTCGCGAGGAGGCTCAACAGCAGCAACTTTGCATCAAACACTCGCCTGGAGCAAGGACGAGCCGCTGCAAGCTCGCTGAAATTCCTCTCGTAGTTGAAAAAGGCGCGACGTCAGACCCGGAGCCGGTGAGGCGGCGGGGCGGTGAGCGAGCAGCGGCGAACACGGCCAACCACCACCGCGCCAAGAGTCGCTCGCGCAGTGCAGGTGTGCAGCTCGGCAGCTCTACAGCTCAAGGGAGCTAGTCCCGCAGCCGCAGCGCCTCGTCTCGACTGCGCCGACGCCAGCCACCTCGACCTCCAGCTCCACCTCGACTTCTCGCTCGAAACACCACGCAGGCCGCCGGTGGAGGAGCTTGAGTGTGTGACCAAGGTGCGTTTCGAGCATCTCCTGCCTTCCACGCATCCCCAGCGGCCGTGCTGGTGCATCTCGTGCTGTTCGCCGTTCTCATCGCCCCTCTCCTCCTCACAGGCTCATCTCGTCCGACCAGTGCAGCAGCGCGCAGCTCGTCAGCATGCCGTCCCCGCCCATACCACCAGAGCTCGTCGTCGGCGTGTTCCTGCATGGCTTCAAAGGCGGCGCCGACACGTCCGTCCTCGTCCTCCTCCTCCTCGCTCGACCTCTTCTCAACCCGCGAGCTGACCCACTCTCTCGCCCGCAGCTTCGCCGAGTTCCCGATGCGCCTGCAAGCGATCCTGGAGCCGGTTGGGATCGCGCTCGACCCGGTCGTCTACCCGCCGTACGACACGCGCGGCGAGCTCGTCACGGCCGTCGAGAACCACGTCACCTGGCTCAAGGCGCTCGTCAAGGAGAAGGAGGACATGTTCAGGAGCCGAGGAGGGACTGGGCCGGTGCGGGTCATCCTGTTCGGGCACTCGTGCGTCCCTTCTTTTCTCCCGCACGCTCGACCTCCTCGACCGGCTCCGAGAGCTGACTTCTCCACCGCGCACGCAGGATGGGCGGCCTCGTCATTGCCGACACGCTCCTCGCGACGCTCGCGACCTCGTCGGTCCCGATCCTCGGCCTGATCATGTACGACTCGCCGCTCGTCGGGCTCAACCCGCAGGTGTTCAAGTCGACGTTCGACAAGGCGCTCGACGTCGCGTCCAAGGGCCAGGCGGCGCTCGCTGCGCTCGGAGCGGGCTACGGCCTGTTCAAGACGGCGACCGGCGGCGGCGGCGGGTCGAGCTCGTCGCGCACGCCGTCGCCCGGCAGGGCTTCGTCGTCGTCCTCGGCCAAGGCGAGCAAGTCGTCGTCGTCCGACAAGGTCTCTGTCCCTCCACCGGCGACCTCGACCTCTGCGACGCCGGGCTCGTCCTGGCTCTCGCTCCCCTACCTCGCCGCCGCCGGGCTCACCGCCGCCGGCGCCGCGTTCGGCGCCTACTACAACCGCGAGACGCTCGCGCAGCACTGGACTTGGGCGACGAGCCACCTGAGCTTTGTCGGCGAGCTGTGGAAGACGGACGAGCTCGAGCGGCGGCTCGAGAGGGTCGTCGGCGCGAGCGAGAAGGGCGTCGGGTTCCACTGGTGCGTCGCCGAGCGCTCTCTCTGTCCTGTCGCTCGCTCTCACACCTCGAGCTAGCGGGACTGACTTGCCGCTGTGGACGCACGCAGCTTCTACACCCTCCTCCCCGCCAAGAACGGCTCGCCCGCCCGCACCTTCCTCGTCGTCCCGCCCGCGCCGCTGCTCAACGCGCGCTTCTCGCCCGCCGAGGACTCGGCCGCGCGCGACGAGATCACGGCGCACGTCAACATGTTTGACAAGAGCCCGGGCACGTATGCGCTCGGGCGCGAGACGGCGAGGCTCGTCGGCGAGTGGGTCGACGAGGCGAGGAAGGGCAGGATGGGGTGGTGGAAGGGCGAGCCGGCGGCTGCTGTGGGCGAGAAGGAGAAAGAGAAGGTCGAGGTGGACGGATCGGCGGCGGCGGCGCAGGTCGAGGACGAGGACATGCGGATCTGATCTGCGCGCGGCGCGCTGTACATAGACTCGCTCGCTCGCAGCGCTGTAGCTGTCTCTCTCTCTGTCCGTGCATCGTGTCGATACCAATGTTCACACTTTCTCGTTGCCCTCCTGCCCTCCTCGTCGTCTACTCAGCGAGCGCACGCACCCTCTAAGGCTTCTCCCGGCGCTCCATGCGCTCCCGGACCGCCTGCGCACCAATGACGCCCGGCATGCCGACGGCGCGGCCCTCGCGCACCTGCTGCGCCGCCCACTCCTGCATCGTGAGGCCGTCGGTGCGGATGACGGTGCCGACTGCGGGCGAGAGGAGAGGGGGCCTCGAGGTCAGCGCGCCCGAGCGGGAGAGCGGGATGACGGGCAGGGAGGGGAGGGACGCACTCGACATGAAGAAGGCGAACGTCGCGCCGGACGAGAGCATGTAGGTCGACAGGGTCGGGAAGTAGCCCTTGCCGCGCCCTGCGCCGCCGCTGCGGGTCGTCGAGGTGCTCGAGGTCAGCGGGGAGAGCGCTCGGGCAGGAGGGGAGAGAGAGAAGGGGACGCACGAGATGATGGCAAAGTTGCCGAAGATGAAGCCGATCGTCAGGCCGACGCTGTGTGCGAGAGAGAGAGGGTCAGTGAGCCGCGAGAAAGCGGGAGAGAGAGCGGGGCGAGGACGGACAGGCCACCGGTGAGCATGCCCATTCGCACTGCGTACGACGACCCGAGCAGCACCTATGTCAGTCCAACCATTCTGCAGAGCACGACGAGGTGCGCGGGCGTGCACGCACGCTTCTGGAAGACGGATGGCTCCTGTGCGCCGGGCTGAGCGGGCATGGCGGGGGGAGGCGGCATCTTGGAGAGCTTCTTGGCGGGTGCAGTCGGTCGCGAAGGGGTCTGCGCGCAGGTGCGAGGGTCAAGACAGGCTGCGCAAGGCAGTTGTGGCGAGGGAGAAGACGAGGGAGATGAAGATCCGAGGAAAGCGGAGAGACGGAGGTCGAAGGGCGGCGACGGCCCAGGGGGAGGTGAGGGTCGGCTGTAGGAGATGCGACTGACCTGGTGAGTAGCTCGAGCGGATCGGACTAGCCACTTGCAGGCAGGGACGAGCTGGTAGAGGTCAGAGGACGAGAGCCGCGAGCGAGCCAGCATCATCTGCTCCTCCTCTCACCTCTCAACGGCAGAGGAGCTCGCTTGACTAGCTCAGC
>Ga0308169_10006353_pt1 | contig 10453 bp, 16 predicted proteins | sample PhyBR1_2_FD_202139 | JGI IMG/M metagenome (GOLD analysis project Ga0308169, IMG submission 202139) | Phyllosphere microbial communities from UC Gill Tract Community Farm, Albany, California, United States - DLSLSB.R1 | ecosystem: Host-associated > Plants > Phyllosphere > Unclassified | place... | reverse complement strand
CGAAGCCTGCGTCTCGCGCACGCTCGTTGACCTCCTTCGTACCCAGGACCGCTTCAGACAACAACTCGGGAACAAGGTGCAACCGGTCCTTTGGCAGGATCTGAACGATGGTCGTGAGCAGCTGCAACCGGTCCTGCGCGTCAGCTGGGCGCTAATCCGTATCCTGGTGACTTACTCGCTGAGCACCGGGTCCGATACCGCTACCGGCCTCGACCACCTTGCCGACAAATTCTTCCAGCTGTTGGCCCTCGCCGGCCGCTCCAAGCTTGCCACTCTCGAGCAACCGCTTCAGCAGCCTGTAACTCTTCTTCTGCACGGTCGCATCGTGGTGTTCCAGCATCGTCGGAGTCGCGGAAGCCTTGAACAGCGCGGCTAGTTGCGCCTGGGGCAAGTACGGGACGAAGATGATGAGCAGGTCGAGCATCGTGTGACTCGTGGGGCTCGCGCCTGGCGCAGCGGGCTCCGACGACGCGAGTGAGCTGGACAGATGCGTCGTGACGGTTTGGTACACCGCGACGAGGTCCTCCTTGTCAGCCTTGCTTCAGCCAAGCCGCAATCCCGACTCACCGCTTCGGACATAATGCCGACCCAAGCAGAGATGACCTCGCCGACCTGGCCTCGTTGGTCACGCGGGAGCTTGCTGAAGACGTTCAGCAGGACCGAAACCATATCCTTGGCCAATGTCTTCAAGTAGGCGATGTTCGCCGTCGCCTGCGCTTGGTCGATTCCAAACTGCTTTCGTAGCTCCTCGGGTGCAGTAGCGGACGTAGCGAGGCGTTGCGTGGACTGGACGAGCTGTGACAGCGCTCGCAGCAAGGGCGAGAGGAGGAGGGGTTGTGTGTAGAGCAAGTTTGTGAGGAGGGAGAGGAATTGCGGAGTCAGGCCCTGCATGTTAGCTCGACTCCTCTCTGTGGCAACGGGCGCACCTCTTTCAAGTCGCGGGTCAACTCGCAGAAGCCAGGGAAGCAGTCCCAGATCTGACCGACAACCACCTCCCACACCTTTGCCTCGGCGCTGCGGCCCATGTCTTCCGCCGCCACCTTGCGCGAGAAGATGCGCTCGGACAGTGGACGGAAATAGGACGAGAAGAAGGCGAGCGAGTCGTTGGTGACGTGCGCGCGGATCAGAGGGAGGAGATGGGCTCGACCCGGCTGTGGCGTGTTGCCAGATCTGCCGGTCAGCTCTGCTCAAAATATGTCGGAGTCCACTCACGCATCCGGCTCAATGTTCAGCGGGAGAGCATCCAGGACCGCCTCGACGCCCATGACCTCGATGGCCATGCCAACCAAATCATCCACCTTGGCCTTGTCCTCGAAACCCTTTTGCGTGCGCAGGTCGCCGAGGTCCGTGACCAAATCGCCGAGCAGCTCCTGCGCGGCAGTCATGCCCGTTCCCGTTGGATCAATCTCGGCGCGTCCCGACGTCGTCACACGGATGCGCAACCTCGATACCAAAGCAGTCAGAATCGGCAAGAGGTAAGGCATCCTCAGCGCGTGAGTGTTGAGGGCCTCCGCGACGGCGGTGAGCAGGCGCGTGAGGAACGGCGTCTTCTGCTTCTTCCTCGCTCCGGGCTCGAGCGATCCTTGACGCTGGTAGTTGAGCGTCGCGAGGATCATCTCATCGGAGATGCAGTACCGAACGATTCCTTGTGAGCCGACCGCCTCAGCCGCGGCGTTAAGGACGTTGGGCGATGCGGTCGAGCCAAGCAGGACGGTGTTGAAGAGGAGGTTGAACGCCTTGGTGAGGAATGCGGGGAGGGACAGCGGGTCCTGCAGAGACATCTTGATCAGTGCCGACGAGAGTGCCGAGATGTAGGTGGTCATATCGGACGATTTGACGTCGGGAGGGGAGGACAGGAGCGAGTCGATGATCGTGGGCAAGTTGGTAAGGACGGAAGGTTGCGCAGTGGGTTGGTCCGCTGGCGGGGGTGAAAGCAGGTGCGCGAGAATAATGACGAGAGTTGCTGTCGTCAGTCATGGTTTGAAGCTGGAGCCAGCCATCACTCACGTCGTCGCCCCACACCGCGACCCATCCCCGCAAGCCTTGCACAATCCAGATGACCTTTTTCCCCTCGTCGTCGTTGTCGTCTGCGCCCGCGAACCGGGCCTTCTTCTTGGACCCGGCGCCTCCCGCCTTGGTCTCCTCTTCCAAGTGCGACGTGACCCATTCTCGCGCACGGGCCAGGTACGGGTGGTTGCCCGCCGTGACCTTGGGCGGCACAGGCGTGGTGAGAACTTTCCGCACACCCTCCTGAGCAAGATGCCGGACCTTCGGCCGCGGGTCGAGGTTCAGCTCCAAGCAGTAGTTCCACGATTTCTTGAGCAGGGGTGAGTTGTTGAGGATATTGGGCGGCGCGAACAGGATCAGCGCGGTGGTGATTTGCAGCAAAGAGCGCAGTGCCGGTGGGTGTTCCAACGCGGTGTCGAACAGCGGCAATATCGACTCCAGCAGGGGTGACAGCTTGGACAGGGCGACCTGTGCTGGCGTCTCGGGCACGATGATGGCGAGTAGGTACAGGGTCGCCGGGATCAGTGCGCCCTGGCCCATGTTTTCCGTCTCGGCGATATCGTCATCGTTCCCCACCTCATCGTTGATCGCCTTCTCGAGGCATTGCAGCAAGGCGACAAAGTAAGCGGTGGGCGGATAGGCGGTGGAGGTCGAGCCGGACGGGAGGGTGGATTGTAGGGAAGACTCGATTGCAATGAGCAGCTGAGCGGGTTTTGATTGGTGAGCGAGGTTGGATCCGCTGAGGCGGCGGACGTTGGCGAGGGACACCTCGAGGGCCTCTGGTGTGTCTAGAGAGGCCATGGTGTGGGTGAGTGGTGTGGTAGCAGAGCACCCGTAATGAAGGACCAAGTGCGCCTCCGGCTAGAAAATCTTGGATGACGGCGAACGCCGGGAGCTTGGGCGCCAACAACACCGTCGTCGCCACCCACGCGGCTGATTTCTCAGGGTAAAACGCTGGGGTGGGTGTGTCTTGGGACCTGGTCAACAACCAACCCTTTACTTCCTCTTCATCGCACCACCCGTTCACAACACCCACATCATGGCTGTAGACGGTCGAGCCACACCCAGCGGCCTCAAGATGTCTTCACGACCCCGAGTGCAGCTGGCCAGGCCCAACCCTTCCCTCGAACCCCGCTCACCGCCCCTCACAACATCGTACAATGACAACATCCGGCGTGATCCGTCTCCTCATGGCATTGCACCGAAAGAAGGCAGCGTGAAGCTTCGGATCAAATCCTCCACCACTCCCGAGGCACGATCAAGGCTCGCGCCCCGAAATGTGCATGGCATGCCCACGGTGCACCGGGCAGGAGTGCCGCCCGTGCCGCCCATCCCGCAGACGCCATCACGATTTGCTCCTTCGTCGAGCTCGGCGCTGCGGGGTTCTATGATGGTGCCCAGTGAGAGCGAGGATAGTCTTGTGGATAGGCATGACACGTACCAGGCTGTAGAGAAGCTCGAAGCTTCCGAAGCTGTCTTGGTCTCGGTCCGGTAAGTTGGGTGATCTGTGCAAGGGCTACTCGAGAGATTATCTGACCGCAGTGTGCGACCGCCCAACCAGGTGGAGCTCTCGAGAGATAGCACCAGCGTATGGGATACGCCTAGCTGGGATGAGCATCTCATCAAGCTGGGAAGGGGCAAGGACGGGAACAAGGACGATAGGGAGTGGATTTTCGGTGCGTCGCGTTATAGATCGGGGTCCAATGCTGACGCGCAGATCGCATTCTGCCTCCTAACACAGACAACGCCAGAGCGTACAGCACATCAGCTCGCGCCCATGTTCACTGTAAGTCGGGTACCCCTTGCCTGTCAACCAGCGCTCACCTCAGCCGCGATGGACGGGTACAACGCCGTCATCTTCGCATACGGCCAAACCGCTTCGGGCAAAACGCACACACTGACGGGATCACCGGCCGAGCCAGGAATCATCCCTCTCTCCATCGCCGACCTTTTCGCCCAGATCCGCTCGACCCCCGACCGCGAATTCCTGCTCCGCGCATCGTATCTCGAGCTTTACAATGAGACGATCATCGACCTGCTCTCGCCCGAACCGGGACGAGAGCTTTCCCTGAGCGAGGGCAAGAAGAAGGGCGATGTGATCATCAATGGGCTGACGGAGATGGCGGTGAGGACGGAGGAAGAGGTGAAACGGTTGTTACGGATGGGCGAGGATAGGCGAAAGGTCGGCGGAACAGACTGGAATGCCCGCAGTTCAAGAAGTCACTGCGTGTTCCGAATCGTTAGTGCTCAGGTAGAGACGCGTATCAGAGTCTGATCGCAGGTAATCGAATCTAGAGCAGGCCGGAGCAGTGTCATGGAGGAAGTCGGGCGGACGCCGGGAGGCAGGCTCAAGTCGGCTGGCGAAAAGATGACGCGAGTTAGCACACTGTCGATCATCGGTGAGTCCGTGATGCTCTTGTGGGTCGCGTCTCACAGGCAGATCTCGCCGGATCCGAGAAGCACACGAGCTCGAAGGAGAGAAATGCGGAGGGAAAGCATATCAATCAGTCGTACGCTCGGATCCGTGCCAGTTGAATTCATTTGCTCACCATCAGTCTGCTGACGCTTAAATTGGTCATCTCCAAGCTGGCTGATATGGCATCGAAGCGAAACGTCACGCATGTGCCGTACCGAGACTCGAAGCTGTACGTCACGTCCGGCGTTCTTCATCTGACAACAGTACACGTCTGCTGCAGCCCTCGCTGTCCGGAGATGCGTTGATCTCGGTGATCTGCACGGTCTCGCCTTCGGCGCTGAATTTGGCGGAATCGCTGTCCACATTGTCCTTTGCCCAGGGCCTCAAACGGGTCACCCTCAAGGCGCAGAAGAAGGAGATGGTCGATCCGCAGGCCTTGATCCAGCAATACCAAAATGAGATTGCCGAGCTCAAGGCGTTGCTGAGGGAGAAGGAGGGCGCCGGGGCGAATGCCACGACGAGTCGCAGCGATGTGAGTGACGCTAGGCGGTATTGTACCGAGCTGATCCCCAGCGAGTCAAGAATGACGCGATGGAGAAACGGCTGAATGAGCTCAAGAGTTTGATCCTGACGTCGGGGAGCATCGGCGGAAGCAGCGAAGGTCGGCTGGGCGAGGTGTGTGGTTGGGCCTTGTACCACGAGCTCAGAACTGACGACAGGGGCGACCGTTGAGCCCGACGAAACTGTCACATCCGCGGCTCAATTACGACCGGTCGTCCGCAGAGGTGAGGCCCACCATGTGTACTCTGGCTGATGTGTAGCTGCAGGAGAAGCTGCACCTCGCCGAGGCAAAGCTTGAGGACCAGGCCTTGGAGATTGATCGTTTACGCAAGGAGCTTGAAGCGAGGACGAATGAGCCGGACCAGAAAATACAGCAGCTGCAGGACGAGATCATGGGCTTGACCATGATTGCTAGTGGGTGGATCCGGCTGTTTCCAGACCCCATCTAACGGGCAGACGCGTACGAGAGCAATCTGCGGGAGCCAGCCCGTAAAGTCCGCGAAGACGTCGAGAAAGAATGGGCGGGCAAAGTTGGCAAGCTTGAGAGTCAGCTGGAAAGCAAGAAGATTTGGGCGAATCGGCTGGATGAGAATGTGCGAATGTTGATGGCGGAAAACAAGGAGATCAAAATGGTGAGTGGGACGCCAATGCGATGTGAACTCGTGCTGAGGGTAGCGCCACGCCGAAGCCGAAAACAAAGTCGTGCAGATCATGGAATGGCTCAACACCGTTCTCTCGGACGAATCGGATGCACCGGAGAGCGGCAGCGTGCCCACGCTGGTGGTCTCGCAGGAGCACGACGACTTTTCGCCCGCGCTCGCGCATAGTCCCAACAAGCAAAGCACCTTGACCCTCACCGCGAACAAGATGACGCGGGCACAATTGAGTTCGATGGACCTGGCCAGTTTCAATTCGCGATTCGGGACGTTGACGTTATCGGGCAAGAGCCGCAATGGTCTCGGCGGATTGGGGCAGATGAAGATGCTGCGCGAGGAAAGCGGCTTCGGACTGGCGGAAGTCGCACGCGGGGGGGAGGATGAGGAGTTTTGAACGGCATGACGGCATGTGTGGAGCAGGGACGGTGTACGTGATGGAGTGATGCTTACGTTAATGGACCTTGACACGATGCTACTGGTGATTGCGATTGGGCTTGCGCAACAGGCCTCTCGGTGATATGCATCATTCGAGTCATCTCGAGTACGTGGTCATCCACCAGGATATCTAAGCGACGTCAAGGAGAGGAGGGCGGGGGCGAGATGGATTAGGATTTGATTTCGTCTGATAGGCGCGTCGAGATAAGTGAAAGCGCCACCGGTGGGTAACACTCGGGCAATTACCGCGTCATCCAACCACCTCCGGTCAGGTCAAGTCCAGATCCAACCCACCACCGTTTCACAAACCTGCACCTCCTAGATCTCTAGAACCCTCATCAACGCCATGACACCAGTCCTCAGAACGCACGAGCAAGATGGACCTCGATCCGCCGTCGTCGGTTGACACGCCGACGAGCCAACCGAGTTCGGGGATGCCTTCAACAGCTGATTCAACTCGGCTCGGCCAAGGCGTCCGAGAGACCGACAAGCCGTCTTCGTCCCTGTCCGGTGAAGATTTCCCGGACGATTATCTCGCTGGTGCAGATCGACGTGAGTGGCTGCATGATCAAAGCTCGTGGTTGATCCTTCCAGGCTCAGTGTCGCCCGTGCCCACTCTACGCGAAGCTGTCCAGTCATACACGGTCCCCTGCGGCGTGCCCAGTCAGCCCACTTCCAACATATCGCTGGGCGAGATCCCATCGCCCGTCACGTTGCCCCAAGCCGTACTGCCTCGCTGCACGGCAGGTACAAGTCCAGCAGCCGCATGGCCGCACGCATCCCATCAAAACGGCGCACTGCCGAAATCGACGCCGAGAAGTACGAGCCGGCGGGCAGCGTCCCCGCCCAAACAAGGTGCCGTACGACCTCTTCCCATAGTGCCCAGTGATCATGGAGGCGCCGAGCGCTTGGCTGGAGGACTTGCTGCGGCGGACAGGGAAATGATCGCGCTGCTGATCGCCAACAGGGGCGGACTTGCCGTGACGGCAAGAGCAGTCGACCGGGCGAGCGGAGGGAGCGGGATGAGATCGAGAGGGGGTCAGAAGGCTTTCGATCCAAAAGAGCATGAGTTTGGGAAAGATGGACAGAAGAGGATGATCTGGGTGAAGGAAGCCCCAGCGCGGTACAGGAGCTTGAAGGGAAAGGATAAACTTGGCTTCGCTAGTCTACCGCCACACCTGCTTAGGTGAGCGGCCTGTTTGGTCCATGAGACACCGCCTGACTCCAGGTACATCTTCACGATGGCGCTCGAAGATGCGACGGTGCCGCCGGTGCTGGAGCGTGTGTGGAGCGAACGGACCGCTTGGCCACTGGTCGTCATGGTCTTACAGCGGAGATGGTTGGCGACGATGCGTCTCGTCTGCATACCGTGGATGCACGCCGGTGGGTGCACTTGACCCCGCCTCGACGTGAACCCGCCTCGCTCATGATAGCCAATGTACACCCGTTCTGGATCAGATGGCTGTACGCGTTCGCGCCGACATGTTTCTCAAGCGACGTCGCACAGCTGTACAGCATGGCAGATCAACTCTCGGGCCCGTTCAAGGCCAGCCATCCGCTACATCGCGAGACGAGCCGGCCACAGAGTCTGCAGGAGATTTATTCCCAGCCGCGACCGGCCAGGACAGCGCTGTCGATCGCGCGCGCGCAGGCTCCACGCGTATGCGTGCCGTGCCGGATCAATCGTCTCAATAGCCAACATGTCCCGAAAGCGGACCGCAACTACGCGACGTGGACGCCGATGTTTGGCTCGGTTGGCGTCTGCTGGGGCCATGTCGAGTCGTGGTGCCACTATTGTCTGCGAGACGATCAGCTTATAGCGCTCGACGATTATGGCAGGAAGAGCCGAATGATGCGCCCGCCAGGCGTAAAGGATCTCAACATATATCCGAGCAAGCGGGGCGATACCGACGACGAGGGCCGTGGCCGACGAACCGAGTCAGATATCTGCGTCGGGTGTCGACTCGACGCGATTCAATATCAGCTGGAGAAAGTGGTGGAGCAGTGCGCGGCGGGCGGGCCGATACGTGCAAAGGAGATGGTATATGAGCTGCCGCAGACGACAACACCGGGACGAAGCTACGTCGACTGGGGACGAGGCACAGCACGCCTCGCCGCTGTCCGCGCGGTCGAGGAAAAGTGGTTGACGCATCAGGCGAGATGGGCAGAAATGTGCGAGATGGCGGTGGACGTGCAAAAGACGGAACAGTCCATGCGCGAGTTGCTGCGCAATCACGGGGAGCTGGGCCGGGATGGGTCCAAATTCACAACCAAGCGAGCGGCTCTGCTTGCGGAGATGCACGGGGATGAGGACGGGCTGGAGGGGAATTGGTGGATGGGGTACCAGTGGGAGCTCGCGGAGAGTATGGCCCGGTGGAAGTTGGACTGGCAGCAAGGCGCCGTGGACGAGGAGTATGATGTCGACGACGAGGATTTCGAGGCGCACGAGCTGAGCGAAAGAGTGAGTCGAGATTTGCGAGGTGTAGCTGAGGCCAGTGGTGGTTCCGCGCGAGGCAGACGACGATGCTCGACTGGGTCCGCGACCGGATCAAGTACGGATTCTGGATATCGCCAGCGGACGAGGTTCTGCAGTTGAATAGCCCGCCCTCGGCCGCCGCCGTCCATGAGCCGATCGAGCGGATGGCGCAGACGTCGACACATCCGTTCCCCGGTCATGCTGAGAGCGATCCCCGGTTGATCTACGCACAGTGCATCGGCTATATTCGGCTCGAGGGGTACGAACCAGAGGAGGACGATGATGGACAGAAGTTTTTGCCGCCGCCGCAGTTGCTCATCGATCTCGAGGCGCTATTTGCGGAGAAGCTCACGGGGAGATTGGAGCAGCCGTTCACGGAGATCGTAGAGGGGATCATGTTCGATTGTGGAGGCGATGTGGAGAAAACGTGGACGCATTGCCGAAATGTGAACGGCGCGGAGCTCTTGCAGAAGCTCAGGGAGCAGCCGACCTGGTACGAAGGAGGGATTGTATGGTCGCAGCGGGACCAGTCGGTGGCCGCGGACACGATGGTGGAGGAGCCGAAGGACGAGCTGGGATATGAGGAGCTGTTGAAAGATGCAGAGGACGATGAAGAGGAGGGAGAGCTGTTCGATGAGCCGACGCCCGGTCCCAGGATCGAGATGCTACAGGTCGAGCCGCCAATGGACGAAGACAACGCGTACGGCATCACGGAAGTCACGCCCTCCTCGTCGATGGAATCAGACCACGAACTGGAAGATGATCAGAAATGTGACAGTACGAGCCTGAGCGGGAGATCGCGCTTGTCGGACTACAATAGCGAGAGCGTCACGATAGAATCGGAAGATGCCGATGCGGGCGATGGCGAGATGATTGTAACGACAACGACGGCAACCACGACAAGCCTCGGTAAACGAAAAGACGCCCCGGAGGGCGATGAGCTGCTGGATCAGCGGGCAGGCAAGGAGAGAAAGAGCGAAAGTCCGAAGGTGGTACGTATTCCGCATGATGAATGACGCCGATCGAGGTTAACTCTAGCCGCATCCGGCCCCGCGATCCGGGACCGCACACGACGAAAAGGACCAGGTGGGCGAAGCCGTGATCATATAACCAACGGAACTGACAACAGTCGCCTGCCCTCGTTTCGCCGGAGATGCCCGCGGCAGGCATCATGAGCGAATCGGGCACACGAGGGACCAGCGAAACGAGCTCGACGGCAGTGCCGAAGACGCCTGACGAATTTGCCGATGACATCGCTGGCGATACGGTGGATCACGTCGACGTTGGCACGATTCGCAAAGATCTCGTCGAGGCCGAGACGTCTAGGTCAGACGGCTCGCCGTCATCGGACGATCTTCAGCGCCAGAGAGGCTCTTCGCCCATGTCTGATATCCGCTCCACACCCGAGATCGATGGCCTCGGCAGCGACGAGGAGTATGACGGGGATGGGTTTGACGAAGAGGACGAGGAAGCTACACCGCCCCCTGTCGAGCGCGCCCATGCTATCCTGTCGCAGATGGCATCTCGGCAGAGCGCGCCGGTCACCCTGAGCGGCAGTATCCGAGTCAAGCTTGGCGAGGTCGTTACAACCGTCCCGCGTCCTCAGAGCGAATCTTCACGGAAACCGCCCTCCAAAGGCCCGAGGATGTACCTTGAGCCGCAACACGTCCCCTGGATACCGGCCAACTTTGATGACCTCGGACCAGGATCGCAAGGAGTGATTATGAAGGCGTGGGAAAATACTTGGAGGCGGGTGGCATCTTGCCATTGTGATATTTGCGTGCGGGGCGAGGCGATCCAGATCGCTCTGACGGATTAGGCGCGGTTGGTGGGCCTCGCAGACTTGGATTTTTTGCAAGGCGAAGATGGGCTTTGAAGGAAGGGACTGTATTTATGATGCGC
>Ga0308169_10006351_pt1 | contig 10454 bp, 8 predicted proteins | sample PhyBR1_2_FD_202139 | JGI IMG/M metagenome (GOLD analysis project Ga0308169, IMG submission 202139) | Phyllosphere microbial communities from UC Gill Tract Community Farm, Albany, California, United States - DLSLSB.R1 | ecosystem: Host-associated > Plants > Phyllosphere > Unclassified | place... | reverse complement strand
GTTCGGTGAGCCAGACATACCCGTGAAGACCGGGGCATAAGTTGGCAGCAGCTCGTCGCGGATAGGGTACAAGAAAGCCTCCAAAGCGGCCTTGTCCCCTTCCGAGACATGCCTCTCAGCCTGCAGCAGCGCGACACATATCGGCTCGGTCACCTCGAACGGCTGTCCTGACTGCGCGTGCGAGCGCAAGACGGGGTCGTCGTCGAACAGGTGTGAGATGTTGGCGGGGATGGTAATCCTCATGATGAGATTTTCGGTTGGACTGATTTTGGAACCAAACAAGATGGGATCGGATCTGGGGTGGATGGATCAAACTGTCACCCGAGGGCGAGGTGATGGACCCTGCCAGGAGGTCGTGCGGCCACGCATCATTCTTTTCTCTTGCATGGTGAGAGGGTATTGTATGCTGAAACGCCAGGGGTCGGTGTTGCGCTGTTTTGCCACTTCCGGGTCGGGCAGTGGGCAAGTGGGCGAGTGGCGAGATTGGGGGAGCGCGTAGCAGAATGTCTCACTGGCGAAGCAGACGATTGCAGCAGTGCATTGTTCGGCACAAGCAGCAGATGAACAGTTCTTCCAGAGTAAGCAGATGCGCGACTGGTCCACAGTAAAGCCGTTCCCCTTCCGGACCAAGGGCGTTCACAGCTGGATCCACAAAGCATACATCGCTACGGAGCTGGGCAGAGTCAGATACTGCCCGTCCCGGACGATCCCGAGTCGTCCGAGCTCCCGGAGCGTTCTGCACCGCTAGAGCTGTCCACGTCTGTAACCCTTTCGAAGCCTCTCAAGATCGCATCGTCGGCTGTGGGATCAATGTTGAACCACTCTGCCGGGATCAGCGGCAGCACGGTATGTCAGGGTGATAGTCCGCTGCACGCACTCTTACGCTTCTTGCACAAATACATGTCCGTCCCGGCGTAGAACTCCTTGTCCGGTACCGGCTGCCGAGGCCGGACCTTCTTCTTGGACACACGCGCTCCAATCTTGCTGTACACCTCGTGATGCCCTTCCAGATCGGCGCCAGACATGCGAGGCTCGGATGTGCGTACAGGGCTTCTGGCGGTGCCCTGTTCAACCGTCTCGTTCGCCGGGTTGGTCGACGGTATGGGGTGTTCTCCTGTCCTCAGCGAGAAGGCGCTGCAGACTGTGAGACCCCTCAACTCACCGAAACCCTGATACGTGCCGTACTTTTGCACCCACTCGTTCACCCGAAAACGGAGGAAATGGGCGTATATCCACGCCTCATCGTCTTCGCATGTCAACCTGTCGAGGATGGTATCGATATCGCGCACGACGTCCTCCGAAGGCGGCAGGATTATTCGATTGCCGGTGCGGTAAGCGTAGAGCTCGGTGCCGACGAGGGCTGGATGGGCGCGTAGTTGCTGGGGCAGGTATACCCACGACGCCATACTGGCGGCACTGAAGGAGGAAGAAATGAGAAGCTGAGCGCCTTCTGTAGTGTCAGTCCGAAGGTCAGGCGACTACTGGTTATATATGGACATCAGGCCTACGTTTACTACCCTACGGACCGGCTGTGAATGGACAGCATTGTGGGTGAAGCGATCTCCCTACTCCTGTCACATCACCACAGCGGAAGTAGATAACCGCCATGACAATGACACCCTAAATGTCCACCTTCTCCTCCGTCTGCTTCCCCTCTTGTTACGTCGCTACCTGAGTGTTCATGTTGACGAGCCATCGAAGGGCGTTCGCGAGAGCCGCGTGGCCCTACTTTTATTGTTCATTCCTTAACGAACACGATGAAACGCCTGTGCCCTCCTAAGTTGGAGCCACAATTGTTTCAGACGCAGCACAGACCCACCTCCACGCCACCGCGTTGTGACAGCGTCAGGAGCCCTTGCACCCTACACACAACGAACATCGAAAGCAAGGTTGCACAAGCCGAGCCTATCACCATGCAGAGGCAAGAAATGTACTACTACATGCGCATGAAAAAGACAATGGGATGCTCTACAGTATGAATGAAATGACCCCGACAACCACTCAACCGCTAGGTGTTACAAGTGTCCAAAACCCCTGTCCCCTCCTCTCGGGCGCCTATGCAAAGACGGGTCCGGCCGCCTTGACCTTCGGGTCGACGTCCGATTCGTACTTCTCGAACGCCTTCTGGAACATGCCTCCCAGCTTCTGGACCTCGGCGTCGAAGGCCTTGGAGTCGGGCCAGACACGTGCGGGGTGGAGGATCTCGGACGGGACGCCCTCGACGGCCTTGGGGATGGAGAGGTTGAAGATGGGGAAGTTCTCGAACTCGGCCTTGGCGAGCGAGCCGTTGTGGATAGCGTCGACGATGGCTCGGGTGTACTTGAGCGGGCATCGCTTGCCGGTGCCGAACTTTCCTCCAGTCCAGCCGGTGTTGATGAGCCAGCAGTTGGCCTTGGTCGCGGACATCTTCTCGGCCAGCATCTTGGCGTATCGGCCCGGGTGGAGGACGATGAACGGTTGTCCGTAACAGGTGGAGAAGGTCGGTGAGGGCTCGACGATGCCGTCCTCCGTTCCCGGCGTCTTGGAGGTGTACCCGGCGATGAAGTGGTACGAGGCCTGCTCAGGAGTGAGTCGCGAGACGGGGGGAAGGACACCAAAGGCGTCGCAGCAGAGCATGATGATGTTGCTGGGTTGACGGTCGGCGATGCACGGGATCTTGGCGTTCGGGATGTACTCGATCGGGTAGGCGCATCGAGTGTTCTCGGTAATGCTGACGTCGTCGTAGTCGGGTACTCGGTCGGCCGGGTTGTACACCACGTTCTCGAGGATTGAGCCGAACTTGATCGCTCCGAAGATCTCGGGCTCCTTCTCGGCAGACAGGTTGATCGTCTTGGCGTAGCATCCACCCTCGATGTTGAACACTCCCGTGTCGGACCAGACGTGCTCGTCGTCACCGATGAGAAGACGGTTAGGGTCGGCAGAGAGCGTCGTCTTTCCGGTACCGGAAAGACCGAAGAAGAGCGTGACGTCGCCGTTGTCGCCCTTGGCCTGGTTGGCCGACGAGTGCAGCGACAGCTGGCCGAACTTGACCGGTTGGAGGTAGTGCATGACGGAGAAAATACCCTTCTTCATCTCTCCGGCGTATTCCGTGCCGAGGATGACCATCTCCATTCGCTTGAAGTTGATCTCGACGGAGGTGGTCGAGGTCATACCGGTGGTGAATCGGTTGGCGGGGAATTGACCGGCGTTGTAGATGATGAAGTCGGGCTCGCCGAAGTTGGCGAGCTCCTCGGCGGTGGGTCGGATGAGCATGTTGTGCTGGGATCAGCGGTGCACTCAGATAGGGGGAAGGCAGAAAGGGAAGATAGGGGAGGTGAGAGGGAGGAGGTCACGCTCGACTCACCATGAACAATGCGTGGTACGCTCGCGACGCAATGACTCGGACCTTGATCCTGTACTTCGGGTCCCATCCGGCAAATCCGTCGAACACGTAAACGTTTTCCCGCGTGTTCAAGTAGTCAATAGCTCGTTCTCGGTTGATCTCGAAAGTGTGCTCGCTGCCGTCAGTCCGGCCCATGTTGCGTTTCATTGCCAACTCACTCCATCTTGATGTTGACGGGACCCCACCAGATCTCGTCCTTGCTTCCATCCTCGTAGACGATACGCTTGTCCTTTGGCGATCGGCCCGTCTTCTTGCCCGAGAAGTTGATCAACGCGCCATTTGACGAGATGACCGCGCCCTCGTTCAGGATGGCATCCTCGTAGAGCGAGGCGATGGGGGCATTTCGCTATTGTCAGCTCGCGGCTCCACGGGGTATCGGACATGGCCGACGGGGCGTCCGGCCAGGTCGTCACTCACCTTGATGTGGATGCGGTCCAGGTCGAATCCGGCTTGCGAGAAGTACTTGAGCTCCTTGCCCAAGAACTGGTTGGTCTCCTCGTCGTGATGTCTGTGGGGGGCCATGTTGGAGTGTGATGCGCGGTGTGTCAAGATGCGGTCTTTTCCGTTAGTCATGGCGCCAAGGGGATCAAATGGGCTGAGCAAGCGATATATGCAGGCGATGTAGAGGTGTAGAAGCGTGACGGTGCACTCGACGGGTCGAAGAAGGAGGGGGCTGCGGTCACGCGACGAGTGGATCCAGCGATGTGGAGACCGATCCGTGATGGCAGGAAGTGCGGGGTGGGGGTGGAGGCTGATCCGGAACTGATGATACCCGGTGATGATCACCATCAACTCACTTGAGGCTGGTTTGTCTTCTAGACGGTGGTTGAAACGACAAAACAATTGTTGGTCGGGAGAGGCTGAGGGGGGATTGTGAAGACGGCCAGACAGCTCGCAGGACCACCTATATATGCATCCTGCATGATCACCTGCTCTCGTTCTCGGAGAGAGTCGCGGAACGTCGTTGATTTCGAAGAACGGCTAGAATTCGATACGGTTTGAGCCGGATGACGCCGGGCATGACGCCGTCACGGGATGACCGAAGGTCCAGCCCGGAGGTAATAAGCGCGAAATGTAATAAGCCCGGTTTACAAGCAAATAACTCTGATTACAATCGCTTGTAATGATTGTTCGCCCGAATGGATGCATCCCCCCCTAATAGTCCCCTCGTCGCGTTTCGGATTTTTCGGTCAGAGGTCGAAATCGGTCGCCACCGCTGCGAATCAGCGGCTTTCATCGGTCGAACACCGACCTCTTTTCGAATATCTTGCACGCTTCCTGTTGCCGCTTCGGGAAGGTGCGGACTCTGGGTGAATAGCGATAGAGCCGGTCGGTGATTCCCCGCTTTGCAAGTCAGAGCTCGCGGTGAGATAGCGCAGTGGCGTGTGGGCGCGGGACACAAGTGGCCGTCCTACCACTCCGTGAATGGCGAAACACCGCCCCGAAGCCCTATCATACAGCGTGGACGGCCTTTTGTCCGGCCCCGGGCGGGCAATGGGAGGGTCTTGTCGCTGATCGCCGGATCACATCACGCTGCGTCATGTCCACCACCGGGTTGTTCCGGTATATCGAAATTGGTGGCCACAAATTGGTTGAAGTCATTATTCGAAAACAGGGGCTTTGGTCAATTGCGCTTGGTATGCGAGAGCTCATCGGGGCCGGGCTCCTTCCTGCGGGTCTCTGTGGATGAACCCCGTAAGCGAGTTGCTGTTCGCATCGATGGACCATGCTGGGATCTGCTTGCTTCGAGGCTGAAGCGCCGCTTCTCACTCATTATCTGATGGCTCGATCAGCAGACGTGGGTACTGCCAAATAAGATCTCGACTGCTCGTGCATGCCTCGTCGAGCCGATTTACATGTCCCTATTAAGCGAGAGGACGCTTCCGTTTGCTCGCTCGTTCGGTATCTACTGAAACTTGGTCAAGAACGCCTTGATCTTTTCCGCAACTTCCTCCACATGCGTCTCCAGCACAAAATGCCCACCGTCCAGCAAGACCACCTCGAGGTCCTTCACGTCTTTCTTGTAAGCTTCCGCTCCAGCCTTGACGAAGATCTGGTCGTTACGTCCCCACACCGCCAAGACCGGCACCCGGCTCTTGCGGAGCCACTCCTGCCAAGCCGGGTACTGATCCACATTGGTCCGGTAATCCCAGAACAGCTGTAACTGCACTTCCTGTTGTTCCGGGCTCGCGACGTTCTGGAGGTAGTCGAGCGTATACCCGGCGGGATCGACCTTGGGGACAAGCTCCTTCGGGACGTTGTCGACATACTGCGATCGCGTTGTAGCGAAGCTGAGAACTTCGGTCCGGATCACCTCCCGGATGGGGGCAAGCTCATTACCGGCGGCCCACCAATCCTGCAATGGCGCCCAGAATTCCTGCCCAAAGCCCTCAACATAGGCATTACCGTTCTGCGAAATAATCCCCTTGACGGCCTCGGGACGTTGCAGGGCGAGTCGGAAGAAGGTGGGTGAGCCGTAGTCAAATATGTAGGCGATGAACGATTTGACCTCGAGCGCGTCCAGGAACAGGCCAACGGTGTTGGCGAGGTTGGCGAAGGAGTGGGTGTATCCCGACGGGGTCTTGGTGAAGCCGAAGCCGGGCAGGTCTGGAGCGAGAATGTTCGCGTGCGGTGCGAGCAGAGGAATCAGGGTGCGGAACTGGTTGGCTGACGCGGGGAAGCCGTGAAGCAGTAACAGGGTCGGGGCCGAGGGATTGGCCCGGCGAGATTGGATGTAGTGCAGCTGCACCCCGTTGGGGAGGGTAAGTTCGTGGTGGGTTGCCATGATGAAGCTGTGTTGGCTGGTTCGTGGTAGATGGGGCGAGGGAGATCTGGTAGAGGGCACCGGTGCTTGTCGTTGGGGCGGCTACGAACTGAAGGGCCATGCATATATGTACTTCTGCTCGTAGCACTGTCCTCAACTCCGGTCCCAATGCTGAATCAGCCGCTCGAAGGATGTCGTCGACGAAGGCGTTTTCAGTTTCAGTCGTAGGCCATCCGGCGAAACGGCCATGGATCGCTGAATCAGCAACAAGATGACGCCATATGCCCGTCTTCCTCCCGCATTCGAGGCCTTTGTTGCACGCTTCCGCTCGTACGTTGATGATCCGGGATGTCGTGAGCAATAAAGAGAAACCCAATACTTCAGGGCGTCTACGTGTGTTGCATGAGGAGCGCCAAATGGCTTGCGGCGTAATTCAGCTAAACAACGATGAACTCTAGGACTGCCACGAAGTCCAAGCCCAGAAATCCAGTAAACTCCTAGCTCAGCGGGTCTCGACCTTCTACGCACACCATTCGGGCCTTGCACAACGTGATGATGATCGGGCATGGCGTGAAGTACCCAGTCTGTGTCGTATCGGGGACAAATGGGTGCGCCGCTTGGCACCCGCTTCGTCTGGCCATTTTCAGCGCCTCGGCGGACAACCCATCCGCCTTTTCTCTCTCCTAGTCGGCATCTCCTGCTCCCGGTGTTTTGACATGCTGTCTTCCACTGAGAGATGCCAGCTATCACATGTACATGCCGCTGAGGTCCTCCCGTGACACGTCCTTCTTGGCGATCTTCGTCCTGGATCCCATGCCAGGACCAGAATACGGCTCGTCGTCCTTCTCCTCCCAGCTAGCAGCGGGCGTCTTGCTCCTTGTGCGTATTCTTTCTGCAAGTTTCGATGAGACGGGGGTCAACGCAGCGATCAGAGACGAGTGGGGGATATCTGATAATGGCAGAGGAAGGGAGAGGATCGTGAGGGAGCTAGCCGGCGTCGATGGGTGGACAGCGAGCGATGCTAGGGCGGCCGGAAGCCCGGTCGAAAAGTTCGGAGACTCGATCCTCGGTATGACCGATTCGAGCGGTGAAGGCGAGGTGGAGAGGTATCGTATGGGCGGGTTCTTTGGCAGGACCGAACGGGCTGTTGGGATGTACATAGATGGCAGATATGTCGTGAAGACGGTCCTGCTCGTTAGCTCGACCCGTATGCTGATAGCCTTCTCGAAGCTGCTCACCATATATCCGCCTGGACGGCCTGTCTGATCGCTCGGGCGAGCTCCCATACGCCCTCGCTCTCCTCTTCCTTAATGCTGATCACGAGAGCATCCTCAACCTCTATGCCCTCACCGATTGGATCTCCGGCTCGATCTATCGTCAAGACGCCGTACGAAACACCAAGCTTCCTCTTCAGGTACCGCGACGCCTGACCGACCGCGACGGTGACGTGCCCGTACACCCTCGCTTCGTCCGTCCAACGCACGGAGACGGCCAAAGGCTGAACATTGATTTTTGGTCGTTGAGCGATACCGCCGCCGTACAAGCCCTCTCCCTCCTCGTCTTCCGAGTCTGACTCGAGCAGATAACGCGGCGGGGGGACGTTGAGTGACGTTGCCGGGTCGTTCATGCTGTATCGCTGTGAGGGTTATCCGGGTATCAATGAACTTATTTCATGTACGGCTCGTCCGGATCTCGGTCAACGACGCGTATTCGCATGACGCGGACCGAACGGGCGCACATGTTGTAATGCATTCGGTGAATAATCGTAATGTCCCAACTCAGCCTCTCCTGATCCGATTACAACCCCGGTAGATGACGTCTACGCTTCGAGCCGGACTCGCCGACCTACAATGATGGCCCATACAACTCTATACTATCCGCAACGCCTATCAAGTACACAATATGGATCTCGTTCCTTGTAAGCCCAGCGTATCCCTGCACAGCGGTAGGCTTACGCCCAGACATGTTCTGGGAGCGGCAGGAGCCAGGATCCCAGCTCTGTGCACAGCACTGCATGTGAGTTGAGCCGGCTGCCGTGACTGTGCTTCGTTTCCGTCTGAAGGACCGGGCTCATCCCAGCAACAACCTACTTCAGCAGCACACGTATGACGAGTTCGATCTAGCTGAAGTCGCTCAAAGGTGAGTTAGTCCACGCCTTCCTAGCGTAGCCGTCAGCTCACCTCAGGCTGGACCAAGCGGAGAATGCGGCTCTGAGCACCGCCAACCAGAACAAGACATCGTACAACTACGACGATACCGGTTTCTTCTCCATATCAGTCCTAGAGAGAGCCTTGGAGGTCTGGGACCTGACGCTTGTGAGATGGAGAGGCGAGGCAATGAAGCCATACCAAGAGCGGCCAGAGTGGGTTGACTTCCACTCCTCGAATGCTAGCTGACAAGCAGGGAACAAGCGGCCTTCATCCTCAACCTCGCTTCGCACTGGTTCACGCTGCGTCGCTTCTCTCCACATGATGAGCCGGACTATTCGGCTTCAGGGTCGTCGTTGACTAAGAGGTGGTACAACCTCAACTCGTTCCTCCCCAATGGGCCAGAATGGATCTCGCCGACATACCTACGTATGGTGCTCACCCAGGCTGAGCAGGAAGGATACTCTGTCTTTTGCGTGCGCAAGGCCAACCAGGGGAGGAGACAAGGAGAGGACACTGAGGAGGGCGTGGGATGGGGCGATGGCGGAGTGGGCGTTCTGCCAGAGTGCGAGGCGGACAGGATAGCTGGAGTGCTGGGAGAGCCGGTGGGGAGAACAGGCAGCCAGGCCGCTACGAACGTCGCGGGTGGTTCAAGTGAGCTTCTTAGTCCTCTACGTGGAGAGATAGTTGACGACAGGCTCACGAAGTCCACTGGCCTCGATCAACCCGGACCAGCCGACCGTCGACCCAAATACCGCTCCCTCTCCCTCGGCCGGTCCATCCAACTCAAACCTCCCGTCCCCACCCGCACGTCGACGTCGGCGACAAGAAGACCTCGACTTCGCAGGGCATGACGAAAGCGATGCCTTTGCGCAGTACCACCCGCCCCGACCGCCGCGCAACCCGGCCAGGACTGGCAGCGCGAACGCCGCCGTCGCCGCGCCCGATCCCCTGGAGGGGCAGACCGGGACTTTCGGCCAAGAAGACGATGACGAGGAGCTCGACGATGAAGAGGACGATTACGATCGAATCGGATCGCAAAGGCCATATGCGCCCACGCCAACGGACTTCCAATACCACAGCCGGAGCTATGACGACGAGGATGAAGCCCTTCAGGCGGCTCTGAAAGCGAGCATGGACGACCTTCCTCCGGGTTGGCAGCCGCCTAAAATCGAGGCGAAGACGATCAAGAGGGACTCGTCTACTCGAGTGACGCCCGTGCAGAGCTTGACTTCCCCTCCGCCGCCGGTCCTCAGCCCTGTGCCGACCGCTCCGCCGCCGCTTACGCGACCTCTGCCGGGCCAGCCGGTGGCGAGGGATGGGCCCGTGTCCGGCTCTAGGTTCAAGGAAGAGGTGGCAGAGGGCGAAGAACCGGTGGAACAGCTGAGTGCGGGTCAGTCGATCTTACTGATTGCCATGGGCTGTGCTAACGAGCAGACGAGATCAGGAAGAGAAGATTGGCCCGATTCGGACAATAGGCACCATGACAAACAGCGTTTAGACCGCATGCGTAATTCTCGTGAAGCATGCATGCCGCAAATGACAAGGTGGTGTAAGTATGACTACCAAGATTCTGGAGAAGGTTGGCCGAAGGACGTCTCGCCGGTCAGCTAAATCTTGAGGCGATTATGGAAGACCTAGGGCAGAGTCTATCCTTGCAGAACCGAGGCAAACAACCGGGAGAAGCCAGGAAGACGCCTGCGACGAGAGGTGAGCATACACCAAAAACGAGACGAGATCGGGCACCATGCTGGAAACACCTTCGCGCATCATGATCCCCCGTCGACGTACGTTCCCGGTTTTGCTTCGCCCTCACTTCCCTCCTTTCGTTCCGTACTTCTGTCTCGTTCCCCCTGTTTCGAGTAGCAACACGAGCGCCTGATACTTGCTGTCGACCGTTCGCGATGAGGGAAGGAGCAAACGGGGTTGGTGGGGGCCGAAGATGATCCTCTCAGTGCGAGTCGAGGATCGGCGGGGAAGATGGTCTGTGCGCAGTGGGCATGACGTAAACTCTTGGGTCGGCGCACGGATCATCAGTCCCTCCCTCATCGCACGCACATGAAACTCCTCCTCGCCCGCTTCTCTTCCTCTTCTTCACCCTCATTCATGGATCCTTCACACCTCCTTCTTCTGTCTTTCACAACACCCACTCAGTCTTCTT